>JAEEGL013694663.1_pt1 | contig 10411 bp, 10 predicted proteins | sample 9134231 | NCBI WGS metagenome assembly JAEEGL01 (sample SAMN16246548, study PRJNA631951) | gut metagenome | biome: gut microbiome; feature: rumen; material: fiber-attached | host: Bos | place: Iran: Karaj | collected 2018-10
AGCAAAGAGCCTGTCCAGGATGACCGCGACGCTGCAGATATTCAACCACTTCCCCGAGGCCCGGAGCCTCACGGACACGTACCCGCTGACGTCCCGCCAGATACTCTACAGGATGGGCGACTGGATAGGCACGCCCCAGGAAGAGGCCCTGGAGTCCGCCATGCTCAGCTACTGTTAGGGCGTGGGGCTCCATATGTACATCGTGGAGCACGACGAGAGGCCCGTATACAGAAGAGGTGCCGCGGGCCAGCCCGAACAGGCCACCGACGACCAGGGCAACCCCGTGATGAGGGCGGACAGGGCGGGGCTGGACACGGTGAGGGACAGGCTGAGGGAGCACGCCAGAGTGATGGGAGGCGCCCCGCCCGTGGTGTTCATCGACTACCTCCAGATCCTGCGCCCGGAGGACGAGACGGGGAGGAAGTCCGACAAGCAGAACATGGACGAGACAGTATCGGAGCTGCGCCGCATATCCAAGACCTACCAGGTGCCCATCGTCGCCATATCGTCGCTCAACAGGGCGGCATACGGCCAGCCCATCAGCATGGAGTCGTTCAAGGAGTCCGGGGCGATAGAGTACAGTTCGGACGTGCTGTTGGGGCTGAACCCCTGCGGGCTGAGGAACGGGGACCAGAAGGACGACCTGAAGAACAACGCGCAGGTGTTCCAGGGATTCAGGGAGGCCGCCACCAAGGACCTGGAGGCCGTCGTATTGAAGAACCGCATAGGGAGGCTCGGGAGCGTCCGCCTGGAGCTGGACGCCCTGCACGGTCTCTACTCGGAGAAGGAGGGGGAGGGGTCCGGCTGCGAGGATTCGGAGGACGAGGACGACATCATGGCCAGACGCCCTATCAGGATCTGAGGCCAGGGAAACGTTATACGCTGGAGCGCCGATAGAGGAACGCCTGAGGCTCCGGGGGGTGGCCTCAGTTCTGGCACTCAGCGTTCCAGTTATCCCACTTCCCCCCAACCTTCTGATCGTTCCATTACAGGCGCGTTCCGATCCATGGGCGCCAGGCCACGCAGGACGGCCTACAATCGACGAGAACGAGCGGGAACGTATGGAACATCCTACAGGGGGCTGAACGCGCCCAAAGGCCGTTTACGTGCGACTGCGAGGACGTGGGGCATAGAGGCGGGGGAGCTCCGGACAGGAACGTTTTACGCATCCCATAATAAGAAGCGTACCAAAACGCCGCCCGGAGGACTTCGGCCAGCGTCCAGGTCCGAAGCAGAGCGATAAATACGATGAACACAACCCAACAGGTGAGGGCCCGCCCCCCGGGTGCGGGATCCTGGAGCGCGTGGGCCACCTGTCGGACCGGGCCCCCGTCTGACCCGACGCGGTGTTACGGTTTTTCTCAGAACTTTTACCAGGTCTCACCGTGCTGGCCTGTCCATCGGCGAGAGCTCCGCCAGGCCTTTGATAGTCTCCGGCGAGTATCGGGACGCATGGCGATGAGGTGCATACTTCGGAGATCAGGAAGGAGGGACGATCCGCAGGGCGACGAGCTCCGGCGGCTGTGGGACGAGCTGGAGAGGCGCGCCCGCATCCTGAGGGCGGAGGGCGTAGAGCTGCCGGAGGGATGGGCGGACCTTCTGGAGCGCAGGGAGGCGACCCTGGAGGCGATGAGGTCCGAGGCCAGCCGCGCCGCGCTCTCACATTGAAACGACATTCTGGCACCCCCCTACACCCTCATATTAAGAGGCCAGGCGGACATTATCGGACATGACCAAGCTGACGCATGACGACGAGTCGTATATTGCCATGGCGAGGGCCGCGCGGCTGCCGGTGGCCGACATAGCGGAGTCCCTGGGCGTCTCTGTCCGCACGGTCTCCAGGGTGGCGAAGGCGTACAGGGAGGGCGGGGGAAGGCCCTTCCCGAAGCTCACCACGTCCGGGACGCTGGAGAGGATGAGCGCGGACTATGCCAGGACGATGGTATGGGTGGCCTACTACGAGAGGCGCATAGACCAGGATCCGGACAATCCCCGCTGGCATGACTGCATGCTGAAGTGGGCGCAGCTCGGGCGGGGGCTGCTCCAGGACCTGGCCCAGTACAGGAACATAGACGCCTGGGAGCAGGGCCGCATAATATCCACGTTCACCGTGGACGACACCGAAGAGGCCAGGGAGTCCCAGAGGCGGGCGAGGGAGGCGGAGCTGGAAGAGGAATACCGCTGTTCGTTCGACAGAGGGCTGGAGGACCTGGCCGCGGCTCTGTCCGCGTCGGAGGACGGGCCCGTGTACGTGGAGGACGAGGGCCCGCGAGGACGCTTTACAGGCCGGGCGGCTTTACACCCGCATGGTGTGAACCCTTCCTGAGACGTGCAAAAGGGTGTGTGATGTTTTCGAGACGGCCAGCGCCTCCACACACACCACACCGCACACCCCGCGAGGCCGCGTATATATCTATCTTCGACCCCGCTAAAGGGGCAGTCCCGCCCGCCCCGCATGTGAGGCGCTACAGGGCGCCGCGTCGCCTTAACGCCGTTAACATCACCTGCGAGGGCGGAGATATTTTCACCGCTCTATTTTCTTTAACGGCTGAAAATATCTCACCGCGGAGGCCGTCGAAGGGTGGGGACATTCACACCATGATGACCGTATCGACATTATCATATACTCACCCTTACCATGTCTGTATCGGGATAATATGGACGCGGTTACAATCTATCGGACCCATGAGCTGCAGACGCCCGGACCAATGGAGCAGGCGGCCGCATGGATCGAGGCCCTGGACCTGAAGCCCAGGACCAGGGAGGCGTACCGGAAGAACATCGGCTATTATCTGGCCTGGCTCAGCGCCCGCGGCCTCAGGGGGACCTCCAGGGCCGACGTGCTGGCCTATAAGGAGCACCTGACGGCCACATACGAGGCCGCCACGGTCTCCGCGTACCTCACGGCCGTGCGGACGTTCTACGCCTGGCTGAGCATCACTTACAGCGTTCCGGACATAGCCAGAGGCATAAAGGGAGCCAGGCAGCCCCGCGGGTTCAGGAAGGACCCGCTGACGGCGGATCAAGTCAAGGCCGTGCTCTCAGCGGTGGACAGGGACGCGCCCGACGGCCTCCGCGACTACGCCATACTGTCCCTCATGTCCCATACCGGAATCAGGGTTGTGGAAGTCCAGAGGGCGGACATATGCGACATTCGCCAGGTCATGGGGCGGTCCGTCCTGTTCGTCCAGGGGAAGGGCAGGGACGAGAAGGACGAGTTCGTGATACTGTCCCCTTCGGTCCTGCGGGCCATCGCCGCGTACATAAGATCCAGAGGGGAGACCCTGGACGCCGACGCGCCGCTGTTCGTCTCCAGCTCCGACAGGAACCGCGGGGGGCGCCTGTCCACCAGATCGCTGTCCAGGATTGTTAAGCAGAAGTTCCAGGAAGCGGGCATGGACTCCGCCAAGCTCACCGCCCACAGCCTACGCCACACGGCCATAACGCTGGCCCTGGTGGGAGGGGCGACCGTGCAGCAGGCCCAGGCCATGGCCAGACACGCCAACATCAACACCACGATGATCTACGCCCACAACCTGGAGCGCATGGACCGCGCGGCGGAGGACGCCCTGAGCGGGCTATTGGACTGATTGGAAGATTGGAAGGATGAGGATATGAGCATCAGCATGAGGTTGGAAGGATGAGAACCATATCAGTGAGCACACAGAAGGGCGGGGTAGGGAAGACCACCACCGCCCAGGCCATCGCCCAGGGGCTGGCCAAGAGAGGATACCGGGCCCTCATGGTGGACCTGGACGGCCAGCAGGCCGGCCTAACGTCGGTCATGGGGGCCAGCATATCGGGCAGGACCGCCTACGACGTCCTGAGGGGGGAGTGTCCCATCATGGACGCCATCCAGCACACGCCCCAGGGGGACATAGTGGCCCGGAGCCCGAAGCTGGAGGGCCTGGAGTCCGAGATAAGGGCGAGGAAGGAGGACCGCCTGAGGATCGCCCTGGAGGGCCTGGAGGGGTACGACTGGGTTATCATCGACACGCCGCCCGCCTCCGGGGTCCTGGTTGACAACGCGCTGACGGCGGCCGACGGGGTAGTTATCCCCACCATGGCGGACGTCATGGGGCTGTACTCTCTGGAGCAGTTCATCAAGACCGTCTCCGACATCCGGAAGTACACCAATCCGGAGCTCCGCATACTCGGGATCCTGATAACCCGCTACAACTCCAGGGGGACCATCACGCGCCAGATCGTGGAGACGCTGGAGGCCAGGGCGGAGAACCTGGGGACGAAGGTATACGGGGCCAAGATACGCGAGTGCATCGCCATCAAGGAGGACCAGGCCACGCAGTCCAACCTATACGCGAGGGGGACGAAATACAACAGCGTCCAGGACTACAGCGCCCTGGTGGACGAGATCATGGAGCAGTTCAAGGAGTGATAGAATGGCAGCTAAGAAGAAGACCTTCGAGATAAAACAGACAGAATCAGACGCGAGAGAAGAGCAGGAAGCCATAGACAAGAGGCGTTCGACGCCAAGGAGGAAGTCCGCCTGGGGGCCCAGGGACGACAGGCTGACCGTCCTGATACCCAAGCCCCTGCACAGGGAGGTGGCCCTGTACGCCAAAGGGTCCGGCCAGAGCATCGGCGATATTGTCAACCGCTACCTGGAAGAGATCGTGAGCACGGACGAGGCCAAGGAGCGGATAAAGGCGGCGCGCGCCTTCTACGGCGCGATGGACGAGAAGGGGGACGAGTGACCCGCTGGATCATGGGGGCGGACCCGTGGAGCTGAGGCTGTCAGGAACACGCTACGAGTGCGGAAAGGTGCTGATAGCGTTAAGGGAGGCCTTCCCGGACACCATCGAGAAGGTCAGCGGCTACTATCCGAACAAGAGGCCGGGAGAAGAGGGGACGGGGCGCGTATACGTCACGTTGAAGGCGGAGATATGAGCGGGGCGCCGCCTGAATGGATGGTCATCGAGGCGGTCAACAGGCTGCAGAGGCTGGCCAGGCACCGCCACAACCCGACCCAGACGATGATAACCCGCGAGGTCCGCGAGAGGGGCGGGGAGGCCTACACCTGGGAGGCGGTGGCCGACGTCCTGGAGCGCCTGGGCGCGCAGAAGGTTCTATGGAGGACCCCAGGGGACTATTACAGCTCAGTCCGCTGGAGGATCCACCCCGAATACATCCCGGACGAGTCCGTGGGAGGGGACCCCTACGCCCAGGACCAGCGGGCGCGCCTCCGGAGCATGGCGGAGAAGGAAGAGGAACGGACCGCGGCGGCCAGGAAGGAGGCCGCGGAGAAGAAGAAAGAACGCGACAGGGAGAGGGCCAGGGAGCTGGCAGAGTCCGAGAGGACCGCCAGGCTGAGGGACGAGGCCCGGAAGGGAGCGGACCCCGACAGGGAGCTGTCCAGGGTCTCCAACGCCGGGGAGCTGGAATCCCCGGAGGTCCTGCGGATCCTGGAGGAAGACCCCGGCGCGGTGTTCGTCATAGACGCTGAGACCACGGGGCTGTCCTGCTACTCCGACGACGTTCTGGAGCTGTCCATCATCGACGGAGAGGGGCGCACGGTCCACACGTCGCGTTATGGGTCCTGGCTGAAGGAGTGGCCGGAGGCGGAAGCTGTCAACGGCATAGGGCCGGAGGACGTCGAAGGCCTGCCCGCCTTCGAGAGCGACGCCGCCAGGGTCTCCGGGATGCTGAGGCGCGCCCGCGTCCTGGTTGGATATAACGTCTGGTTCGACCTGGAGTTCATGGCCGCGGCGGGCGTGGAGTTCCCGGCCGTCCCCGCCTGCGACGTAATGGAGGAATTCGCCAAGGTATACGGGGAGTGGGCGGACTGGATAGACGAGGGGCGCGGCGGCTGGAAGTGGCAGAAGCTCACCACGGCGGGGAGACACTACCACATCGACACCGCCGGGGCCCATGGATCGCTCAGGGACTGCCAGATAACCTTAGAAGTCCTGGAGAGGGTGGCCAGGGAGCCGGAGGCCATAAGGCACCGGGCCGGGCCTGGAGGCGAGGAATGAAAGGAGAGCGCATAGCAGAAGGAAAGAGGCAGGCCATCAGAAGCCTGAGAGGGGAGAGGACCGCCAGGGAGCTGGCCCATGACTTCGGAGTGTCGGAGCGGTCCGTTATCAGGATCTGGGCGGAGTCCGCGGGCGAGGACATGGCGAAAGACATAGCCGGAGACGAGAAGGAGAGCCTGAGAGCGGCGGGGCACCGCTGCGCGAGGGACCCGGAAGGAGTGGGGGCGCTGATGGCCGCCCACTACCTCCGCCTGCTGGAGCGCAGGGAGTACTACGCGGCGATGGCGGACGCCTACCCGGACAACTGCGCCTGGGGCCACCTGGAGGCGAAGTACGACCGCCTGATAGCCGAAGAGCTCAAGACGATGGGGCGGTGGCAGGCGATGGACTCATGGCGATGAGGCCCGAGTGGGACAGGATCCCGCGTATGCGCGCGTACTGCGGGGAGACGCCAAGCAGACGCCAAGCGGAGGCCTTCGGGAAGGTCCGCGGAGCTCCGAGGGTTCCATGTCCGTTAATACCGGATAGCGGACATGGAAACGTCCGCCAATGTGCACGCGAAGGTATGGGTAGACGTGCACGGGAAGCCGTCGGAGAGGACGGCGGAAAGGTCACCATATCATCAGGATGCGAGGGTGTGAGCAACGCATATATCCATACCCTACACATATTAACATCATGAGAACATACACAATATCAAAAGGGATAACATGGCTGAGAAGAAGAGAGCGAAGAAGGACGAGCAGGCGCCCAAGGAGAGGACCAGGGCCACCAACCCGATCTACCAGGGCGACTACACCATACTGGACTACGACCGCGACGGCGAGGCCCTTATTGCATACCAGGACCCCGGAGCCGTCGACGAGAGCGCCAGACGCGAGGCGTACCGGAGAAGGGAAGAGTTCCTGGGCAGGTTCGACCCCCTGCCCTCCGAAGAGAGGGCCAGGCTGGACGCCATCACGTCGGAGGCGTGGGCGAGGTACGACGGGCCGAGGTCATGGGACGAGCCCGTGGGCGACATGACGCGGGGAAGCCTCCGCGAGATCCCGCCCGTGGAGTACTACAGGACGATGTACGAGCTCACGGACGAGGAAGCCATAACATGGCGCGTCGGGCAGATCCGCGACCAGGCGGCGAAGTTCGAAGGATGGGCCAGGACCTGGGCGGCCGTAGAATCCGCGGGAAAGGCGGAGGAATACAACGGGCTGATGGCCAGACGCCTGGAGCTGGAGGCACAGATAGGGTTCCGCGCGGCCAGCGACCGGAAGGGGACGCTGATGTTCTGGGTGGACATGCTCACGGAGGTGCTGGAGGACTCGGAGGGCACCCAGGCGGACGCCATCGAGTGGGAGATGGAGTTTCAAAGGAGCGTGAACCGCCACCTGGAGAGCCTGGCCGGGGACGACTACGGCGCCCTGGGGCTGGACGAGGCGAAGAAGGCGGCCAGGGACTGCATAGAAGAGCTGCTGCCAAAGGACGTGTTCGAGGCGAGGTACAGGCACCCCGGAGGCTACGAGGACGCGGTGGCGAGGATCTACAGGGACGCCCTGAGCCCGACCGTATGGACGGGGGAGGACCCGCGCGACCTGCTGAAGCATCCGGATCTGAAGAAGGCCCTGGAGGGGTCAGTGTCCAGAGCCGTGGAGTGGCTGGACAGGATGGAACGCCGCCCCATGAAGGACGGCAGGGCGGCAAGGACGGGCCAGGCCATCACAACCCAGGCGATGGCCAAGCGCAACCCGTTCATGCTCCCCAAGCTGTACATGGTGCCGCGCGACCATGCCAGCGACATAATAGGGACCCTGAAGACCCTAAAGGCCTACAGCGACGATAGGAACGTCCTGGAGTTCGACCCGTATTACAGACGCGAGAGCCCAGGGCGTGCGGAGATCCTGAACCACATAACCATACGGGGATGCAACGGGAAGATCGTAACAAAGAAGGTGCTGGCGCTGTCGGCGGTCATAGGGACGCTGTACTGGGACAAGAACAAGAAGCATATCGACAGGGGGGAGCCCCACGAACAGGTAAGAGTCAGCGAAAACGAGCTGCTGAGGCTGCTTTACGGCAAATCCGACAAGGAATGCACGCAAAAGCAGCAGGACGAGCTATCGGAGCTCATGTTCTATTCGATGGGGCTGGTGGTGGAGATCGACGCGTCCCCGCTGTTCAGAGCATACCCGGAAACAAACGACAGGCTGCGCCAGATCTGGCCGGAGATACCGGAAGAACAGAGGCTGACGGGGAGGTTCTACCGTAACGAGCTCTATACAGACGTGGTTCCGGAGACCGAGGACGTGCACACCGGCAGGAAAACCAAATGGTTCGACATCAAGGGCATGCCCATGACGATGATATACCCGTGGATAACGGGGCAGTGGGAGAAGGCGGACAAGAGCCTGAGAGAGACGCCGAAGATAGCGGAGCGCGACCTGTCGAGCGACGCGGCGGAGCTCTTGGACCGTCTCAGCGCCGGGAAGATAGACCTTTGGAGCGGCAAAGAAGGCGGGCGGTACCTGTACCTGAGCAACACCAGGGAGCTGGACGTACTGATGTACGTCATCCTGTCCTGGATAGAGAGGATGACCGCCGACCCGACCACGAAATGGAATGTCAAGGGCGAGGTGGACATGGACCTGGACAAGATACGGGCGGAGATCTGGAGCGGGGAATACGACAACAAGACAAAAGGGAGACAGAAGCAGTACATCATCAAGTACCTGGTTTATCTGGTGAACAATCCCAAGAGCAAGATCAGCAACATCGAGGTGCTGAGCGGCGGCAGGTCACGCATGAAGACGGCCAGGCTATACCTGAAGAGGGAAGGCCGGAAGGCCATCGGAGCAGAAGGGGGAGCGTCCGGACCCCGCTAAATTCAGTATCGGAAAACTGCCACCTCAGTATCGGAAAACTGCCACCTTAGGCCCGGTTCAGTATCGGAAAACTGCCACCTCAGTATCGGAAAACTGCCACCTTCCCTTTAGATACGCGCGCGCAAGATCCGGAGAGAACCTTAGAGAGATCCGGAGAGAGGGCCCGGCCGTCCCCGTCGGCCTTCGGCCGGGTCCGGCCGTCCCCCTTCGGAGAGCGGGGAGGACAAGCGATTTGAAAGCATGGGAAGGCGGCCGACATGGTGGCAGTTTTCCGCGACAAGGGATATAATCGCGTCCGCCATCGTATGGACGGGATACAATGGAACGCTTGGAAACGATAGAAGACACTGGGAACAAGGACGCGAGGCCCCGCAGGGTCTCCGGAGCCGTCGATTATACCGCCTTCCTGGAGAGGGCGAAGAGGAACATAGGCAGGCCCGGAGCCGTCGCCTGGCTCAGCACCCACGGCCTCACGGAGAAGGACGCGGAGAGGTTCGGCCTGGGGTACGTGGACCCCAAGGAGGACGGGGAGCTGGTGGAGATCCTGAACGGGATATACGCGCAGCTCAACGAGGGCAGGGCGGAGACCGACAGGATAGACATGGTTCGCCGCCTGGACTCTCCGGCCGTCATAGTCCCATACGACGGCGGCGGGTACTGGACGGGCCTGTTCACGTCTCCGAAGTTCCCGGGCGCGGTATGGTGGCCCAACGCCGGGACGCCTCCGATATGGGGCAGGGCGTCGCTGTGGGCCTCCGAAGGGGAGCCCGTCCTGGTCACCGCGGACCTCATGGACGCGCTCATGTTCAGCGCTCTGGGCGCCTGGACTGTGTATACGAGGGGGGGCATGGCCGGCATGCTGGCCGACGCTCTCAGGGCCAGGGCCCCGTCCGGATCGCTGGTCATAATGCCGCCCACGAACGCGAAAGGCGACTTCGAGGACGACGTGGAGGCGGCCATGGAGCTGAAGGCCCGCCTGGGCGCTCTTGGGGTGCCGGCCGCATGTTACGACTTCTCCAACTACGAGGGCGAGTACACGGGCGCCGCGCAGCTCATGAGGGACCAGGGGAGGGACGGCCTGAGGCGGCTCTTGGAGGACGTCATGGCGTGGGCCTCCGAGGACATGAAGGGGGCGCGGGCGTCCTACCAGCAGGGGACCACCAGGGCCTACCTGGGAGACTTCCAGGCGCTGATAGGGAGCAGGACCGGAAGGGAGGCGGTGCCTACGGGGTTCGAAAGGCTGGACGAGCTGTTGGACGGCGGGCTGTATCCCGGCCTGTACGTCCTGGGGGCGGTCTCCAGCCTGGGCAAGACCACGTTCATGCTGCAGATCGCGGACCACATCGCCGCGTCCGGGCGGGACGTCCTGTTCTTTTCGCTGGAGCAGTCCAAGGACGAGCTCATAGCAAAGAGCCTGTCCAGGATGACCGCGACGCTGCAGATATTCAACCACTTCCCCGAGGCCCGGAGCCTCACGGACACGTACCCGCTGACGTCCCGCCAGATACTCTACAGGATGGGCGACTGGATAGGCACGCCCCAGGA
>JAEEGL015713805.1_pt1 | contig 10411 bp, 7 predicted proteins | sample 9134231 | NCBI WGS metagenome assembly JAEEGL01 (sample SAMN16246548, study PRJNA631951) | gut metagenome | biome: gut microbiome; feature: rumen; material: fiber-attached | host: Bos | place: Iran: Karaj | collected 2018-10
ATAATAATACAGGTAAATTATGGCATTTTTAACAAACGACAAACTGACCATCGTCGGCGCAGCCGGTATGATTGGTTCAAACATGGCTCAGACCGCCTTGATGATGGGTCTGACAAGTGAAATCTGTCTGTACGACGTATTTTCTCCCGAGGGTGTAGCTGAAGAGATGCGCCAGAGTGGTTTCGACAACGTAAACATCGTTGCTACCACCGACGCTGAGGAGGCTTTCAAGAACGCTAAGTACATTATCTCTTCTGGTGGTGCTCCCCGTAAGGCCGGCATGACCCGTGAGGACCTGCTCGCAGGCAACTGTAAGATTGCAGAGGAACTTGGCCAGAACATCAAGAAGTTCTGTCCCGATGTCAAGCACGTGGTGATTATCTTCAACCCCGCTGACTTGACAGGTCTGGTAACACTGTTGTATTCTGGTTTGAAACCTGGTCAGGTAACCACACTGGCAGGTCTTGATACGACCCGTCTGCAGAGTGCCCTCGCCAAGAAGTTTGGTGTGATGCAGAATCAGATCACTGGCTGTGCAACATACGGTGGCCACGGTGAGCAGATGGCAGTATTCGGCAGCCATGTAGAGATTGCAGGTCGCAAACTCACCGACATCATCGGCACTGCAGAATTCCCTGCTGAGGAATGGGAGCAGATGAAGATTGACGTAACGAAGGGTGGTGCCAAGATCATCGAACTTCGCGGACGCAGTTCTTTCCAAAGTCCTTCTTATCTTTCTGTTGAGATGATTCGTGCCGCCATGGGAGGTGAGCCTTTCCGCTTCCCCGTTGGAACATACGTGAAGACAGACAAGTACGACCACATCATGATGGCCATGAAGACCACCATGACAGCCGAGGGTGCTAAGTTCGAGGTTCCTCAGGGTACTGCCGAAGAGAATGCCAAGCTCGACCAAAGCTACGAGCACCTCTGCAAGATGCGCGACGAATTGGTAACACTGAACATCGTTCCCCCCATCTCTGAGTGGAACAAAATCAATCCGAACTTGTAAGTACAAGAATAACAAATGGGGAATGAGGCAACTCGTTCCCCATTTTTCCCTACAACCAACATGAAGACTATGTGGATGATGCTCTTTTTCGCCCTGCCCATTATTGCTATCAGTTATATCTCATGGCACATCTGGTGTCTACTGCCTTTATCTGGCATCTGGAAGACGCTTATCATCGGCTGCATGGTTGGTTGTTTCCTTTTGACATTTGCCAACTTCTCACGCTCGACAGACGGTATGCCCATGCCTGCTGCCATTTTCTGCTATGAAGTAGCGAACTCCAGTCTCATCATCCTGCTCTATCTCTTTATGCTCTTCCTATTGCTCGACCTGGGAAGACTGATACGTCTGATTCCGCGTACCTTATTATATAATAACTGGGCGACGGCTATTGGTATCTTCGTTTTCATGACCATCCTCTTCACCTATGGCTATTTCCACTATATGCACAAGTATCGTGAGGAAATACAACTCACCACGAAGAAACCTTTGGCAAAGCCCCTCAAACTTGTTATGATGAGTGACTTGCACTTAGGCTATCATAACAGAAGGGAGGAACTGCATCGTTGGATAGACATGATGAACGAGGAACATGCCGATGTCATTCTGATAGCAGGGGATATCATTGATATGAGTATCCGTCCTATCAAGGAAGAAAGAATGTTTGAGGAGTTCCATCGCCTCAACGCTCCTGTCTATGCTTGTATCGGCAATCATGAGTTCTATAGCGGAGAACCTGATGCACAGAAATTCTACGAACAGGCTGGTATCCATTTGTTACAAGACTCATGTACTATCGTTGGCGACCTCTGTATCATAGGAAGGGATGACCGCACCAATCGACATCGCAAGAGCCTTGCCGACCTCATGAAACAGGCAGACCGTTCGAAGTTCACTATCCTACTCGACCATCAGCCCTACTTCTTGGAACAAACGGAACGGCAGAAGATTGATTTCCAGTTTAGCGGACATACCCATCACGGACAAGTATGGCCCATCTCATGGATCACAGAACATGTCTATGAGTGTGCCCATGGCGCATTACAGAAAGGGGATACCCAGTATTATATTACTTCAGGAATCGGCATCTGGGGTGGCAAGTTCCGCATCGGAACCCGTTCAGAGTATGTTGTTGTGACTATCAAATAGTCTTCGTCTCCAACTCGTTGCCATAGCGACAGTCTGGATTCTCCTCCATATAGATCTTGGCATACGCCACATAATGCTTGGAGTTGTCTGTCTGACCTGGACGGACAGGCTTGATAAACTTGGCAGGCACACCGCCCCATATCTCATGAGCAGGTATCTTTGTGTTCTGAAGTACCAAGGCACCGGCAGCGACGATAGCTCCCTCGCCTATCTCACAACCGTCAAGCAACGTAGCACCCATACCTATCAAAGCTCCGTCATGAATAGTACAGGCATGCACGGTAACGTTATGTCCGATAGTGACATAGTTGCCGATATGTGTAGGACCTGTATCATGCGTGACATGGACACAAGAGCCGTCCTGCACGTTTGTCCCGTTACCAATAGTAATAGGAGCCACATCTCCACGGACTACTGCATTAAACCAAACAGAACAATCATCACCCATTGTCACATCACCGACAATCGTAGCGTTCTCACTGAAATAACAGTCACGCCCCCATTTTGGGGTCATTCCACGATATGATTTGATTAAAGCCATCCTTTTGTGAAGAATTTAGAGTTGGACATCGGAAAGAATACGCTGGGTAGCCCCGACCATACTCGCAACAAATTCACCAGCCTTGTGCCCTGCTTCAGTTATCGCATTGTCACTATCGATGAAACGCTGCATGATAGTTTCAAAGTCGGTAGCATCCTTAATCTCCATACCACCGCCACAAGCCTTCAGCCCCTGTGCCTCCTGAAAGCGTTGGTTGTTGGGACCAAAGATGACAGGCACATCCCACACAGCAGCTTCCAACAGGTTATGAATACCTACACCAAAGCCTCCGCCGACATAGGTCACATCGGCATAATGATAGATGCTGGAGAGGAGTCCGAAGCAGTCGATAATAAGAACATCGGCATCTTTTAGTTGAGAGTTGAGAGTTAAAAGTTGAGAGTTTGCTACCGCTTCTGTATAACGAACGACCTTACGTCCTTCCAACATTCCCATAATCTGTTGCAGATGATCCTCGCCAATGACATGAGGTGCAATAATCATCTTCCAGTCACGATGCCCTTTAAAATAAGGTATGAAGATATCCTCATCGGGTTGCCAACTACTGCCTGCAATGAATATTTTGGACTGTTGACAGAATTTCTCAACAATGGGCAATTGCTTGGCTGCCTCCTTGATTTGTATCACACGGTCGAAACGGGTATCTCCAACAACAGATACTTCATGAATACCAATCTTAGCCAATAGTTCCTTGCTAACCTGATTCTGGACATAGAAATGAGCAAAGCATTTCAATACATGAGCATATTGCTTTCCATACCACTTAAAGAATATCTGATCAGGACGGAAGATGCTGCTGACACTATATACCGGTACCTGACGATGCTTCAGAATATGCAAATAATTATACCAAAACTCATATTTGATAAAGAATGCCATAACAGGACGGATGGCACGCAAAAAACGACGGGCATTGGTCACGGTATCAAGTGGCAGATAACAGATTATATCTGCTCCTTCATAATTCTTACGGACTTCATAACCAGAAGGAGAGAAGAATGTCAAAAGTATTTTATAGTCTGGGTGTTCCTTCCGTAATTGTTCCATCAGCGGACGACCTTGTTCAAACTCGCCCAACGATGCAGCATGAAACCATATGTATTGTGCCTGAGGGTCTACCTTTTCTTTCAATATTCTGATAGCATCACGTTCTCCACGCCACATCTTCCGAACCTTCTCGCTGAAAAGACTGACAATGGCAACGCCGATAAGATAAAGATATATACCGAGGTTATACATACGCCTATCCCAATACTTCTATGGCACGTTTCATTCGCATAATCGTCTCCTCCTTACCAAGGAAGGCAGAAATATCAAACATACCAGGTCCCTTGCCTTCACCTACTAATGTCAGACGCCAGGCATTCATGATATTACCCAGTTTGTATTCCTTCTGTTCTATCCACTGATGAACTACCTGTTCCTGATGTTCCAAAGAAAAGTCGTCAAGACCTTCCAAAACAGCAATCAATTCTGTCAACTGACTTGCAGAATCTTCCTTCCAACGCTTTTTCACCGTCTTTTCATCATACTCAGTAGGAGCTTCGAAGAAGAACGAACACAGCGGCCATAGTTCCTTAACGAACGACACACGGTCCTTCATCATTGCCACCACTTGCAAGATACGCTCGGACGAATCTTTCACACCATGCTCACGACAGATAGGCTCAAACAAGGCGGCAATCTCCTCATTACTCTTCTTCAGGATATACTCATGGTTGAACCAGATGCCTTTCTCATAAGCAAAGCGGGCACCAGCCTTCGAACATTTTGTGATATCAAACAACTGCACCAATTCATCCAACGTGAACAACTCTTGCTCAGTACCAGGATTCCACCCAAGCAAAGCAAGGAAATTGATGACTGCCTCTGGGAAGTAGCCACTCTCCCGATAACCGGAAGAAATCTCACCCGTCTTAGGATCATGCCATTCCAACGGGAATACAGGGAAGCCCAGACGATCACCGTCACGCTTCGACAGTTTTCCCTTACCATCGGGTTTCAATAGCAAAGGAAGGTGGGCGAAACGAGGCATTGTATCCTCCCAGCCGAAAGCGCGATAGAGCATGACATGCAAAGGAGCAGATGGTAGCCATTCCTCACCACGAATCACATGGGAAATCTCCATCAGGTGATCGTCCACGATATTGGCAAGGTGATAGGTAGGCAGTTCGTCTGCACTCTTATATAGCACCTTGTCATCACAGATATCGCTCTTCACACGTACCTCACCGCGAATCAGGTCATTGACCAGAATCTCCTCACCTGCCTCTACTTTGAAACGGACAACATATTGTTTTCCGTCCGCCATCAATTGCTCTACCTCCTCTTTTGACAAAGTCAGCGAATTACGCATTTGCTGACGGGTATGGCAGTCGTATTGGAAGTTCTGAATCTCCATACGCTTGGCTTCCAGTTCCGCAGGTGTATCAAAGGCAATATATGCCTTCCCTGCATCCAACAATTGTTGAACATATTTTTTGTAAATGTCACGACGCTCACTCTGGCGATAGGGACCCTTGTCGCCACCAAAGGATACTCCCTCATCAAACTGGATTCCAAGCCATTTGAAAGACTCGATGATATATTCTTCAGCTCCAGGAACAAAACGAGTAGAATCAGTGTCCTCGATACGGAACACCAAGTCGCCACCATGCTGGCGCGCAAACAAATAATTATACAGGGCAGTACGTACTCCTCCAATATGCAATGCTCCTGTGGGGCTAGGGGCAAAACGCACCCTTACTCTTCTTTCTGCCATATTTAAAATGGTATTATTCTTAAAATTGCTGCAAATTTACGAATTATTTTTGATATATCTTGGTTTTTTGCTCACTAAATCGTATCTTTGCGCTTAGAAATGAACAAGAACTTTAATATAAAAGAAGAACAGACATGGCGCAACCTCGTCATGCGTCTCGTATTAATTGTCCTTTCAGTCGGATTAATTGTATGGGCAATGCCCCATGATAATCGCAGTTATTTTCATATTGAGAAGGGCAAGCCATGGAAGTATGCCGACTTTACCGCCCCATTCGATTTTCCCGTATACAAATCTGACGAAGCCATTCGTACAGAAAAGGATAGTCTGATGAAGACTTATGAGCCGTACTATCAGTACCATCAAGAAAAAGAGGGACAGATGGTCAGCAAATTCCAGAAAGACTACGCAGAAGGAATACCCGGATTGGGTGAGGAATATATACAGATTATCTCTAACCGTTTGCATAGCCTGTACCAACAAGGCATCATGTCCCCCACAGAATATTCAGAGCTTCGTGCTGATACGGCAAGGATGATTCGGGTTGTGAACGGCAAACAGGCTAACAGTATTTCCATCATGGAGGTGTATTCTGCCAAGACAGCCTATGAACAGCTTTTTCAGGATGAAGCACTTGCCATACAGCGTCCCATCCTCCAGAAATGCAACCTCAATGACTATATTACGCCCAATCTGATATATGACAGGGAACGTAGTGAGAGCAGCATTAACGACCTGATGTCGAGTATCGCCCTTGCTAGCGGAGTTGTTCAGAAAGGACAGAAGATTGTTGGCAGAGGCGAGATTGTCACAGACAGGACTTACCGCACCATGGAATCGTTCATGAAGGAAAACGAACGATTGCATGAGGATGATACGCAGAATCAGTTCGCACTATTGGGGCAAATCTTGTATGTGACCATCCTTATCGTTGCCTTTACCCTTTACCTGAGACTATATCGGAATGACTACCTCGTCAAGTCAAGAAAGATCATGATGGCTTATGCCCTCATCACACTCTTTTCTATCCTGACAGCCCTCTTCATGCGTAATACCTTCATCCACGTATATATACTGCCCTATGCGATGGTACCTATTTTCATCCGCGTGTTCATGGACTCACGTACTGCGTTCATGGCACACATGACGATGATTCTGATTTGTGCTATCATGCTTACCCACTCTTACGAATTTATCGTAATAGAAACGATAGCCGGTCTGGTAGCCATCACGTCTCTGCGGGAACTGTCACAACGCTCCCAACTTTTCAAAACGGCTATCCTCATTGCTATTGCCACCTTAGCCATCAACCTCTCCTTCGACTGGATGAAAACCGACTCATTGTCGAAAATTGATTATAGCATATACAACTATCTGATTGTCAACGGTATTACCTTGTTGTTTGCCTACCCTTTGCTCTATTTGATAGAGAAAGCATTTGGATTTACCAGCGACATCACACTTATCGAGCTTTCCAATACTAACAATCCATTATTACGACAGATGAGTGAGATAGCCCCAGGTACCTTCAATCATTCTATTCAAGTGGCAAACCTCGCCGGTGAGATTGCCAACAAGATTGGGGCAGAAGCCCAACTGGTACGTACCGGTGCCCTTTATCATGACATAGGAAAACTGACAAACCCCATATACTTCACAGAAAACCAGTCAGGCATTGATCCCCACGAAATGCTGACCGAGATTGAAAGTGCCCAAATGATTATCAGCCATGTGACAGAAGGACAGAAGATGGCAGACAAATATAACTTGCCTAAAGAAATCTGTGAATTCATCTCTACACACCATGGACAGGGAAAAGCGAAATACTTCTATATCAAATATCATAAAGAACATCCAGATGAGCTTGTCGATGACTTACTCTTCACATACCCTGGTCCCAATCCGTTTACTCGCGAACAGGCAATACTGATGATGGCAGATACTGTAGAGGCTGCTTCACGCTCATTATCAGAATATACAGAGCAGGCTATCCGAGACCTTGTTAATCGACTGATTGACGGCCAAGTCAATGACGGATTCTTCAAGGAATGCCCCATCACCTTCCGCGATATCCAGTATGCCAAGACAGTCTTAATTGAAAAGTTGAAGACGATCTATCATACTCGTATCAGTTATCCTTCAGAGAAATAGTCTATAAGTATTGCGCATTTCTGTTCATTTTGTGCACTATTTTCTTGCACAAAATGCACACTTTGTGCAAGAAATGTGCAATATTTAGTTAATATTTCTTAATCTGTGCACGTTTACAAGACAACTAATAAACATTTATTATACCTTTGCGCCCAGTTTGTGAAAAATTTGTTTAAAACATAAAGAAAGAGAAAATGAAGAAGAGTTTCATATCATTAGTTGTTTTCATGATGACTATGAGTGCCTACGCAGGCGGAATCCTTACCAACACCAATCAGAGTATTGACTTTTTGCGTAACCCTGCACGTGATGGTGCTATTGGACTAGATGGTGTGTATAGCAATCCTGCCGGTGTAGTATTCCTCCCAGAAGGATTCCATTTGGGCATCAACTGGCAATATGCACACCAGACTCGTACTATTACTTCTACGAATCCTGTTTTTATGACTGGAAGGAAAAATAGCCAGACCAATCCTACAAAGATTTTCGAAGGTGTTGCTGACGCACCCGTCATTCCTTCTATTCAGCTAGCATATAACATGGAGCACTGGAGCATCCAAGCCAACTTGTCTGTTCCCGGTGGTGGCGGAAGTTGTGAGTTTGCCGACGGTCTGGGTTCTTTTGAAAGCACTGTTGGTAATATTGCCGCTATGCTACAACCTTTCGGTGCTCAAGGATACGACATGGATGGTTATATGAAAGGTCGTCAGTATTTTTATGGTGTACAGATAGGTGCTGCGTGCAAGGTGACTCCCAACCTCTCACTTTATGGAGGTCTTCGCATGATATACGGCGATGCTACTTATAAGGCAAAAATCAGCAATATGCAAGTGAAGACAGAAAATGGCTATATTGACTTTGGCAGTTATCTTCAACAGATTACGCCCTATGCTCAAGCTGCCGGATATGGCGATCAGATTGCCTCACTGCAGAAATACTCAGAGGGGGTTAATTTGCTTTCTAACCAGTCTGGCGTGGGCTTTGCCCCCATTGTTGGTATCGACTATAAAATAGGGAAATTCAACTTTGCCGCGAAATACGAGTTCAGGACACAAATCCGCATGAAGAATGAATCGACAGTGAATGAGGCCAGCGAACTGGAGGTTGTCAACAAATACCGCGATGGCGAGAAAGTCAACGAGGACATGCCTGCACTGCTGACCATAGGCGTACAATACAGTCCTATCGACGTTGTCCGCATCAATGCAGGATATCATCACTACTTTGACAAGGATGCCTCATGGTACAACCATTCACAAGAACTACTTAGTCACAATACCAACGAGTTCCTGCTGGGTGCGGAGTGGGATACGACAGAGAACCTCACTTTTTCTGCCGGTGGACAGTTAACTCGCTATGGAATAACTGATGAGTATATCAATGACATCTCTTTCGTTGTCAACAGCTATAGCATTGGATTCGGATTCAATTACAAACTGTCAAAGGTAGTAACTGTCAAGGCTGCCTATTTCCAGACCTACTACACGAACTATGACCGCACGAATGCCCAGAATCCTGAGATTAAGGACTCCTTCACACGTACCAACCGTGTGTTCGGCGTAGGTTGCGAACTCTCTCTTTAAGAATCAAGCTACAGCGGCCGACATCGTTTTACCAAATCATTCAGCGATTTTTCAGATAGACCTTCTGTCCTTGATGAATATAGATACCCTGACGGGAGGGCTGTCCTGAGAAACGTCGGCCGTTGAGGTCGTACCAGTAGTCATCCATCGGACGGTTATTGAAGGTCACTGGCATGATGCCTGTAATAATCTGTGTTACATCATTGACGGTGAACTTGCCACTCGTCTCACCACTGATTTCATAATAAGTATCCTCGCTCAGCGGACCGATGTCAACAGTCTGCTTCTTGCCGCTGCCCTGGTTGAAGATGACGTTGAAGGTATAGTCTTTCGTATTCACGTTGAACTCATAGCAGTACCACGTGTCTCCATCAATCTCTTTGGTCGTAGTGATCTGCGTACCAGGCCAGTTGCCCAACAGTTGCGTATTATTCCCGTCATTGGCCCATGCGTAGAAATATACGGGAGTGGTCCAGCCAGGATTCTTCAGGTAGATGGTAGCCTTATGTGGTTCGAAAGGCTTGATGGTATAGTGACGCGTGATGATGTTCTTCACTACCCCACCAATCAGCAGACCCACCTTCAGAGTGCAAGTTTCGCTGATAGTGATCTTGGCACCGCTGCTCACCTGTGTGCTGCTAGCAGTAGGATCACTACCATCAAGTGTGTACACCAGTTTAGCATCGGCAGTCTGCGACACGGCAGTCAGAGTTGCCTCCATAGGATCGGTATAAGTATCCTCTGCCAGACTCACCCATGGTGTCTCTGCCTTCTTCTCCAGATAATAGGCATAATTGGTGCCGCTCAGGATCTTCACATAGTCGCTACCAGAGAACGACTTATTGCCAAAGACAGCATAGAGTTTGGCCTTCGAGCCCGTTGTATACATCTCGTAGGCATACTGGGCGCTGCTTACCTGCGTAAAAGTGCTCTGGTTGGTGATGCCGGCAGCCTTGCGTGCCAGGATCATCTGCTTGATTTCGTTTTTGTAGCTCTTCCAGTGCAACAGGAACACACAGGGCGTTCCAGGCATGGCCAACAGCCAGGCATTAGCTGCTGCAATATTCTTCGTGATGGGGTCTTTTGTGTAACCTGTGACATTTCCTCTGTCCTGCATGTCATGATTCTCCACAAAGGTCACCGCATAGCGGTCGAAGCCTGACTGTGTGGCAAGTCCCCCATTTGCCAACTTA
>JAEEGL016052217.1_pt1 | contig 10411 bp, 3 predicted proteins | sample 9134231 | NCBI WGS metagenome assembly JAEEGL01 (sample SAMN16246548, study PRJNA631951) | gut metagenome | biome: gut microbiome; feature: rumen; material: fiber-attached | host: Bos | place: Iran: Karaj | collected 2018-10
CCTGCTGTTTTTGTGTGCAGTCGTGCAGGCGGTGGATGATTACCAGGATCTGCTGAGGCTGTCTGTCGCCACTGCGGGCAATGACCACAGGCTCGGCGCAAATGAAGCACCGCCGGCGATCATCTCCGTATTCCTGGGCGATGAGCTGACCGCCATCCTGGAAGCGATCAAGAACGATACGCCATACCAGGGAACGGAAAAGGTCATCATGAAGCTCGGTGTCAGTTCGCTGCCGAGATTCTCCAGGGACAACACGGACAGGAACAGGACCTCGCCTTTTGCCTTCACCGGCAATAAATTCGAATTCAGGTCCCTCGGGTCCTCCAACAGCATAGCCTGCTGCAACATCATGCTCAACGCTGCGGTCGCGGAAAGCCTGAAGCAGTATGCCGATATCCTGGAGGGTGCCGACGACTTCGAAGGAACGCTTCATGACCTGATCAGGGATACTGTAAAGAAGCATGAGCGCATCCTGTTCAACGGGAACGGATACGGGGAAGAATGGATAAAGGAAGCAACAGAAGTCAGAGGCCTTTCCAATCTGAAGACGACAGCGGATGCCATGCCGCACCTTCTGGATAAAAAGAATATGGACATGCTGATGGCGCATAAAGTCTTCACGGAGTCCGAGCTCCATTCCAGATGTGAGATCATGCTCGAGAATTACTGCAAGAGCGTCAATATCGAAGGGCATACGATGGTGGAGATGGTAAGGAAGAACTATCTGCCCGCTATCGAAGATTATCTTTACAGCCTGGCCAATGCCGCTTCCCTCATGCGTTCGGTCAGCCAGAACGTCAAGTGCAATTATGAGATCTCGACGCTGGAACGTCTGTCAGAGCTGACGGATGAGATCCTTGAAAAGGTACAGTGCCTGGAAGGGGCACTGGAAGATTTCAAGGGATACAGTGATGTGATCACCACATCGCAGGCCGTCCGGGACGATCTGATCCCGAAGATGGAAGACTTAAGGAAATATGTCGATGAAGCGGAGATGCTGACCAGTGAAAAATACTGGCCGTTCCCGAGCTACGGTAAGCTCCTGTTCAGCGTTTACTGATAAAAGGCAGGACCCGCGGTAAAAGCGGCATAGAATATATACTGCTGTACCGGCAGACAAGCCGGCGCAGCCAAAGAAATAAATAAATACTGGGTCATTCCACAACGATGTGGTTCGTTCACACGGTGCGGGATGGCCCTTTTTTTATAAGAAAAGGCAGAAGGAGAAAAGTCATGACAAAAGAGATTATGAAAGTACTGGACGGGGAGATATTTGCTGTATGGTTCCTGATCGGCGCGGCCTTCGTTTTCTGGATGCAGGCGGGTTTTGCGATGTGCGAAGCCGGGTTTACAAGGGCGAAGAACGCCGGCAACATCATTATGAAGAACCTCATGGATTTCTGCATCGGGACAGTCATGTGGTTCATCTGCGGGGCGTCCCTGATGCTTGGGGAAAACATTCTCGGCGGATTTGCCGGCGGCTTCAGTTTCGACGTATTTACGAACTACAGGAACTTTGATTATTCTGCGTTTGTTTTCAACCTGGTGTTCTGCGCGACGACGGCGACGATCGTATCCGGATCCATGGCCGAGAGGACGAAGTTCTCCAGCTACTGTATCTATTCCGCAGTCATCTCGGCCGTTATCTATCCGATCGAAGCACACTGGACCTGGGGCGGAGGCTTCCTTTCCCAGTGGGGGTTCCACGATTACGCGGGATCGAACTGCATCCATATGGTCGGCGGCATCTGCGCCTTTATCGGCGCCTGGATGCTGGGACCCAGGATCGGCAAGTTCGAACGGGACAGAAGAGGAAAAGTCACGAAAGTCAATGCTTTTCCCGGCCACAACCTGGTCATAGCCGCCCTTGGCGTATTTATCCTGTGGCTCGGCTGGTACGGCTTCAACGGCGCGGCAGCTACGGATGTGCCGACTCTCGGCAGCGTCTTTCTTACAACAACGGTAGCGCCTGCGGTAGCCACTGTGGTATGCATGATCTTCACCTGGGTCAGATACGGCAAGCCGGATGTATCGATGTGCCTGAACGCTTCCCTGGCGGGGCTGGTCGCGATAACAGCGCCGTGCGATGTCACCGACTGTGCCGGAGCTGCCGTTATCGGGGCGGTCTCAGGGCTGCTGGTCGTCTTCGGTGTATGGTTCAATGACCAGGTCACTCATGTGGACGATCCTGTCGGCGCTGTTGCCGTCCACATGATAAACGGGATATGGGGCACCGTTGCGGTCGGGCTGTTCGCCACCGAAAGCGCGCCCGGATTCGCGTCCGCGGGCATCCGCGAAGGACTGTTTTACGGCGGCGGGTTCTGGCAGCTGGGAAGGCAGCTTGGCGGTATGTTCGTGACTGCAGCCTGGACAATCGTGACGATCGTCATCGCCTTTTCCGTAATCAGGAAGACTGCCGGACTCCGTGTATCGGAAGAAGAGGAGATCAGCGGCCTCGACGTGACGGAACACGGCCTTCCGTCAGCATATGCGGGCTTTTCGATCATGGATATATCCAACACGATGACCATGAGCGTAAACGAAAACACGAACCTTGGCTCCGACGATTATGCCCTCGCTTCCGAAGCGGCAAAGAATGCGGCGGTTACCGTTTCCAACGTTGCCAACACTGTCATACCGGGGATCGAGACCGGTATCTCCAAGGTCGTCATCATTGCCAAGCTGGCCAGATATGAGATCTTAAAGCGTGCCATGAACGATCTGGGCGTGACCGGCATGACAGTCACACAGGTGATGGGCTGCGGTATACAGAAAGGTGCCGGAGAAAGGTACCGCGGCGTCGAGATCGACGCGACGCTCCTTCCCAAGGTCAAGGTGGAAGTCGTGGTCAGCGCGATCCCTGTGGACGATGTGATCGATGCGGCCAAGAAAGCGCTCTACACAGGACATATAGGCGACGGCAAGATCTTTGTCTACCCTGTCAGCCGGGTCGTAAAAGTGCGTACGGGCGAGGAAAACTTCGCCGCGCTGCAGGATGTGGAATAAATCCGGGGGATACACTTGATTTATGGGACCGGCAGTGATAAAAATATATGTAAATTTGAATTGCCAATGGCGGCAGTAATTCTTAAATAAATATTTTAGCATCGGTTCTGGGAGCAACGGCGCTTCGGGTCTTTACCTGAAGCGCCTTTTTTGCGCGTTAGCAATGAGCCACGCGATATCGGACTTACATACTTTCTGCAGGGAGCTTGCTCACTGAAGAAAGTATGTATGGACGAGAACATGCGGCGAATGCCGCGACAGTGAGCGTCCAGCGGACGCGAACTGCAGCGTGGCGCATGACAGACTGTAACATGCGGCGAATGCCGCGACAGTGAGCGTCCTTCGGACGCGAACTGCAGCGAGGCAGCGTGGCCAAGATCGCCGGAACCACGGAGGGCATCCATGACAGACCTTAAAGAGATGATCCGCGGATCGGGATTGTATGATCCGTCTTTTGAACATGACAACTGCGGGATAGGCGCGATCGCCGACATAAAAGGGAGAAAGAGCCACGGGCTTGTCAGCGATGCCCTTTCGATCGTCGAAAACCTGGAGCACAGGGCCGGAAAAGACGCATCGGGGCAGACCGGTGACGGCGTCGGCATCCTGACGCAGATCCCCCACCGGTTTTTTGTGAAAAAGCTGGCGGAACAGGGCGTGGAGCTGCCCGGTGAAAGGCAGTACGGCGTCGGTATGTTCTTTTTCCCGCAGAAGGACCTGGACAGGAAGCAGGCCATGAGCCTGTTTTCGATCATCGTCAGGAAAGCGGGCATGGATCTTCTGGCCTGGAGAAAAGTCGGAGCTGATCCGGATATCCTGGGGCAGCGCGCCAGGGAATGCATGCCGGACATATACCAGGCCTTTATAGCAAGGCCAGCCGGGATCGAAAAGGATATCGACTTCGAACGGATGCTCTACGTCGTGCGCAGGGAATTCGAGAAGAGCAGCGTGGATACCTATATTCCGTCGCTGTCCTGCAGGACCATCGTTTACAAGGGTATGTTCCTTGTGAAGCAGCTGCGTACGTTCTATACGGACCTGATGGACGGAGATTATGAATCGGCCATTGCCGTGGTCCATTCCCGATTTTCCACCAATACCGACCCCAGCTGGATGCGGGCGCACCCCAACCGCCTGCTGGTCCATAACGGCGAGATCAATACGATCCGGGGCAATGCGGACAAGATGCTGGCCAGGGAGGAGACCATGCATACCGGCCAGTTTTCGGACGACGACATGACGAAAGTCCTGCCCGTGATCAGCCAGAGCGGTTCGGATTCCGCCATGCTGGACAATACACTGGAATTTCTGATGATGAGCGGCATGGACCTGCCGCTGGCGGCGATGATCATGATCCCGGAGCCCTGGGCGCATAACGAGACGCTTTCGCAGGAAGAGCGGGATTTTTACCAGTATTACGCGACAATGATGGAACCCTGGGACGGGCCGGCATCCATCGTGTTCTCGGACGGGGACGTGATGGGGGCGATACTGGACAGGAACGGCCTGCGTCCTTCCAGATATGCCGTTACGGATGACGGAAGGCTCATCCTTTCATCGGAAGTCGGCGTCCTTCCCCTGGACGAAAGGCACATTGTCAGGAAAGAGCGTCTTCATCCGGGCAAACTCCTTCTGGTGGATACGCTGCAGGGCAGGATCATCGAGGATGAAGAGATCAAGGAAAAGTACGCACATGCCAGACCCTTCGGGGAATGGCTGGACAGCAACCTTATCTCGCTTTCGGACCTGAAGATCCCGAACCACAGGATCCCGTCCCTTAAGGGCAGGGAATTAAAACGGCTGCAGAAAGCATTCGGATACACCTGGGAAAACTTTCACGACGGTATCCTGAATATGGCTCTTAACGGTACGGAAAGCATAGGCTCGATGGGTGTGGATACGCCGATCGCCGCGCTGTCAGAAACGTATCAGCCCCTTTTCTATTATTTCAAACAGCTGTTTGCCCAGGTGACCAATCCCCCGATCGACGCCGAAAGAGAAAAGATCGTTACTTCCAGTACGGTATATGTGGGCAAGAACGGCAATCTTCTAGGGCAGGATCCGGAAAACTGCCATGTACTTAAGATCAACAATCCGATCCTGACGGATCTGGATCTTTTGAAGATAACCGGGATGAAAAAAGACGGGTTCACTGTATCCAGGGTATCTACGCTTTATTACAAAAGCACCCCGATGGAACAGGTGATCAAGTCCCTGTTCGTCCAGGTGGACAGGGCCTATAAGGACGGGACGGATATTCTGATCCTTTCGGACCGGGGCGTGGACGAGAACCATGTGGCTATTCCGTCCCTTCTGGCCGTCGCAGCTGTACACAAACATCTCGTCGATACGAAAAAGTGTACCGCGATGTCCCTTATCCTCGAATCCGGGGAACCGAGGGAAGTTCATCATTTCGCAGCTCTTCTGGGGTACGGCGCCTCTGCTGTGAACCCCTATCTGGCACACGCGTCGATCGCGGAACTTGTCGAGGACGAATTCCTCGACAAGGACTATTATGCTGCAGTCGACGATTATGACCGGGCTGTCCTTTCCGGCATCATCAAGATCGCTTCCAAAATGGGCATATCGACCATCCAGTCCTATCAGGGCAGCAAGATATTTGAGGCTGTCGGCATTTCCAGGGAAGTTATCAGCGAATACTTCACAGGCACAGTCAGTCGTGTGGGCGGCATTACGCTGGAAGATATCGGCAGGGCTGTCGATGCCCAGCACAGCCGCGCTTTTGATCCGCTGGGGCTGTATGCCGATCTGGAACTGACCGATCAGGGCAGGCATAAATCCAGAAGCCGGGGAGAGCACCACAGGTACAGCCCGCAGGTCATCCATATGCTGCAGAAAGCCGTCAGGGAAGGCAGTTTTGATGAGTACCTCACCTATGCCGGGATGGCGGATGCAGAAGATTCCGGATATCTGCGGAGCCTTCTTGATTTTCGTTATCCGGAGTCGGGGATCCCGCTGGATGAGGTGGAAAGCGAGACGGAGATCGTAAAGAGATTCAAGACCGGCGCCATGTCCTATGGCTCCATTTCCGAAGAAGCGCATGAGACCCTGGCTGTTGCCATGAACCGGCTGCACGGCAAGTCCAACAGCGGCGAAGGCGGTGAAAGTGAAGAGAGGCTGCTCTCCGCTGGAACGGACAATGACAGGAGTTCGGCCATCAAACAGGTGGCCAGCGGGAGATTCGGCGTAACGAGCCGTTATCTTGTCAGCGCGAAGGAGATACAGATCAAAATGGCCCAGGGAGCAAAGCCCGGTGAGGGCGGCCACCTGCCGGGCAGAAAGGTATATCCCTGGATCGCCAGGACAAGGCATTCAACGCCAGGCGTAAGCTTGATATCACCTCCGCCGCATCATGACATCTATTCGATCGAAGATCTGGCGCAGCTGATCTATGACCTTAAAAACGCGAACGATTCCGCAAGAATATCCGTGAAACTGGTCTCCGAAGCCGGTGTCGGCACGGTTGCCGCCGGCGTCGCGAAAGCCGGCGCACAGGTGATCCTCATCTCCGGATATGACGGAGGCACCGGTGCCGCGCCGCTCTCATCGATCCATAATGCCGGGCTCCCGTGGGAGCTGGGCGTGGCTGAAACGCACCAGACCCTGATCGCCAACGGCCTCAGGCAGCAGGTCGTGATCGAGACGGACGGAAAACTGATGACTGGCAGGGACGTAGCCGTCGCGGCGATCCTCGGGGCGGAAGAATTCGGGTTTGCGACAGCCCCGCTGATCACACTTGGGTGCGTGATGATGAGAGCCTGCCAGTCGGACACCTGCCCCATGGGCGTTGCCACGCAGAATCCGGAATTAAGGAAGAGATTTTCCGGAAAACCGGAATATGTTGAGAACTTTATGTTGTTCACAGCCAGACAGCTCAGGATGATCATGGCAAAACTGGGTGTAAGGAGCATAAAGGAGCTGGTCGGCCGCACTGACCTGCTTAAGGTCAAAGATAGTCTTTCTGAGCAGCAGAAGAAACTGGACCTGTCCGGCATCCTGCTGGATATGTCCGGATATGCAGGCGAAGGGGCTGTTTTTGATCCTGCGCGCCAATATGACTTCAGACTGCAGGATACGAAGGACGAAAAAGAGCTCCTTTCGTCAAAAGCTGTCATCAAAGCGCTTGAAAAGGGAGAAAAGGCAAGCCTGACGGTGCGGCTTTGCAATACGGACCGGGCTTTCGGCACCCTTCTCGGCGCGCAGATCACCAGACGGTATCCGGAAGGCCTGCCGGAGGATACAGTCACCGTGGACTGCCGCGGCGCCGGGGGACAGAGTTTCGGCGCATTTATCCCGGCCGGACTGAGCCTGATCCTGACCGGTGAGACCAACGACTATTTCGGCAAGGGGCTTTCGGGCGGAAAACTTGTCGTAAAGGCTCCGGAAGAAGCCGGATACGATCCCGGGGAAAATATCATTGCAGGAAATGTGGCGCTCTACGGGGCAACGTCGGGAGAAGCCTTTATAGCCGGTATGGCGGGTGAGAGATTCGCTGTCCGCAACTCCGGCGCATTTGCCGTCGTCGAAGGTGTAGGCGAGCACGGATGCGAATATATGACTGGCGGCTGTGTCGTCATACTCGGCACGACCGGCAAGAATTTTGCGGCCGGTATGAGCGGAGGCATCGCTTATGTACTGGATGAGGACAGCAGCCTGTACAGGAACCTGAACAGGGAACTGGTCCTGATGGGGCCGGTGGAGCTTAAGAGTGATCTGGACGAACTTCGGCGGATGATAGAAAAACATGTGCTTTATACCGGCTCAAGGAAAGGGCGGAGGATCCTGGAGGAGTTTGACGGTCATATACCGCATTTTAAAAAGATCATCCCCCGGGATTACATGGAGATACGAAGGCTCATTGCCATGAATGAAGAGCGGGGAGCCGGATCGGAAGAGGCCGGGATAGAAGCCTTCCGGACATTTGTAGGAGGTATGTGATGGGCAAAACGACAGGATTTCTGGAATACGCAAGGAAAGACGGGCCTGTCCGGAATGAGGAGGACAGGGTCAGGGATTTCAATGAGTTTCACGAAGAACTGCCGGAAAAGGAAAGACGCCTGCAGGCAGCCAGGTGCATGGACTGCGGTGTCCCGTTCTGCCAGGCAGGGACCATGATCGCCGGCATGATGACCGGATGCCCCCTGCACAATTCCATTCCCGAAGTGAACGATCTTGTATATCACGGAAGACTGGACAGGGCCTATGACAGGCTCTCCATGACCCACAGTTTTCCGGAGTTCACGTCCAGAGTCTGCCCGGCATTGTGCGAACACGCCTGCACCTGCGGCCTGAACGATGAACCGGTATCCACGAAGGAAAACGAGAGAGCCGTGATCGAGTACGCTTTTTCACACGGCCTGGTAAAGGAAGAGACCCCGCCGGTAAGAACAGGGAAGAAAGTCGCGGTCGTCGGGAGCGGGCCTGCAGGCCTTGCCGCGGCACAGCTTTTGAACAGGAGAGGCCATGAGGTCACGGTCTACGAAAGAAGCGACCGCCCCGGCGGTCTTCTGCGCTACGGGATCCCGAACATGAAGCTGGACAAGTCGCTGATCGACAGGCGCGTCAGGCTGATGGAAGAAGCCGGGATCAGGTTTATCTGCGGTGCGGACGTCGGCAGGGATATCCCGGCGCAGAAACTGAAGGAAGAATATGACAGCGTCATCCTCTGCTGCGGCGCTTCGCAGCCCAGGGATATAAACGTACCCGGAAGAGATGCAGACGGCATCTGGTTTGCCGTTGCCTTTCTCGGCATGGTGACGAAGGAACTGCTGGATACCGGCAGTACGGAGAATGCCGAAAAGCTGGTCAGAGACAGGGATGTGATCGTCATCGGGGGCGGAGATACGGGCAATGACTGTGTCGCGACCTGCATACGCCTGGGGGCAAAAAGCATGACCCAGCTCGAGATGATGCCCGAACCGGCAAAACAGAGGACGGCCTCCAATCCGTGGCCCGAGTGGCCGAGAGTCCTCAAGGTGGATTACGGACAGGAAGAAGCCATATGGAGATTCGGCCGGGATCCCAGGGTCTACCAGACGACGGTAAAGTCGTTCATCAGCAATGAAAAGGGAGAACTGGACGGAGCGGTGCTGGTCTGTCTGAAGCCGGAGAAAGATAAAAAGACCGGCAGGACGAACATGGTGCCCGTTGAGGGTTCGGAACGCACAGTGCCGGCTTCTCTGGTACTGATCGCGGCAGGATTCACCGGCAGCGAGCGTTATGTCTCCGAGAGTTTCGGCGTGGAGACGGATGAAAGAAACAATGTCAGGACAGGCCCCGGCAGCTTTGCTGCCGGCGGGACAGGTATCTTTACCGCCGGCGACATGCATTCCGGCCAGTCCCTGGTGGTCCGCGCGATCGCGGAAGGCAGAGGTGCGGCCAGGGAAGCAGATGAAGCACTGATGGGGTATACGAACCTGTAAATGAACCCGGATCTACAGTATCAGGAGGCTGATATGGCAAAGATCAACAGGAATTATCTCAAACTGCAGGGAAGCTATCTTTTTTCCATGATACCTCAGAAAGTCAGGGAATATCAGGCCGCCGAGCCTGATGCGAAGATCATCAGGCTCGGGATAGGGGACGTGACGCAGCCGATCGCACCCGGTGTGATCAGGGCACTCCACGAGGCTGTGGACGAGATGGGGAAAAGTGAGACTTTCCGGGGATATGCGCCGGATCTGGGCTACGAATTCCTGCGCAGCGTGATCGCCCGGAAGGATTACCGCGAAAAGGACTGTGATATTTCGGCGGACGAGATCTTTATTTCCGACGGGGCCAAATGCGACTGCGCCAATATACAGGAGATCTTTGCGGTGGACTCGAAGATAGCCGTCTGCGACCCGGTCTATCCGGTCTATATCGATTCCAATGTCATGGCGGGCAGGACGGGCGCTTTCGAACCCGCGGCCGGCCGGTATGGGGGCGTAATCTACATGCCGTGTACGGCATCTACAGGTTTTGTTCCTGACCTGCCGGGGGATGCGCCTTCCGAGGTCCCGGACCTGATCTATCTGTGCTTCCCGAACAATCCCACGGGTGCGGTCATGGACAGAAAGCACCTGCAGGAATGGGTGGATTACGCGAACAGGCACGGCTCGGTGATCCTTTATGATGCGGCATATGAAGCCTATATCTCCGAGCCGGATGTGCCGCACAGCATTTATGACTGCGAAGGGGCAAAAAGCTGCGCCATAGAGTTCCGGTCATTTTCCAAAACGGCAGGATTTACAGGACTTCGGCTCGGCTTTACGGTCATACCCAAAGATCTTGAAGCCGGCGGTGAAAAGCTCTGGCCCCTGTGGGCAAGGCGGCACGGCACCAAATACAACGGCGCGCCGTATATCATCCAGAGGGCAGGCGAGGCCGTATACTCCGATGAAGG
>JAEEGL016109140.1_pt1 | contig 10411 bp, 10 predicted proteins | sample 9134231 | NCBI WGS metagenome assembly JAEEGL01 (sample SAMN16246548, study PRJNA631951) | gut metagenome | biome: gut microbiome; feature: rumen; material: fiber-attached | host: Bos | place: Iran: Karaj | collected 2018-10
GATGATCTGCGCCGGACGATCTGTAAATGTCTTTATGCGTATTTCGGAATTTTCGTTCTGCCAGCGGACTTTTATACTTCTGTAGCGCTTCACCGGACGCGGACTGCCGATGAGCGAAAGGCAGCCCTCGCTTGTATTGTACGGCTTGTCGCATCTGATGATCTCCGGGTTGAACATCGTCATATATGTTCCGCCGTTGTCAAAAACGATTATGCGCTTCCTCACGCCGATCATATTTGCCGCCATTCCCACGCACGTTTCCTTGTTGGCAGCCAGCGTATCCAGCAGATCGGCGGCGGTCCCGAGATCACCGGCATCCGCCGGCTCCGACTTCATAGCAAGGAACATCGGATCGTGAACAATTTCCCTGACCATAAACTCACCTCTGTTTTTATTCCATGTCCAGCGGCATCTCTCTGTCAGGTGCCGGAAATGCTTTTTCTATCATTTTCAATTCATCATCCGTAAGCTCAATTTTTGCCGCTGCTGCATTTTCAAGCGTGTGTTCTTTTGTCGAACTCTTCGGTATCGCGATAGTGTTGCCGTCGCGTATCGCCCACGTGAGCATTATCTGCTGTACTGTCGCGTTATGCGCAGCCGCGATCTTCTGCAACACCGCATCCGACCATATACCCTGCCGGAGCGTTCCGTTCATCGCAAGCGGACAGTACGCCATAAACGCGATATTGTGTTTTCGCAGATAAGGCAGCAGGCTGTACTCCACGCCGCGCGAACCGACATGATACAAGTCCTGTACCGCAGCGCAATTTCCACTGTGCTTCAGCCGTGACAGTTCGTGCATATCGGAAGTGTCGAAATTCGATACTCCCCATTCGCGGATACGTCCGGCATCTTTCAATTCCTGCAAACAGTTTACGGTCTCGGAAAGCGGTATCGAGCCGCGCCAATGGTACAGATACAGGTCGAGATAATCCGTTCCGAGCCGTTTCAGGCTTTCCTCGCATGAGCGGCGCATATCCCGTTTCCCCGCGTTCTGCGGCAGCACCTTTGACACGATGAACAGGGTTTCGCGGTCATAAGGCTTTATCGCGTCCCCGACCACAAGTTCGCTCCTGCCGTAACCGTACATCTCGGCTGTGTCGATCAGTGTCATGCCGCTGTCAATGCCGGTACGAAGCGCATCGACTTCCCGGTCGTGCAGCTTCGGATCGTCACCGGTATGCCATGTTCCCTGCCCTATCGCGGGAACGGATCTGCCGTTTATATTTACTTGTTTCATAGAAATTCTCCTTTCGGTGCGGTCTGTTTCCGTATTTTATCGGTAATCCTTGTCACAGCAAAACCGGTCTTGTTCCGATACAGGATTTCGCAAGCCGGACACCCGGGAAATCAAGGAAAGGATCTCCGCGGCGCATCCATCATACTGCTGAATATATTCATTATAGCGCGTTCTTACTATATTTGTCAAGCATTATGCACTGTACAGAACAGGTATTGCCGCAGTTACGCGGTAAAAAAATTTTCCGCAGCCTATTGACAGAAGCGAAAAAATATGTTATTATATGTCTTGGTTAGCAGCGGCTTACCAAATATCGGTTAGCCTATGCTTACCACAAAATCATTCCGAAAGGTCGCAGAAAATGTCAAAAGAAGAATATCACAGCTTCGGCAGAAAGCTGGCATTTCATACCGCACCGACACTGCTCGGCATAAAGTGCGCAAGCCTTGTTTCCCTGTCACGTCTCGAATTCGATCTCGGTGTCCATCTTAGCATATTCAACCGCCGCGCATCGGAAAAAGGGCTGAAGATCCGCATAATGCACGTCTGCGACACCCGTTGTGTTCTTCTCGTTTACAATGAGAAAAAGCTGTGCGAACGTCTTCACGAAAAGCAGACCGCGGCAATGCTCGCAGACGAGGGCTATGATCTGCAAAGCGGACCTGAAGCTATGCTCGACAGGCTTTCCCGGAGAATGAAGAACTGCGGATTCCCGCATGAGATCGGCCTGTTTCTCGACTACCCCGCCGAGGACGTGAAGGGCTTCATCGAGAACAACGGCGGGAATTACAAACTGTGCGGATGCTGGAAAGTATACGGTTCGGAGGAACGCGCACGCCGCAAGTTTGAAAACTACGAAAAGTGCAGAAAATTTCTGTGCGATAAATTAAGTGAGGGTCTTGATATTTATACTGCCCTCAGAATTTCATAGGAGGACATTTATTATGGCAGCAGCAGTTATTTACTGGAGCGGTACAGGCAACACAGAGGCAATGGCAAAGGCGGTAGCGGAGGGCGCAGGCGTTGAAGCCGTCAGCGTTTCCGATTTCAGCGGAAATATCGCGGACTACGATGCACTGGGTCTCGGAAGCCCCGCAATGGGTGACGAAGTTCTTGAGGAATCTGAATTCGAGCCGTTCTTCGCCGGGATCGAGGACAAGATAAGCGGCAAGAAGATAGTGCTGTTCGGCTCTTACGACTGGGGTGACGGTCAGTTTATGAGAACATGGGAAGACCGCGTCAGAGCCGCGGGCGCTACGCTCGTCAACGATGCCGGATTCACCGCGAATCTCGAACCGAACGAGACAGAGCTTGCCGAGCTTCGTAAACTTGGCGAGGCTCTTGCAGGATAAGAACATGAGTGTAGTGGTAGTTGGCGGCAACGACCGCATGGCGACAAAATACAAGGAGATCTGCGGAAATTTCAAATGCAAGGCAAAAGTGTTCACGCAGATGCCCGCAGACTTTGAGAGCAAGATCGGCAATCCCGACCTTGTGGTGCTTTTCACGAATACCTGTTCCCACAAAATGGCGCATACCGTCGACAGACGCGCCGAGAAACAGAGTTTTCGTGTAGCGAAGATACACAACGCAAGTGCGAACGCGCTGAAAAGCGTCCTGCGTCAGTATTGTATCTCATAATAATGATACTCTTACCTTATTCTCTCCATTTTCACAGAATTCCTCCGGCAAGTATTTTTGCCGGAGGAATTTTTTGACATCCGGACATTTGACATATCGGGAATTAAGAGATATAATATATACAAGAAAGAAACAAGGAGATAATTAATGACAACCACAAAAGATCTGACCGTCGGCGAACCGGGACAAGTCCTGCGGCGGTTCTGTCTGCCCATGTTCGGGAGCATCATCTTCCAGCAGCTCTACAATCTCGCGGACAGCTTCGTCGCAGGCAAACTGATAGGAGAGGAAGCCCTTGCGTCGGTCGGCAACAGTTACGAGATAACGCTTATTTTCATAGCCTTCGCCTTCGGCTGCAACATCGGCTGTTCGGTCACGGTATCGCAGCTTTTCGGCGCAAAGAAGCTGTCGGAAATGAAAACGGCGGTATATACTTCGCTGTTTTCGACTGCCGCTGTCTGTGCGGTCCTGATGGCAGCCGGCCTGCTTACCGGCGAAACGCTTCTGCGGCTTATACAGACACCGGAAAACATACTTCCCGACTCGCTGCTGTATCTCAACATCTACATATTCAGCCTGCCGTTCGTATTTTTCTATAATGTCTCTACGGGCATATTCTCGGCAATGGGCGACTCGAAAACCCCGTTCATCTTCCTTGCCGCGTCATCCATCGCAAATGTGGGAATGGACATCCTCTTTGTAGCGTCATTCGGAATGGGAGTGGCGGGCGTCGCATGGGCGACCCTGATCTGTCAGGGCGTCAGCTGCCTGCTCGCTGTGGTCGTTGTGCTTAAACGCTTGTCCGGTATAAAAACGGACGGAAAAGTAAAGCTGTTCTCAAAGAAACTCCTCGGCAGGATAGCGTCTGTCGCGGTACCGAGCACATTGCAGCAGAGTTTCATTTCCGTCGGCAACATACTGATACAGGGTGTAATAAACGGCTTCGGTTCAGGCACTATCGCGGGTTATGCCGCAGCCGTGAAACTCAACAATCTCGTGATAACCTCACTCACGACCCTCGGGAACGGCGTTTCCAACTTCACCGCCCAGAATATAGGCGCGGGAAAGAACGAGCGTATAAGCGCAGGGCTCAGGGCGGCGCTGAAACTCGTCTGGGCGCTGTCTGTCCCGATAGCGGTGCTGTATTTCTTTGCAGGCGAGCCGCTTATCCGCGTGTTCATGGACGAACCTACCGACACTGCGGTGCAGACCGGAATAACGTTCTTACGCATAGTTTCCCCGTTCTATGTCATAGCGTCTGTAAAACTGGCGGCTGACGGAGTTCTTCGCGGAGCCGGTCTTATGGGGCGCTTCATGACCGCGACCTTCACCGACCTGATACTGCGTGTAGTGCTTGCTTTCACGCTTTCGCCGGTGTTCGGCTCAACAGGCATCTGGGCTGCATGGCCGATAGGCTGGTGCATTGCCACAGCGCTCTCGGTGACCTTCTACCTCCGGAAATTCGGAGACAGGAGCAGACTTCCGGGAAAGAAAAAAGAATGATCTACCGCTTTTTCTTATACCCGCAGTCGCAGTAAGGGCCGCCCCCCGCAAGAGTGTATTCCCGCACAAAATCGGATGCCCCGCCCGCTTCGGACATGGTGTAGTCAAGCGCGCACATTGCAGGCACAAGATCGTAAAGTCCGAGTTCCTTCATCAGTACGCAGATACCGCATTTCGTGAATCTCATCTCATAGCCGCTGCCGTCGCCGTAGTCCAGGAACTCCGCGTTCCATGAATACGGATTGCGGTCGGCGGCTTTCAGTTTCGCAGTCATCTGCATACCGCGTATATCCTTCGCGGAAAATTTCTTCTTTCCGCTCTGTCTGCAAAACCATTTCATCGCACCTGTCAGCATTGAATTCCGGTAGTATACCGTAAGTTTCTCAACCGCCGGTCTCTGCGGCATCGACAGGCAAAAAGCTGACAGCATGGCGCAGTTCACTATGTTCATTTTAAACCTGTCGGCTTTTTCAAATTCAGGAAGTTTCCCGATTATCTCCGCATATTTCGCTTTTGCGTTTTTCGTGATCTTTTCCGAAGTCTCACGATCGTAACCCAAAACGCCGGCAAGATTATTCCGGAACGATTTGCTGAACAACAGCCACATTCCCGCCGGCATACCCGCATATTTCATTTCGTCTCCTCCTTTATCCCAGTGCTACATCAAGTATCATCATAGCCGTAAATCCTGCCGCGAAAGCTATCGTGCCGATGTTGGAATGTTCGCCCGAAGACATTTCGGGAATAAGTTCTTCGACCACGACATAGATCATGGCGCCTGCTGCGAAGCTGAGCAGATACGGCATCGCCGGAACTATCAGACCCGCCGCGGCTACGGTCAGAAGGGCTCCGAGCGGTTCTACCGCTCCGGAGATCACACCCGCCGCAAACGCCTTGCCCTTGCTCATTCCCTCGGCTTTGAGGGGCATGGAGATTATCGCGCCCTCCGGAAAATTCTGTATCGCTATACCTATTGCCAGAGCAAGTGCCGCCGATGATGACATTCCGCTGCCGTACAGCATACCGGCGTAAACCACTCCCACAGCCATTCCCTCGGGAATGTTGTGCAGCGTCACGGCAAGCAACATCATAATGTTTTTCGGGAGCTTCGATTCAAGCCCCTCCGCCTTGTCGCTGTTCATGTGCAGGTGCGGTATCAGTTTGTCCAGCAGGAGCAGGAACGCTATGCCGAGCAGAAAACCCGCCGCTGCCGGCAGGAACCCGAGTCTTCCCATAGTTTCGGCGCTCTGGTCGATCGCGGGTATCAGCAGGCTCCATACGCTTGCCGCAGTCATTACGCCCGCCGCGAAGCCGGTGAGTATGCGCTGCACCGTTATGCCGAGCTGTTCCTTCATCGGGAACACGCACGCTGCCCCGAGCGACGTCCCGAGAAACGGTATCAATACACCTTGTATCAGTTCTGTCATATTATCACTTCCGTTTTCTTATTATTCAACCCAAAGGTTAGCTTTTGCTAACATTATAGCACGATTTTTACCGCAAATCAAGTCGTTTTTAAAAAAACTCTGGCTTTTCCCTGAAAAACAACGGCACACAGCTGACAAGCGCCGGTCCGGTAGAAAAGAGAAGGTCGCTCAACGGGTTTGTAATAATACACAAAATCGGTTAGCCCAATGTAACTTAAATGCAAAATATCCTACAAACTTCACTGCATAGTATTGACAAAAGAACCCGGGAGTGATATATTTATACCGTTAGCTACCGCTAACGTATTTATTTTAAGGTCGGGTCAGCTGTTGCTAACTATATGAATAATGGTAAAGGAGAGTCACAAGTCAGGGAGATGAACAAGTCAAGGTTAGCGGTCGCTAAGCGCACAGTTTCTGTATTCTGCGTTCTGTGCGCCGTTCTGGCAGCTGTCACAGCGCTTACTTTCAGGGTGTTTGCCGAGGATATCACATATATACCAACATGGGACGAATACAAGGTCGTCAACAGCATCGACGGAAGCAACAAAACCTGGAATATCGTCGCTGACGCCATAGATGACTGTATAGAAGCATCGATAAAGCTGTATAAGTCCGGCGACAAGGAAGCGGCTTATACACCGGCGCTCAATATCTACAATTATTATTACGAGACATCCGGCTTCGAGCGTAATGTCAACGGGTACTCCGGCTCCGATGTCAGCAAAGCGGAGCTGCAGTTCAAGACCGCAAGGAAAGCGGTGAAAAAGGATCTCGGAGAAGAAACGGTCGTTGCCGAATTCGTAAAGCTCAGTGAAATACTTCACCAGCAGGCAAATCATCTTGACGGCCTGGGCGATTCAGGCGAAAGCGCATTTAACAACGACGGTACAAGAAAGACCGTGAGCCTGTCCGCTCCCGCTCCCGCCGCAGATGCGGCTGACGCGGCAGAAACCGCTCCGGCGGAAACAGTTCAGAATTCGGCAGTAAGCGGTGCGGCTACATTCGGTGCCTGCTTTCTGATCATAGTCCGTGAGGGACTTGAGGCGATACTCGTTGTCGGCGCTATAATCGCGTACCTTGTAAAAAGCGGCAACAAGAAAAAGCTCGGCTATGTCTACTTCGGCTGCATCGCCGCTATAGCCGCAAGTTTCTTATGCGCATGGCTGCTCAGTCTCTGGAAGCTGGCAAACACCGCAAACCAGGAGATCATCGAAGGCGTAACTGCTCTGATAGCTGTCGTGGTTCTTTTCTGGGTCAGCAACTGGATGGTCTCCAAAGCCGAAGCCGATACATGGAACAAATACATCGGCGATCAGGTGAAAACGTCTGCCGAGACCGGGAGCGTGTTCACGCTCGCTTTTACCGCATTTCTCGCTGTGTTCCGTGAGGGCGCCGAAGTGATACTCTTCTATCAGCAGTATCTTACCGAACCTTCGGAGATCGGCTATGTGTGGGGAGGCTTCGGAGTCGGCTGCGTCGTACTTGTGGCCGTGTTCATCGCGATACGCTTCTTCAGCGTAAAGCTCCCTATAAGGCCGTTCTTCCTCGGAACGAGCATACTTATGTTCATAATGTCGATATCCTTCCTCGGTTCCGGCATCAAGGAACTGATCGAAGGCGATGTTGTGGATATGACCTCGCCGGAATGGCTCCAGGCGTTCATACCGTACAATGATGTACTTCAGGTGCTCGGTATCTTCCCCGTGCTTGAAACACTTATACCGCAGCTGATACTCACGCTGATAACGATTCTTATCTTCGTTATGTCGAACCGCGAACGCGGCAGCCGGAAAGAAGCCGGCTTACTCGCACTGGTATTCGGAGGCCTCGGCATACACAAGTTCTATACGGGCAAATACGGTCAGGGTATACTCTACGCGGTGTTCTGCTGGTCGTTCATACCGTTTTTCCTCGGTATAGCGGACGGCATACATTATCTCACGGAAACGGACGAACAGTTTGCCGCGGAGCTCGCACCGAAACCCGGAAAGGCAAAGAAGCACAAGGCTGGAAAGGCCGCCGGCAGCAATTAAGTTTTCTATAGCAGTTAGTCTGCTTTTGGAAATAAGCGGTCATACCGCAGAACAATATCATATTCTGGAGGGTTATTATGAAACACACAAAGAAAGCTGCATTGACAGCTATGCTCGCAGTATCCGCGATGATGTTCGCAGGCTGCAGCGGCAACAACAGCACAGCGACTACAACGGCGGCTCAGGCTCCGGCAGCGAAGGCTGACACCACCACAACCACAGCTGCGGCAGAGACAACGACAAAGGCTGCCGAGAGCGCCGATGCCACAGTAAAGACAGAAGCTGCTGCTGAAGAAAACGCGGGCTTCAATGAGATCCCGATCTTCGAGGACGAGGAAATAGGCTTCCTCAATGTATCTGCTGTTTACTTCCAGCCCGTGCCTATGTCAGGCGGCAACGGCAATACCGAGGATTTCAACATTCATCTTGAAGCCGATATCTCTGCGCTTGAAAACACTGTGGGCTTCGGTGTAGGCGACTGGGTACCGTACCTCACAGTTGACTATGAGGTAACGGGTTCCGACGGAAACACTGCCGCATCAGGTACATTCATGGAAATGAGCGCATCCGACGGTCCGCACTACGGAGCTAACGTAAAACTCCCGAATGCGGATACATACAAACTTAAATTCACGATCCACAGCCCCGAAGAGAACGGTTATCTGCTTCACACAGACGCGGAGACAGGCCCCGGCGGATCCTTTGACGATTACTTCGGGAACGGCAATCTCATCGTTGAGCATGACGGTTGGGAATACATTCCTCAGGAGTGGTAATTCTTTTCTTCATTAACGATCGCGCTATTCTGTATCCTGTCCATTAATACCGGGTAGGATACGGGTGGCGCGTTCGCGCTTTTTTGTGAAAAACGGAGGGAGCATTTTGCTTAAATATCTGATCTCGACAACAGAGCTTCTTATCACTGCGGCTATCGGCATCGGGCTGATACTCGCGTTCATGAAGCTTTCATATAGCGCGCGCGCCGGCAGGATCGCTGCTGTCGCCGGTCTGTGCGCAGGTTTCCTCGGCGGGGGCATCATGTCATTTATGAAGAATGCTACAAAGCTTGTGGATACCGCACTTTGCAACCTGTACATATTCAGCATATCGCTCGGGCTGCTGGTGATCTTTTTCATTTCGTCGGCACTGCGCAGAAAGCTGCCGAAGAGCTGCGGCCTCATATCGCTGGCAGCTCTTACGCTGCTTCTCGCCGGAATGATCCTCTATGCGCTGCCGGACTGGCTCGGATATCCGTATACGATATGGCTTAACGAAAACTCGGTGGTATCTACCACGATGCTGTTCAAGAACATCGGAGCTGTGCTGGGCGGCGTACTTATGCTGATAACCTGCCTTGCCGTGAGAGCGGGAGCTTCAAGGCTCTCAAAGGGTGTAGCTTTCGCGGTAATGACGCTTGCACTTTCCGCAAACGCGGCAAGACAGATCACTGTCATAATAAATGTTCTTATCACCAAACGCTTTATCAGATCCAACACATTTCTCTTCAACATTGTGAAATTCTCGACGAACCATTCGGACGTATTTATTTACGCCGCAATGGTCATAGCTCTGCTGATACCGGCAGGGCTGCTGATAAAGAGCCTTCGCGCGAAGGAGCCTTATGACAACCCCGCGCAGAAACGCAAGATTAAAAAGAAATATATCGTTATCCGCCGCTGGTCGGCAACTGTGGTCTGCTGCCTTGTGATGTCCGTACTGAGCATGACCGCAGTAAAGGCGTATATCAACAAGCCGATAGAGCTTTCCCCCGTGGAACACGCTCCCGAGGCTGACGGCAACATCTGCGTATCATTCGATATGGTGGATGACGGACATCTTCACCGTTTCGGCTACAATACCGAAAGCGGCAAGGAGATACGCTTCATAGTCATCAAAAAGCCAAACTCCTCGTCCTACGGCATAGGCCTCGATGCCTGTGATATATGCGGTGAAACGGGTTATTACGAAAAAGACGGTCAGGTCGTCTGCAAGCTCTGCGATGTTGTTATGAACATCAACACCATAGGCTTCAAAGGCGGCTGCAACCCGATAGTCATTGACTACCGCATAGAAAACGGGACGATCTATGTTCCGATCGCGGGACTTCTCGAACATGAGAGTGAATTCAAGGGAAGGATGTGACGCGGTATGTTTTTCAGAATGATATTCGGTACGCTTTTCCGGCAGTGGAAGAAAATGCTGATGATCGCGTTCACAATAGCTCTCGGAGCATCACTCTCAACAGCGATGCTGAGCGTGATGCTCGATGTCGGCGACAAAGTGAATCAGGAACTCAAGACATACGGTGCCAACATCACGGTCGTTCCGAAGGAAAGCTCGGTGCTTTCATCTCTGTATGAAGTCGAGGGCGAAGGCGGTACGGGCGCATACCTGCGTGAAGACGAGCTCGGCAAGATCAAAACGATATTCTGGGCGTTCAACATCATCGACTATGCGCCGTTCATCAACGCGTCGGTGACGCTCGATGACGGAACAAAAGTCTCCGCTGTGGGAACGTGGTTCAATCACCACATGGAACTCCCGACGGGCGAACAGCTCGACGC
>JAEEGL017210467.1_pt1 | contig 10411 bp, 9 predicted proteins | sample 9134231 | NCBI WGS metagenome assembly JAEEGL01 (sample SAMN16246548, study PRJNA631951) | gut metagenome | biome: gut microbiome; feature: rumen; material: fiber-attached | host: Bos | place: Iran: Karaj | collected 2018-10
AAGCTGCATGGATCGCTAGTTCAGAACAAGTGTCAATTGTCAAGCCGTACTGTCCTTGTGAAGTATTATTTAATCTGCCATTGCCGCCAAAAGATGGCTATAGAATTAATGGCAATCAAAAACGACAGCTTATGACAGTTGGTCTCATGAGTTATGAACCTAATTATGAAGGTGTTGATTGGTTTCTGGAAAATGTCTGGCCAAAATTGCATGAACGATTTTCTGATTTGACATATATGATTTGCGGTCGTGGAACTCCAGAGCGTTTACGAATAAAATGGTCTTCTTTACTAGGTGTGAATGTATTGGGGTTTGTTGAAGATATTGATAAGATGTATGAGGATTCAATTGCAATCGTTACGCCTATTTTCTCTGGAGCTGGCACTTGTATCAAAGTGCCAGAGGCTACATTGCGTGGCAGAAAAGTATTTGCAACTCCATTTGCAGTAAGGGGAATATCAGACCAAACAATCTATTGCCAAAAGATAGATGTTGTTTCTAATGCGAATGAAATGGAAAAGAAGATTATGTATTGGTTAAATATTGACTCAGAAAGTCGTAACAATATACAAAATGAAATTGAGGCTGTGAGCAGAGAAGCTTTTTATACAGAAAATAGTTGGAGTACCGTTAGTACTGTTTTGGCAAAATGAAGCATATAGCAATGATTGTGTATGGACCACTATGGCCAATTGTCATGGGAAGTCAACGGGTAATAGTAGAAATTGCCAAATATATTCATGATATGACAGATGTAAAACTTCATATTGTTGCAATAACTTCAAAACAGGATGAAAGTGAATACTTAAAAATATGTGATAAAATAACATTCATAAATCCTATTGGACGGTGGCATTTCTGGAATATTCTAAATAAGTTCATTAGTCGAATAGGAATAGATGTGTGGTCATCAATTTTTTCATCAATCGCATATCGCCGACAAGTTACCAAGGCAGTTAAAAATTGTGATTGTATTTTATTAAATTATGCTGTCTGGGCGCGAATTCTTCCTATGACAATTCTTTCAAACAAGACAGTTGTAATTACTCATGACATATTATTTTATCGTAGATCTAGCTTTTCTAAGCATAAAAATTTCTTTAATAATATTTTTATTAATATAAATAAACATTTTGAAATGATGGTATTACATTATTTCTACAAAGTAGCGGTATTTGCAAAATATGAAAAAGAGATACTTATAAAGGAGGGATTTCATAACAATAATATAATTCAATTAGGGATGCCTATTACAGCTCAAAAAAAATATTCTAACTCAAAAGAATATGATTTTATGTTTGTGGGTGGTAATTCATTCCAAAATGAAGCCGGTATTAGATGTTTTGTTGATAGGGTTATTCCAATAATATCAGATTGCTATATTAAAATTGCAATTGTTGGTGGTATATGTGAATCATCTATTTGGGATGAACTAAAACTTCCTCAAACAATTCAAATCATTCGTCTAGGACATGTAAATGATTTGTCTGAGACATTTTCAAAGGGACTTATAGGCATTGGAACGGTCCCATATGGTTCGGGTATAAAAGTAAAGGTAGTCGAAATGATTTTATCTGGCTTACCTATGGTATTGACTAACTCTGGTGAAGAAGGAATCCCTGTTCTACGAGAATCTGTAGTTAATATTGATAGAGAGTCGAAAGATATAGTTGAGATAACATTAAAGAAATGGTTAAAATACAAAGAATCTACAATCAATATTGGCATAAAAGGAGCTTGTGAGCTCGAAAAGCATTTTCGTCCTTCTATTGCATTATCAGATTTAGGTCAATTAATCAAAGAAAAAGTTTAGAAATGTATAATATTATATGAATATTTTATACTTAAATACATTTAATACTGGTGCTGATGGCATAGGCCGCCATATTGAAACAATAAGTACTTACTTTCATCATCATCCAGAATTAGGTATTAAACCAGGAGTATGTCTTGTCCATCCCAAAGGTACACTTTCTGATAATCTACAAAAAGAAGGTGTATCTGTTTATTGTCTTGGTTGCAAGAATGGTCATGATCCAAGAATACTTACTCGTTTTCATTCAGTATTAAAGGAATTCCGACCAGATGTAATTCATGCACATGTCCCAGCTATTATGGAATATGCCTATTTACGTTTATCTGGATCAAAAATTCCTATAGTGAAAACAACACATGGAATTGCACTTGAAAACATAATTGGAAATAACACAAAAACATTAAAACAAAGAATAAGCCAATATATTACCAAATATATATCTCCTTCAATTACGCAAGAAATATATGTTTCTAAGGGTGTTAAAGATTTTTATCATAATTTAAATGGCAGAGTTATTTACAATCCTTTTACATTTACAGAATCTAATATTAATTCTCATAAATTACATTCAATTATTGGTGTTCCAGAAAATACAACAATTTGGGGAACGGCTTGTAGACTTAGTAGAGAAAAGCGTCCAGAACTATTTACACATGTTATGGCAGAACTATTAATACGTTTTCCAGACTCCCATGCTGTTGTTTGTGGAAATGGTGATGTGTCCACAATGAAAGAATTAGAATATATTGTTGATAAGGCAAATGTTTCCAAGCGGTTTCATTGGCTTGGATATCGACCAGATGCTCCAGAGCTTACTAAGAATTTGTCTTTTTTTATCATGACTTCGCTTACAGAAGGAATGCCAACAGCACTTTTGGAAGCGATGGCCGCCAAAGTCCCCATAGCATTCATGGAAGCTAATGGAGGATTGCGTGATTTGGCTGATCTTCATCGGCATGAAGGGCCAATTGGAGTGGTTGTCAAAAATTCAGATATTAATGAAATGATTACTGAGATTTCTTCTAACATAGGCAATAATGAATTGCTTAAGCAATATACAGAAAATGCTTTTGCCATTGGCAAAAATCATTTTGATATAAATAACATTGCATTAAAATTGTGTGATGTTTATAGAGAATCTCAGAAAATATAGTTTCATATTGTGAATAATATGAATTTTTTGATTCCTAAATTATCATGTCGATATGATTATATAGGTTGGTTTATAGCCATTATAGCTGTAAACAATATTATTGCTATAACTCCAAATTTTCAGTTGTTATATTATGCAATAATGGCTATAACATTATTATATTTGATGATTCAATCAGGGACTAAAATTAGATTTTTAGTTCCTGCTATTCTCCTATTGGTAGTTTGTGTTGTCAGCATTTTATTTAATGAAATACCAGCATTCTTTTCTCCTTGGTTACGTTTTCTCCTTTTCATTTTGGTCGGATTTCTTATTGGACCATTTATTTTTTCGCGAGAACTAAATTATTTTAGAAAAACACTATTTATTTCACTACGTTGGCTACTTTGGGGGGTAACTATCTTTTCTGCGCTTGGTCATCTTCTTGGTTTTAGCACGCAAATGGCATTTTTTGGTTATTATAATGGAATTACGACACATTGCAATATAATGGGGCTTTGCGCAGCTGAAACAATTATATATATTAGTTATTATTTCTTGTGTAATTATCATCATTTTGATTATATACGAAAATGCATTTGCTCCGTCTCTATTGGCTGTGCCCTGCTAATGCTTTTAGGGTCAGCTTCTCGAGCAGCATTTCTGAGCACTCTTGGAGGTCTTTCAGTGTTATTTTGCTTTTTCTGGAAAAAGGAACAAAAATTGTTAATTAAAATATTATATGCATCTTTATTTCTTTTAATCATTTCATATTCGTATTGGCAATCAACCGCAAAAATCCTTATCAACAAAAATCAAGGGATACAACTTAACCTTGATACTCGATTAGATTATTGGATAGATAGTTGGGAGGCATTCAAGAAATCTCCAATTATTGGTGAAGGCTTTGGTGGAATTGCCATAGAGCGTATTGAGGGAATGAGTGTAGATACAATCAGTGGACATCTTGAAACTGGTAATTCGTGGCTAACCCTTCTTGATATGATTGGTTTACTTGGTGCCATACCATTTTGTCTTCTACTTTTTCGCATGATATGCGCACAAGTTGTTATTTTCAAAAGAGCACCTAATATTGTTAGCCTCTTGTCTAGTATTCTTGTTGTCTCCATCTTACACATGTGTTCTGAAGGATACATCTTTGGAGCTGGGGGAATTGGTTTTTTTCTATTTTGGTCAACATTAGGTGCAATTCCTGCATTTGAAGCACACACTGTATTTACTGAACAATAATTGCAATATCCACAAATGTCAAAAATATCTCAACCAACATTAGATACAACTTTTCTGACACAAAAAGAATCATTTGCTCTTAAAGGGATATTTATTATATTCATTATTATTGGGCATAATATATTTCTTTCCCTAATGACAGAAAAAATTCAATTTCAGAGTTATCTCTATTGTTTTCACATTCAATGCTTCTTTCTTCTGCCATTTCTTTATCCTTTGCAAGGCTTAACAATTGAACGTCTTGTAAATCACTTTATCAGGAATTATATCCCGTTATTATTCTTCACAAGTATAGGATTAATTCTCAATCTTGCAATACATACACACGCGATCACTTGGAAAGATTCATGGAAGTTGTTATTTGGCAACAGTATTGCTTTTCAGAATATAACGGGATTTCAAATCCTATGGTTTCTGCCATCATTTTGTATTTTCTCAATTATCAAAGAATTTGTGTCTTTATCTATTCGTTTTTATTGTATATTAATGCTTATAATATTATTAATAATATGGATTGCAAAAAATTGCTTAAATATTACTTTTTCAAATTCAATTTTGATAATTTTAAATCCCTTTATTGAGTCATTCAAGTATATATTAATGGGGATGTTATTGAGATTATTAGTTATCAAGATAAAGTATAGTGTTTTACATCCTATTACTTTCATTTTTTGTTCAATTTTATATTTTATTAATTACTATTATATTATCATCCCTAAATATCATTGGCATTATTGTAACCTGATCGAATCATCACTACGCTGCGTAATGCCAATATTATTTTTTTTAATAGTATATCATTATCGTTCTATAATTAGTTCTTACAAAGTTCTATATTATCTTGGCAAAAATTCACTAATAGTCTATTTAGTTCATCAACTTCCTATATTTGCGTTATATTTCATTTATAATAAATATATGATAGGTCTTTTCCCAATGTTTTGTTTAAGCATAATAGGTTCCATATTATTTTTATATTTTTCAATCTTATTTTTTGATAAATATCCAATAGTTAAGGAATTTATTTTTCCAAAATCGTTAAGAGACTGGCGACATACATTATTGCGTTTAAATGAATAGTTTTAGACTTTTTGTTGTCAATTATATTTGTAAATTTCTACCTGAAACATGTTGCTTTAGGCTAAAACGAATATTCTATCGTTGGGCAGGTGCGATAATTGGAAAGAATGTCCGAATCTGTTCATCTGCCACTATCGTTGGAATTGGGAAATTAAGCATTGGGAATAACACCTGGGTTGGACCACAATCGCTTATTATCGCTGCGGGGGATATAACTATAGGGAATTGCGTGGATATAGGACCACAAGTACTTATAGACAGTGGCTCCCATAAGATTACACCTCAAGAAGAACATGTTGCAGGCAATGGAGTAATCAAACCGATTATTATTGAAGATGGAGTATGGCTTTGTGCACGGTCAACAGTTCTATTAGGTGTTGTAGTTGGTTCTCATTCAATTCTTGCAGCAGGTGCAGTAGCGATATCTTCAATTCCCAATTATACCATGTTTGGGGGAATTCCAGCAAAGCTTATTAAAAATCTTCAATGAAACTTGTAATCTACACCACAATACGATCGCCGCATCTGATGCCGTTGGCGTCAGGATTGGCAAGACAGCTAGGCAGCGGGCAATTCCGATATGTCTATACGGTCTACTGCGACAAGGCTCGCAAAGGTATGGGCTGGGGGGGCGATGACGCGGAATGGTGTGAATATGCCAAGGAAGGCTATGGAAGTGCAATAGATGCGGATTGCGCTTTGACATGCATTCGCGACAGCGCATTCATACGGCAACGTCTTAAGGGGGAAAGGAAGACATGCTATCTGTCGGAAAGATGGTTAAAACCTCCTTTCGGCATTCTACGTCTTCTCCATCCGCGATATCTCCAGATGGCAAGGGAGTTCTGCAACTTCTTTCAGTCGCCAGAATTCACATATTTCGCTATAGGCATCCATGCGGCAAGGGATGTCATCCGACTGTATGAACTGCTTAAAGAAAACAAACCTTCACGGCTGATCCATGCCCCTGAGGTCGCATTTGAATCACGTCCAGGTGGAGCCATTCTTCCACTTAAGGAGGCAATAGAGCAAGATTTGATTCAAGATAAAGAAATCCCAATTGCAATCGCAAATGGCTTCTACCAAATTCCCAAAAATAAATGGGGGCACGCAAAACCACAGGGTATTTATGCAAAAGTTAAGATTTGGGGATATTTTGTTGAGCCATCTCGAAAACAAACAGATAGTCAATCAAAAAATGGTATACTTTGGTGTGGACGGTTGTTAAAGTTGAAAAAAGTCGATACTTTAATTAGGGCGTGCAACGAATTGAATCTCCCGTTGGACATTTATGGTGACGGACCTGAAAAGCCTAGACTCCAGAAACTTGCTGGATCTAGTGTTCGATTTTATCCATTTGTTCCCATTGAAAAAGTGCGCCAAATAATGCGGGAACATAAGACATATGTTCTTCCAAGCAATGGCTATGAAGGATGGGGAGCTGTTGTTAACGAAGCACTAGAAGAGGGTATGGTAGTATATGCAAGCTGTGAGTCTGGAGCTGGTGCGACAATACTACCACGTGAACGTTTGTTTCATTTCAACGACTACAAGAGACTTGCCAGTCTACTTTCGCAAGGAAATACACCACTTACAATTGGTGAATGGAGTGCTAGAAACGCTGCGAATTATATAGTTGATATATTGATGAAGTGAGCGATGAGAATATTGCATACCATAACAGGATTAGGTGTCAAATCAGGCGGCACTAGCACATGCGTATATGAACTTGTACAAGCCCTAAATCACAATGGTTGTTCTGTAGATATACTTACAAATGAAGGGACGCCGAATAATCCTCTAGTTGCCACAGACTCATTTATTCATACTGTCAAGGCAAATTATAAAACACCGTTTGCTTTTTCTTCCTCAATGAGAAATGCGCTCCGTAATATTTGTGGATATGATATTATTCACATAAATGGCTTATGGTGCGAACAAAACATATATTCGGCACACGTTGCTAGAAAGAAAGGAATCCCATACATAGTCTCCCCTCATGGTATGCTGTATCCTCAGGCGCTGTCTGTAAAGCCTATTCGGAAATGGATCATGCGCAAACTCATGTTTGACAGGATGCTTTCCTCTGCCGCATGCATCCACGCCACATGCGAGGAGGAAAAAGAACATTATCTGTCTTTGGGATTCACTAACGAAGTTAGAGTGATTCCCAATATTTTACAACTTCCAGATTATTTGAAAGATATTACTTGCGATCGGCAAAAGAAAAGAATAGGTTTCTTGGGCCGTCTACATCCAATCAAGAACATTCCTGCATTGCTTGAGGCCTGGAAGTTGTTGGGTAACTGTACAATTGATTCTGAACTTTTAATTATTGGAGGTGGAGACAAAGAATATGAAGAAAAACTTAGAAGAATCGCCAAAGAATGTCCTTTTGACAATATTCGATTCTGTGGATTTGCCAGTGGAATGAACAAATATCGTTTATTGGGTTCCTTAAGAGCGCTATGCATTCCCAGTCATCAGGAAAACTTTGGCATGACTGCAATTGAAGCATTGGCTATGGGAACTCCAGTGATCGCATCTAAAACAACACCATGGAAAGATTTAGATACATATAAATGTGGATGGTGGATAGATAATTCTCCAGAAATCATTGCAAGAATTATAAAATATATATTTGAATTAAGTGATAATACTTTTGAACAAATGAAGAATAATGGAAAACAACTTATTGAAAAGAAATATTCTCCTAAAGTAGTTATAAAAGATGTAATTAATATGTATGAATTTGTATTTGAAAAAAGTAATTATTAAATCAAAATGCATTGAATGAACGGATATAAACGAATAATAGAAATGTAAACCAATATCTTTTTAGTCAATTATTGACATACATTTTGATTTTTCTTCGAGAAAGGCATGTGTCTCTGACTATTGGGATAATAAGTCTTCTCTGTGATAGATTAATTTTATGAACAAACTACATAAAAATAGAATAACATAAAATACAGTTTTCTAATACTCAATCACTCCTGTCCTGCTGATACATAAATGAAGATGACATCTCAGATTGAAAATCATCAACTTAAGCTGAATTTTGCAAGTACAACGATTAGAAATCGTTTTGCTGAATTAAAAAGCTACAGATATGTGTTAATATAAATGAAATAAATGACTAGAAACTTTATTAAATTGACACTAAATTAAAAAGATTAATTTTAATCAGGCACTAGTGATGCTCATTTTTTTATGCTGTAATTTCTAGGAGACATTTCTAAGCAATTTAGTTGAATATTAATCATACATAAAATATTATAAAGTAAATATGAGTAATTATAATCCCCAAAATGATAAAAAAAGTGTATTAGTAAAGTTGCATAGATTGTTTTGGATAATTGTTGAAAACACATTGTTTAAATATTCACCATTTTTCTGTTATGGATGGCGGCGATTCTTATTACGATGCTTTGGTGCTAAAATAGCTAGTAGTGCAACAGTAGGAAGGATGGCAAGAATTGAAGCCCCATGGAATTTGACTATGGGAGAACGCTCAATGATTTGCAACCATACATGGATCATGTGTTATGCGCCAGTAACAATAGGTGAACAAACTTTAATTGGAGAATATTCTCGAATTTTAACTGGATCACATGTTACAAATTCTAAATCATATAAGGGTATTTCTTCTGGTGTGGAAATTGGTCGTGATGCATGGATTGCATCATGTGCCATTCTTTCTTCAGGAGGTTACAAGACTTTGAAAATTGGGGAAGGAGCAATTGTTGGAGTAGGCTCAGTCGTGTTACGAAATGTTAAACCCATGACAATTGTCATGGGAAATCCTGCTAAATATATAGCAGATAGAGAATTCAATAAAGATTAACTTATTGATGGCTAGAGTAGTGACCTAAAGTCTTGCTCCCCTAACAGACTCTACTTTTAGTTATTTCCCATCTCCCTAAATCTAAGAACTCTGTTATAATCTCAAAAAACCATTGAAATACAATCTAAACCAGACCTTGTTTATTAATATTTAACACATCTTTTGATTTGTTAAACGTAATCTTCTTTGTTCAGATTTCGTGATATGTTTTGTGTCTGCTTTCTTCGGTACATGAATTAGCACAGATACCTACCGTTCGGGATCTTAAAAAAAGCCGACTTCAGCATTCGAACACCAATAATAGAATAATCCAATATTCCTGAGCCACAGATAAAAGCTGATATATCCAACAGATTATTCTTAATGGCTGTTTAAGTCGTATATGAGGAAGTTACAATAATGCAATTGAATCTAGCAGAGTATAAGAATCGCCATTCTTTAGAAGAAAAAATCTTACGCTTTATATGGGGAATAGTATGGAATATGGTATGCTGGTTTACACCGAATCGTGGTTTTTGCTATTTGCGAAGATTACGCTCGCTGGTAGCAACAATATTTGGGGCTCAAATTGGCTCTCATAGTTCATTGAGTAATTCTTGTGAGATATGGTATCCCAAAAATCTTCAAATGGGTGAATGGTCGATAATATCAGAAAATTGCAATATATATTCTGTTGATAAAGTTACAATAGGAAATCGGACTACAATAAGTCGTGATGTATTTATTTGTACAGCAGGACATGATATATCTAGCAAAGTCATGGAATTAACACATTCTCCAATTACAATCGGTTCAGATGTATGGATTGCAGCGCGAGCAGTTATCTTACCAGGTATTACTATAGGTGATGGTGCTGTTGTTGCTGCTGCTTCAGTTGTGACAAAAGATGTGAAACCTTGGACTGTGGTTGGAGGCAATCCTGCTAAATTTATAAAAAAACGTTTTTTGAAAAATAATTGACTTATGAGTAATGATTTGTGCAATAAATACAAAGCTCCATTTAGTGCACTGTCTAAGAAAATAAGATCTCTTATAGCAAACCAAGTTTTTGTTATGGATTGTGTTACAATGACAAAATATAGGAGATTGAAAAACAAAATAGTGAAACTGTAGTCGGGCATGAATGGCTGGGAATACATTCCTAACAGTTAAACAAATTTTTAGACAATCCTCATATCAAACAACTTTCTTATTCAAGAAACAATAGAAAAGATACCAGAAATTTTCTATGTCTACATTTCATAATGCAATTAATAACTTCTATTTCTTAAAGTGTAATACAGCT
>JAEEGL010227374.1_pt1 | contig 10410 bp, 5 predicted proteins | sample 9134231 | NCBI WGS metagenome assembly JAEEGL01 (sample SAMN16246548, study PRJNA631951) | gut metagenome | biome: gut microbiome; feature: rumen; material: fiber-attached | host: Bos | place: Iran: Karaj | collected 2018-10
AAGATGATTTTGAAGAGTTATTAAATATCGTAGATCTAGCCAAAACCAGTACTTCAGAGGCCCAGGCTCTTACAGCCACAAGCACAGATTGGACCAATTATAGTGAGCAAGGTGGTGATGATTTTGGCTTTGGCGCCCTGCCCGCCGGCTACTACAGCTCCGGGAGCTACAGCGGTTTCGGGTCGCTCGCCTACTTCTGGTCCAGTACGCAGTACGATAATTTCTATGCCTACAGCCTGCATGTAAACCTTGCGTACTTGTACTACTACAGTAAGACGAACGCCCTCTCGGTGCGCTGCATTAGGAACTAGACCTCACCCCTGGCCACCTCTCCCCATTTTTACAAATGCGGCGAGGGGGAATTATTGGAAAATACATGATAATTTACCCTCTCTACCGCTAAGGTGGAGCGGGTGGCACGTAAGCGCCGGGTGAGGAAGCACCCAGCTGGAAGAAGCCAGTGAAAAGAAGCGTAAGGAGATTATTCCGGTCATCACTCTGGTGATCTATTTTGGCACTATGACAAAGATTATAAAGCGTTAGCAGAAACTCTAAGCCATGTTCGCGGTGCAGTAAAAAACTGGGCTTATTGTTTACCTAAAAACCCCGGCGGCGGGAGCCGGCATTTCAATGTGCAAAAAAGCACGGTGAAAAGAAGATAACATGGCTAGCGCTTCCTCTTTAGACATATTTCCGCTTATTTGCAAAAGCCAGGGAATACCCATGAGGCGATTTATGCCCGGCGGCGAATCGAGCCAGCCAAAGGGGTGCTCCGGCGCCACAAAAAGATGCCCCTCTTTTATGGCTTTTAACCCCTGCCACATCGGCTCAGAGCGCAGCTTTTCATAAAGAGCGTAATCATTGGTAACAATATAGTCAGGCTGAATATTAAGTAGCTCTTCAAAGGAGATACGCACCAAACCGTGCTGAGTGGAACGAGGGATGGCATTTTTAAAACCCAGGAGGCGAAGAAGCGCCGCATGGATGGCCCCATCACCGGCACTCTCCAGCCCATCGCTCCCTTTGGCCAAATAAAAGACCGGCGGCCGCCCCTTGGCGCCAAAGGTTTCACGGAGGGCGGCCGCCCTGCTGAGTAACATTTGCGCCTGCTCTATTTGGCTCTCTGCCGCCGCTTCCCTGCCTAGAATCTGGGCCAAAAGAGCCAGTGTTTCCGGCGCTTTTTCCAAAGAGCCGTCCAGGAGCAGATATGGCAGGCCGGTCTGGGCCTGCACTCTATCGGCTAGGGATATATATGTGGGCCCGATATCGCCATAATCAATGACAAGATCCACTCCATAGCGCAGGAACTGCTCATAACTGGCGGTGCCGCCGCGCCCCGAGAGCCGGCCGATAACCGGCAAGCCGCGCACATTTTCCGGTAAAAGTGCCAAAGATTCCGGCGCGAGTTTAGTGGACCAGCCGGCCATCTTTTCCGGCGCTATGGCATAGAGAAGCGCGGCGGCAACCGGCCCGGCCGCCGCAATTTTGCGGATATTAACCGAGACTGCCACGTTGCGTCCAGCGGAGTCGATTACTTGTCGCGTATTGGCCGCGCCTAAAAAAGGCGGCCGGGCCTCGCCGGCACTCGCCACCGCCGCCGCCATGGGGTGGCCCGCAGGCGGCGCTGCCCCCTGCCCCTCTTTAGCAGAACAAGCTGTAAGGGGCAGCACCGCCAAAATGAGCAACATAAGCAATGCTTTGGACTTTTGCACAATATTCCAAAAGAGGGCGGCTTCACGGTCGGTGGCCTGCTGCACTTTGGCGTAAAATTTCCGAAATTCTTCCAAAAAGAGCAGGCCGGCCGGGGTGAGTTCCGCTCCCCCGCGCGCTGCCCCACCCTTGGTGCGGGCCACCACCTGATAACCGAGATTATCTTCCAAATTCTTTAGCAATTTCAGTGCCTTGGGGTATGATAGTTCCATGGCGGCGGCGGCAGCTCTCACCGAGCCATAACTTTGGATATTCTCCAAAAGCCAGATAGAGCCGATTCCGCCAAAAGCGGCACCATTATCATCTTTGAGTTTAATTCTGATTTCACACTGCACGAAACACCAACTGCTCGCTACAGGGAAAAATTAACATCTTGCCTCAGTTATCTGTAGCGGCATCAACAAGTTCTACCACACCATACGTGGTGGCATCATATTTTTCCATCATTTTTGCGCGCAGTTGATTGAGACTGGCCAAATCTTTGCCCATATTGGCCGGAACTTCGCTATCACCCGCCAAATCATAATCGACAATCAGCACTTTGCCTTCCATTTTTGGATAAAGCGGATCTTTACTGCCACCATTACCGACATAAACATAGCCCTTTTGGGAAAGCCATTTAAATTCAGGGAGTTTAGTGGCATCATTTTTTAATTTGGTGCGGTAAGCATCATAGCCATCGCGGCAGACAAAAGTCACCGGATTTTTATCATCGGCAGTAACTTTGGCCTTCGCAAAAATTTTATCAAAACGCACGCCGCGCCGCTTCACCACCTGAAATTCGCCGGCATCGTTTTTCTCGCCGCCGTTCATCTCTTCAACGGCGAGGCCGTTTAAATCTACTTCTACCTTGGTGCCATCCAGCTTTTTAATGGTGACAATGCTGTACTCAAGATCGGCCACATTGCCGCTCATGCCGGTGTGTTCGCCGGCCTTTTGCTCATTGTTATTTTGGGGTTTTTCTTCCTCTTCATTGCCGCAGGCGGCAAAAGAGAGAGCCAGCACGGGAAAAAGTACAAGAGCCAGATTTTTTACCAATTTGCGCATGTTTTTCCTCCTTTTATTTAAAACGTTGCGCCCAGGCCGACAAAAATCTGCCGACCGGGTTGTGGCGAAAAGCCGCCAATTACATAATAAGTGTCAAAAGTATTGCGCATATCGCCAAAGATATAGAAGCTGCCGCGCCCGCCAAAGGTCTTCCAGGTCTGCCGGATATTGAGGCCCACCAAGGCATAAGGCGGCATCTCTTCCAGCACATAGCTATTGGTGAAGGTATCGAGATAATAGGCTTCGGTGCGGCTGGCAAAGCGCAAATCAAGGGTAATATTCAGGCCAAAAAAGAGCATAAAGCGGGCGGCCGCCTGCAAATAGTGCGGCACCCGGTAATCGAGCGGCAAATTGGTGCTTTTATCGAGCGCGTAAAGATAGGTGTAGCCGAGGTCAAACTGGAACCAGCTCACCGGATTTATCATAAAACTGTTTTCCACTCCGGCAAGCAGCGCTTTATTCACATTGATATAAGTGGCACCCGGTTTATCAATAAGATCATCCACAAATGAGACAAAGCCGCGCACTTTATAGGTAAGTTTAAAGGGTAGCACTTTGCCCAAAAAGAGATTGCCGCCAAAATCGAGCATCAGCGCCCGCTCCGGTTTTAGCTTGGAATTGCCGCCCACAAAGTTGGAAAAGAGCTCCTTCAAAGTGGGGAAGCGGGTCTTGCGCCCTACCCCAGCCACCAGTTGCAGAGGCTTAACCACGTCATATTGCAGAGCAAAACGCCACTCCAAAGCCGGGATAGTGCGGTCGGTAACATCCCAAGATTCGCCTTGCAGCTCTTCAGCCAGCACCTTTTCTCCGGCTGCCGATATGCCGGCCAAGAGACTCACCGGCCCCAGTTTTTGTTGATCTTCAAGTGCAAAATGGAAAAGCATGGTTTCATATTTTTGCAAAGGCTTTTTGTAACTCTCTTTCAGCTCTGTGGGCACTGTCCACTCTTCCTGAGTGTTGTGATCGATTTTAAAGCCGTAATTGGTGCGCAGAGTGTTATTTTTCCACAGCACCACCGCCGGAGTGAAATTGAGGCCGGTTGTCCAGTTTTGGTAGCCGGAGGAGCGGAACCAGGCCAGCGGATTTCTCGTGAGTTCTTTATAAGTATTATCCTGATAATCTTCGATTGTATCGTGGTGCAGCATTAAGAAGTAGTTGGCATCAAAGCTAAAATTGCCGGCGCCCATGCCGCTTTTGGGCTTCAAACTGGCCGAAAGGCCGATGAGGCCGGTGTTGTACTCGCTAAAGCGCCAATAGCGCACATAACCAGATGATTCAAAGGGGGGTACTCCACGCTCCACCCAGCTGTAATTGGCGAGAGCCGAGAGGCGGAAGCGCCCGTGAGTATAAGCCAGGCGGGCTTGCAAAAGCTGCTTATCGCTATCGCTGCCTTCGCGCAGGCATTTGTCGTCGCCTTCGCAACTGGTTTCGTGAAAAGCGGCATCCCTTTCGCTGGCTTTGTAACTCCTGGGCAAGGGGAAGTAGCCCAGTTTTTGGCTTTGAAAGGCGAGTGATGCGCTAAAGCCGCGTAGAGAAACACCGGCAATGGCTTTTACCACATAGCCGGGCGCTTCGCCGGTGGTGAGGTCGCGCAGTTGCACTTCCACTTTGCCGCCGGCCGGGCCATACCAAGGGTCACTGTGAATATGAATAATGCCGCCCATGGCTCCGGGGCCATAGAGCAGGCTGGTAACCCCGCGCTCGATTTCTATAGCCGAAACGCCGGTCAAAAGCAGAGTATTGGAGTCATAGCCGCCGGCATACACCTCGCTGATGGGAATGCCATCAAACATGAGCAGCGAAGCTCTTTGGTCAAAGCCGCGGATCATTATTTCCGAGCCCGCCTTGGCGTGCTCACTCACTTGCAATCCCGGCACTTCGTTAAGCACCTGGGCAATGGTGGTATTGCCCTCTTCTTGCAGTTTTTGGCCGGTAATAATAGTGCCGGAAATTGGCGCCATACGCTTTTGCCCGCGCACCACGGTGCGCATTTCGTCTTTTTCGGGAGCTTTGGGGCTCTCCGTCTGCCCGTCAGCTATGTCGGTAGCGGCATCTGTGGCACCATCATCAGCCAAGGCATAAACAGGCCGCATAGTCATAAAAAGTAAAAACGTAAGTAGAGCTTTCTTCTTCATCTGCTCCTCCGAGCCGATATAAATAGCTTTTTATATCGGCAAGTGTCAATATTTTTTTTCTACTAAATTTAACAAATAAATTGACAAGTTGTCTCTAACATATAGAATTAGCCCGGCATTAAAAAACAGTATGCCATGTTACTAAGGAGATTATTATGGCTAAATTTACATTTGATACTTCTCGTGCCCCGCTTGTCGTCTGCACCTTCCCGGAGGATGCTACTACTGAAGAGTGTCTGCAATACGGCCCCGAACTTGGCAAAATATGCCGCCAATATAAAAATAAAGAGATGCTCTATGTTATAGATGCGCGCAAAATGGGGCCAACAGGTACTTCACGCGATAAAAGGGCGGCTATGGCCGAAGGTTTCAACAAAATCGAGGCCGATTTTGAAAAAGCGGTAGCCGCCAGAGCCCATGTCGTCGATGGCAAAATAGCCGAAGGCATTTTCACCGCCTTTTTCTGGCTCATAAAATCTAATCTCACCTCGCCGCGCAAAGTATTCAGCGATTACGGTAAAGCCTTGGAATGGATCCAGCAGTATAAAAAATAACTTTTTTATTCTCCTCTCTACCAAAAACACTCCCACAGCATAAAAATTAATTAACTAAACCATTTGCAATGAGCCCTTTTTTGTGCCACAAATAGGCCGTGTTTGTTTACTAACGTCTTGCGAGGGAATCATGACAACATTCACAAACGGCAACCATGGGTTTTTACAGCAATTTCCTGAACGCGAATTTCACCTCTTAAAAAAATTCCGCGATTTTTTTGCTCTGCCGGATGCTCTTTACTCAATCAAAGGCACCGTCATTACCGTGCGCCCGTTTGCCGCTCGCACCTTGGCACAGGCTATCAATATTCATCGCGATGCCGCTCATAACCCTGGCAAGGCTGCCAGAGCCGGCCATTTAAATGCCATCGGTTTAACAGAAGAAATTTTTCATGCCATTGTCGATCTTTACCGCAAAGAATGTCGCTATGATATTTGGAGCGGCCTTAACGGCCAGTTAGCTGCCAAATTGGGCACCGACGGTCTTAATGCCCTGCTCGCTTCTTTTGCCGACAATTACCCCACCAGCGCTGCTTACAAAGCCGGCATTCCCGGCAGTGAATATATTAAAGGCACCACCGACGGCGTGCCTAATAGCGAAATTGCCCTTGAAGAGCTCTTTATGGTGTGGCTCGCCAACCGCAATCGCGCTTATCATAATTACCGCGAGCTCTTTAGTGAAGAGCCGTTAAAAGCCAATAAATCTTATGATTTAGCCATAGAAATTCTGCGCAATTATTTTATGAATTTGCCAAAATTCGGCCCGGAAAATCAGGATTTGGTAGAATTTCTTTTGGCCCCTTCCAAAGCTCATCCGGAAAGCATTGAAGCGCAACTTGATTTTATGCGTGAGCGCTGGGGCGCCATGCTGGGCGACCTTTTAACCGCCATTTTAAGCGGCCTCGATATGATTAAAGAGGAAAACAAAATGCGTGGCGGCTTTGGCGGGCCGGATAGAGATTACCTCATCCGCACCGCTCTGGCCACCGGCCGCCGGGTGAATCTGGCCGCTATGTCGGCTGAAGAACGGGCCCGCTATCTGGCTGAGCATCCGGAAATAGCCGAAGAAGAAGTGGAAAATTTCAGCCCCGATACCGACTGGATGCCGCGCGTCATTCTTTTGGCCAAAAATGCCTTTGTCTGGCTCTATCAGCTTTCCAAAGATTATGGCCGTGAAATCAACACCTTAGACCAAATTCCCGATAGTGAGCTCGATACTCTGGCGCACCAGGGCATTACCGGCCTCTGGCTCATCGGCCTCTGGGAGCGCAGCACCGCTTCCAAACGCATCAAACAAATTTGCGGCAATCCGGAAGCCGAAGCTTCAGCCTATTCTCTTAAAGATTACGACATTGCAGAGGCTCTCGGCGGCTACCCGGCTTATGAAAACCTGCGCGACCGGGCAGCCATGCGCGGCATTCGTCTGGCGAGCGACATGGTGCCCAACCACACCGGCATCGATTCTAATTGGGTTTACGACCACCCCGACTGGTTCATTCAACTGGACCAGAAGCCCTACCCCAATTACACTTTTAATGGCGAAAATTATTCACAAAAACCAGGGGTTAGCATTCGTATTGAGGATCATTATTATGACCGCACCGATGCGGCTGTGGTCTTTGAATACCGCGAGGAAAATACTGGCCGCGTGCGCTATATTTACCATGGCAACGACGGCACTACCATGCCCTGGAACGACACTGCGCAGCTCAATTATATGTTGCCGGAAGTGCGCGAGGCGGTGCTGAATAATATTCTCAAAGTGGCCAGAATGTTCCCCATCATCCGCTTTGATGCCGCTATGACTCTAGCCAAGCGCCACTATCAGCGCCTTTGGTTCCCCGAGCCGGGCAAAGGGGGCGACATCTCCACGCGGGCCGAACACGCCATGAGCAAAGAGGAATTTAACCGCGTCTTTCCGGTGGAATTCTGGCGCGAAGTGGTTGATCGCGTAGCCGAAGAAGTGCCGGATACCCTGCTTTTAGCTGAGGCTTTTTGGCTGATGGAGAGCTATTTTGTGCGCACTCTCGGTATGCACCGCGTCTATAACAGCGCTTTTATGAATATGCTCAAAATGGAAGAAAACGCCGCCTTCCGCACCACAGTGAAGAACACTTTGGAATTCGATCCGCAAATTCTAAAGCGCTATGTCAACTTTATGAGCAACCCCGATGAAGACACCGCCGAAGCGCAATTTGGCAAAGGCGATAAATATTTTGGCGTCTGCACCGTGATGATTACCATGCCCGGCCTCCCCATGATCGGCCATGGTCAATTCCAGGGCTTTACCGAAAAATACGGCATGGAATACCGCCGCGCCTACCGCGACGAGCACGTTGATACTGCCCTCATGGAGCGCCACGAGCGCCAAATCTTCCCGCTGATGAAAAAGCGCTACCTCTTTGCCGAGGTGGAAAACTTCCTCTTCTATGATTTCTTCACCCCGGAGGGCACAGTTAATGAACACGTTCTCGCCTACTCCAACCGCTTTGGTAGCGAACGGGCCCTGGTGGTTTACCACAACCGCTTTGGTGAAACCCGCGGCTGGATTCGCTCTTCTGTGGGCTTTAGCGTAAAACAGGGCGACGATTCCCGCGCCATCATCCAAAAGAGTCTGTTTGATGGTCTAGCTATTTTTGATAATCCAAATAATTTCACTATTATGTGTGAAGTTATCAGCGGCTTGGAATACCTCATGCCGAGCCGGCAATTGGCTGAATCCGGCCTCGAAGTGGAACTTAGCGGCTATACTTGCAAAGTTTTCCTTAATATCCGCGAAGTTAACGACACAAATGGTCTTTACCGCCGCCTCTATGAGCGCCTGGGCCAAAAAGGCGTAAAGAGCATTGATGAGGCCATCAGCGATATGACCTTTGAGCCGCTCTTTAATGCCGCTTTTGAGCTTTTAAATCCCGGCTGGACCGACTATCTCTGGCGCAACCGCGGCACGGCTCTGGCCGAGATTCTCCACGATATTTCCGCACAATTACAAGATAAATTGGCCACATTTACCGGAGCGTTAAGTCGCTTTAGCGGCCAGGAAATATCGCCGCTCTTTGGGCAAAAAGTCCATAAATCCACTATGGATCTTTTGCAAAAAATGAGCTCACCGCTTGATCTGCACAGCAGCATACAAAAGAAAGACACAAGCCTTAATTTACTTGATAATCCGCAGAGTTTCACCATTGCCTCTTACCTTTTGGTATTGCAAAACCTGGATGAGCTTTGGGCCAAAAAGGAAGCTCACGGCGAATCAAGCCTGGATCTTTTCGAAAAATGGCACCTGGCTCACGTTCTGCGCGATTCCTTAAAAATGCAAGGCTATGATGATGGCAGCATCGAGCACATCATTGCCCTTATGCGCATTTTGATAAATGCCAAAGCACTCTTTACCGCCGATTGGACGGCAGCCACGCTTTTTGAGCATTTCATGAGCGACCAGGCCGTTCTCGCTTTGCTCCAAGTGCATGAATATAATAATATTATCTGGTTTAACCGCGAAGCTGCAGACGAATTATTTAACTGGCTGGAAACCTTAAGCATTCTCTCCGGCGAAGAAATTGCTCAAAAAGCTAAAGCCATTATCGCCGACTGGCGAGTGGCTGCCGCTTCTTCCGGCTACGAATTGCAAAAGTTTTTGGAAAATGTAAAAGCCCCGGTCGCCGGTAAAGCGGTAGAAGACAAAGCGGAAAAAATAGCGAAAAAGAGTCCCAAAAAGGAGACAGTAGCCACACCGGCAAAGACCAAAGCGGAGCCCAAAAAGAGGGCGGCAAAGAGCGAAAAACCTGCCGAGAAAAAAGAAACCAAAGTTGCTAAGTCAGCAAAAACAAAGGCAACCAAAAGCAAATAAACAAATCTCTTCATAACAAATTACCGAGTTTCCCATGAATTTTAATGAGTTTCCCTTTTCCGATGATATTTTACGCGGCATAGAAAATGCCGGTTTTACCGCCTGCCTGCCGGTACAGGAATTAACCTTCCCTATTACTTTGCAAGGCAGTGATATTTTTGTGAAATCACAAACAGGTAGCGGCAAAACAGCTACTTTTTTACTCTCGCTTTTCCACCTTCTCGCGGTAAAGCGTAACAGCCACCATCCCCAGGCGCTTATTGTCGCTCCAACTCGCGAATTAGCCGTACAAATTTACGAGGAAGCCCAGACGCTAGGCAAATATTTACCCTTTAAAATCGGCTGTTTCTATGGCGGTGTGCCCTATGAGGAGCAGGAAAAATTATTGGCAGACGGCATTGATATTATCATTGGCACTCCGGGGCGCATTTTGGACCATGCACAAAATAAACGCATTTTGTTCTCCAAAATAGGCTTTTTCATCATTGATGAGGCCGATCGTCTGCTGGATATGGGCTTTTTCCCCGATATCCGCCGCATGATCCGCCAGATGCCCCCGCCTAAGGAGCGCTTTACTATGCTCTTTAGCGCCACACTCAACTTTTCGGTGCAGGATCTGGCCCGCGATTATATGAATAACCCCAAGTTGGTCGAACTCCAGGGTGATCATGTCACTGTGGAATCCATAACCCAGGAGCTTTACCATGTCGGCTGCAAAGAAAAAATGAGCCTGCTTTTGGGCTTATTAAAAAAATATCAACCCAAAAATGCTCTTATTTTTACCAATACCAAACGCATGGCCGCCGAGGTAGCCTGGCGCCTCAGCGCCAACGGGTACCCTACAGAATACATCATGGGTGACCTCTCACAAGATAAGCGCCTGGCCTTAATAAACCGCATAAAAGCCGGTAAAATTAATTACTTAGCAGCGACAGATGTAGCTTCGCGCGGCATTCATATTGATGATCTGGCGATGGTCATTAATTACGATTTACCTAATCAAGCGGAAAATTATGTCCACCGGGTAGGTCGCACCGCCCGTGTTGGCCAGAGCGGCCTGACTATTTCGCTGGCCGGTGAAGAAGATGTGGAGCAGTTAGAGGAAATGAGGCAA
>JAEEGL011231217.1_pt1 | contig 10410 bp, 8 predicted proteins | sample 9134231 | NCBI WGS metagenome assembly JAEEGL01 (sample SAMN16246548, study PRJNA631951) | gut metagenome | biome: gut microbiome; feature: rumen; material: fiber-attached | host: Bos | place: Iran: Karaj | collected 2018-10
AGCAATTTGTTGACTATATACGCCGCACCTGAGCCTGCTGTTGTGAATACGGAAATTGTTATCGCCGTCCAGAGCAGGTTCTTTCTGTTTCCGGCAGCAACGAAGAGCGTACTCGTGCCGAGCGCCTGCATGAGTATCAGGTTTGTCGAAAGAAGGACTATGAACTCAGCTACTATGAACATCGCTGTCAGCCTCCTCTCTGTTTTCACGTCTTACAGCCGAACGGACAGCGCGGTAAAGTCCGCAGAGCAGTCCGAGGAATATGAAGCCGCCGAACGGCATTCCCAGTCCGCTGACGAGGGTGTCCATATCAACAACTCTGCCGGCGATAGTTCCGCTTGCAAAGAGCTCGCGCAGAAACGCCGTCACGAGAATTACTGCGTCGAATCCGAGTATATAGAACACGAGCGCCGGTATCATCTGAGTGCGCTTCATGCTTCTGAACTTGGTCTGCGGCTGGAGCACGATGAGAGAATTCACTGCAAGCAGCGGAAAGTATATGCCGACTCTGATGACGACCTCGGGAAAGAACTCCTGTGCGGCAGTTTTCACCGGTATATAGACTATCGAAGATATTATCGCGTATATGACCGTTTTCGCCGCGTAGGGAAGCTTCTTCGGAACGAACGAGCCGATAAGGACTGATATGAACGTTATCGCGGAGAATGCGTAGATAAGCGCTATCGCGTTCTGCACGGAGTTTGCACAGACTATGACCGGCGATATCACCATAAGCGACGAGAGCACGGTATTGTCTGAGATAAGACCGTCAAAAACCGTCGTTTTTTTCTTACTCATCAACTGACGCCTCCTCTCCGACTGTGAGGGAAGCCGCTCTGAGCTCCTCCTGCTCGACTGTCTCTATGCGCTTTTCAAGGTTCCTGAATCCGAGGGCAACAGGAGTGAACACGAGTGAAACGAGCACTATTGAGTTCTCCTTTGCCGTCGTCAGCGTGAGGATATACGAGAACGAAGCTATGAAAAATCCGTAGAAAAAGGCGAAATAATCACGTTTTGGAGCTATTCTCCTGTCGGCGATTATGTATACCGCCGCAAAGAGCACCATGTTCGTGACGAGTGTATACTTCACCGAATCCACACGGCTCACCGCTGCGGGAACGATAGCAGCGAGCAGTACAGTCGCGGAAATCGTGCCGATAAAGGCTCCGGCAGATATCGAACGGCGGAAGAGCAGTACAGCCGCCGCAACAGCGAGCAGAAGTATGCTCACGGCTCCGGGTGCGCCGCTCATATTGCCCATGAGTATCTCGAAATCGGAAAGGTCCATCTTGCCAGATATGTTGAATGCGTGGCTCGCGGAGCTCACAAGCGAACCTGCCTTCTCGAATACCCCCGTGTGGACGTGGGGCTCGGTGAACATGAGAAGCTGATTCTTCCACGATGTGTACATGAATACATAAGCCGCCGCCGCAGGAGAAAATATCATATTCAGGCGTCCGCCAAAGACGTTCTTGGCTGCTACTACAGCAAAAACTCCCGCAGCAGCCGCTATCTTGTAATCGAAAGCTGCCGGAAGCATGAGCGCGATTATAAGGGCGTCAGAAACGCAGGTGAGGTCGTCAGCCGTGAATCTGCGGCGCATGAGCTTCAGCGATATCAGCTCTGCCGCGAGCGACGCTCCGACGCATACTGTGCCGAGGACTACTGCTCGTGTGCCGTAATAGAAATACTCCATAAGCTCCAGTGTAAGGAGCGTTATCATTATGTCTATCCAGATAAAGCGGTCGGTTCTTACATTTCGCTGCATTGAGACTCTCCCTTTATCATTCTTACAGCCTCGGACATATCCTCGGCTTTGAAAAGGCAGCTTCCCGAAACAAGGACGTTTGCGCCTGCTTCTCTGGCTATGGGAGCGGTCTCGTAGTTTATTCCTCCGTCTACCTGAACGTCGCAGCTGAGTCCGAGCTGCTGTATTCTCTGACGGATAAGGCGTACTTTTTCAACTGTCTCGGGGATAAAGCTCTGTCCGCCGAAGCCGGGCTCGACAGTCATGACGAGAAGCATATCTATCTCCGGAAGGAACTCATAAACGCTCTCGGCAGGAGTAGCCGGCTTTATAGCCACTGCTGCCCTGACTCCGCAGGCTTTTATTGTGCGGATAGTCTCAAGAGTATCGCTCTCGCTCTCGGAGTGGAAGCTGATGATGTCAGCTCCTGCCTTTGCGAAGCGTTCAGCGTATCTGAGCGGGTCGGTTATCATAAGGTGTACGTCGAGGGTCATATCCGTGACCCTGCGTACCTGCTCGAGGACAGGCAGACCGTATGTGATGTTATTCACGAAAATGCCGTCCATGACATCGAAATGGAGCATATCCACTCCGTTTGTCTCGAGTTTTTTTATCTCGTTTCTCATATCGAGCAGGTCAGCGCTGAGCACTGACGCCGAAACATAATTTTTCATTTTATCACTTCCTGAACTTCATACACTCTTATTATATAATATTTCCGCCTGAACGTCAATATGCTTTTATAAAAAATTATTTTACTTATTGCATTTTCTTGACAATTATATATATGCTGGTGTATAATTTTTATATATTACATTATAAAGGAGAATTGACATGAACTTCAGAAAACTCACAGCAGCAATACTCAGCACAACCCTTATCGCAGGAGCAGCAGTCCTTCCGGACAAAACAGCTATCCAGCCGGATATGATGACCGCAGGCGCAGTAGGTCTTGTCGGCACCGACTGGTGCGGCGAGGATGTACAATATCTTTTCACCACCGACGAAACCCTCTATATCAACGGAAAGGGCGCTATGAACGACTACTCCTCAAGCGAGGAAACGCCATGGCACCCGAACAATCAAAATAATAATAATATTCCCAAAATTTATTATGTTAAATATGTCAAATTCGACGATGAGGTAACACATATCGGCAGCCATGCTTTTTCCGGCTGCGGAGCGCTCGAAAAAATCGAAATATCGGATACTGTTACAAGTATCGGCAGCTATGCGTTTGAAAACTGCACCTCCCTCCAGCAGCTCGTTATACCGGAAAGCGTTTCATACATAAATGAACACGCATTCAAGGACTGCGATTACCTCACCGAGCTTACAATTAAAAATCCATACTGCGAGATAAAATATACCTCAGACAGAAACGACCTCACAAAGAATACCGTCGTTCACGGATATACAGGCTCGACAGCCGAAGAATTCGCCGAGAAGAACGGTCTCAGCTTCGAGTCCCTCGGCAAAATGCCCGCTCCCGTTTACGGCGACGCTAACCTTGACGGTAACGTTACTATCGCTGACTCCGTAACTATCCTCCAGTTCCTCGGAAATAACGACAAATACGGGCTCTCTCCGCGCGCAAAGGCTTATGCCGACTGCTACTGCACCGGTGACGGCATTACCGGAAACGATGCTCTTACTATCCAGAAAATCGACGCAGGTCTTGTCAGCTTAGAAGAACTCCCTTTAAAGTACTTTTACTGGGACGAAAACTGAAACTGCAAAAAAATTCAAAAACCCCTTTACAAGTGCGTTTTTTTGTGATATAATATTATCACCGTGTACTTGGAATCGGGCGTGTCCTCACATTTCACCCTTTTCTACGTCAGCGGAATATTATTTTTATGAGGTGCTTTTCAATGCTTAGAAAAGAAGAAAAAACAGCCGTTATCGAGGCTAACAGAACAAGTGCTAACGACACAGGTTCACCCGAGGTTCAGGTAGCTATCCTTACTAAGAGGATCAACGACCTCAACGCTCACCTTAAGATCCACAAGAATGACCACCACAGCAGAAGAGGTCTTCTCAAGATGGTTGGTCACAGACGTAACCTTCTCGCTTATCTCAAGAAGAAGGACATCAACAGATACCGCGCTATCGTTGAGAAGCTCGGTCTCCGTAAGTAATCATACGTCCATGAAGGCAGAGGGGAAATCCCCTTCTGCCTTTAAGTCTTTCTCACAAACAAAAGCAGCAGTGCTTTTAGCATTAAACTGTACCCCGTGAGCACTTCATCATCTGTGTGTTTACGCGGCAGAGTTTATTGCTAAAGCCGCTGCAAAAATCAATTTTTCAGGAGGCATATCATGTTTGAGAATTACAGAACCTTTGAAACCACTTATGCCGGCAGACCTCTTGTCGTAGAAACAGGCAAGACCTGCGGTCTTTCCAACGGCTCATGCTGGGTACGCTACGGCGAGACAGTCGTTATGGCTAACGTTACCGCAAGCGCTAAGCCCAGAGAAGGCGTTGACTTCTTCCCCCTCTCCGTTGACTACGAGGAGAGACTCTACTCCGTAGGCAAGATACCCGGCAGCTTCACAAAGCGCGAGGGCAAGCCCACTGAAAAGGCTATCCTCACTTCACGCTGCGTTGACAGACCTATCCGTCCGCTCTTCCCCAAGGATATGAGAAACGACGTTTCCGTTGTTATGACTGTCCTCGCTGTAGAGCCTGACAACTCTCCCGAGATCGCCGGCATGATCGCTACTTCTATCGCTATCTCTATCTCAGATATCCCGTGGAACGGTCCTATCGCAGGCATTAACGTTGGTCTCGTTGACGGTCAGATCGTCCTCAACCCTACTCTCGAGCAGAGAGCTAAGACAGACCTCGTTCTCACTGTTGCAGGTACTGCTGAGAAGATAGTTATGATCGAGGCTGGCGCTAACGAAGTCCCCGAGGATACAATGCTCGACGCTATCCTCACAGGTCACGAGGAAATAAAGAAAATGGTCGCTTTCATCAGCGATATCCAGAAGCAGATAGGCAAGCCCAAGTTCGCTTTCGAGTCAATGGAAGTTGACCACGATATGTTCGACGCTATCGAGGCTTTCGCTGCTGACCGCGTAAAGGTCGCTCTTGACACAAATGATAAGAACGTCCGCGACGAGCGCCTTGCTCCTATCGTTGACGATATCCACGCTAATTTCGATGAGAAGTACCCCGAGCAGATCGCTATGATCGACGAGTGCATCTACAAGCTCCAGAAGAAGATAGTCCGCAACTGGCTCTACGAGGGCAAGCGCGTTGACGGCAGAGGTATCGACGAGATTCGTCCTCTTGCTGCCGAGGCCGGAGTTCTCCCCCGCGTACACGGTTCGGGTCTCTTCACAAGAGGTCAGACTCAGGTCCTCACTATCGCTACTCTCGGTCCTGTAAGCGACGCTCAGCGCATCGACGGTCTCGACGAGGAAGAAACAAAGAGATATATGCACCAGTACAACTTCCCGAGCTACTCTGTAGGCGAAACAAAGCCCAGCAGAGGTCCCGGACGCCGTGAGATAGGTCACGGAGCACTCGCTGAGAGAGCTCTTGCTCCTGTTATCCCTCCTGTTGAGGAATTCCCCTATGCTCTCCGTCTTGTTTCTGAGGTACTCTCCTCCAACGGTTCGACTTCACAGGGCTCTATCTGCGGCTCTACACTTGCTCTCATGGACGCAGGCGTTCCGATAAAGGCTCCCGTTGCAGGTATCTCCTGCGGTCTTATCACCAAGCCCGACAGCGACGAGTTCATGACTATGGTCGATATCCAGGGTCTTGAGGACTTCTTCGGCGACATGGACTTCAAGGTAGGCGGTACTCACAAGGGTATCACTGCTATTCAGGTCGATATCAAGGTCGACGGTCTTACTCCCGCTATCATCAAGGAAGCTTTCGAGAAGACCCGTAAGGCTCGTATCTATATCCTCGATGAGATAATGCTCAAGGCTATCCCCGCTCCGAGAGCTGAGGTAAGCAAGTTTGCTCCCAAGATGTTCCAGACAAAGGTTCCCATTGAAAAGATTCGCGAGGTCATCGGCAGCGGCGGAAAGGTTATCCAGAAGATTTCTGCTGACTGCGACGTCAAGATAGACATCAACGACGAGGGTAACGTATTCATCAGCGGTATCAACGGCGAGAACGCTCGCAAGGCTCTCCAGATAGTTGATACTATCGCTAACGGTCCCGAGGTTGGCGCTATCTACAGAGGCAAGGTTGTCCGCATCATGGACTTCGGCGCTTTCGTTGAGATAGTTCCCGGCATGGACGGTCTCGTACACATCTCCAAGCTCGACAAGCAGCGCGTTGAGAAGGTCGAGGACGTTGTTTCTATCGGCGACGAGATAGTTGTTAAGGTAACTGAGATAGACCGTCAGGGCAGAATAAACCTCTCCCGCAAGGACGCTCTCGCAGCTATCGAAGCAAAGAGAAATGCTGAATAAAAGCTGAATAAACAAGTTCAAGGGCTGCCGCTTATTGCGGCAGTTCTTTTTTTATTCCCGTTCCACTGTAATTTTCCTCCCGTTTGCGCCATATGATTTACCGGAGGGGAAATTATGATAAAAAAGAAGATACTGCGCGATACTGCGCTTCTGACGCTCATTCAGCTCGCACTCGATTCCGCAGCTCTGCTGCTGAACGTATTCATAACAAGGAGGCTCGGAGCCTCGGCTATAGGCATTTTCTCGCTCATGGGGTCTTTTCTCGGGCTCGCGGGGATACTCTCAAACGGCAACGCCTTTCTCTGCACCAGCAGGCTCGTCTCGGAGGAGCTCGGCAGACGCAGCGGAGACCCGAACAGGGTCTTGCTCCACGGGATAAGGCTCTGTCTGATACTCAGCGCGGCAACCTCCGGAGCTGTCATGCTCTTCGCTCAGCCGCTCAGCCAGCGTTTTTTCAGCGGAGCTCAGGTCGCCGGAGCGATACGTCTCATGCCTGCCGCCCTCGTCTGCGGAGCTATTTCATGCTGTCTGAAAGGCTACTTCAACGCCTGCCGCAAAGCTTCTGCCGCTGCCTGCGGAGATATACTCGAATTTGCTGTAAAAGCCGGTATCACGGTATTTATGACGTCGAGGACGGTCTCTCAGGGCGAGGGAGCTGTCTGCCGGATAATGACCTCCTCTATCATCGCCGGAAATGCCGTTTCACTGATATTCATGCTCATTTTGTTCGTTAAGCTCCGCGTGAAGAGCTCTGGCAAATGCACGATTCGGTTCAGCCAGTACGCCGCCGCAGCTCTTCCTATCATGGGCGGGAGCATTCTCACTTCTGCCCTCAGCAGCACAAACGACGCCCTCATTCCGGTTTGTCTGCGGCAATTCGGCGATTCACAGGAACAGGCTCTCAGCCTTTTCGGCATCTTCGAGGCGATAGTTATCCCTACCCTGTTCTTCCCCTCGGTGGCACTGTGTTCGATGTCGGGAATGATAGTCAGCGAATCAGCAAGAGCCTCCGCCGCCCGCAACTCCGAACGGATAAAAAGTCTCACCTCGCGTCTTATCGAATATACCATGATTTACGCCGTTTTCGCCTCGGCAGTCCTCATACGTTTCGGCAGACCTGTCGGGCATCTGCTCGGCGGCGGAGACCTCGCCGGAGGACTCATCTCCGCTATCGCTCCGGTCGTGCCGTTCATCTACATGGAAATTGTCCTCGAAGCCATTATCAAGGGCATGGGTGAGCAGGGATTTTCCTCCGTGAATTACCTCGCCGAGTACGTGATACGCATTGCGGCAGTCCTGATACTTGTGCCGCGGTTCGGCTTCATCGGGATAGCTGTCTCCTACTACGCAAGCAATATTTCAGGCAATATTTCGCGGTTTGTTAAGGTCCTTCGCATTACGGGAGTCCGCTTCCGTCCGCTGCGGACGATAGTTGCTCCGGCAGCTTATGCGTTCATGACTATGTCGCTCACCGAGCTGGTTTTCTTGATTTTCGGCATGAACAGCAGTTCTGTAGCTGACATGGTCGTATTCACCGGTATATGGCTTATCTCATACTGCGGGATAATGCTCCTGTTCAGCAGTGGTTTTCCCGTTACAAGGACTGCTCTGAAACCGTCAGCAAAGCCGATAAATTAATTCTCTATTCTCTATTTTTACATCTTTCATTGTACAAAATGCATAAATAATTATGTCAAAAGCATTATGAAATGTAGAAAAGACTGTTAAACTATTGCAATTTTTTAACTTATGATATATAATATTCATTGTGGTTATATATAACAATTTTATTTCATATATAACTAAATCCATTCCGGAGGAGAATAACCAAATGAAAAACTATGATGTATCCAAAATAAGAAATATCGCACTTGCCGGTCATAACGGCTCAGGCAAGACCTCCCTCGCTGAGGCTCTGCTCTACAAGGCAGGAGCTTCTGACCGCCTCGGAAAGACCTCCGACGGTACTACTGTCTGCGACTACGACCCCGAAGAGATAAAGAGAGTTATTTCTATCAGCACTTCTCTCGCTGCTTTTGAATATAACGATTATAAGATAAATCTTCTTGACACTCCCGGTCTGTTCGACTTTGCGGCTGAAATGACAGAGGGCGTCCGCGCGGCTGATACTGTTCTTATCACCGTTTCAGCGAAGTCCGGCGTCAAGGTCGGAGCAAGAAAGGCTTACGATGAGGCTGTAAAGCAGGGCAAATCCAAGATGTTCGTCGTTACCAAGATAGATGACAAGGACGCTAACTTCTTCAACGTTCTCACAGAGCTCAAGACCGTTTTCGGTCCTACCGTATGCCCTGTTGTTGTTCCCGTTATCAGCGGCGGAGAGATAGTTTCCTACGTCAACCTCATCGAGATGAAGGCTTACAAATACGACGGCAAGGGCAACGCAGTCGAGACTGATATGCCAACTGCTGAGATATCCGAAAAGTTCGAGTACCGTATCGAGGGACTTGTTGCAGCCGTTTCCGAGGCTGTTGCTGAGACCTCCGACGAACTCATGGAGAAGTTCTTCGAGGGCGAGTCCTTCACTCAGAAGGAGCTCATCGACGGTATCCACGACGGTATGAACCGCGGTATCATCACTCCCGTTGTCTGCACATCAGCTACCGAGCTCGCAGGCATAGATATGCTCCTGAAGGAGTTCGAGCTGCTTCTCCCCTCACCTAACGAAGTGTTCACCGCTGAGGCTGTGGACAAGAACGATGACCTCGTTGAGGTGAAATGCTCCGAGAGCGACCCGCTCGCAGCTTATGTATTCAAGACTGTAGCTGACCCCTTTGTTGGCAAGATGTCCTTTATCCGCGTAATGTCCGGCACTTTAAAGGCTAATTCTGAAGCTATGAACGCTAAGTCAGGCGCTTCCGAGAAGATAGGCAAGCTCTATACCCTCCTCGGCAAGAAGCAGACTGAGGTCGCTTCCGCTTCTGCCGGCGATATTGTTGTTGCTTCAAAGATAACAGCAAACACCGGCGACACTCTCGCTGACGCTTCACGCGTTGTTGCTTTCAGCGATATGGAATTCCCGCGTCCGTGCTACTCTATGGCTGTAAAGCCCAAGGCTCAGGGCGATGAGGCTAAGGTATCCTCAGGTATGCAGAGAATAACCGAGGAAGACCCCACTCTCACATACATTCAGGACGAGAACACCAAGGAAATGATACTCAGCGGTCTCGGTGAGCAGCATCTCGAGGTCGCAGCAGCCAAGCTCAAGGGCAAATTCGGCGTTGATATCAACCTCAGCGTGCCTAAGATCGCTTACAAGGAGACTATCCGCAAGAAGGTAAAGGTCGAGGGCAAGCATAAGAAGCAGTCCGGCGGACACGGTCAGTACGGCCACGTTTGGATAGAGTTCGAGCCCTGCGTAAGTGATACTCTCGTTTTCGAGGAGAAGGTTTTCGGCGGAGCTGTTCCCAAGAACTACTTCCCTGCTGTTCAGAAGGGTCTCGAGGATTCCGTTAAGAAGGGCGTTCTCGCAGGCTGTCCCGTTGTAGGTCTTAAAGCTATCCTCGTTGACGGCTCCTACCACCCCGTAGATTCATCGGAAATGGCATTCAAGACTGCCGCTTCCATCGCATATAAGGAGGGTCTCCGTCAGGCTGACCCAGTAATGCTCGAGCCTATCGGCGAGCTGAAAGTTACTGCTCCCGACGACAACACCGGCGACATCATGGGCGAGCTCAACAAGCGCCGCGGACGTGTTCTCGGCATGGAGCCCGTTTCTCACGGCGTTACTATGATAGTTGCTGAGGTGCCTGTCCGCGAGATGCATGACTTCGCAATGTATCTCCGCCAGACTACACGCGGCATGGGAAGCTTTACATTCGACTTTATCAGATACGAGCAGCTTCCTGCAAACCTCCTTACAGAGGTAATCTCCGCAGTCGGAGCTGACGAATAAGACTACGTTACAGATACAAAAATCAAGGGAGAATGCGTAAATGCATTCTCCCTTTTTCTGCTGTATTATTTTCGCGGCGGCAGTTCATCAGCCAGCACATTTAAAAGCTCGCACATGAAATCCCTGTCGTCAGTGTTTTCCACCAGAAGCATAGGCTTTGCTCCCTCATATGGAAGCTCACTTACTGCCTCCGGCATAAGCCTTTTGGCTGAATCTGTCGGCTTGACAAGAAAGCGGTCGTCGTATATTCCGCCTATTATCCGGTTCTTGTAGTATATGATGTACTCACCCATCATCTTCCTGTAGGATAC
>JAEEGL011256567.1_pt1 | contig 10410 bp, 6 predicted proteins | sample 9134231 | NCBI WGS metagenome assembly JAEEGL01 (sample SAMN16246548, study PRJNA631951) | gut metagenome | biome: gut microbiome; feature: rumen; material: fiber-attached | host: Bos | place: Iran: Karaj | collected 2018-10
AATAATTCAACTATATCTTCTGAAAATTGCATAATATATTATTTATTTTTCTAATTTATCTAATCTAACAATTTTTATATGGTTATTAAACATGTTTGTTATACCTTCATTTAATAATTCATATAAAACTTCAATAATATCCATAGTTTCCTTTGAATAATTCTTTTCACTATTTATATATTTATCAATATTTTCTATTAATATAGAATATTTTTCATCAGATAATACATTTTTAAAAGAAAAGAAAAATTCTTTATTTTCTTGTATAAAATCTTTATTTATATATTCATGAGTACGTATATCTAATTTATCAAATAATGTTTTTCTGGCAGCTTCTTCTGAAGAAAATAAAAACTGTCCTTTATAATCTGAGAAAATTTCATTATCAAATAAAATTACATATTTATCCTTTAATAAATTAATTTTATCTCTATTTAATTCAATATTTTGTTTTCCTCTTGTAAATATATCAATTAATGATTTATCATTTGGAGTAAGAGTAAAAGAATTCTTTTTAAAGAATTCAACATCAACATGTTTATTTTCAACAAATGGATTTATTTCATTGTTTTTATATAATTCTTCATTTTCACATAAACAACCATAATCCCATTCATCTAAGATATCCTCAATAAAACTAATAGTATCTAAATTATATTGTTGTTCTGACCAATCATCGCATAATTCACTAAATTTATGTTTAACATAATTAAAGGGATCAGAATATTCTTCATTATCAAAAATATCTTTAGGTGTACTCATACATAAAGCAAGTATTTCAGATTCAATTTCTTCAATATTCTTTAATGTATCTTTTTTACGAGATTCTAATTCTCCTCTACTATTTGCATCAATATTATCAAAATAAAGAGTTTGATATCGAGGTTTAATAAGGGTACCTGTTGAATACATGTTATAAACAAAATCTATTTATAATAATATAGAATAACACTCTTAGAAAGATCAACCGGCTATAAAGTTTTATTTTTATATATAATATAGTGTTTATTAAGTAAAATATGGCTGGTGCTAAAATATCTAAATTACCAAAATATGAAGAAGTCTTTGAAGGTGGTAATTTGCTTGAAGAAATGAATAATATGTTAATTCCTATTTCATTGGGAAATAACACTATTAGACTTTCTGCCAAAGATTTTGCACATTTAATTTATGAAGATTTATATCAAGATGTTATTGTAAGTGATTTCCAAACACAAATCGCTAAAAATACTAATTCTATAAATGAATTAGAAGAATCTTTAAATAATAAAATAGATAATCTTCAGGAATCAAGTGAACAAATGCATCAGCAAATTGTTGATACACAAAGAGAAATTGATGAACAGCAAAATGTAGATATTGAAAATGTAATTACATTATTAAATGAAAAAATTGCTAACTTACAAGCATTAAGTGAGCAAATGAATCAACAAATGATTGCAAATCAGCAAACTATTGATGCACAACAAAATGTAGATATTGAAAATGTAATTACATTATTAAATGAAAAAATTGCTAACTTACAAGCATTAAGTGAGCAAATACATCAACAAATGATTGCAAATCAACAAGTAATTGATGAAAAACAAAATCAAGATATAGAAGATATTCATAACACTAATTTCTGGGAAATATATGGTAATTAATTATGGCTGTATTTGTAGGAAAAAATAATTCAAAGAAAATTTCTGAGTTAAAGCCCAGAGATATAATTACATATCATCAATCATATTCTTGGATTCCTGTATCACAATATGATCATAGAATAGATGCTTATACTAACTTTCGTATAAACTTATCAGCATTAACTGATTATACAAGTTCATATTCTTATGATGTTGCTGATAATCTTCATTCATATATGAAAGATGAATTCAATTATGATGAATGGATGGACTTATTAAATGTTGGTTATGCTTATAATCCAGGATATATTTCAGAAGATTTGGATGAAAAATATACTTATTCATGTATTGCTCAAAATATAACTACCTATACGGTATCATATACAAGTTATTTACATGGATGGCATTATTTATTTGGTAATTATGATGTTGTAATTACGCCAAGACCAGAATATTTATATACTGAATTAGAAGAATATATATTAACTGAAGATGGTAAAAAAATTACTATTGACTAATTAAATGGAAGATAATCAAATTATAATAAAAGTAACAAAAGAACAATTAGTAGCAAATCCTCCTGAAATATTTAAGAAGTTTTTGCTTATTAATTCTTCTATGTATACTGATGAAGCATTTGAATATTTACTTGAATTAGTAAATAATACAGATTCAGTTGCTTTTATCCAAGATACCAGAAAGATATTTACTCATGGTGAATATTTTGGCGGTGATCTTTGGGAAGATTCATTATTCTATTTTGGTAATTTCCAAATTTTAAATGATCAAGATGAATTAATTACTGAAATAGGCGCTGAAAAACAAAAGGAAACTTTAAGATTAAAAGGAATAAATAATATAACTATAACTGCTGAAGAAATATATAATTATGACGGCAAGTTTAAAGTTATTAATTTTGGATATGATATTGCCAATTCAATAGATACTTCTGTTTTTAAAGGAGATGATTTAACAGCTGAATATAATCTTGAGATTAAAGATGAAAAAATACATGTAAATAAATATATTCCAATTAGAGTTGAATTAGAAGAATCAACTAATGTAATAGAATATGATACAAAAATTAATGAAATTACATTTCCTATAAAAGTATTTGGAACAGATGAAAATAGAAATATATTTATTTCATCATCAACTGATGATGAAGTTATAATATCTGAAGATTATAATACATTTACTACTAATATTGTAAATCCTGTAAGTGAAGATGTAAAATTTTTAATTTTATATAATGATTCTAAAATACAAGGAAATATTATATATACACAAAAAGTAGGATTTGGATTAATATATAGTAATACTGAAATAACAGTAAATAATTTTAAAACATTAGATAGACATATAAATTATAATAATTGTGATACTGAAATAGTATTAGATATAAATGATGATGAATATGGTTGGTTTGCATGTCCAGCACAATATAATATAGTTTTTATAGATAGAGATTCAAATATTGGCGGCGGATGGAAAAAACATAATAATTTTACCGTATATTCATTAAATATGTTATATACTGTATATAGAACAGAACAAAGTGGATTAGGACATACTAAATGGACTGTTAAAACAAAAATTGATTAAATTTATATTTTTTATAGTAATTAATGGCTAGATTAACATATAATGAAAGATTTACAAGTGTAAATAAATATAATGAAGATGGTTCTTATAACGGTCTTCTAGTCGCTAGTAAATTAAATCAAAAAAATGGTCAAGATTATAAGTTAATTGATTCAATAGATATTGATTGGAATGGTGTTTGGTCTACTGCAGCCCAAGCATATATTTATGATACATATCAACTCTTTGAAACAATTGATAATATTGCCGATTTAACAGAACTTGAATGGGTAAAAAATAAAATTAATGAATTAACAGAAGATGTAGATTTAATAATGTCTACATATGTTACGCAAGAGCAATTATCAGAATTACTTAGCCATTACGAACATGCTTTAGAAGCTGGTGACCATATTAAAATAGATGAAAATAATATAATATCAGCATATGATTTATTAACACCAGAAGAAGCTAATGCAACATTTGCTACTATTACATCATTAGAAGATTTTAAAACATTTATTAATCAAAATTATTACGATAAAGCAGAAACTGATGATGTCGCTGATCTTATTTCAAGAACAAATATTCAAGATATTGTTGTAAAAAATGCTGATGAAAGATATAATGATTTAGAAAAAATTTCATATTGGATTTTACAACAGCCAGATGATATAACAGGTGGCCTTGAAGAAATTAATGCTAGAGTAAATAGATTAGATGAAGTTGTAGGATATTCAATATATGAAGCTGATTCTGATACATATACATATTCTGGAATGATTAAAGATGTTAATCAGTTAAAAGAAGAAATAAAAATTGCATTATTTAAATCTGATGAAGCATTAATTACATCTGAAGAAGCTATTGATATATCTAATAAAGCATATGAATTTGCTTATTTTGCATATGAAGTTGCCATAGATTCAGGATATATGGCCTGGGAAGCATATCAAATGGCATATTATTCAGTTACTGCTGTTGGTCAAAAACATGAGGCTGCTTATTTTACAGAATTAACTGAAGAAGATATAGCAATATTAACCGAAGATCCAAAAGCATTTAATGTATATGCAATTAGACCAGATAATTTATCGGGTATTCCAATTTTAGAATATCAATATGATCCTGAATATGAGGGACAATATTATAAATATATTCCAGAAACTGAATCAACAGGATTTTATAGAGACCTAGAAATTCTTGAAGATTTAACATATGAAGCAAAATATTCAGCAGATAATGCTCTTTATAGATTATATACAAATGTAGAAGGTACATCATATATGAATTTATATTTGACACCTGATGAAAATGATGGATCAAATATAAGAATTATAAATTTAGGAGTTGATGAAGCACAAATTGATAGTTATTCTGGAGAAGTTCTTCGTGAAGGTATTATTACAAACTCTTCATTAACAGATACATTATCATATATTTCTACATTTGTTATAATACCTGGTAGAGATGATTAATTAAATCTTTTCGGGTATAATAATTTATTTTTAATTAATAAGAAAGATAATATAAAAAATATAAAAAATATAAAATATATAATTTAAAATATGGCAAATTCAAATGTAAATATTGCTAGTAAATTATATGCTTATATAAAACACGGTGTTGATATAGATCAGAATATTAAGCAGATCTATTATAACTCTATGATTTTTATTGGTGATGAACAACAGATATATGTACCAGTAATGGACACATATGTTGGTATTGGAACCACAGCATATAATAATACACTTGATAGAATTACTGCACTTGAAGCTAGAATCCAAGAAGTTGCTGAATCTCTTTCACAAGAATCAGTAAATAGGATTTTTGCTAATTACAGTTGGAGAGACCTCGATACTACTTATAACTCTTATATCAATCAAGATAGTATACAAGGATCTAACTTTGCAGCAAATTCATATCATGCTTGGCAATTAAATAATGAAGTTACCTTCAAAGGTATTAATGACTATGATCCTACAACAGGATTCTCTCGCCAAATTACTAATCCATATGTAATATATGATGCTAATGGTCATAAGTATATTTTAAATAATGATTATAGCAAAACAGGAAATGGTATAGGTCCTGGTTTAGCTGGTGAAGTCGATCATATAACTTCTTATGATGCAACAGACTTATATTCTAAGAACGCTCAACCTACTTCAGGTATTACCGTAGAAGCTCACTATGGTGAAATGGTAAAAGTATATAACCCTGTTTCAAAACAATATGTTGATAGAAGACTTGGTAATTATATCAGTATTGATGATAAATTAACATGGTCATATATGACCAGTGCATATGCTTACACATTAAATTATTCTACTAATTATGTAAATTCAGAAGTTGAAAGAGTTTACCATAACTTATTAGGTGATAGTGAAGCATCTTATGTAATGATTTCATTTGGTTCAGCTGTAGAAGATATTACTTATCAGTTCAATCAACTTACTCCTGTTGAACAAGATAATTATGATGCATCACACCCTGGATTTATAACTGCAAGAGGAACTTATTCATTAGTAACTGTTAGTGGAAGTACACCAGATCCTGATAATCCAGAAGTAAACTTAGTAGAAGAATGGTCTTATGAAACAGTTGCATATACTCGTGTATATAAGATTAAGGATCAACAATACTACTATTTCGCTTATAATGAAGCTGCTGGCGTTGATTATGCTTCTGAACATGATCATACTGCTTTCTATGTTCCTATTACTGCCGCTGAATTAGGTAGAATATTAGATGCTGATGAAACAACAGTAACAAATATTGCATCTGTAGAAACCCCATTTGGTCAACAAGGAATTCCTTATGCTGAAGAAGATCCTCAAACAAGTTCATATCAATATGATGCTCACCGTATCTACATTCCAGCTTCTGAAGTAGATTATTTACCTTCTGCTGGTCAAGGATTCCCTCAATTATATGTATTAGATACTCAGTATAATTCATCATATAATATGAATATCAAGGATGGTATTGAAACTCTTAAAGAAGTTGCTTACTTACTTGATCTTCTTACTGATGGTAGATTAGGACAAACAACATATCTTACATATTCTCAATTCCAAGCAATAAATTATGATGCTAATGCTGAAGAAGGTCATTCATATGATTATGTTCCATGGGTTTGGAATCCTGATATTGATAATACAGGTGTTGCTGGATATGTTGTAAATACAGAAAATGGTTGGTCATATACTGATAATGTATGGACATATAATGGCGTTACTTATGATGTAGTTATTCCTATTGGTTCACAGCCAAATCCTGATGATATTTATACATATTATGTAATTACTGAAGATCCTGAAAACTTAGGTATTCAAATTGCATACTCAATTGCTGGTAATAAGAAAGAAATTGAAGACTTACATAAACATACCGATTTAATCGAAGAAGGTAAAACTACTTTAAGAAGTATTCAAAGCACAAATACTAATTTTGTAAGTGTTGATTTACTTGGTGGTACTAAACATTGGACAAATACAGATAGTAACCAAGGTGAAGATAATTTCGGTATTGAACCTTCAAGTACACATCCAAATTATCAAACTGTAGATAAGAGAAATGAAAATTCTTACTTAGTAGGTGATGTAAATATTAAAGTATCTTTAGCAACTTCTGCTACATATACAACTACCTATACTTATGGTGTAGAAGGACGTATAAATAGTGAAACTGGTTTATATGAAAATCCTGGTGCTGTAAGTTATACATATCTTGACCCTTATAATGTTTATTGGTTTGGTTCATATACTGCTGCTGATATGAATAAGCTTCCAGCAGACTTTGTAGCTGGTACATATTTTACAGCAACATTCTATGATGCTGATGGTCATGACAGAGTTTGGGAAAACGGTGTTGCTACAGATGAAAGAATTGCTAAAGAAGATTCATTCTATGCAACATTTGAACCTGTTACTGAAAGTGATTATCTTGAAGCTGCTAAAGGTGATAGATACCAATTAGATACTGAAGAAGTTACATTATATTGGAAACCATATGCTGAATATGCTAAGAATGATGATGCTCAAAACTTAAGATATAAATCATATACTGTTAAAGATTATCTTGCATTAAGTAGTTCAGCTGTATTAGTTGAAGATGGTAAAGTTGGTACACCAGATCAAGAACATCCAGATGGTATATTTGATTTATTAACTGAAGATCAACATAGTGTATTCCTTAGAACAAATACTGGTAAATATTTAGAATATTCTACTGGTACAGCAGGTCAAGCAGGTTCATCACAAGCTAACTTCAGAACTAAATATAGTGCTGCTGATAATGTTGCATTATTTAATAGCACATTAACAGATGAAGATAAAGTTTCTCAATTAACAGAAGATTCAATTATCTATATTATTGATAGATCTAAAATTCAAGCTGTTGAAGTACATCCAGTTATTGGGACACAAAATAATGAAGTTGATAATGCATTAGCTACAACTGAATGGGTAGATGTATATCTTACCGCTAAGGTTGATGAAATTACAACTGCATTAGAGGATATTCTTGAACAAGCTAAACAATATACTAGAACAAAGATCAGTGAACTTGATCTTGATTATAAATATTCTGATTTTGAAAAAGAAGATGAAAATGGTGCTGACGGTTATTGGGATCATTTCTTAGCATCAATTCATAATGTTGAAGGTAACTATTCTATTGCTGAAGGTATATCATATTCTTATGCAGATATTGAAAAGGTTGGTTCACATGAATACAACATTGTACATGATATTGAAAAAGCACTTTATGAAGATAGAATAAATTCAAATCATGATTTTTCAGTATATACTTATTATGTTGATGAAAATGATAAGGGACAATATAAGTTAACTTATCAATTACTTTCACAATATGCATATAATACTATTGAAAAAGATGGTATTGTAAAACCAGAAACCAGAGAACTTCCTTCAGATAATGTTATTACTAAATATCGTGTTTGGGGTGATGAACAAAATGGTACTGTTACTGTTGACGGTGAAGATACCGTTAGATTATCACATGTATATGCTGATGTTGAATTAACTGGTGCTGAAGGTGAAGATACCGATCTTGCTCATGATGAATTATATGGTGCTCAAGAATCATTATTTATGAAATTATTCAAATGGTTCAATGAGCAAACTGCAGGTACACAAGCTGGTTCAGCATTTGATTATTCAGATGATGTATTTGAAAATCAATTATTCGTTGCTGATGGATTAACATATCAATTAGTAACAATAAATGATATTTTAACAAGTTATAGAACTGCTAATGAGCTTGCTGATGATGCAACTGTTCCATATGCTGATTATACTTCATATATTTTCGAAGATCATATTAATGATTTTTATTATCTTAAAGATTCTGAAAATAATGAATATGATACATTAGCAGAATATATGGATGCATTAGCAACCGTAAGAAATGCTGATAATACTATTGGTGTAAAAGTACATGGTAATAGTGTTGTTGAATTTGATTATGCTAATAGTAATGATAAATATTGGAAACAACTTTATATCCAAGTTCCTAAGTATGTAGAAATCAATCTTCAAAAGGCAAAAGATGATTATGCAGGTACAACAACATCTAATGCAAGAGATTCATTAAGAATAGAAATTGAAGAAGGTGTATATTATAAATTAACTGCTGCTACACCAGGAGAAACAGGTACAAAGATTAATGTTGATAAAGTAGATGCTAGTGATCAAGAAATTTCAGGATTTACACAGACTACCTTAAAATACATAACTACATTTGCAACACCTAAGAAACAATATTTAACAGTAGAAAATAAACACTTCTCATATGTAGATAATGGTCAAGGTGAAAACCAATTTGAAATTACTGCACATATTACTAATATTGAAGATGCTACTGAAAATAATACTGGTTTCGCAGATGCATTTGATGTACAAACATATGTTAAAAACTTCTTCTCATGGGTTGATGTATCAGCTTCTGTAACTGATGATATCCTTAATCACTCAGATCTTTATTATAAGAATATGACATTAGATGAATATCAAGAAATAGTTGATGCTTATGATGCAGAAGTTGGTGATGAACATAGCGTAGTAATACCTGATTTATATGTAAGAACAGCTGGTAATGATAGTGTTGAATATGGTAATGGTGCTGGTACTGCTGGTACTGCTGTAGCTACTATTAATAAAGCTTGGTACTGGAAAGATGATAATTCATACTTTACAGCATTTGGCTCAGACCCTAATCCTACTTATGTAACAGTTAATCTTGGTACGCCAGCAGATCCAAATAACGTTCAATTTAATGTTGCTGACGGATTATATTATGATAGTAGTGATAGTTCATGGAAAGCTATTGATGATTCAGTTCGTGGTGACCATATTTCTAACCTTAATGGTGAATGGTTCTTTGGCGGATTTAACGCTAATAACACAGAAGCAAAATATGATCCACTTTCTAATGACTATTATGTTAGAAAAGAACAACCTAAGATTAATCCTCTTAACCTTTCAATCACCAAATATGGTAATGAATAATAAAGTTAAGTATATATTAAAAAAGAGAGTTTCTTATGAAACTCTCTTTTTTTATTTTATTTAAATAAATATTAAATATTTATAAAATGTGATTTTGGTTTTTCTTTTACTTCTTCTGCTACTGGCTCAAGTACATCTTCACTTATACCAAGTTCACCAGGTTCTCCATTTAAAGAACCATCATCATGCATATCAGTACCAATTATTTCGCCATCTTCATTTTTAGGTAATTGTTCAATTATTTCTTCAACAGGAATTTCTGTTTTTTCTTCTTTAATTTCTTCTGGAAGAGCTTCTACATATTCTTCTTGTTTTTCTTCAATATCATTATAAGGTAATTCTTCTGGTGCTTCCTCAATAATTGGCTCTGGTATTCTTTCTTCCTGAACAGGAACTATTTCTTGAGCAGGAATTTGAACAAATTCTGTTTTAGGTTCTTCTTTTTTATCTTCATCTTTATTTAAGAATCCAGTTACCATTGAAGTAAGTAACAATGAAACAATAGGAAGAATAGCGCCAATTATATAAGCAAGAATAACATTTGCATTGGCATCTTCAATTTGAGTCCATATAAATATCGGCTCTTTAAAGAATCTAAGAGATGCTTCTGAATTCATTATAAGATATTGATATGAGTTATATACATTACCCATTACCTGTACCAG
>JAEEGL011408592.1_pt1 | contig 10410 bp, 4 predicted proteins | sample 9134231 | NCBI WGS metagenome assembly JAEEGL01 (sample SAMN16246548, study PRJNA631951) | gut metagenome | biome: gut microbiome; feature: rumen; material: fiber-attached | host: Bos | place: Iran: Karaj | collected 2018-10
CGAGTTCTGCAACGAACTGAAGACCCTCGACCACTACCTGGTGAAGCGTTCGCAGTGGATTATCGGTGGCGACGGTGCCTCTTACGATATCGGCTATGGTGGCCTCGACCACGTACTCGCCAGCGGTGAGGACGTGAATATCCTCGTTCTCGATACGGAGGTTTACTCCAATACGGGTGGACAGGCTTCGAAGGCTACACCTATTGCAGCCATTGCACAATTCGCAGCAGCCGGTAAGCGCGTAACGAAGAAGGACCTTGGCCTCATGCAGACCACATACGGCTATGTATATGTGGCTCAGGTGGCAATGGGCGCCGACCAGGCTCAGACCCTGAAGGCTATTCGCGAAGCTGAGGCTTGGCATGGTCCTTCCCTCATTATTGCCTACGCACCCTGTATCAACCACGGCTTGAAGATTAAGGGCGGAATGGGTCGCTCACAGGCAGAGGAAGGTCGCGCTGTTGAATGTGGCTACTGGCACCTCTGGCGCTACAATCCCGCTTTGGCAGACGAGGGCAAGAATCCCTTCACACTTGACAGCAAAGAGCCCGATTGGGACAAGTTCCAGGACTACCTCGATGGCGAAGTGCGCTTCCTCTCTCTGAAGAAAGCCCTTGGCGCAGAGCAGGCAGAAGAACTCTATGCTGCCACAAAGCGTGCAGCACAGCAGCGTTATCGCTCCTATGTTCGCAAGACGCAGGAGGACTGGAGCCTCTAATATCAAAAGCACCCTACCCGCAGACCAGCGGGGAGGGTGCTGTTTTTTAGATATACATGTTTAACTAATGCAATACTATTATGAAAAAAATCTACCAACGCTTTCTTTTCGCCGTTCTGCTGTTCTTTGCAGGTTTGGCAACTGTTAGCGCTCAGGGACTGGCTCCCCAGGACAAACCCGTCATGTCCATAGGCTGCCTCTCCGACCTGCACAACGAGCTCGGACTTATCAGCAGCTCTAACCTCGACAATGTGCGCCTGCGCGGCACCATTCTCAATACCGTCAACAAGATGCGCGAAGAGGAGGACATCGACCTCGTCGTGCTGGGAGGCGACTACACGAGCGACGTAACCATTCCCGAGGCTAACTGGGAGCGCATCCGCGACCTCATGCACGACGCCCTCCGCACAGCCTTCCATCCTGAGCGAGAGAAGAAGCCCGTCATCTACGTTACGGGTAACCACGACTACGAAGTTGCAAACTTCGACAACCTGCCGAAGTCGTACAATGCCGCCCGCTACTACGACTTCATCATGAAGGACGACATCGGCGAGCTTACGGAGAAGGACGCATTCTACGAGGATGCCGACAACGGCACGCTTGGCACAGAGCGCCTCCTCGCAGCCTTCCACTACGAGATTTGCGGCTTCGACTTCGTAGCCCTGAACTGCGGAAAGTTCTTCTTCAAGAGCGCGTGGGACTACAGCTACTCGCTCGCATCCGTAGAATGGGTAGGTCAGAAGCTGGCAGAACTATATGCCGACAGCCCCAACCGCACGGTATTCTTCCTACTGCACATCCCCTTCCAGGACAGCAACAGCATCAGCAACATCAACAAGGGTATGGGCGGACGCGGTTCTGCCGAAGGTGTCCAGAGCGCCCAGCGCCTGAAGGAGATTCTTGCGCAGTATCCTAACGTCATCATGCTCTACGGCCACGACCACGGCTCCGACAACGCCTACATACGCTCGAAGACGTCGCAGCGCGTGACACGTTATAACACTATGGGCAACGTCATAGCCACTACTGACGCCACGCACGTCGATGAGGTTCTCGAAGGCCAGGGACAGACTGGCGGAGGCGAGGACGAGCCCTACGTTCCTGAGACTGGCTCTGTGAAGGGTTACTTCAAGAGCTACAGCGGCGACGGCTACATGAACTACCTCAGCACGGATGCCAACCTTCAATGCGGAACGTCAAAGACAGAGGCTACTATCGCCGCTTCCACAACTATGAAGGACCGCTACACCATCCTTCTTAACGGTGGTTATACGCATCTTGGGTCAACGGCTCACTTCACGGGCAATACTGCCATCACAAACTATTCGAGCCCATACATTTTCAAGGTTGAGAACCCCGCAGCAGCCACAGTGAAGGCTCATCGCGTTCACAAACTCTCTGAGTTCAACAATGGAGGTCATTTCGTTATCCTCGGCTATGCCAAGAAGGACGGACAGTGGTACATGATGAGCAGCAATAACGTCACCATCACCTATCCCGGCCTTGAGGCTATCCTGTACAGTGCCGAAGAGCCTGGTGAGGACATCGAGTTTGCGGCAGTCGCAGAGCACGCCCCCATTTGGGAGTTTGAGTGCACGCAGCCTAAGGAGGACAACACGAATCCTGGCACTCAGGAGGAACCCGCCGCGGTAAGCGCATATCTTGAGAGCTTCTCTGGCGATGGGTGGATGAACTACGTTGGCACAACAGAAAACCTGCAGTGCGGCGAGACGAAACACCTCGTAACCTTCGCCCATGCTACGGCACAGACGGGACGCTTCACGCTCAAAGTGAACAATGCTGCTTATACGCACCTTGGCTCAACGGCTCACTTTACGGGCAATACTGCCATCTCCGACTACTCCACGCCCTACATCTACCACGTTCAGGCTCCAAAGGCTGGTGAGAAAGTAAAGGCACAGCGCGTAAGCTCGCTCCTCGAGCTGAAGAACGGCGAGTACTACGCTTTCGTTGGCTATGCCAAGAAGGACAGTAAGTGGTACCTGATGACTTCCGAGAATATCTTCAACAACTACAATGGCCTTGCCGCTACACTCTTGAGTGCTGAGGCTCCAGATGAGGAGATTGAAGTCGAAGTCACTGCAGAGCACGCCCCTGTATGGAAGTTCGTTGTCGAGGGTGGTGAGCAGCCAGGTGACGAACCTGGCGACACACCAGAACCTGCAGGCGAATACACACTGCAGAACAAGGCCAACGACGGCTATCTCTGCTTTGGTGCTTTCAACACTGAGACGCAGCAGACTCCCGCCCGCGTCGTCGTTACTCCCAGCACTACAGACGGTGCATTCTACATCAAGCTCAACAACAACCAGTACCTCCACTGCGGTTCCGCAGGCTACTTCTCTGGCAACGATGCCGTACAGGACATGTGGTTCTACAACCCCGACGGCACACTTGCTAAGACCCCTGAGAAAGGCAAAGAATACTACATCGTCGGCATGCAAGGCACCAAGTACTATGCCCTGCACAACGAAGTTCTTCGCCCAGGCACAGGCAACCAGCGCCTGCTTAGCACGCAGGTAACAATAGAGGAGGGCAAGATTACGGCATTCCCTGAGGGTGACAAGCACCTATGGAAGTTCGACGAGATGCCGCAGGGACAGCCCTCGTTCCTCTCCGCGTTCATGGGTTCCATGCGTTACTACAGCAACTCTATCGAAGGTGACGTATCTGTTAGCAACTCGAAGATTGTGCAAGCCCTCATGGTTTACATCCATCCCGACCGCATAGTCCTGAAGATGAAGAACTATGGAAGCAGCGGCAACTTCGGAGGCATCAAGATTGAGAAGGAACTCGCTGGCTACACCATCTTCCGCGAAGTAGAGAATGCAAATGGTTCTATTGTAGGCGTCAACAATACTACAGGCGAAGTCATTGGCTCCCCCGTAGCATACGACCTCTCTGGCCGTCGCGTCTCCAACGTCTCTAAGGGCGTGTACATCATTGGTGGTAAGAAAATACTCAGATAGTATTTCTCTATAATAACACGAATTAGGGTGCGCAAATAAGCGCACCCTAATTTTTTAATGTTATTGCCATCTTCACAATGTTGTCTTTGATGTTATTGGTGTCCGCTAAAAACGAGCCTTTTTAGAAATTCCGGTTGTGTCGTACAGCCGTTGAAAGGAGTTTTGGGGGTAGGATTTGAAAAAACACCCCAACACCCACCCAAATCTCTTGAAACGCCGACGAACAATGAGAAGTTGATGGGTGGGTGTTGACCTCAACTCCCACCCTAACACCCCACCAAACTCCCACCTCGGGAAAATGATTATAAGGATTTTGGGATGTAGATTATGAAGGACGAAGGGGGCTTTGCATAGTTTAAGTTAGTATAGAGGTGGGTGTCAGGGTGGGAGTTTGGTGGGGTGTCAGAAAAAAACCCACCCATCCATAATGCCTATCAGCAAAGGGGAGTTGCGGTGTATGGGTGGGTGTTGGGGTGTTTTTGTGAATTTTGCTATAAGAGAATAGAGTGATAGCGGAATTCGTACAAGTTGTAAGATTTGTGGCTTATGGGAACGAACACGAACCTCTTCCCCCAACGAATAGCAGGATAGGTTTCTATAATAAAGATTCTCGCATCTTGATGAAAAATTCTCGCATCTTGATGAATCGAAAAGGCGTTTCGATGGATTTTTATAGGATTACGATGATTTTTAAGCACTCACGTTTTATCTCGTCTTGCGATTCGTGCTCCAGCCGCCTCAGCGCTTCGCCCTTTGGGGCTGATGTTCACTGCAAGACTCGCTGACGTTTTGCTTTCAAGCTTCAGCAGACACCAGTAAATGTATATGTCACAGAGGGGGAGAAGGCTGTTAATAGCCTAAGTGATATTGTGCGAGGCAGTCCTATAAGAATACAAGTTCGCCCAACACACGTTGTGGAAGGTGTGCTGGGCGAAAAGTGTGTTAGTGGTAAGAACTGCGCTTAGCAGACTTTTTCGAGGCGTTTCATTACGGCAAACATAAATGCTGCGCTGAGGAGGCAGAGAACGATGAACACCGTCCAAACAACCCAGATGGGAAGGCCGCCCCAGAGGAAGCCGCCGACGGAAACGAGGAAGTTGCCGAGTGCAGTTGCAACAAACCATCCTCCCATCATTGTGCCTTTCAGCTTGGCGGGGGCAACCTTGGACACGAAACTGATGCCCATCGGACTCAGGAGCAGTTCGCCGAAGGTAAGCACGAGGTATGTGCCGATGAGCAGGTTAGGACTTGCAAAAGTCTTGTCGGCATCAGCAGCAGCTGCCTGTGCGTCAGGGGAAAGGAGGCCGATGGAGCCTGCCACCATGATGAGATAGGCGGCGCCAGCCACAAGCATACCATAGGCAATCTTGCGAGGTGCGCTGGGTTCCTTGCCCTTAGAAGCCAGCCAGCCAAAGATGGCGAGGCTTACGGGCGTGAGAGCTACAACGAACGAGGGGTTGAATTGCTGGAATATGGGAGCGGCGAGGGCTACCTCCGTGCCTTGGGCTGCGGTGTACTGGTATCCAAGTGCGCCGAGGCACAGCAGGATGATGACTCCCGCGATGCTCTTTGTCTTGATAGTCTTGCCCTGGAAGAGTGAGAAAAGCGCATAGACGATTACGATGCAGAGCACGAGGTTCAGCACGTCGAATGGCATAGCGGCTGCACCTGTAGCTGTCGGCGTCACGAATTCGTTGGCGAAGTATGTGAGTGTAAGGCCGTTCTGGTGGAACGCCATCCAGAAGAAGATGACAACAGCGAAGACGAGGCACAGGGCGATGACGCGTTCCTTCGTGTCCTTGGGGTCTTCCTTGGTTTCCTCGGCCTTGGCGTCAGCAGCGGTGTCCTTCTTCTTGTCGCTCTCCACGTGGCGGAATGTGCTGCGGAAGCCATAGTATATGGCGATGGAAAGAATCAGCGATGCGCAAGCCACGGCAAAGGCGAAGTGGTAGGCGTCGGCGTGGCTGTAGCCGAGAGAGGTTTCTGCCCATTCCATAATCTTCACGGCAGCAGTTGGTGCGAAGAGTGCGCCAATGTTGATGGCCATGTAGAAGATGGAGAAGCCGCTGTCACGCGACGTGCTGAAGCGCGCTTCGTCGTAGAGGTTTCCCACCATTACCTGGAGGTTGCCTTTGAAAAGTCCCGTGCCGAAACTGATGAGCAGCAGGGCGGCAATCATGCCGACCATGGCTACGGTGTCGCCGCCAAGGGGTATGGATAGGACGAGGTATCCAGCAAACATGATGAGGATGCCGATGGTCACCATCTTTCCGTAGCCGAACTTGTCGGCCATCATGCCGCCAAAGAGCGGGAGGAAATAGACGAGAGCCAGGAATGTGCTGTAGATGGCGCCAGCCGTTCCAGGTGCAAGTCCGAAGTTTTCGCGCAGGAAGAGGGCGAAAACGGCCAGCATCGTGTAGTAGCCGAAGCGTTCGCCAGTGTTGGCGAGTGCGAGGGCGTAGAGCCCTTTTGGTTGGTTTGCAAACATTGTTGTAAGTGTTGTGTTTTCTGGAAATGTTCAGTAGTTCCAGAGTCGTCAGTTATTTAATAATCTTTTTCCCTTGGTAGATATAGATGCCTTTGGGGCCATTGTCCATCGGCCATTGTCCATTGACGCGGCGACCTTGGAGGTCGTAGGTGCCATTTAGCATTGATGAGTGACCATTGTCCATTGAAGAATGTCCGTTATCAATTGTCTCGATGCCGTTGTAGGTGCCTGGCTTCATGGTAGAGTGTACGAACATCTCGACAGGCACAGGCTGGTCGGGCATGACGTTCAGCACCAGGTAGTAGCCGCCGTCATTGGTAAACTCGCGCGTTTGCGGATCGTAGTTGTAAACCATATTGGTAAGGCCGTTGTTGTAACGTGCAACCATGTAGAGCGGGTAGATGCCATATTGGCCATAGAACTGTCCTGCGGCGAATGTTATGGGTTTGTCGCCGAGGAATTCTTCGCCAATGCTGCCCACTACCCATGCCTCAGGAAGATATTGGCATAGTCCTTGGACATATACCTCGCTATTATTATAGAAACCTATGCGGACGTTGTACTTTACTTCCTCAGTACCTGTGTAGTTCCCTTCTTCGTCAGTCAGCATCTTCGCTCCCGTGAAGACATAGGGGGATGTCTGCAGGCCTGCGGGGGGAGTTACCACCTCTGGCAGAGTGTTTCCGCTGCCGCCCTTGGGAGAGAGTACGATGTCTGTCAGCATCTGGTATGTGACGCCCGCCTCTGTGACGCAAAGGATATACTGTCCTGCTACCAGCACGCCTGTGGCTTCGTCGTATGAGAAGGTGATGTCGCATTCTGCACCATCGTAGCCGATGAAGAACAGAGGCGTATTGCTATAGCTGCCTGCGGATTGGCGCGTCTTGCATGTGACGATGCCATCGGCGAGTGTGCCTTTCAGCCACACCTTGGAGTCGAAGGCGCTCAGTCCCTGTATGGAAACTTCAGAGCCTTCTATCGTCACCGTTACGTCCTCGTTGAGGTTCTCATATTGTTCTTCGTTGTTGGGGTTTACGTTCTTTCCTGTCATCGTGTATGCCGTTTCGTCGTCTGTCGAGGACGGGGCGTTCTTTGTAATCATGACGGGGGAGAAGTATCCCAAGGCGTTGGCCTGCGTCAGGCTGTTAGTGAGTGCGAGCCACATGTCGCCAAGAACGTATGCCTCGGCTTCTTCGTTGTATGTAAACTCAATGTCGCACAGGCCGCTTTCGCCCACGCCCATATAGTAAATCTTCGTGCCACCATAGGAGCCGACCAGCTGTCCGCGGTCGAACGTTACATAGTTGCCGTTGCGCGTCCCCTTCATCCATGTATTTCCCGTTATGGGATTGGGGAAATTGAAATATACGTCCTCGCCGCTATAGGCGATGTCCATAGGTTCGCTGACATCTTCAGACTCGCCGCCCGAGGTGAACAGGGCGTTGATATACCACGTCTCCTTTGTTGCATCAGCTGGTGGATTCGACTGTGCCATCATGCACACTGCCGCCATCAAGGCAATACAGATAAGTCCAATTCTCTTCTTCATTTTTAATCTTCGTTTGGTGTTTTTCAAGGTATGCGTCGTAATCGACAGATTAACGGCTGGGCAAAAATACAAAAAATCCGCTATAACGAAACGTCGTAGCGGATTTTTTAATGAAATGCGAATGTTCTGAGAAACCAGACGAATCAGATTAGTCGGGGTGCTCAGAGTATGTTACACATTACACAAGCTTGGTGTAGCCGTAAGCAGCAACGTCGCCGAGCTGTTCCTCGATGCGGATGAGCTGGTTGTACTTTGCCATACGGTCTGTGCGGCTCAGCGAACCCGTCTTAATCTGACCGCTGTTGGTAGCAACGGCGATGTCGGCGATGGTTGTGTCCTCAGTTTCACCAGAGCGGTGGCTGGTAACAGTCGTGTAGCCGTGGCGGTGTGCCATTTCGATAGCTTCGAGAGTCTCTGTGAGGGAGCCAATCTGGTTCACCTTGATGAGGATGCTGTTAGCAGCGCCCATCTTGATACCCTTCTCAAGGAACTTCGTGTTTGTAACGAAGAGGTCGTCGCCGACGAGCTGGCAGCGGTCGCCGATGCGAGCTGTGAGCTTAACCCAGTTGTCCCAGTCGTTCTCGTCGAGACCGTCCTCGATGGAGTCGATGGGGTACTTCGTGATGAGTTCCTCGAGGTATGCAATCTGTTCCTCAGCGCTGAGCTTCTTGCCGTTGGGATCCTTAGGCGTGCCGTTCTTGAGCTGGCGGTAGTCGTAGTACCATTCGCCATTCTCCTGTACAGCAAATTCGCTTGCTGCGCAGTCCATTGCAATCTTCACGTCCTTGCCCGGCTCGTAGCCAGCCTTCTTGATAGCTTCAACGATGGTGTCGAGGGCGTCCTCGATGCCGTCGAAGTTGGGAGCGTAGCCACCTTCGTCGCCAACAGCCGTGGAGAGGCCGCGTGCCTTCAGCAGCTTAGCGAGGTTGTGGAAGACCTCAGCACCCATGCGGATGGCTTCGCGCTCGCAGCATGCGCCAACAGGACGAATCATGAACTCCTGGAATGCGATGGGAGCTGCACTGTGGGCACCACCATTCACGATGTTCATCATGGGCACGGGGAGTGTGTAAGCGTTTGCGCCGCCGATGTAGCGATAGAGAGGCATGCAGAGAGCCTTGGCAGCTGCCTGAGCTGTTGCGAGGCTGACGCCGAGGATAGCGTTTGCGCCGAGCTTGGACTTCGTGGGCGTGCCGTCGAGGGCAAGCATCTTGTAGTCGATAGCGCGCTGGTTGAATACGCAGTCACCCTTCAAGGCGGGAGCGATGACGGTGTTTACGTTTTCAACAGCCTTCAGCGTACCCTTGCCAAGATAGCGGTTCTTGTCGCCGTCGCGGAGCTCGAGGGCTTCGTTCTCGCCAGTGGATGCGCCGCTGGGAACAGCTGCACGGCCCATAACGCCGTTTTCGAGGGTTACTTCAACTTCTACCGTGGGGTTGCCGCGGCTGTCAAGAATTTCTCTTGCGTGGATTTTTTCGATTTTCATTGTTTGTATAATTAGATAATTGAGATGTTTCTTCAGATTTCAGGCGCAAATATACAATTTTCTCTGTGTATTTGTGCAAGCTCTTGCCGCAAATCTCACCAAAGAAATTTTATCGTAGTATTTTTTCGCCGTTTTTGATAACTACACCATGCTGTATGCTGTGTTCTGACACGCGACGACCCTGTAGGTCGTAGGTTGCTTCTGACGACGTGCCACTGGGCATCACTACTTGATGGATTGCTGTGGGGTGCTTGGGGGCAGCCTCCGTCACCACAGGATCCACGTTTGCGCAGAGTGCATAGTTGCTCCATTTTGCAAGGCTGTACTTGTGGCTTGGTGCGAGGTCGTTGCAGAGGTCCCAGCAGAAGATGCCCATCAGTTGGTTGTCGCGACAGAATTTTGCGCGGTTATACACTTGGACAGGACCATGGAAATAGTAGTACAGACCTTTATATAGACCACGCTCGAAGCTGCCGTCTGTGGCGGGTACGTAGTCGCTCGTGATGATTCCCCACTTGTAGCCTATGACATCGCCCACCTTTGAGCCGCTCTCGTCGTAGCCGCCAGATGTGGTGGTGCTGTATGAGAGGTAAATCTTGTTGTTGGGATATCCATAGTTCTTAAAGGCATTGTAGCCCTGTTCGAAGCTGGGATAGTTGTACCATGTGTTCTGCGGTCCATATTGCTGGAATGTGAAACCATGCACCTTGGAAATCTTGTCTTTGGGGAATTGGTAGGCACCATATTGGTGGTGCGAAATCACGAGAGTCTTGCCTGCTGGAAGCACTTTGAGGATTTCGTCGGCAAGGAGACCAAGGTTTGTCTGCGTTCCGTCCATCCATTCAAGGTCGAGCTCCACACCCGCATAGGGCTTGACGTATTCTGCCACGTCGGCTGCGAAAATCTTTCGCTTCGAGGCATCGGAGATGGTGTTTTGCCAGTTTGAATGTCCTTGTACGGAGATGCGGATTTGGTAGCCACTATATCCATCGTAGCAAGACTCCATGATGTTCTTCCATTCGTCCTGCGAATAGTAGTCCCAGCCGAGTTGGTCAGGGTTGTTATAGCGATAGAAGGCATTGGTGACGTTCATCATCGCTTGGGTGACGGGCTTTCCTGGTCCTGGCATGGGCATCTTATTGTTGCGGTGGTCGGCAAATTCATCCACAGAGAACGTCC
>JAEEGL011471613.1_pt1 | contig 10410 bp, 9 predicted proteins | sample 9134231 | NCBI WGS metagenome assembly JAEEGL01 (sample SAMN16246548, study PRJNA631951) | gut metagenome | biome: gut microbiome; feature: rumen; material: fiber-attached | host: Bos | place: Iran: Karaj | collected 2018-10
CACGGAGTCCAGCGTAGGCGCGCGATTCATCAAATTCTTCGCGGCGATATTGCCGCCGATGAATATGCCATAGATGAAGATGCCGGCTGCGACGACCCACATGCTGATCCGCTTCGCCAGCTTGCTCAGTGCAGGCTTCGTCACCGCTTCCCCGCAGCAGAGCTCGATCAGAGCGAAGGTGCCGAAGGCCATGGGGAGATACGCGTAGGTAGAAAACACCACTTCCACGATCGCGTGACCCGCCATAAACACCAAAGCAGCGCCCAGAATGGGGGCGTAGGGCTTGGTTTTTCTGCTCTTCCAAACGGCTATTCCGTGAACCACCAGCACGCCCACAAACAGGATGAGACCGATCAGTCCTGTTTCCACCAGGGCCTGGATATAATGGTCATGGGCGTACTTTGTCTCGTAGAAGAAGCTCTGAACGCTTTTGATCGCGCTTTCATAGGTTCCCATGCCCAAGCCGATAATGGGGCTGCGTTTGAAGAGCTTGATGCCGTCCTCAAAGAAGATCAGCCGCTGAATGGCGTTCTGGTTGGCAAAAAGTCCCTGAAGCCGGTTTGCGATAAAGCTCGGCAGCAGCTTATACTTCAGCGGAATTTTGGTATCCCCGCAATACGCGCTTTCGATCAGCGTATCTTCTGCCGCGGAAAAGTTAAAATACTGTACCAGGCTGTTTTCCGGCACGGTAAAGGTGACTTCGTTCGCGTCTCCGCTGTAAATCACCGTATTTGTGTGCATAATGGTCTCACGACGGTTCTGGCTCTCCACCGTGAGGGTCAAATCTCCTTCATACCGGAGATCCAGGGTGTATTCCCCGGGTTTCAGGTAGATCGCCCTACGAAGCATATCCCCCTTTGGCAGCTGTGCAGCTCCCGTGAGATTCCATCCCAGCGCCAGGAAAGCGGCGAGAAGGACCAGCAAAACCGCCAGGACAACGGCGAGCGTCTTTCTCTGGGGTTTGATGCGTATGGTGATCCACTTCTTCGTGCCCATATCCAGGAAGCAGAGAACGACTGCTCCCACCGCCGCGCAGACGAGGGGGATGGGCTGAACCCCGCTCCAGGCTTTGAAGGAGGTGGCGGAAATCAGTGCGGCGGCGATGATCTCCAGCACAAAGGTCTCCAGCATCAGGATGAAGCTGTCCCCTTTTCGTTCCACCGGCTGGAGGAACAGGAAAACCAGAAACGCCAGGAGCATGAAAATACTTGCGCCGAGGCTGAAGGCCAGAATGAAGCCCAGGGCGTTGAGATACAGAATAACCAGGTAAAAATTTCGATGCTTCCGCTGCTCCGCGGCAAGGGCCAGACCCAGGGACAACAGAACCGCAATACCGGAAAAGCCGGCAAATACGTTGGGATTAACGAACATGGAGGTCATCCGCACACCGGCCTCCACACCGTCAATCCACTTGAAATCCTCCGAAAACAGGCTCAAAAATCCCAGAACGGCATTGCTGATCACGCGGGTGGAAATCAGATCGATACTGACCAGGCTGCCCAGAGCGCCGCAGACCGCGATCACGGCCATCATCCTGCTGCCCGGGAGCTTCTCGGCCTTGGGGGATAGTCCGATGATGATCAGCGCCAGGCAGAAGGCACAGAGCACCTTCAGAAATTCCCGCAGCGCGAATTTCCCCGCGAGCGCGTAAAAGGTGGATATGCCATCCATCAATACGAACAGAGTCAGAACCAGGAACGGAACGCACACCCTCTCCCGGAACACGTCCCGGCGGAACGCCAGCACCAGCAAGCCCACGGCGGAGAGGATCAACGCCGTGACTTTATTCGTATCGGCTGCGTTCATACATAGTGCCAGGAAGTAAACGCAGCCGCCCAGGAAAACCCACAGCAGCTCCAGCTTGGAGTTGTGCATGGCAAGCTGCTTGGCCTGGCTTGATCTCGCGGATTGTTTGCCGATCGTAATCACCCCATCTCAAAGCGGTGAACCATTATCTCATTATCCCGAGTATATGGCGTATTTCATAAAGTATCATATCCCACCTTGTCCGTCAAGTATTCCTCCCTCTTGTCCCTCTAAGGCCGGAACCCGGCCATCTTCCCTGAAAGTTTACGAATCCTTCATAGACTTTTCTGTTCTTTTCCTGTACAATGACAGGGAGTTCAATGGTATTGTTTCAAAGGAGAAGCATCCATGAAGCTGCTGCAGAACTTTGAAAAGCGGGTTGACCGCTTTCTCTGGAAGCATCCCAATTTCGGCATCCACAATCTGATGCTCTATGTGGTCATCGGGAACGCGGTGATTTATCTTCTCTCCCTGATGGACTCATCGGGCACGCTTTCCTATTACCTTGTGTTCTCCGCCAACCGGGTCCTGAAGGGGGAAATCTGGCGGCTCATCACCTTCGTCTTTGTCCCCCGCACCTCCAGCATCATCGGCATGCTGCTCCTGCTGTACTTTGAGTACTTTATCGGCAGGCTCCTGGAGCAGGCCTGGGGCAAGGGCAAATTCAGCGTGTACTATCTGCTGGGGATGGCCTTCACCATTCTCTATGGGCTGATCGTCCGTCTCCTCACCGGCAGTGACGTGATGCTGGACGCCGTTTACCTCAACCTGAGCATGTTCTTCGTCTTTGCCACCCTGTGGCCGGAAAACCGGGTCCTGCTGTTCTTCATCATCCCCATCAAGGTGACCTGGCTGGCCTATGCGGAGGCGGTGCTCTTCCTCATCAGCATGATCCGGGGCGGCACGCTTCTGCCCCTCATCGGCATCCTCAACTACTTCCTCTTCTGCGGGGATCAGCTGATCTCCCGGATCCAACCCTGGTTACGCCGGGTTTTCGGCAAGGGAGCGGAATACCGCCGGGCATCCCGTCAGGCCCAGCGGGACGCCAAGTCCCTGCCCTACATTTACAAATGCGCCGTCTGCGGCCGCACAGACGCGGAGTACCCGGAGCTGGAATTCCGGTACTGCTCCAAATGTGTGGGCTACCACTGCTTCTGCCAGGATCACATCAACAGTCATGTACACTTTACAAATTAACGGGAGGAACGAGTATGAAGAAGTATGTCTGTGTCTGCGGTTATGTCTATGACCCTGAAAAGGGCGATCCGGAAAACGGCGTCGCCCCCGGAACCCCCTGGGAGGAGGTCCCGGAGGATTGGGTCTGCCCGGAATGTGGTCTGGGCAAGGATTCCTTTGAGGAACAGTAAGGCGTAAATAGGCCCGGGAGGAACGGCAGTCCGTTTCCCCCGGGCCTTTCCTATGCCCTCAGTCTCTGAACAGCTGCGGCGCGTAGTCCCGCAGGCACTCCCGCCAGACGCCCCACACATGACCGCCGTGGTACAGGTGCCGGTCCTCCTTCACGCCCTTCTGCTTCACGATCCCGTCGTCCTCCAGGAAGGTGTTCAGGAACTGGTCCCGATCCCCGCAGCCCCGGAAGAACACCTTATAGGTGGCGTCAAACTTCCCGGGGTCGTCCATGATCTTCAGGTGGACGTTGTCATCCGGGAAGATGTTCCGCAGGAAGCCGGAGAAGAGGCCGATATAGGCCAAGAGCTCCGGATGGGTCATGGTGGTGATGCTGGTCTGCACGCTGCCCATGGAAAGGCCCGCCATCGCCCTATCCTCCCGCCGGTCAGAAACCCGATACCGGTCCTGGATGAAGGGAATCAGGTCCCCGATCAGCAGCTGCGTAAAGCGGTCGGACCGCACCTGGCCGTCCACCTGCACCATGCCGTTGGCCATGACGACGATCATCTCTTTGGCCTTGCCCTCCGCCAGGAGGTTATCCATGATCCAGTTGGTTTTGCCCTGATGGATCCAGCAGGTCTCATTCTCCCCGTGGCCGTGCTGGAGATACAGCACGGGGTATTTCTTGGTGTCCGTGAAATACTTGGGCGGCAGATATACCAGGCAGGACTCAATCCGGCCCGTGACCTTGCTGGGGTAATAGTCCTGCACCACGAACCCGTGGGGCACATCCCTGCACAGCCAAAAGGCATCGTCCCCGGGCACGTTCAGGAAGTTCATGGGCCGGCTGTAGCCAAAGCCGATGGGGAACGCTGGGTGCACCACGTTTGCCCCGTCGATTTTCAGGAAGAAGAACCAGAAGCCCGGCTCCGGGTTGAAAACCAGGGTCCACTTCCCCTCCCCGTCCTTGGTGAAGGCATATTCCTTTTCATCCAGACGGATGGAGACATCCCCGGCCTCCGGCGCCTCGATCACCAGACGCCAACTTCCGTCCTCCAGGCGCTCCGCCCCCTCCTTGCTCAGTACGGGATTGAAGCACAGCGCGGTTTCCAGATACGCTTCGTTCATATTCATCGCTCCTTTTTTCAGCATTGCATCATTCATAATTCGCCGGCAGGGACCGGAGCAGTTCATCCTGTATGGATGCCTGAAGCTCCTCCCCCGCCGCGGTGAAAAAGTCCTGCCGGGTGGTGACACCCTCATAGAGCTGCAGCACCGTGAGAAGCCGAGCGCACAGCGCCTCGATCCGGTCGCTCTGCCGCCGGAGCTCCTCCCCGGAGAAATCCGGGCTCAGGGCGATCTCCCGAAGGGCATCGGCGGTCTCCTGTCCCTGGATGGGCAGCTCCCCCAGAGCCCGCCAGGACCACTTGTAGTAGGGCTTGTACCTGCGGTTCACCAGGAATACCAGGCCCATCACCGCGTCCGTAAACCGCTGGAGGATGGTACGCACCGTGACCCAGTCCTCCCGCTTTGCCATGCGCAGGAAATTATACTGGCCGGACTGGGCGATGGACATGCATTTGGCCGCCAGCTTTTTCTTCCGCACGTCCTCCGGGTAATGGCGCAGGAGCTTTTCCCGTACCGCAGTAAAGCCTCCGTCCCGGTCCAGAAAAACCTCTCCGTTCACCGCCATGGCCAGGTTGTCCTCCGGCACCTGGAGCCACTGGACCGGCGTTTCCGGTCCCTGGGGCCTGCCCAGAAGGGACTGGTAGAATTCTCCCACCGTCTGGACCCCGATCCGGGCGCCGTAGGCGCTGCGCACCCGTCCCATCTGCGGCGGGCTTTCCCGGAACACCTGCTGCCGCCAGGCCTCCAAAGGCTCCCGCCGGTGTGCCAGGTCCTCCGGCAGCCATAGGAAGTACTCCACGCCCCAGTCGTGGTCCCGGGAAAGCTCGTCGTCATAGCCGAAGCAGTCCGAGCCGTTCCCCGCCAGGCCCGCGGCCAGACGGGGAAGCAGCTCAGGCCAGTCCCGCTCCAGACGGGGCAGGACGATGCTTTGGAAATACTCCCGGCTCAGGTCCATTCCCTTCATTCTCCGGACCTCCCCATATCCGCAAGCTCCTGCTTCCACAGCTTTACCCGGTCATGCTCCGGGCCGATGATGGCGGAAAGATCGGTGATCGCCATTTTCAAGTATTCCAGGGCTTTCTCCTGCCTGCCCAGCTTTTCGCTGATAAGGGCCAGACTGTGCTCCGTCACCGCATAGTCGGTATTCTTCCCGAAGAAACGCTCCGTCATCACCAGAGCCTGTTTCATCAGTTCCGCCGCCTCTTCATTCTCCCCCCGGCGATACCGGATGGCGGCCAGGGTGGAAAGTCCGGCGGCATGATGGTCGTCTGGCTCCGGCATGGCCTCATAGATGGCCAGGGCGGCGCGGATCTCCCGTTCCGCAGAATCCAGATCCGCCATGCGCAGATAGATGGAGGCCAGGTTGGAATGGGTGGTAGCCACCTCATGCTCGCTTCCGGGCTGGGTGACGAAGTAGGCCATAGCCTCCTTCACCTGGGCAAGAGCTTCCTCCAGCCTGCCCTGTTCCTGATACACCAGGGCCAGGTTGTTCAGCACGCTCACATAGGCGTAAGCGGGCTGCCTCCCTGACTGCTCCAACAAATCCTTGGCCCGTAGGAAGGTCTCCACGGACTTGTCCCGCTCCCCCATGAGCCGACAGAGCCCGGCATAGTTCACCAGAACGGTGGCAAACTGGGGACTGTGCTCCAGCCCCAGACGCTCCATCTGCTCCAGGGAACGGTTGAAGGCCTCGGCGGACTCCGTGTATCTGCTGATGCCCCGATAAAAGCAGGCAAGCTCATTGAGCACGGAGGCATGCTCCCCGCTCTCTCCCCTGCCCTCGGACTCCAGGCAGGCCAGGGTATCCTTCAGGAAGCCTTCGATCCGCCCCTGGTCTCCGTCCTGAAAACGCTGATCCAGCTCCCGGAAGAAGTCGTCCATGGTCAATCCTCCTGGGGGGTCTGCTGACACCGGGCGCAGCCGTAGGAGATTTCGATGCCCATAGCCTCCGCCCGCTTTCTGGTCTCGGCCTCCGCCTCCTCCAAGCTGCGGTAGCCGTAGCTGCATACGCTCCCTTCCAGGATCTTCTCCGCCAGGGAGACACCCTCGGCCTCCAGGCTGCACAGGTGCTTGTACAGGAGCTCCAGGGTGCGGGTGGAATAGGTCATGAGCTCCCCCCGCTGGTAGGTTTCGATGGAGGTGGTCCCCCCTAAATCCTGGGAGCTGTACAGGGGCCGTCCCGCGCCGGAGACGTAGGGATAGCGTTCAAACAGTGCCTCCGTCTGCCTGATCATCTTGCCGTTAATGAGGTCCACCAATTCCATCCCCCGGGCATCCGGGAAGGTGAGCTGGTCCTTCAGGCGCTCATACTGGAGAATGGCGGTATTCTTCATCATGTGGATGTACTTCTCCGCACACAGGTTCCGGCCGGTGCGCTCCGCCTCCAGGATGTCCTGGTAATAAGATTCCACCGCCTCCGGACTCCAGGCGGTGAACTGGGCCCTGCGCATCATGTCGAAGGTCTGCCGGTCATTCTGACAGTCCGCCTTCTCTCCGTCCCCGTTCACCGCGTGGAACATGACGAATTCCTTATCCAGAAGTCTGGTGATCAATTCCTGCTGGTCCATATTTTGCCTCCTATTCTTTACTTTCCTGCTTTTAGTATAATTGCCCCGGCGCCGGATTGTCAATGAAAAGGAGACCGCTCAAGGCGGCCTCCCGAAATCATTTTATCCCTCTCAGGACCATAACAAGGGATACGGAGGTATCCCACTGCTTTTCTCCCCGGCCATACTGTTCCAGGCGCAGGGCGTATTTTTCTTCGATTCTGCTTCGGATAAGTTCCCTTTCCTCTGCGGTGAACCGGTCCCCAATGGTGCGGACTGTGGAATCCAGCGCCTCCAGGTCGTTGTATTTGCCGGAGAGGATGATCTCCCGGGCCAAATCCGGGCTGACGCCGGGGTCGTCCGGGGTCAGATCCGCCAGGGCGTAGCCCGTACGCACATCCCGGAAGCCGTACTTCGCCATGGCGGCGGGCAGCTCCGCCTCGCTCATGGCATACCGGCCCACGCCGTATTTCTTCATGGAATCGTCCAGCTCCATGGTTTTTCCCCAGAACCGCTTTTCCGCGTCGTTCCATTCCAGGCAGGGGGCGGTAACATGCAGGCCCCTGCGGGAGGACAGGACCAGGCATACGCCGCCGGGTCTCAGCACCCGAAGCTGCTGGCCGAAAAAGGCGGAGGGCTCCACGTGCTCCTGCACCGTATTGGAGATCACCGCGTCAAAGCTGTTTTCGGGAAACGGCAGCGCAGTTGCGTCACCCTCCAGGAACTCCACCCCGGGCACATGCGCCCGGGCAAAGCGGAGAAAGTCCCGGTCCCGATCCAGGCCGATGATCTCCGCCTGGGGATACCATCGGTGCAGGGCCTCCCCCAGGGCTCCGGGGCCGCAGCCGATCTCCAGCAGCCGCAGGGGCTTGTCCTCCAGGGCAAAGAGGGGAAGAAACCGCGCCTTGAACCTATCGTGAAACCGCAGCTTTCGGGAAGCGTACAGGGTCATGCATCCCTGAATGAGGCCGGACCAAACGTTATCCATAGCGTATCCTCCCTTCGTGTTTTCGGAGTATACCATAAAGCCAGGCGGATAACAAGGGACCCTGCGCTTTCACGCAGGGCCCCGAAGGGTTACGCTTCGTTTTCTTCCAGAAGCGGGGTCATGTTGTACAGGCTCAGGCCGATGGTGGAGGCGTTATGCAGGAACGCCGCCGCGCCCGGCATGACCAGACCCAGCAGACCTGCGAGAAGGATGGCTCCATTGAAGCCGATCCCGAACCGGGCCGTGCTGCGCATACGGGGCATGAGCCGGTCGCTTATCTTCTTCAGCAGCACCAGCTGGGCCAGGGCATCGCCCGAAACCGTCACATCCGCGATTTCCTGGGCAATATCCGCCCCTTCCTTCATGGCGATTCCCACGTCCGCCGCCGAAAGGGCCGGGGAATCGTTGATCCCGTCCCCCACCATAATGACCCGGCGGCCCGCGGCCTTCTGCTCCTCCACGTACCTGGCCTTGTCCTCCGGCAGGACCTCGGCATAGAATTCCGTGATCCCCGCCCGGGCGGCGACGGCCTCCGCGGTCCTGCGGCTGTCCCCGGTCATCATCACCGCATGGCGGATCCCCAGTTCCTTGAGCTGAGCGATCACAGCGGGGGCCTCATCCTTGATGGGGTCGGCAATGCCGATGACCGCAGCCAGCTCCCCGTCGATCGCCAGGAACAGACGGGAGTTTTCGGAGGGGATACGCTCCATAATGAGCTTCTCATGCTCCGGTTTCCGGGGAACGCCCTCCACATCGAAGATGAAGTGGTCGCTGCCCAGGACCACCCGGCCCTCGCCGATGGTGGACACGATCCCGTGGGCGACGATGTATTCAGGCTTGGAGTGCATCTCCTCATGCTGCAGGTTCTTCTCCTGGGCGGCCCGCACCACGGCGTTTGCCAGGGAATGGGGGAAATGCTCCTCCAGGCAGGCGGCGATGCGCAGCATATCGTCCTCATTCCGGCCATCCAGGCCCAGGACCTGCTCCACCACGGGGGTGGCCCGGGTCAGGGTCCCGGTCTTATCGAAGACGATGGTATCCGCCTGGGAGATGGTCTCCAGGAACTTCCCGCCCTTTACCGTGAGCTGGTGCCGGTTCGCTTCACTCATGGCGGACAGGGTCGCCACGGGCATGGCCACCTCGATGGCGCAGGAGAAGTCCACCATCAGTACGGAGGCGGCCTTGGTCACATTCCGGGTGAGCAGCCAGGTGATCACCGCCGTGGCGAAGGTGTAGGGAATCATGCGGGTGACGACCTTCTCCGCCTGACTCTGGGTAACCGGGCTCATGCTCTCGGAGGCCTCGATCATCTTGATGATCTTGTCGTAGCGGGTCTCGCCGGAAATCTCCCGCACCTCGATCACCAGTTCCCCTTCCTCCACCACGGTTCCGGCGAATACGGCCCTGCCCGGGATTTTGTGCACGGAAAGGGGTTCGCCGGTGAGGGCGGCCTGGTTGACCATGGCTTCTCCCTCCGCCGTGATGCCGTCCAGGGGGATCACGTTGCCCATGGTGATGCGTATCCTGTCCCCAACGGAAATGTTCTCGATATCCGTCAGCACGTCCGCCCCGTCTCCCACCTTCCAGACCTTGGAGACGTTCAGGGACAGGGACTGGGCCAGATCGTCCACGGATTTCTTATAGGTCCACTCCTCCAGCAGCTCACCCAGCTCCGTCAGGAAGGTGATGGAATCCGCCGTGGGAAAGTCCCCGATGAGCAGGGACGCGCCGATGGCGGAGGCGTGAATGATCTCCGCGCTGAATTTCCCCTTCAGCACGTCCCGCAGGCCATGCCAGATGAAGGGCACCGCCCGGCGCACGGTGAGCACCGCCCGCACGGGGGCGGGCAGCAGGAGCTTTTTCAGTCCCCGGCGCAGAAGCATGGTGATGATCTTTTCTTTATATTCCTCGTTGGTCTTTCGGGCGGAAACGCCGGGGAGCTTAACGGCCTCGGTATCCCGCAGGGAAAGGTTATCCAGGAAGTCCAGCAGCTCCTCCCGCTCCCTACGGTAGCGGATCACCGCTTCCCCGCTGCGGGGATAGATCGTCACCTTCAGCACGTTCCGCCGTTCCATCAGGGCATAATAGAGGATATCCGCCTCCTGATCGGTCAGACAGGTACGCGCAAGATCGATATGCAGGCTGCCCGGACCTTCATGCTTTACACTGTATCGCATAGTCCTGCTTTACGTCAGTCTTCTTTGCCGCGCACGCAGCAGTTTTCCTCGCAGCAGGCGCTCTTTTTCTTCTCCAGATACGCATCGGCCTTCACCTTGGCATCGGCATAGACGTCAGTCGCCCGCAGGCTGATTTGCTCCACGCGCTTCATCACCCAGTCCTTGGCGACCAGCACGCCGGAGGTGGTGGCCACAAAGACCTTATCCGCGCCCTTTTCCCGCATCAGCTCCAGGCCGACGCTCCCCAGCAGGAGACCGCCGACGAAGGACTTCCATCCAAATCTCGCCATGAAAATTCCCTCCATATTTCTTAATCTGTGTATCACACAACGATACAGTTAATCATATTAACAGACCTTATGAAAGGAAGCAACCTCGTTTCCGAATCATCATGGACAAATCGGGGACAATGGAAAAA
>JAEEGL012114201.1_pt1 | contig 10410 bp, 1 predicted proteins | sample 9134231 | NCBI WGS metagenome assembly JAEEGL01 (sample SAMN16246548, study PRJNA631951) | gut metagenome | biome: gut microbiome; feature: rumen; material: fiber-attached | host: Bos | place: Iran: Karaj | collected 2018-10
CACGACACCCGCCGTCAGCGCATCGCCGCTAAAGCCGCGGCCGCCACCGAAGACGTTGCCATCGACATAACTGGTGCCTGTGGTGCCTATAGTGCCGCCGTTGATAGTCACGTTGGCATCGCCCAGCACATGGCCGTCCTCGCCGCCACCAAACACAGACCCGAAGATGCGAGCCGTACCCGAGACATTCACCGTCGTGCCTTCCACATTGGTCCAAGAGTTGAAAAGAGTCCTCTGGTCGCCCTTGCCTGCACCGAAGAGATAGCATGTAACAGGATGGTTCTGCATGTCTGCGTCAGTGCGCGGCACACCGAGCGTACCGCCCGACATGTTGACAGTGCAAGTGCGTTCCACGTCGGAATACTCGTTGCCACCATAGACACTGGTCAGGATATGGCCACCCGTGATGTTCACCACGGTATTGCCCTGCACAAGGCCTGCCGAACGAAGCCAGCTGTGACCTACGACAGTTCCCGAACTGTTCTTTATTTCGTAAGGATAATAACCCGACCCGCCGCCAAAGACATTACCATAATATGTATGACCGTCGCTACCCGTCGTGCTGGCATCGGTAGGTGTGGAAGCATCTCCCGGATTGTAACGCACATCAGCCAGCGGGTCGAAAGGCAGGTATTTGTCGGGTTTATCATCGCCATCCGTATCTTTACCATAATCCCAGTGTGCACATTCTGTGAAATCGGCAGGATCTTCACCCGACCACTGTTCATCGGTATAGCGTATCGGCTTGTTGCTACCATCAACTTTCCCTTCGCCGCAGCCAATCTGGCAGTCCTCCTTAATCGTCACCGATGTATTGCCCAACACACGTCCGTTCTCACCACCGCCATAGACAGAAGCCATGATGAAGGCTGTGCCGCCAATGGTCACATTGGTACTTCCAACGTATGTCTGGAAGTCGGCATCGTAGTCGTCGATGGGGTTCAATACTTCGCCTCGACCAGCACCGAACACGAAGCCGACATCTACAGGGCCGGTAAGTCCAAACTTATGCCCCGTGTTTTTCATGCCACCATCGGCCAATGCCACTTCCGCCGGTCCAACCTGACCGCCATCAACGACGACCTTACATAGTCCGCCAGAAGTGCAAGCCGTGGGCTTCCCGACACAATCATCGGCATGTGTGGAATGGTCATAGCCATTACTTTCGGTCGTCACTGCTGTCGTTCTGGTGAAAGTTCCCACCGATCCCATAAGTCCACCGCCATAAACGCCGTCATAAACGTAGCCGTTGCTCATTCTGACGGTTGTATTTGTAAGCACGTCGGCTTCACTGCCACCGCCATAGACACTGCCACCTATCGTGACCTTCTCCGCACCCTCTGCAACGCTTGCCCAAACATCTGTACTGGTTTCCTTTGCACAGATATTCACGTTGGTGCTGCCTGTAACTTCAGCCTTCTCACCGCCACCAAATACATCACCTTCGATGTGGGCACCTCTGACAGTCTCGTTAACATAAGCTATCTCCACATCCGACTTCTGCTTGCCTTCGCCATCATAGATAGAAACATCAGACGTATCTACAATCACACCTGCAATACGCTTCATGATGGGTATCTCGGTTTTCGTACCTATATTGACCGTGGTATTGCCAATCACCTGGCCTTGCTGACCGCCACCATAGACGTTACCGATGGTGCCAATGGTTTCGGCAATCGTACCAGACACTACCCTCTCAAAATAATGAGTCTCAGCGACTTTGATGCCCGAAGCAGGGGTATATACATAGTTGGGGTCTTCGCCCGACCTCGTATAGTAGCCGACAACGGATTTGCCAGACTCAATATCACCTGTGACATCAACATAAGCAGTTCCCCCAAAAGTGATATTTGAAGGAATATGAGCGCCATCCACACCATAATCAGAAGGAAGAGCAACCGTTTCTCCAATATGACAGCCCTGAATCATATTGATGTTTACCTCGGTGTCTGCTGTCGTCTCGGCCTTGTAGCTACCGCCATAGACATTGTCTATTCGGGTGGCAGACTTGACGTTCACCGTGATGGTGCGTGACTTGGACGACAACACGTTGCCGTCTGCGTCCTTACCGGGGAAGACAGCCTGGTTGCCACCGCCCACAAGATCCTTAATAATAATAGGTTTACAGGGGTCGGTCTCTTCAATATCAACAATGATGTTGCCATTGATACCACCGCGCTGGTCATTACCGCCATAAACAGCCTTGAAATAACCTGCGGTAATGGTCAGGTGTACGTCGCCGGAGATATAAGCCTTGTAGGAACCGCCACAGACATACTCAACCTCAGAGTTCTCTGCCGTACAAGCCGAGATGACGACATTCACACTACCGTCCACGTTGGCCTCCTTGCCGGCACCGTACAGTTTGGTAATTTTTAATGGGCAAGAACCTTCTTGTGCCTGCGTTGTCGTTGACATTCGGCAATCACCCTTGAAATCACTGCCGCCGAACACTTCACCGATTCTACCGCCCTTACAGGTAATCTGCGCATGACCACTCACACTGGCACCGTCATTAGCCACCCAACCGCTACTCCTCTTCACTGGCTGGCCGCCGTTGCCGCCGCCAAAGGCATATTCGATATCGTAGGAACCCCAGATAGTGACATTAGTATTAGGAACGGAAGCGGAGTTGCCGCCGCCATACACACGGGCAATGCTGGTTACATCGCAACCGTAGATGTTCACTGTGGTATTCTTGCCATCGTCTGGCAGATAGTCGGCCTGATTGCCGCCGCCATAGACGGCCTGAATCTCATACCTTTTACGTCCCGCTTGTCTGTTGCCAGCAGCATCGATGTTGACAGTAGAATACACTTCCACCAAGACATCGCCCATCGGCGTACCGTTGATGTTGTTACAGCCAAACACACGACCGGTAGTAGGAACACCTGTGTAAGACTGACCAGCCACCGTAACATCTATGGTATTCTGTGTAAAGGCTGCGCCGTTACCACTGGTGGCTACGATATCTTCTGGTTTATTGACAATAATCTCTATGTCGCCAAAGACATACACTGGCGTGTCCTCATCACCCAGGCCACCACCATAAGCATTGCCGATGGTGCCGCCTGTCAGCTTGACCGTAGTTTTGTTGTCGGCCGAGGTCTTTCCCGCTGCCCAGTGGCCAGGAAGCAACCTCTTCTCATAATATGTGGTCGCATCGGCAGCCTTGGCATTCTCATCGTCAATTAATGTATAAACACCACCCGACTCTGTATATAACCCATAGACGGATGTCTTGCCAATCGTCATAACCGAAGTCAAATCGACATAGATAGTCTCAGCGGGGCCAAGCACCCAGTTGGCCGTATTGGTGTTCGCCAAAGCGCCGCCGCCATAGACATCGTTGATAATCTTGCCGCCACTCACAATTACATTCACACTGCCTGTGACGTCGGCCTCGCTGCCGCCGCCATAGACATCATGGTTCACCGTGCCGCCGGAGATAGTGACAGCCGTGCTGCCGTTGACAGTAGCCGACGAGCCGAGGCCGCCGCCGAACACGTCATTGACATAGCCGCCGGACATCGATACGCTGAGGCCGCCTGTGCCAGTATAAGATGCCAGGTTGCCGCCGCCATATACGGTGGTAATGGAATACTCAGTGATAGGCGGGTTGGGTTCTGTTGTCCCTTCGATATTGACTGCCACCGTGCCCTTCGGCGATCCGTTCAGGTTGTTGCAGCCAAAGACATTTGTGGCCTTACCATCTGTAACTGTTACCGTTACAGGCCCATACACATTGGCTGCAACAGCAGCAACTCCATCTATGGCAGGAGTCGTTAATGTAAAGTAATTAGTCCCGTCAGCAACTTCAGTACCATCCGATGTAAATTCACCTGCACCAGCATCTGAAGTATAATACGTTTCACCAGATGTTAAAGTTGTGCCATTTGCAACAGCAGTATAAACTGCAGCAACACCAGCTGCAGCCAGTCGTCCCAGTCCACCGCCATAGACATTGCCAGTGACAGTAGCACCTGCCAGGGTGACAGTCGTAGCGGGATAGACACCCTCGCTTATGGCAACGGTATTGGTCTCTGCCAACGCGCCACCGCCATAGACATCGTTTCCAACAGTTCCACCGTTGAGCGCAACAGCAACAGCGCCTGTCACAGCAGCCAGCTTGCCGCCGCCGTAGATGTCGTTGCTAACAGCGCCAGTGCCACTAAGGGTGACAGATGTGTTACCAGTGACTTGCGCCTCGCTGCCACCGCCATAGACGTCATGAGTCACTGAACCGCCTGAGACGGTAACGGCAGTGTTAGCCGTGACAACAGCCGACGAGCCATAGCCGCCGCCGAACACATCGTTGACATAGCCGCCGGACATCGATACGCTGAGGCCGCCTGTGCCGGTATAAGGTGCCAGGTTGCCGCCACCATAGACGGTGGGAATGGTATAGGTGGCAGGCGGGGTGGGTGCTGTTGTCCCATTGATATTGACTGCCACTGTGCTCTTCGGCGAGCCATTCAGATTGTTGCAGCCATAGACAGCCTCCGCAACAGAACCGTTATAGACGCTCACCGTGACAGGGCCATAGACATCAGCCAATGCGTTGTCGAGGCCATAGCCGCCGCCATAGATGCTGCCGCCAATAGTTCCACCGTACAAGTTGACCTTTGTGGTCTTTCCGTCAGATGCCGTCAGCGTTTCGGGTTCGCCTGCCAGATAAGCATTGACTGTACCCTTTGCCGAGCCGCCATAGACGTTGCCGCTGATGGTTGCATAGCCCGTATAGACTGGAGTCTCGCCTGTTGTTGCGGAGCCGATGTTGACCTCTACGTCGCCCGTCACCTTTGTTGTGGGGCCGAAACCGCCGCCAAAGACATCGCCGCCAATCCTGGTGCCGAACTTGCCTTCGCCCGTAAGGTCCACGGTTCCGATGGTAATCTTTGTGTCCCCTATGATGTCGGCCGCATTACCGCCGCCATAGACATTGCCCGTGATATTGGCGCCCAGAACAGCGGGATGCTTTTCGTCAACGTTCTCCGTTGCCGGGTCATTCTCGACCGATGTCAGCTCTATTTCTGTCTCTGTACCAATGTTGATTGCCGTATTACCTATGACATTTGCCAGATTACCGCCACCAAAGACATTGCCGATGGCACCTATCTTGCCGACCTCATGGGCAGGATAGGGAAGGGCAAGCGTCGGTGTATCACCCGCACTTAATGCGGTATTGGCATGACTGCCCAATGCCACGTTGATGTCAATGCTCGGATCACCGACCATCAGGGCACTGTAACCGCCGCCATAGATGGCACCTATGCTGGTAAAGGCGCGGACATTGACCTTCGGGTCATTGTAGGGTTTGTTCTCGGGCTTGAGTTTATCCTCTTCCGATAATGCGGCATACCATGTATTATAGTCGGCTTCTGTCCTGGGATTACCGCTACCGTCATAGCCATATCTGGAGTAGCCGGCCAGGTTGCCGCCGCCATACAACTCGCCTATCACAATAGGCACGTCACACCCACCTGTCTCCTCTATGTTCACGGTGATGGAACCTTCCAGCTTACCGCTATCCTTGTTTCCACCAAAGACACGCTCGAACTTACCGCTGGTGATGGTCAGGCTGACATCGCCAGCCACATCAGCAGCCTGTGCCCCGGCATATATCTCGCCAATCCAACTGTGCGGCATACAGCCCAGCACAATGTTCGTGCCGCTGCTCATGTCGGCATTCTTGCCGCCGCCATAGACGTGGTTGGTATTCAGGTTGGGGCAACAGCTGGTTGGGCCATCTAAGTTACCGACATATCCGGCATACGCCGTCTTCTGCGGCATGCTGATATCCGCACCGCCGCGAATATCACCGTTACTGTTACTGCCGCCAAATACATTATATATAGTACCGCCCACCAGCTTGACAAACGTCTTGCCTGTGCCTTCGGCATAATCATCCTTTCCCTCGTTGGTGCGGTGATAGCCCACATGCGCCGCAAACGATGCGCCGCGTTCGCCGTTGCCGCCGCCAAAGACGTTGTCGATAATCTTTGTACCCAGAATCCACACTTCCGTGGCAGGCACGGCAGCGGCATTGCCACCGCCATAGACTTCCCTGATGCTGGTATAGTCGCAACCCTCGATGACCACCTCTGTGCTCTGCCGGGTATCGGTTGCCAACGGCGTGAAGTCTGCCTCGTTGCCGCCGCCATAGACGGCCTGCACATCATACAGGCTATTGAGTTGTACCTTCACGGCATTGATGGCTTCCGTCAGCTCCTCGTCTGTGGCATCAGGACCTGTTTGGTCGTGCTTTGTCTGTGCAGCGGTGATAACAACGCCATCAAGCCCTGTCACAAGCGTGCCTCCGGGCTTGGCAATAGCAAGCAACCGCCCAAGATAAGCTTTCAAGGCCTCGCCATCTTCCCGTGCCGGCATGGATGCTGCAACGTCGAAATGCTCATTGACGTTAGCCTTGTTCCTATGCTGCGTCCTATACACATGCACCGTCACAGCCCCCTTGGGCGTGCCGTTGGCATTGTTGGCGCCGAATATCTGATTGACCACACAGCCCCTCTTGTCGTTGGCCACGGTCTTGACCACATCCTGGTCGGACGCGTTTTTGGTGGTCGTGCCGTTCAGCTCCACAAGCACCGTGCCGCCCACGGTGGCCGGTTTGTTCGCTGCGCCCAAGCCGCCGCCGTAAGCATCACCGTTGATAGTGCCGGCATAAAGGCGGACGGTTGTCGTGTTGTCTTTGCTGTACTTCCTGCCGTTCTCGTCGGCACCCTCAGTAACGGGATAGGCGTTCACATGTCCCAAGGCGCTGCCACCATAGACATCGCCCCAAACGGTGGCGGGGTCGGACTGGTCCATATTGCCAACCTGGACAAGTACATTGCCCTTCACAAATGTGTTCTCACCATAGCCGCCGCCATGCACATTGGCATGGCTGGCATCTGTACCCACGGTGCCGCCCGTCAACGTGACAGTCACATCCTTAGTCACAGTGCCGCTGGTGTTACAACCGCCATAGACGCCTGTCTTCACCTCGCCGCTGATTATCTTCACCTGTGTATCCGCCGCGACGTCGGCCTCATTGCCGCCGCCATAGACATTGCCCACTACGACACGCTGGCCTTCGCCCGCCGGCTTGTTGACTTCCACTTCTGCAAATTCCGCATCGCTTACAGGTTCATAGTCCGCCAGGTTGCCGCCGCCAAAGACAGCTGTCACATCAATAGCTTGGCTTGGGGTTGTCACCTCAGAGGTTTTCCGTACCAGCACCCTCACATGTCCTTTAGGCGAACCAATGATGTTGTTACAGCCGAACACGCGACCGGCATTAACCACCGGGTCACCTTCTGTTGTATAGCCTGTCACCATCTTGGTGCCATCGACCGTCACAAATACATCGCCATAAACATTGGCAGGCTGATCCTTTGCATCATCAGTATCATCATCATGTCCCAGGCCGCCGCCGTAGGCATCACCCTTGATGGTGCCGCCTGTCAGATTGACCAGGGTATTAACCTTCCTGTAATATGTACCTTCGCTGTCAGTTGTCCCCGTAGCAGCTGTATAGACTTCACCTTCTCGTGTGTAATATCCCTCTAAAGACGAACCTGCCTGAAGAGTCACCTCATAATAGGTATCAGCCAGTGCACTGCCATTCCAATTACTCTCGTTAGTATGAGCCTTCGCACCGCCGCCATAGACATCATGGCTGACGGTACCACCCTGAATATTCACCTCGACGCTGCCACCCACATTGCCTTCGTTTCCGCCACCAAATACAGAACCTCTCACCTTGACGCCGCTGCTCTGTGCCAAAGCCTCGCCTCCACACATAACGAGCAGGAACAAGAGGCTGCATAGCAATCTCTTCTTAATTATAGTATGACGTGTAATCCCGTCCTCCATATTGCGTATCATATATCGTTACTAATATATAGTCTGCCTTCAAATATTCAATCCTTTTATTAAGACGCTTTCAAGCCTCTTGTTCGCAGCATTTCGCTGCTCTTCCACCAGTTATCGCGGGTGCGACACAGGGCCTGCGCCACGCAGTTCATCGCCTTGCAAAACAGGACGGTGACTTGTTCGTTCTTGCCTCGGTACTGGTACTTCCAAGGACTAACGATGAGCAGACGATCCTCGGCACAGAGGTCGAGGCGGTCTGCAGAGGGGTGATAACGGTCTGCAAAACCGTTGTCATGAAAGGTAATCACGGGGAAACCATGATTCACGGCTTCATCCATGATTTCGCGCTCTTTGGGCGCGATGCGGGTGCCGCCAAGGGCAACAGGTGTCAGCGCTGTCGTGATGGCACCATGCTGCACAGTGAGCAGTGCGCGGTTACTCATGCGCAGCAGCCTGCTGCGCGGGTTGCCGGCAATATAGGCACGCTGCGTAGCCAGTTGTGCCGCATCCACTGGCATCACGTCGCAATAGCCTGGGGCAAAGAGCGGCTGGCGGTCGGTGGTGCCCCAAGAGGGCACCTTATACCCAGCGGGAAAACCGCAGGGCACAGTGTGTGCGGCGGTTTGCCCGTCGCTATTACCTGTCATCTCCCAATAGCGCTTATTACAGCCCTTTTTATAGCCCGAAATAATATCACCAACAATGCGCACCGTCCCATTCTTGCTGACAATATGGTCACTAACAACCATCAGGAAATGCAGGTGCTCGGGCATGATGACATAGTCCTGTATGGCAACCATCGGATAATGCTGATGGATAGCGGTGAGCAGTTCGTGCTCCACCATCTGCCCTACCCTTGTTAACGCCGTATGCGGAGCATCGGCACTGCCATCCGCAACGGACAGTGAACCCACCACAGCGCCGAGGGGCTGCCCAAGGCACTCTGCCACATGCAGGGTGATGTGGTAGAGACCGGGCCGCGTGTAGTCATGAGACGCGGCGCGGCGATCCATTCGGTGTATGGTTGGTTGAAGTATCATCTATTGTTCTTTACTTCCAATTATTATTCTTGCGTCAATCCTTGATGTTCACCGTCGTGTGGCCAGAGACAGCACCCCTGTTGCCACCGCCATAGACATTGCCCAGCACTTCGGTGTTTCCTTCGATGTTGACAATGGTTGAAGCATTGGCCGGTGTGGTTGAGTTGCTGACCTCGCTCTGGTCTCCTCCGCCATAAACATTTCCGGTATCGCTGACATTCTCAGTTCCTATTTTGCTGTTTCCCTTGATGGTGAGGGTGACGTTGCCGCTGACAGCTCCCAGATTGTCGAGAGGTATCTCGGTGTAGAAATAGTCCGGGTCTGTTCCCGTGGCAGGCGTGGCAGGTGAACCTGTGGAGCCGTGGTCGTTAGTCCAATAATAGATGGTGGAGGTACCACCCGACTGCGGTTTGATTATACCTGTATAGATGTTGACCGAGGGAGCGGTCTTGTCCTTATTGCTGATAGAAACCGTGCCTGCCGAGGCCGAGTAGCCGGCGCCAAATACAGAACCCATAACGGTGCAATTGTCAAGTGTGGAGGTGACATTGCCTGTGACACCACCAAGGAATCCACCGCCGTAGAAATTGGTTTTGACAGTGCAGCCAGTCAACGTACTTGTGACGTTGCCGGTGTTGGTTGTGGCAAACTGAGCAGAGTAGTAATAACTACGGTTGACCACTTGGCCAGCTAGGTCTCCAGTGGAAGTGTTGATTACTTCAATGTCATAGTCGGCTGCATAGCCCTGATCCTTATTGCGGTACTTTCCTGGGGTAGTATAATTAGAGTTGATGGTGCTACTCCAATCAGAGATAGGGACTCCCGTGGCATCGGTATTTTTATATTGCATATAGTTGGTGCCGCCGTTGCCAGCACCGAAGAATTGGTTAAATACGGTATTGGATGCGCTGGTCGTGACGGTCTTGCCAGCCACCATGTCGCCGAACTTAGGACCACCGCAGTATTTGCCAACTATGCTGTTGTCGATGACCACGTCAATACTGCCTTTCACTATCTTATAAGTATCTCCAGTGGCTTGGGCCATGACACCGCCACCGTAGAACTCGCCAATGAGCGCATGATTGATGCGCCAAGTGACATCACCCCAGATGCCCTCCTTATAAGCTGCGGCTATGGTGCCAAACCGGCCACCATCGATATAACAGTGGGGGTTGTCTTCGTAGGGTTTTATACCCTCATTGTAGCCGCCTGTGAGGTAAAAACTGGTAAAGTCACCGCCGAGAACGTTAACGGCACAATGACGTGTTTGGTATGTAGCAGAGCCATTGACATGGGCGCCAGGGGTGAACGACGGCATGACGATATGACCGCCAAGAATCACGTAATTGATGTGTTGATTGGTTTCACCATTACGACCACGACAGTATTGGTCGTAGATACCGCCATTAAGAATAACAGGACCATCATCACGGGTACCAAGTTCAAACTCAAACTGTCCGAAGCGGATAAAGGCGGTCTCTGTCACCTCGAAATG
>JAEEGL012608216.1_pt1 | contig 10410 bp, 9 predicted proteins | sample 9134231 | NCBI WGS metagenome assembly JAEEGL01 (sample SAMN16246548, study PRJNA631951) | gut metagenome | biome: gut microbiome; feature: rumen; material: fiber-attached | host: Bos | place: Iran: Karaj | collected 2018-10
ATCATCAATATATAGAGGTGAACTCAACAAACGGATAATATGCTTATCGAGTTTCTCCCATTCGTCATGATTAAGTTGACCATTTAAGATTTTGTCTCCATCAATATCGCATACATTGGAGATCAGTCGATTCACCAGTTTCACATTGTTCATCTCCATGGAGAAGAATGCACAAGGGGTTTTCTCGTCAACGGCAACGTTTTTTGCTATAGATAGTGCCAATGAAGTTTTACCTGTTCTTCCTTGACCAGCAATAACCATCACTTCTGAAGGTTTCAGCCCTCCCGTTACTACATCAATTGTGGAGAATCCTGTTTTTATTGTATCATTTGAATTGTTCATATTTCCTTGAAGTTATAATTGAAGAATACTTTTTGCAAAGGGAATTATGCTGTCACGTAGAATAGCATTCGTCATTCTGTGTCCACCATGAAACATCTGAATATTAGGCGAAAAATAGGAGGAAAACTCTTCTTTACAGTCAACCGTAGTATCCTCATCACCAAAGAATCCCCAGCAGTTCTTACAATTTTCTTCGGTAAAGCCATCATACATATGGGCTTCCATATCACGAAACTGTTGAATAGTGTCTTCAGTAATCGTGAAATGGGTTTCTCCATTCTTGTTAGGTTGGAAAAACTCAAAAGTTCCTGGCTTTAAGATGTCCGTCAGTTGGGACATTCTCAGAGCAGGATTGACACAAATGCGAGGATAGTCCGTTAGCTGCATCGCATACATAGCCCCCATGCTAGTTCCAATAATCAAGTCTGCTTGGTGCAGTTTACAGTAATTTTGTAAAAAGGGCATTGCTTCAAAAGGATTAATAGGTATGTCTGGGGCTAAGACATTACACTCTGGAAGCCTTTTGCTTAAATACCCCACAGTACTACTCTGACCATTTGATCCGAAGCCGTGAAGATAAACAATAGTCTTGGACACCTCTTTTGCCAAGAACTTCTCCAATTTATCTATCACATTTACGAATTCCTTTGGAATATGAGTATATGCGTTCTCTCTTATATTATCAGGCACTCCATAATAAGCACCGGCCACGGCACCAGCCACTGCAGCAGCTGTATCTGTATCCATATTGGTTAGAACAGCTTTGAAGATGCAATCTTCATAACTCTCACTAGCAAAGAAAGAGATAAGAGCTTCTGGCACTGTTGTCTGACAAATGACATTGAAAGTGTATTCACCATTATAGAGATCGAGAAAGGTACGATTCAAGTCATAATCAAAAAGTGTCTGCAAAGTTTTCTTTATCTCTTCTTTTGTTTTCCCCTGTCGTGCCAAAACAGTGGCTACCGCGATGGCTTGTGCCCCTTTAATTCCTTCAGGATGGTTATGAGTGGGCAGAGCACTGTCTTTTGCTAATTCTAATGCTTCTTCCACACTATTTGCCACACATCCAACAGCACTTACCCTCATGGCAGAGCCATTTCCACAGCTGTTGTAAGGCCGAGGATTATTCATCATACACCAACGACCGAACTGTGGCCCATAGCCTGCATCATAGTATTTTCTGGCGTATTTTATCAGAAAATCTTGAAGTTCGCTCCCCGGATGTGTAAGCCAATCGGCTACAGCTATAGTTAGTACTGAATCATCAGTATAACTGCAATTCTTGTCAAACACCTTGAAGTTTTCTGGTTCAACGCCCTTAAACTCATAAGCGGAGCCGATAATATCTCCTGCAATGGCTCCTATTACTGCATCTACATTCGTCTTCATAACTCCTTGTTTTATTGTTTTACATAAAGTTGCAACTCAATTTCTTTTCTGACTTCTTCTTTCACACTTGCACGAACCAGGCCGCTTACTCTCCTATGTCCACCCTTAGGGATACTATGGCCGCCAAACGATGTTGATTCTTGGAGCCAATATACACATGCACTACAATGATCCGTTATATAGCGTGATGGATGGTTCTTGGGAACTTCATCTAAACGATAGGGATTTCGGTTTGGATTCTGCATGTTTCTTCTCATATAAGACCACCCCGGATTTGAGTACTGTTTCCGCATCCATTTGTTTCTAAGTTTACTTCTGCTCATAATAGTTCTAAATAATTACTCTCATTCTGCATAATACGGATAATGATATCGGCAGCATCTGCTTTCATTCCATCCTCCTCACACCAATTCTGATCAAGGAATTCGACATTAAGTATCATCCTGTTATAGCTGTATTTGTCGAGGAGTTTTCTCCACTCCTCAATGCCGTCTTTGTCTGGCCACAAACAGATGTTACGTTTCATGTCAATGAGTGGCTTCAGCGTTTCAGCTCTCAGGTTTTTCAACCCACCACATGCCAAGAACAAATTCTGTTCAATCTCACCAAAGTGAATGGAACATATCAACGCTGTCTTCTCACTCTCCACAATATGAATAGTGGCTTGAGGGTATTTGTTGACTAGATGCATGCCAAAAAGAGTAGAACGAAATTCCGTATGTTCGTAGTCTATTTGCTCACGAATACTCTTCTGATTATGCATCCATCCTGGGTTACGTTTCTTGTCGCGATGACCATCAGGTAGATATCTCATCAGTTTGCCACTTCGCACAGTGCCGTTCTCATCGATTTGCCAGAAGATGACTCTGCCATCTCGTCTGTGTCCAACACAATAGAGCCAAAGCACATGCTCGATGCGCTCTTGCTCTTCTATTTTCCAAGGCAGCTGTCGCAACCAATTGCAGAAACGGTCTTTCTTCGTATTCCGCATATACATTTTGACTATTTCTCGAGGTATTGAGAGAGTCGGCAATGGCTCTGGCTTTGGGCGAGGCTGTGAAGGAGTATAGTTTATCGTTACATCATCCACATCTATATTATTTTTCTTTCCAAGCCAACGAATGGCATCAGGAAAACTCAGGTGTTCGTGATTCATCAGAAATTGAACGGCTCCTCCCTTTGCGTCACACACAAAACACCGATAGGTGCCGCCCCCAGACTTCACTCCTTCTGGACGCACAATAAAGTTCCCATCGTGATGGTCATCATGAAACGGACAACAGCCGGTATAATTCACCCCAACCTTGCGAAGATCCACGAACTCCCCCACAACGTCCACAATCCTTGTGGCATCCAGCACCTTGTCAATAATCCATCGTTCTATCTTTGGCATACAATTTATTTACTTTTTATCTGGAAGAACTTGTTGCCACAGTTTTCATATCCCATATCTCCAATAATGCATGCTTTAGTTGCTTTTGCAGAAAAGCATTGTCCAAGAGTGGGAATATTGTATATAGCCTAATGGAGTCACCTTCGATCTCATATCTACCATTTACGAACCAGTTCTTCAGATAAGATCGGGACTTCTCTGCATTATCCACCCATTCTATTGTATAAGACAGTTCCAAATATTCACCCATATTGTCCCTGCGATATGAAACCTGAATGATTCCATCATACTCTTTGATAAAACCAATTTTATGTTCCCCATCAATTTTCTCAACAAAATGGACTTTCCCATAGCGCTGTATGTTATCAACAGCTTTTTTCTTGTCCTCCATATTGATTTCGGCAATTTCTGCAATAGTTTCTTCCATCATCCTGTCAAAATCATCATCATTCATATTCTTTTCATCCAAATAAGAAGTTCGTTCCATGAATTCTTCTAGAGTTACATATCCATCCAGTTTTCCTGTTGTGTCTACAATACAAACATTTGCCATTTGCCCTTCAATTATTCTTCTAGTCTCTTCAAGTGTCTTATATCCATTGGCCAAGTACCAATCAACATCAATATACCATCCGTCATACTTCCCATCACCTTCCTGCTGCGATGTATTGAAGTCCCTCGCTTCAACAACGAGTTTTTCGCCTCTCTCGTTAATCAAATGAGTCATTCGTACTTTCATGCTACTCTACTTATTGATGTGTTGTACGATAATCGTCAGCTGAGATATAGCCATTACGCAGTAGCTCCTCAACATCTATCTTTGGATGCAACTTAATCTCTCCAGATTGATTCTTTTTTGAATCAGACTTTATTATCCTTTTTTCTTGCTCTTTCAATATTTCGAGCATTCCCTCTGTACTAATATTCTTCATAATTATCAAACTCTAATTCATCATAGACCTCATCAATCATTTTAAGGCCTAACTCCCTAAATTCCTCAATTGTCATAACGCCATCAGGACATAAGTATTGAGATTGTTGTTCTGCAGTCCATTCTTTCATTTCATCAAGCTTTATCTGCTCGTCGAAATCATCAAGAGCTGTCTTAATCAATTCTTCTGTTGGAAGAAAAGTCTTTTTCAACTCGTCATCTGAAATTACTGGTAGCTTTTCCTCATCTATCTTCATTTCACTTAACAATTAGGTAATTAATTTCTTATTAGATTTCCATCTTTATCAATATATTTCTTCAAGTTCAGCCAGGCATTCCGGTCTGACGTCTTCTCGCAGAGGGCAGCAACATTCTCTGTCCAAGGCTTAGGGTTGGGATAGGTTCTGATCAGCTCTACTGATTTCTTTAACCATTTGAGTGCTGCATATTCATTCTTCTTTACACCTCTACCGAAGTAATAAAGCCAGGCTGTTTCGCGCATAGCCTCTTCTATAGGATAGTCGAAAGGATCTTCTTTCGAATTTGCGACTTTCAAATAATACTCCATAGCTTTCTCATTGCTCTGCTCTGTTCCTATACCGCCATAATACATCTTGGCAACACGGAAGGCGCTGTCAATATTTCCCTGATCAGCGGCTTTCTTGTACCATCCAAACGTTTCCTCCGAGGATGAATAACCATAATAATTATATTCCAAGAGTTCGGCTAATTCAAACTGAGCTTCGGCATGTCCTTTAAGAGCTGCTTTGCGAAACCATTTGGCTGCTTCATATTCGTCTTCGTATACCCCATCACCATCCAGGTAGCACATTCCAACTTCGTACTCTGCATTCGTATGCCCTTGTTCAGCTGCCTCACGAAAACATTCAAAGGCGCTCTTATCGTCAGAGTTTTCATAAGCCTTTAAACCTTCTTGATACCATTCTTCTGCTGTCATAATATCTTGTTTTACTATTATTGTTATTTCTTGGGTGCAAAGATACGAATTAATTTGTTTGTATAACCTACTGTTATACGTATATCACAAAGACCCATTTGAATAAAAATGCCGAACTTTGCAGCGTGAATCAACATTATAGTAGAATGACAACAAACAAAAAAAATCAGAAGAAGCCGCAGGCCCGCAACGGGAAGCCGCTGATGAGCGAACTGCTCAACGACACACGTAGGTACATCGAACAGGCAGAACAGGCTGACGTTGAACATCTGCGTCGGTTCATTTTTAATGAACCAGAACGTCCGCTGGTCGCCATGGGACATGGAGGTTCCCATCCTTCGGCTGCATACGCTGCACTCCTGTACGGAACCAACTGCGGACTGGGTAGAGCCGTAACGCCATACCAAGCCAACTCTCTTTCCGATGAAACACTGAAGAACTCAAAACTCCTCCTCATCAGCAAATCGCTGAAGAACCAGGATGCTGTGTACATTGCCCATCGTATGGCCGCCGTCAACCCAGAACATTGCTGCATCGTGACGATGAATCACACAGAGGATGACAACACGAACATCCGTCGGATGAAGAAATCTTGCCCCAACGGAGTCATCAACCTTCCCTTCGACCTTCCCGACGGTTTCATCAGCGTGAACGGTACCTTCGCGTACTTCTCTTTATTATATAGAGCTTTTACTGGTGATACCAACTTCTCCAACAAACTTTCCCTCTCACCTGTGTCAACCGACAATTACACATATCGTACTGTTGACGGCATCCAGACACCGCCAAGCCTTAGCTCCATCTCACAATTCACTGTGCTGTACGGATCGTACGGAGAGCCTGTAGCCAATAAGCTGGAGAGCAACATGACCGAGGCTGGTCTCGCTTCTTGTGTCATCTCTGACTTCCGTGATGAATGTCACGGACGCTTCCTCTCACTCTCCAACTTCATCCACAGCTCGAAACACCCGCAGACCGACTGTGCTCTTGTGCTGCTCGTTACTCCCCGTGAGGAATCGGTATGCCGTAATTTCCTCGACCGCCTGCCGGGACACCTGCCCATCGTCATCATCCGTACTGACATCGCCACCTCCCTTGGTACCATTGATCTGCTGTACAAGATGAGCCGTTTCACCAGCGACTTCGGTGAACTGCATCGCGGTTCCAATCCCAACGACCCTGAGAATCTGGGCGGGTTCAGTAAGGGAGCCTTCCGTGACCTTGTCAACTTCCAAGACGACTTCAACTTTTACGGAACTCTCCGCCTCTCCACATACGACATCCCGTATGCTGACAGACTGTTGCTGCAGACCAAATCTGCGTCAGACGGTATCGACATCCTTGGTCAGCATTTCTGCGACATCGATGTACCGTACCTCATGGCCGCCTTCGACGACAGCCGTGATGCGCTGAAGACCCAGCTGACCATCTTGAATCCTGAGAAGGGGTATCTGAACAATCCCCAACGCATCCGTCGTGACTTCCTCGAAGACCGTTTCCACGTGAAATGCCGCAGACAGCTCGAATTCGAGAAACCCGACTGTCAGTGGTGCCGTGAGTGGAAGAAATACCTTCAGGGCGAACAGGCCGACATCGACATCCTCAATGCAGCATATATCAATTGGCTGGGCAGCACCCTTCGTTTCTCTCGTCAGGCTGACGGGACGATACTGGTTACTGCTGTCACTCCCTCTACTCCAGACGCACTTCCCAACCGTGGCATCATCGGTGGTATCGTCGGTGACGTCCTCGGCTCGAAATACGAACTGGAAAAGGACAAACAGAAGGTCAAGACACTCGCTGGCAAGCCCCATCTGAAACTGTCCGTTGCCATGACGTATACCGACGACACCATCCTCTCGCTGGCTATCGCTAAATGGCTCCATGATGACCTGTCGCACGACAAACAGACTCTTATCGACCTCTTCAAACACTTCGCGCGTCGGTATGCTTCTTACTCCTTCAGCAAGACCTTCAAAAAGTGGGCCGTTTCTGACAATCGCGAACCGTACGGAGCCTGTAGCAACGGCAGCGCCATGCGTGTGGCACCTGTTGCCTGGTATGCTCGGACACTTGACGAATGCCTGTCACTCGCGAAGACCACGGCTGAGATCACTCATGACTCCGAGGAAGGTATCCGTGGTGCGCAGGCCATCGCTGCTGCCATCTTCCTGAACAGGAACGGACACCCGAAATCCGACATCAGGACGTACATTGAGCAAACCTTCGGTTATAATCTCCACCGTACCACCGACGAGATTCGTCCGTCATATACTTTCGAGACATCCTGCGAAAAGACTGTCCCTGAATCCATCATCTGCTTCCTCGAATCCGACACCTTCGAAGATGCCGTCATCCGTGCCATATCACTTGGTGGAGACACCGACACCATGGCCAACATGGCCGGTAATATCGCTGCCGCTTCGATGGATGTCCCTTCAGGACTGACCACCTTCGCATACGAGAAACTCCCGCTTGAACTGCGGGAGATCCTCGGGTGAGATAATTGAACGGTATACCTATAACAGAAAGGCTTATATGGACAAAACATCGTACCTTTGTCCCCAGATTGATTATTTAAACAGTATAATATGAATAAGGTAAATGAGAAAATCGGGCTGACATGCCTTGGTGCGGGTACTTTCCCGCTTGACAATCTTCAGGAGAAGGACGGTAAGAATGTAAACATCATCTACCAGCATGTGGGTGGTACGGCAGGCAATGTCATGACCATCCTTGCATGGTACGGATGGCATACGCTCCCTGCAGCTCGTCTCGATGACTCTGAGGTAGGCTTTCAGCTGAAGGCCGACATGGAGGCTTATGGCTGTGACACCCGTCTCGTCAGCAATGCTCCTGATGGTGGCACAACCATCCTCGACATCATCCACAAGACCGGGCGTGACGGTATGCCCAAGACCGCCTATATGGCTCACTCTCCTCGTGGGGGACGCTTCGTCAACCATCGCTTCTGGACGTTGAAACAGGCGCAGGAACTTTTCGACTCACTGGAGGAGATGCCCGATGTGTTCTTCTTCGACCGATGCGCCCCCGGCAACATCCTCCTGGCTCAGCTGTTTCATCAGCGTGGCGTGTTGGTGTATTATGAACCGAACGAACCTGTAGACCGAAACTTTCTTCGTGCTGTTGCTGTTAGCGACATCGTAAAATTCTCCGATGAGCGTCATCCAGACGCCTCATTCTCAAATGATTATGCAGACAAACTGTTTATTCAGACGAGAAACCAGAATGGACTGCGCTACCGTCTGAGGGGCGGTGAATGGAAGGACCTTGAACCCGTCTGGAATCCCAATGCGGTGGACGGTGAGGGGGCAGGTGACTGGACCTCATCCACCTTCATCCATGCTCTTGGACAGCACGGACTTCCTAGTATCGCTGAACTACAGGTTTCCGTATTGGAGAACTGCCTGATGAAGGCTCAACAGGTAGCTTCAGAGAGTGTTTCATACGTTGGGGCTAAAGGTCTGATACATCATTAGGAAAGAGCGATGAAGAATGTTCAGATAATTTTATATGTTGATGCTGAGGAGGTCAAGGTGGATATACCCCTCGACCTCCATCAGCAGGTCTGTAATGACTTCAAGACTGACGAAACCCGCCATCAGCTTTCTCTTGATTTTGAGAACATCGTAAAAAGGCGTTATCCATCTCTTCATCATCATATCATGGCATTCCTCCGCTACAGGAAGGGAATTACAAATCATTATTGGTTTGCTAATTACAAATTGGCATCCGACTGGTTTGAAGCCAAAGAGGAGGAATATAATATTGATTTTGGCTCCTATCGCAGGAATAATTCAGCATGGAACAAAGAGATTACTGCTTTGGGGGCACAAACTTTGCCATATATGCCTTCGATAGCTAGTATTCATGATATGATAGAAGGAAAATTGGGCTCTTATGGGCTTCTTCATGTGATGAAAGCTGACGATAAGTTTGCAGGTTTCGCTGTTACATGCTACATACATTCTGTCGTGTCCGACCCTGACAGTTATCAGATGCTTTTCGTTCCCTATTTTGCTGTATGTCCTGAATATCAACGAAAGGGGCTGGGTTCCCGCTTGCTAAGGCATGTCACCAGACTTTATGAAAATCCCGTCATGCTCATCTCGGCGGATAGAGACGAAACACCGGAACGATCCATTTTTGCAAAGACGAACGGTTTCTTTAAGATGCCCGCAGGGATTTATGATCGTAATGGCAACTCACATGATATTTACATGAAAGGAGAAATGAACATGGGAGCATGGGTTGCAGCAATTGAAAAGGCCGGGAGTATGCTTTATGGTTAAATCCATATAAAAAAGAAGGTATATTTCACATTCTGTTTTGTTTTATCAATTAAAATTTGTATTTTTGCGGAAAATAACAATAATTGATTGCTTATGACTATCATTTATTCACCAGAGTATAACTCAACGAGTTACTTCAACCTTGAACAAAGGAAAGGAGAGCTGCTTGGTTTGAAGGTATGCGGTTCCATGGAACTACTATCTGAGCTGGAACTTCGTACAGGCATTGCAGTTCAGGAGGAATCAGAACCAGAAAGACTGGTTGCTTTCCATAAATCAGTTAGCACCAACATAAAGGGGACTATCTTCGAAGATTCCTTTAAAACCGATGAAATAGGTGTCGCTCGCCAACTCATGGCATGGAGTGATAACCTGTTGATGGCAGGTTGGACTCCAGAGACGGATGTTGAGTCCGAGAAATTAAAGGCATTGTCAGTTTTTGTTAAGAGTGTAATAGGAAAGCATGTCTCACAACGTTGGAAGGACCTAGAAACTCGACTCAGTGATCATGTCATCTTCCAAAAGGATGATATCATTGAGGTTCACACCAAGGAGCTTATTCCAGAGGTCATAAAGTCAACTCTGGATCAACTGTCCCAACAGGCAACTGTCCGTTATATGGTTAATGAGGATGAGATTCCTACAGATATCAGTATTTATCATTTTAAGACTCGCACCGCTGCTTATCAGTGGTATTTATCGCAACCTGATGTCATAACCAATGTAGATGTGACCATCAGTAACGACAATTGTATTCTTAACGACATGGCCATGGCCATGGGATGCCCCGTTGTTAATTCCAAGTCCCCCAACAGCAATCCCCAATTACTTCAGCTGTTTAAGTTGGGACTGTCATTGTTCTCCCGACCACTCAATGTCAATAACCTTCTGTCCTACCTTCTCATTCCTGGTAATCCCGTTGGAGGAGTATCCTACAAACTAGCAAAGGTTCTGGCCAAGGAAGGTGGCGTTAATGAGGAATGGCAGAAGGTCATCGATGAGTTTGATTTTACCGAGACAGATGAGAAAGGCGAGAAAAAGAACAAGCGTCAGGAAAGGCTCCAATTCCTCATGATGATGG
>JAEEGL013001042.1_pt1 | contig 10410 bp, 5 predicted proteins | sample 9134231 | NCBI WGS metagenome assembly JAEEGL01 (sample SAMN16246548, study PRJNA631951) | gut metagenome | biome: gut microbiome; feature: rumen; material: fiber-attached | host: Bos | place: Iran: Karaj | collected 2018-10
CACAATCAGTTCGCATTGCTGAGTGATGTACGCACCAAATTCATCACGCTCTTTTTTATCGGGAATATTGCCCACCTTCCGAGCTAAAGCACGATAATTGTTGCTCAAGTTGTAAACAGTGTAAGGATTATCTTCAATTAACTGATTCAGGAAAACCGGGTCATGTTTTAACGCCTTCAACAGCAGACAAAAGGAAATCGTTCTCTGCTGACCATCTACGATATCGTAAGCTTCACCTTTTTTGTGCAGAATCAGTGTCCCGACGCGGTAGGTTTCTTTGTTCTCGTACTTGGCTTCCAAAATGTCATCTACCAGCTGGAGAACATTTTTTGCCGTCCATTTGTAGGGACGTTGATAATTAGGAATACAGAGATTGACATCCTTAATCACATCTTTTTCCAATGTTTTGTCCTGTGAGATGCAATGTTCAAGGAGCAATTTCCCGATAGTTGTGATGGCAAGCTGTAAGGCCATTATTCATTTCCTTTCAATTAATTTAATTCCGTCGCAAAAACACTTGTTCTTCATCGGAACTCGGTCCGTGACGAATTTTTCCAGAGACGCGGCGTTTCTGCGGATCGAACCACCGGAGAACGCCTAGACGGGGAGAACGTTCGATCACAGTCGATTCGCCCGTCAAGCGATGCCATCATGTGGCAGGCAATAAATGGTTTCATTTTGTATTCTCGTATGTTATGGATAATTTAAGTTCAGTTACAATGCAAGTTTGGGATGGCATATTCAGATTATTTTCGTCAGCAGAAGATATGGAAGCAACAGGAACATTATCATGCATCCGGCTGAGGATACTGAATCCCCACCTTCTTTTTCTTCTTCCTCGTATATTGGATCAAAATGAGGGCACCCCTCACGTCCGGCCGGGTCAAGATACTCGCCATCTCCAACAAACATGCAAGTAAAGTTGTCGTGGTCGTACTCTCTGCAATTTTTGCAAGCCATTAGTTCTCCTCGTATTTATTGCTGATATAGGACAAGTCATGGTATGAGTGAATATTGTTCAAGTTAAAAATATGCTGTTGTCCTTGCAATTTGTATTGCTTCTTTTAGAAATTCCGTGTAGTTCGACAACCATGCAATATCTTCTTTCCTGTTCTTAATAGCAACAGAATAATCATTCATCTTATAAAAATCAGAATCATTCAAACGTTGCAGGAGAGAGATTAGAGCTGCAACTCTTTCTTGTGTCATTGGCTTATTCCATTTTGCATTAATTGTAAATGTTTCGGCGACAAAAGCCTTTACGAGTATCTTCCGTCTATCAATTGTAGTCAGCTTACTAGACTTGCCGACTTTGTATCCAAGTCCTCTTAATAGGCTTTGTTCATTGTTTGATAAAAGATATTTCACGCTATTTGATTCGTTCACATTTTTATAGATTTGTTTCAGTTCAGGAATCAGAAAGTAAGAGTTTGCAGCAGTGGGATTCACGGGTCGTGTCAAATGGGGTGACTGAATCGATTTTTGTGCTGGAGACAATTCTATTCTACCTCTACTTGGACAAATAGAGGTTTTGGGGTTGTTCTGTATTTCTCTGATAGTGCTGGAAACAATAATAGATGACGAGTTAGGTGTTTTTTCTTCGACAGCAGAATGCGGTTTGATGTATTGACGCATATATTCTTCGAGCTTGCGATCCGAATGACTTTGACTGATCAACAAAGCCCATGTCTTTTGGGCACGCAAGTCTCCTCGGTTGAATTTGGAATACAAAACACACAATTCTTGTTTTATTTCCTCTGGCGAGTGTTGTAAATGGTTTGCATATGCTTCTATGAGATACATTGTTCCTCCGCACAAAGGACAAACAAAAGTTTCTGTGAAGGAATCTATCTTTCCATTCACATCGCATTTGGAACACTTCAACTTATACACAATAGCTGCGTCTTTTTCTTCTTCCTCTGGAGTGTCCAAAATTGCCGCGATTTCATCAGTAGATAAGTTCGGGGATTTGTTGGTTACCACATTTGAAACTATATTTCCGGATGACGGAATAGTGGAGGAATGTGGGGGTGCATTTCTTTTGTTTTCATTCCCTGTGATACCTAAAAGGAGCGTTCTTCCATTATCCAAAACCTGAGGCTTAAAAGGGGGAGCACTTGGTTCTACGGATACCAGATCACCGTCTCCCTCTATCGAGGGGATTTCAACCTGAGGACTATCAGATTCCGCATCATTTGTCGACTCCAAGTCAGGCGAATTCTCATCCTCCAATTTCGAGAGAATTCTCTTATATAGTAGACTTAAAATAGACATTTTCTTGTTGAAACCTCATGTTAGACGCAGCGGATTCAAATTGTTTTGACTTAACTGGTTACCTTCTGATAAGTGTAACACAGAATCCATTCCCCAGCTTTGAGCGGAAAGCACAATTTTATGGAACTCTCGGAATATGGTCTCTGTATAATTAAGTTTGTCTTTATCATTTTTGTTTGTGAACCTTTTGAAAGTACAAGATGGTGTTCATCTGAATCGGAAATTAAAACAATTTTCACTGGATCGTCAGCTCTTGATGAAGTGAAAAATGAAAAGTGGTTCAAACCGCTACAGGGAGTGCTTGGCAAGGAAGGGAAAAACAGTGTTCCTTTATCATGTACAAACATTTTCGTGTTTTTTTTGTTTGCCCGAAACGCATATACCCATCCATTCTTAAATGTTTCCATGTACTCCGGATGTTGAGAACATAAAGATAGTGCATTATGACAAACTCCGTTTATATTGTCCTTGCTGAGAAGCGTTTCATTGGATTCAACTGAGAAACCATCTCTCTGTCTTTGTTTCTTAATGGCATGGAATGTTTTAGTTATCGCTTTTGTGGACTTAACATTTTTCTTTCCACAATGAATTAGACAGAACTGTTCAAGGAATGCTAAAACTTCTTTTTTGTTTGTAAAATCAGCCAAGGTTGCTTTATCGACACAGTTTTCCCCACGTTTGTTTCGATGATAGATATTTGCTTTGTGCAGGATTAAAGATTTAATTTTATGGATTGATGGCTGACATGCAGCATAAAGGAAAGCCGTATCTCCATTTTTATCTTCCGCCTCTATTTTTACATTAAGGTTAATAAGGTAGTCAAATATACCAAATGCTACAGATGGGTTTATTGCCGCCATCATTAGTGGAGAAACCCCAAATAGATTCTGATAATTAGTGGGGGCTCCCTTTTGAATCAATCGAACAACCTCTCCCAGATTAACAGATTGCCCGCTCAGACAATCCAATAATTGCTGTCCTAAAGAAGGATTCTCTTCGGAATCCAACAAATTATCAATAATATCGACTCCAAGTGACAAGGGCATTTTAGGTTTAGTTACCCGCGGGATCACTGTTTCTCTGTTAGAGGGGAACCTACATGGAACATTGCTATGACTACCAGGATGCTGCCATTCATTGTTTAGACTTGGTTCATGAATAGCATGACCGGAAGCAAAAAGGAAGACATTTTCTTTTTTTGGGGTTGGCTTAAAAGCAGGAGAATCCGCCTGTGATTTGCCTTGCGCGGTATTACACACAAAAACAATAGTTCTACCATTGTCTCGAATATAAACAGAAGGATGATTCAGTGAATCTATCCTCTGTTTCTTCGGTTTACCCGAAGGGACTTTTTTTATAAAGAGATTTTCAGCGTGAACACTATTGTCCTCCCATTCTGATTCCTGAATACAGGCACGTTCCACATCTCCAAAAGAATGGAACACCTGTTTTCTAATGGGAGAGCCAGGAGACATTATTTCATTGCTCCTTAATTGAAAACAGAATAGCTTCCAAAGAAAACACTGGAATATGAATATTCTTTTCTTCTTGCTTTAGGAAGTTTTCCAATTCTTTTTCACACTCTTGCTTGACATTCATTATTGTGTCTTCACTGACTGGAATCGACTGTACTGTGGGTGCGCGATGCGGAAGAGAATTCAACAGTTTAAGCAATTCCCAGTCTTGAATGACCTTTATAAATTTCCCGTTTCTGTCTATTGAACACCCAAGGACTAATTTTATTTTTTCATGGGTTTGATCTGTAAGTTGATCAATTATGGAATAAACCCAAAGGTGATGATCAATAGAGGAAGACACAGCAACGCGAGCCGAACTTTTTAATGCATCCGCAAGACCCTTATCAAAAATTGTGTGCCCGATTCCGAGAATGGTCTGTCCATCCTGAGGGGTTCTTGAAAAAGTCATGTCCGTATATTTCTTAAGCACACCAAAACCAAGCCAATCATCCGGGGTAATAAAATCAAAAGCTCCGTCGTGGTTCATAGTTCGTCTCCCCTTTGTTGCGAGCAGTGAATCCCAGAAGGGCTGCAGATCGGGAAGGTCGGTATGCGGAAGAAGCCTTGAAACACTTCGATAATCAAATTTGTCTGCATTCCCGGCAATTACCTTGACGGCTTCATATATATCTTTTCCCCCTATCTGAGCAGTCTTAGCATTAAACCATTGCGATAACTTCTCATCATTTTTTTCCTGTGGAGCGCCAGCAAAAAGGTCATTGAAGACCCCCTGCGGTGTCATCCCTAAAACAAGCTGGAAAAGATCCTCTTTTTGTTCCATTACGGAACTAAAAGTCTGGTTAATATACTCAATTTTTTCATTCAGCTTGTCCCAAATCCGAGACTCTACCGTATCTGGATTCCTGAAATTCCGTACTATCACTTTATGTTTCTGACCATATCTGTTGAGACGTCCGACTCGTTGGTGAAGACGCATAGGATTCCACGGCAAATCAACATGGAAAAGAATATGGCAATTCTTCTGCAAGTCAATGCCCTCACCGGCTGCCTCTGTTGCAATCAAAAAACGTCTCTTGCCATTGTTAAAGAGTGCAGCGGCATTCTGTCTTTTTATTTTCAGGTTCTTTGAAGTCTCATCTGGAAGAAGAACGTTATCAAGGCGTTCATCACCATTAATAAATGTAACAGATTCTTCTCCATACTCTTTCATTAAGGCAGACATTAAAGCGGATTGCGTAGCTTTATATTCAGTAAAAAAGAGAATCTGTTCATTTGGATATTCAGTTCTCAGCACATCAAGGATTGACTGTATTTTTGTTTCCGGATTAACATCGTTTGCCAAGTCTAACAGTTTTTGAATGGCCGGGCGTTCATTTTCAACGATATCAATAAATCTTGATATTTCGAGGAGTTCTTCTTCGATTAATGCCCTTTTATCATCCAGAGATTCATCATCCATGTCTTCAAGAATACTTAACTGTTGCGTTAGCTGTTTTTCACGTGCTTCTGCAATATCCCTTTTTTCAATTCGTTTTTGCAGAGCATGACGGATTGCAGCAACAGAACTTGAGGCAAGTTTTTGCATTGTTATCAGGACGAACATTACCACACGCCCAGCACCTTGACTTAAGGAATTGGCATATGCCATGCCACTTGTTATAAAACTGGTCAGCGTGTCATAGAACAACTGTTCTTCAGGTGAATACGAGTATGTTGTTGAAAGAACACTTGGTTCAAAGAACAATCGATTCCCCTGCAAGTCTGTTACATTATATTTATTGTTTCTGATCATATAATTCTTCAAGGGCTCAAGCTGTTCGCTCAAAGCGTTCTTGGGAGAAAAAGTCTGGTCATCCAAAAGCTTCATTAAGCTCAAAAAGCTGAAGTTCTTCCCCTTGTGAGGTGTGCCCGTAAAAAAGATTAGAGAATCTATCCTATTACGTTCCTCCATTGCACGAATGAAATTATAGCCCAACGTTGGTCCTGTTCTTTCATCACAGTTCAAATGGTGTGCTTCATCAATGATGACCAAATCCCAAGGATCTGCATTAAAAAGCCGTTCTTGTCGATCATTGCGGTCAAGCCTCAGCGTGTCAAGAGATGCGACAACCATATTTGTCGATTTCCAGAAACCGCTCTCAGCAGTATCCAACTCGGTCATATATCTTGCAAGTCGAATATCGAACATGGACAGCATTCGATACTGCCATTGTTCAACCAGAGAGGCTGGAGTAAGGATGAGCAAACGATGAATTCTTCCTGTCGTCATAAAGGCTGAAAGAATAATACCCGCCTCAATTGTTTTTCCGAGTCCGACATCATCTGCCACGAGGAGTCTGCAAGGTTGCTTTTGTCGAGCCTGACGACATACCCATAATTGATGAGGAAGGAGTTCTATCTTCGTTCTAGCAAAAACACCCCATTGATCATTCACAGATTTAATACACTTTGCAGAAACCGCAACTGCTAGTTCCTGTTCTGAAACAATCCTTTTGTTGTGTAGATCTTCTAGTGCATCCGGTTCTTTGATCAGATCAGAAGGAGAACATATTTCAACGGTTTTATCAAAGCGAACGACAACGGAACTCCCCATGTCAGTAACAACGATACCGTTTCCATACTTGGAATGCTTTACTTTTGAATTAGGAGAAAACATTTCAGTATCCTTTCTTGTAGGCTAACAACGCAATATCAAATGCATTGTCAAATGTAGCACGTTCCTCTCCGATTGAAGCAACGATACTCTCATAAATAGACTCGCTGTATCGGGATGAGGATGCTACTTCGGCTGTACCTTTATATGGGACAAAGCAGAATTTATATAGATTTTTGTTCTGAATCAGGTTGCGGCGAACCATTTCTCGGCACACGAAATGCAGTCCTGTGGCATATCCACTGCCGAGTGCTTTTTGTAAGCCGGGGACAGTCAAACCGGTACCGGAAAACGATGGATTCGTTTTTATGTTTGTCAAATCAAAAATTGAGCCTGGGTTCCAATCTGTATTCCACCATTCGAAGACTTGCGTATAATCGTTCAAATACCTGGCAAATTGATAAATGCGAATAAACAAACGCATCCAATAGCCATATTCCGAATTAAACTCCTCCAAATCAAGGAAGTCGTTCAGTGTTTCAAGCCAATCATCGGCCTCAATACTATCTGCACAGTAAGTATCCCAATAACCCCTTCGACGAAGGAATTGAATGAAGCCTTTGTGTTGACATAATCTCATACCTAATGTGTGAGCTGAACCAAGCACTAATAGTTCCATCCAGTCTTGACGGCTGCCAGGACAACTTAAATCAAAAGTCATGTCACGAACCTGATCTCGTCCATAGAGTTCATTGTTATATCTTCGGATGGACTCTTCCCTATTGATAGTCCACCAATCATAAATTGCTTGAATGTGATAATGATCCTGTAGCTCCTCATCAGAAACACAATTGTCAACAATGTCTGACGGATTATAATCAACAGTGTTGTTTTTTTGTTGTTCATCTATTATTTCCCGATCAAGATTCAATCTTCCCACGATAATCAGCATCTCATGATCGGTCAATGAGAGGTATGCATCATTCAGCAACAAGTTATCCGAAGATAACCACGTCCCCTCCAGTTGAGTTTTAAGGCTATTACAAAACACATTCGCTTCTGGAGATTCAATGATATAACGGAAAACAGCAGCTTGTTTTTCTTGTGAATCAGCTTGCAGTGCCCAGGAAACAAGTCTCTCGTTCGATATCATGCTTCCAACACCACGGCATTGAAGGAATAATGAAACTCCTGTTTCGTCATACTGATTTGACAAAACATTTGCGGATGGAGCAAATGCTGTTTTAGCATCTTCAGAAACATCTTCGGGATTATGAAGCAATAAAAGCTCCGTTGCTTTCTGCGGAGTTCCATCTTCAGCAATAAAACAGAACTTCGAACAGGCATGTTCTATTGCATCCAGTTCGGAATTGTTTCTGCAAATGTTGCTAAATTGCTGAAGCCCTTTATAAAAACATACTCCAGCATCTGAAGAACACCACTCAGGAGACAGGCATTCATGTTTCTCAAACAAATCGCGAATAAAATCTACTACATCGTAAACCTTTATCTGATCAAAAGCACTCGGGAAGAACTCATCTGTAGCTTTTTTGATACTCTTTTCCGATACAGTTCTTCCTGGCTGAATCTTATTCTGATCCAAACAGGAAATCCAGCCGATGCGTTCAATTCGATCATCCAAGAAGTATTCTATATCGCCCATCTTGCACAGCTGTTTATATGGTTCCGGGAGACACGATGGAATAACAGTATATTCAGAAACAAACCGTTTGTAACCGGCATTATCAGGCCAGATTATTTTTTGCATCAGCGAAATAGATGGATTCTGTTGCTTCAGGCTCCATTTGTCTGGTGCAGTACTGTTTGTAAATACATCCCACACGGATTTGAACCATTCATAAGAGGGAACGTGGGTTAAGAAATTCTCCTCAGAATCCTCTGAATGCTTCAAATCCCAAATCCCAAGCAAAGCTTGATAAAGGTTTTCGGAAACGATTTTGGCGTATTCCTCGTTTTTGGTCGAACTGGTATTCAAAAAAGCTCGACCCGTATCAAGGTCAAAGTTTCCATTGATAATAATCCCCAACCCTAAAAAAACATGAGTCGGCGCTGTAGCCCAAAATGTCGGGATATCTTCATCTAAAGAAGCCAGGAGTCCGTCTTCACAACCAAACAGCATTTGTGCTTTACCTAGATTGAGCAAACGATATTGATCCTGTTTTCCGGCTATTGTCATTGAAATTTCCTGTGTGTTACTGCACGGAGCATTAGACTCGAAATTCCGTGTGATTTCCGGCGATTTAATCTCAATATGGCGTATCTTCTTTGAAAAAATTGAAATTATTGATGCCATATCACAGAACTTCTTTATTGCTTGCTGGACTTTATCCACAGAATCAGGAAGGACGGGAAGCACAAAAACCGTGGGAGTAATATCGGCTTCCACATTGAGATAATTGTAGTAAGAATCTCGAATATCTGCAAGGTCTTTCTCTTCTTCTTCCCTCAATGCTTCTGGAAGGAATCCACCTACGACGCTAAAACGGAGTCTGCCGCTTAAAATGATAGGTCTGTCTGTAATCAGGAAGACGCTTTTGAAGCCAAGCCCGAATTTGCCAACAACATCTAAATCGTCTTTTTCCTTGTCCGACTGTGAAAGGAGAAGCATTTTTTCGAGGTCTCGTTTGAAACTGTTATTGCCTTCTAAAGCCGCCCCTTGTATTTTCGTCTGGTTAATTTGTCTCCCCCAATGAACAACAATTAAATTGCGCCCATCAAAGTTAACTACAAATCGATCACCAAATCTGGCGTTTTGATCTTGATAAAGGGAACGTAACTCTTCGGATGCATCATCGGCATTCTGGAACAACTCAAAAAGGATAGAATCTTCTGAGTAATTATATGAATTCCGCATTTTCTGGCGCAAAGCCGAAAGAATTTCGGTTTGGATAGAAGCTTTTTCTGATATATCATTTTTCAAATCAAGCAGAAGCTTATCCATTCGCTCTTGACAACGTCTGACCTCTGCTTCATTTTTGTTTTCCTTTGCCTGAATTGAAGCATACCATTCATCATGCCACCGAGAGAAAACATCGTCAATGTCTTTGTTTTTACACCCAAGCATTGGCAAATAAATAACTGCACACGACAATATTTTGGCCTTTGTCGCGTTAATATCAAGCTGCTCGCCATGCAGAAGGTTGTCCCAAAACTCATCCAATGCCATACGCATATTGGGATATGCTGTTTTCAGAATAATCGCAAGAGTATTTTTAAGAAGTTCATCCAAACGGTCTGGAGGTAAAGTGCGCAATTGTTCTCTGCTCGGCAAACGAAGTCTTATAACAAGAACGTTTCCCCTTTCATTTTGTCTGCCCGGAATGCGATTTGCAGGAAGAAGCTTGCATGAAACCTGTCCATAAAGGAGATTATCGGCTTCTTCCAACGATTTCAGATAAACGGTCAAAGACGATCCATCCAGAGCTGTAACGTTGATACTGTTTTCGCTTTTAACCTCCAAAACGACTCTTTGCTCGCTCATAAAATGATTAAGATTGCCACATAACCGATCTCTGACCAATTGAATATTGCGATGATTAAAGTTCAAATGGCTTTTCACATAGTTGAGACAATCCGGCTCATCAGTACAACAAATAATAAAGCCACCAAGTCTTTCATCAAATGCTTGATCCCATCCCTTTGTGTATTCAATAATGCTAATTGATCGTCTTTCTTCGGTGCTCTGTATTGAGTCTGGCGAGTTCTGCTTTAAAGCATTAATAAAATGCTCTGCTGGATTGTAAGAGCTAACATCAAGTAAACTGTTGTCATCAATGCCTTCTCCACCGAAGCAAAGATCAGATGTTTTGCAATAATGCTTTCTTTTGTTGTAAAGAGAAATTTTCGGCAAAATGTCGGAGAGAAAATCTTGTGAATACTCTGCAGCTTCATCCAAATAGTTCAAAAGTAACCGCCCAGCCTGGTACATCTTGAAGACGGGATGATCACGTGTTATATTGGTCTCATTTCGACCTCAACGGAAAATCGGAAGGAGACCGACATGCAAAGACACAGCAGAGAATATTGGAAAGAACAACTCCGAGA
>JAEEGL013399268.1_pt1 | contig 10410 bp, 12 predicted proteins | sample 9134231 | NCBI WGS metagenome assembly JAEEGL01 (sample SAMN16246548, study PRJNA631951) | gut metagenome | biome: gut microbiome; feature: rumen; material: fiber-attached | host: Bos | place: Iran: Karaj | collected 2018-10
GTGAGGCTCTGCAAATGGCTTTTACCGTGTGCCTGAACCCTGGCGATGAAATCATCATCCCGGAGCCTTACTATACCAACTATAACACCTTTGCCAAACTGTGCGATGCCAAGATTGTCACCATCCCCAGCGACATCAAGACGGGATTTGCCCTGCCGCCCATCGAGGACTTCGAGAAGGCTATCACGCCTCGTACTAGGGCCATCATGATCTGTAATCCCAACAACCCTACAGGTTATCTCTACACCCATGAAGAATTGCTGAAGGTAGCTGGTCTGGTGAAGAAATATGACCTGTATCTCTTCGCCGACGAGGTGTACCGTGAGTTCTGCTATGACGGTCACAAGCACTTTAGCGTGATGCAGCTGGAAGGTTTGGAGCGCAACACCATCCTGTTCGACTCCGTCTCGAAGCGTTACAGCGCTTGCGGTGCTCGTGTAGGTTGTATGGTGACACGCAACAGCGAGGTTTACGCCACCGCCATGCGTCTGGCACAGGCCCGTTTGTCGCCGCCGAGCTTCGGTCAGATTTTTGCCGAAGCTGCTGTCGACACTCCGCAAGAGTATTTCGATAAGGTGCAAGCCGAGTATGTGGCTCGTCGCAATGTCATCGTGGAAGGTGTCAACAGGATTCCTGGCTGCTTCTGCCCAATGCCGAAGGGTGCTTTCTACACCGTCATTGACCTGCCCGTCGACGACAGCGACAAGTTCTGCCAGTGGTTGCTGACCGACTTCAGTTACAATGGTGCCACCGTTATGCTGGCTCCCGCCACAGGCTTCTATGTCGATCCTGAGAAGGGACGTCATCAGGCTCGTATCACCTACTGTCTCTGCATCAACGACCTGAAGGCCGCCATGAAGTGCTTGGACGAAGCCTTGAAGGTGTATCCTGGCCGTTTAAGATAAACCTATTGATCTGTTGCAAGGCTGTCACATAGTGATAGCCTTGCACTTTTTGGCCCTTAATTCAGGATTTTCACTAATGTCCTCCGGATATTAGGCATGGGGCTTTGGACATCGCGTTCAATGATGAGCGTCTTAAGCCCAGCATACGGTTTGATTTCCTCTTCTATGTCCTTGAGGGAGCGTTCTTTGCCGAAATAGGCGCATGCAAAGGCTTCCCAAAACTTGATGGAAACGGCCTTCTCCATGTGAAAAGTCTCTTTGATGAACGACTCCTCGCTAAGGTTGCAAGTTAGGTAAACCATTCCAATGTCGAAGAGCGGGTTACCATAGCAGAAGTCGCCCAAATCGATAAAATAGCGTATGCCATCAGCAAAGATGGCATTGGAAAACTGAAGGTCGCCGTGCAGGGCTGTGTCAGTATCAGGGACTCCGTCGATGAAGCGGATAAGTTTATCTTTTTCAAGCGTCGTAAAGAATGGATTTTCGTCCAATAGCTTATGGTAGCGGACTTTAACATTCTCGAATTGTGTCGTGTCGATTTGGATAGCGTGCAGTTGTTGGCACATTTGCGCGAATTCCTCGGCATATTGCTGGACTTTTTCAGGATGGTCACTTACAGTGCGCGAATAGGAGACCTTGTTTGGGATGCGATGGAATAAGATGCCATAGCGGCCATCTTCGGTCACCACATATTTTCCTGGTTTTGGAGTGGGAATGCCTATGTCATAGACCTTTTGGGCAAGCAACATTTCATCCATAGGCTGTCGGATTTTGCCTGGATGATAAAGCTTGAGCATGACCGAAGGGTCAGTCTTGTGGTCGTAGCTCTCACCGTTGGCGCCGCCGCCAGACAAGACATAGTCGTCCAAGGAGATTTTTGTCGCTTCCATTTTTTTTGGATTTCTGCGACAAAAGTAGAAAAAAGAATTAGAAATCGTTTTGTTATTCAAGTTTTTGTAATTTTGCTGCAATAAAGTGTGAAGTAATGAGAGGCAAATCCTTTTCAGGTAGATTGAGTTGGAGAATCATCGGCATTGTGTCGGTCATTACTATTCTTGCGCAATTTGCAGTGTATTATGCGTACAAGTCGCTGCAAGATTCTCCCTTTATGCATGTAGTCATGACGGCCATTGGCTTAGCCAGTCTTGCAGCCATCTTCTTCGCATGCCGGACTGTCATCAATTACATGACACGCCCCATTTCTAGACTCTCCAACGCTGTGCTCGAGATGGCCAAAGGGAATCTGAAGGTGAAGTTACCAGAAATCAAAAGTGAGGATGAGATGCGACGTCTGCACGACAGCTTCCAAACCATGCAAAACTCGCTTATTGATTATATAAAAGAGCTGAAAACCACTACTGCCATCAATGAGCGTATTCAGTCGGACTTAGACCTGGCCCGTAATATCCAAAAAGGCATGCTACTCAAGGAGTTTCCGCCCTTTATGCATGCCATGCTCAACCCTGCTAGAATGGTGGGGGGCGACTTGTACGACTTTACCTTAAAAGGTGACCAACTTTATTTCGCTATTGGTGATGTGTCGGGTAAAGGCGTCGCGGCCTCTTTGGTCATGGCCATTACAAGGGTGATGCTCCGCTTCGTGGTGGGAATGGGATTGCCTTTAGATGAGACCCTCTTCCGTATCAATAATAGTTTTAGTGAATCCAATGAAATGGGGATGTTTGTGACGCTATTCGTTGCGCGCCTTGACCTGAAGACAGGCCACATGGACTATTGTAATGCAGGGCATAACCCCATTTTGATTATACCTCCTGATAGCGGGCCTTGTTTCCTCCGTTGTAAAGCCAATATCGCGATAGGCTTGATTGGGGATTTTGCGTACGAGGCTGAGCAAATCGACCTGAAGCAGGGCACGCGCCTTGTTGCCTATACCGATGGCGTGACCGAAGCAGAAAAGGCAGACCAAAGCCAATATGGCGAGGACCGTCTGATTGCCTGGGCGAAAGAGTTAATGCCCCTGACCTCTGAACTTGTCGAAGGGTCAAAGGACCGAACTGTAGAACGCGATACATCGGGTTCAAACACTGAAAAAGCAGTAGTGGAAAGTCTATACGAATCAGTGAAAGCATTTACAGATGGCAATTCACAAAATGACGACATAACCATTGTCAGTTTGAAATTATGATAAAAAAACGATTCAACCCGATAACAGATAGGAGTAGCGAGATCATAGCCTTCCTTATGGCCTCGCCCGACATGCCTAAGGATGATGACATGCGCTTCAAGATAGAGCTGTCTATCGAGGAGGCTGTCGAGAATGTGGTGCAATATGCTTATGAAGGCGGCATTGGCTGGCTTGAAGCTGGAACTAGTTTGGATGATAAGTCTTTGATCCTTACCATCGAGTTGCGTGATGCAGGTATTCCTTTCAACCCCTTGGAAATGGAAGACCCTGATGTCACATTGGATGCCAATGAACGTCCTGTTGGAGGTTTAGGCATCTATCTTTGCAAACAGATGATGGATAGCATCAGTTATCGGTATGAGGATGGGAATAATGTGTTGGTTATGAAGAAAATGGTAGGGGAAGGCCTAAGTGTCTGTCCATCAAATAAAACAATAAAAGGATACTATAATGAGTTAGAAGAATTATGATAGTCACTATAAACAAACAAAACGAGAAAACCTTTGTGACCCTTGAAGGGCGTGTTGACAGCACCAATGCCGAGCAATTCCAGAAAGACATCGCTCCATTGATGGAAGGTGATAATCCTGACATTGACATCGATTGCACAGACATGACCTATACCTCATCGCAAGGTCTCCGCGTATTTCTCTTGCTGCAGAAAAGCGTTGTGGCACGCAAAGGCAAGATGGTGCTTCGCAACATGAACCCTCGTGTAAAGGAAGTCTTCGACATTACCGGTTTTTCCAATATTATCACCATCGTATAAGATTGTTGATGCCATGAAACTTGACCTGCATTGTGAGATGATTCTCGAAGAGTATCGAGAGAAATTGCCTGTTTATGAGAAGATGCAAGCCATCGTTCTCGATCTCTTACGCACCTGTCTCGACAAGAATCACATTGTCGTTTCGGGACTGGAAGCACGCATCAAGTCTGAGCAAAGCCTCGCTGGAAAACTGGAACTGAAAGGCTATAAGTATCACACCTTGGAGGATATTACGGATGTCCTAGGTGCTCGCATTATCACTTTTTACAGCGATGAGGTTGACATCATCTCCGCCTTGGCCGAAAAACTGTTTGAAATTGATTGGGACAACTCTGTCGACAAGCGCAAGATGCTTGAAATCGACCGTTTCGGTTATTTGTCGCTCCACTATGTGTGCCGCATTCCTGAGGCCTTATATAAAAATCCGGAAATGCCTCAGTTCAACCAAATCCGTTTCGAGCTACAAATGCGCAGCACTTTACAGCATGTGTGGGCCAACATGTACCATGATATTGGTTACAAAAGTGATATGGAAATACCCGTTGAATACCAACGCAATATGACGCGTCTTGCGGGAATGTTGGAATTGGCTGACGAGCAATTCTGCCGTATCCGTAAGGAAATCAACGGCTATCGACGCACGGTTCAGTCGATGGTGGCCAACGGCAAACTGGATGAGGTACCACTCAATGGCGACACATTCCGTAGTTTCCTCAAATTGAGACCTTTCAAAAACCTTGCCGACAAGATTGCGGCCATCAACCAGGGAGAGGTTTACGAAGATAACCTCATGCCTTATTACAATGTGCTGCTGCATATGAATATGAAGACCATCGGTGACATTGTAAGGATGTGCAATGAATATAGTGAGAGTGCCTACCAGTTGGCTCTTCTCCAGTTGGCTGGTACGGGTTTGGACATCGTGACTTATTCGGTGGCTGTCCAAAACCTCTGTATTGTCTCCATCTTGAAGAAAGGCTACGGCGAGGCAGGATTGGTGCGTTTGTTTGATGCGCTTTATGGCGAAAACGACTATCACCAGCAACGAGCCAAGCGCATCTATGAGCAAGCCCAAAAAATCAATTTAGTTTAGGGAAAAAATCCTGTGTCTTGTTGCGGTCCCCAAGCTTGTCGAAGGGTCCGCCTCCTGCGTGAATTAAATGCAGTATTGAACGCAATTATATTATAACCATGAACAACCCATTAGAAACCACATTTTTCGACAAGGCAGTGAAATTCGCCGTCGAAGCGCACCAAGGTACAGAGCGCCGTGGCAAAAGTTACCCTTACATCATTCATCCCATGGAAGCTGCATGCATAGTTTCCACCATTACGAATGACCAGGAAATGTTGGCCGCTGCCATTTTGCATGACACTGTTGAGGATACCGAAGTGACTATCGAACAAATCAGTGAACAGTTCGGCAATCGGGTGGCAGAACTCGTCCAACATGAAACCGCACCTTCTGATGAGAGTCTGACCTGGAAAGAGAAAAAAACTGCGCAGCTCAATCAATTAGCTAATGCACCCTACGACAGCAAGGTAGTAGCTCTTGGCGACAAGCTCTCCAACATGCGTGGTATCGCTTGGGATTATCGAAAGATCGGTGATGAGGTATGGAAACTGTTCCATGCCCCAAATGGAAAAACTGATGTGAAATGGTACTACTGCTCGTTGGCAGAAGCTTTGTCAGAACTGAAAGAAACACTTGCTTATCAAGAGTTTGTTAATTTGTTTGAAGAAGTTTTCGGATAATTGGTATTAGCTTTTGATCTGTTTTGACAGGTTCTTAAAGACATGTCATTCCGTGCGGAGAATTGCAGGGGACTGGAATCTATGGTTTTAAGAACCGTCAAAGTAATGTAAAGAATTTCTATCCGCCGTGCATAGATTGACTATGCCGAATGCAAAGCATTTCCATCTTTCATTCACACCCACGTTGGAAATCGAAGATTCGACGTAGTCAATGACATGCACGGCTAACAGAGGCTGACATTTAATACAACAAATACTTTGCTCTAGTGGCTTTGAAAGCATCGAGGTCATTCTTCCATGAAGCGCGGATTTCATCTGCATTTTTCCCATTTTCTATGTCACGCTGCAACTGTTTGTCGCCAGAGAGCAGACGGAAATAGTCTTTGAAGAATCCTTTGTCTTTCAGCTGCTGATACGATTCGATGATCCATTCAATATGGAGTTGATTCTCATTGTGAGGGTAATCTTGGGCGAATTTCACAAGGTTTTCGCCACGGCAACGTTGGCCTTCCATTAAAGGCTTGGAGGCACCACTGGTACTTTTCGGGGTAAAGGTATAGCCACCTCGCATATCAGGGTGGCCATAAATTTGGAACGGTGTTTCTGTACCCCGTCCCACACTAACGATGCTGCCTTCGAAGAAGCACAAAGTAGGGTAGAGGTAGACCGACTCCCAATTGGGTAGGTTGGGCGAGGGCTTTACGGGAAGTTCGTAGATGGCCTTACGGTTGAAATTATTAATAGGTATGACGGTGAGGTCACAGGTTATTCCGCCTTTCAGCCAACCTTCACCGTTTACCATTTTGGCATATTCTCCTATGGTCATGCCATAAACTACAGGCACTTGATGCATGCCTACAAACGACTTGTTTTCTGGTTTCAACACCGGGCCGTCCACATAAAAGCAATTCGGGTTGGGACGGTCGAGGACGATGACGGAGATGCCGTTTTCGGCGGCCGCCTCCATCACATAGCTCATGGTGGAGATATAGGTGTAGAAACGCACGCCAACATCCTGTAAATCAAATAGAATGATATCAATGCCTTGTAGCATCTCTGGCGTAGGTTTTTTGTTTTTGCCATAGAGTGAGACAATGGGCAGACCTGTCTTTTCATCCTTTCCGCTGTTCACTTTTGCACCAGCGTCGGCGGTGCCACGGAAACCATGTTCTGGGGTGTAGATTTTTCGGATGTCAATACCTAATGATAGTAAAGTGTCCACCAAATGCGTCTCGCTGATGATGCTCGTCTGGTTGCCGACAATGCCCACGCGTTTGCCTTCGATAAGTGGCAAGTAGTCTTTGAGTTGGGTGGCGGCACTGATATAGTGGTCCTTATCGATGAAAGCAAGGGATGCATTTTCTTTGATGGGAGTCTGGGTCAATTCGAGGTCCTTTTGTATTTGTGCATGACATTGCGGTAGCAGAGCACAAAAGAGCAGGGCGATGGCAAAGATTTGACGTTTCATTTCGGTTTTATTTTTACTTTTGCAAAATTATTGAAAATCCTACAAATGTCGGGCCCAAAATTCATAGCAGACCGAATTTTTTCACTTTCGAAGGAGAATTTGTCCTCGACAGTGATGCGGTTAGCCGTCTCAAGCGTGGCCTTAGCTATTATTGTAATGCTGATTGCTTGGGCTGTTGTGGTGGGTTTCAAGAATCAGATTCGCGACAAGGTCATCGGCTTCGTGGCTCCCATCCATGTGCAGGCCCTGGATAATAACGAGTCGGTGGAGGAAACACCATTTGTGCTTGATTCACTGCTAATGGGTAGGTTGAATGCTATTGAGGGCATCAGCCATTATCAGCAAGTTGCCGACAAGGCTGGCATGATCAAAACCGATGATGAGATACAGGGCATGTTGCTGAAGGGTGTGGACGAGAACTACAACTGGTCTTATTTCAATAACTGTCTTTTGGAAGGTGAAACGCCCCATTATCATGCTGGGGAACGCTCGACAGAAGTTCTAATTTCTAAGGTGATAGCTGACAAGATGTTGCTCAATGTGGGTGATGATGTGCGTGTGTGGTTCATTGACAAGGACAATCAGGCTAGAGGGCGAAAGTTCATGGTGAAGGGTATTTTTGAGACGGGACTCTATGAATTTGATGAACGTTATGTAATTGCCGACCTCAATCAAATCCGCAAACTGAATGGCTGGGAAGACAACGAGACGGGGTTGTTGGAAATCGCTTTGGATAAGGAAGCCGATGTGGACCAAGTCAATGAGAAATTGTATTATGCCTTACCCTCAGAGTTGGCTTCTTACACTGCCCGCCAGAGCAATCCACAAATCTTCGATTGGCTCGATTTGCTCGATACCAATGTCTGGCTCATCATGGCTTTAATGCTACTTGTAGCTGGTATTACAGTCATTAGTATGTTGTTGATTATCATTATTGAACGAACTTCTACGATTGGTCTATTGAAGGCAATGGGTGCGAGTAATAAGTTTGTACGCGAAGTGTTTTTGCGTCGCTCGCTACGCATCTTGCTTATCGGGATGTTGATTGGCAATGTCGTCGGATTGTTTTTTTGCTTCTTACAGAAATATACTGGATTCATCAAACTAGATGCTGCCACATATTATCTCTCCGCTGTGCCTATTGAGCTACATCTCAGCACAGTGGTTTTCATCAACTTGGGTACCTTCCTACTTTGGGTCTTGATGCTACTCATCCCGACTTCGGTCATTAACCGCATTAGTCCCACTAAGTCGATTCGGTTTGAATAAGGAAAATTTCTTGTTTTTTGACTTCCATTCCAATAAAATGCCTATCTTAGCCGCCCAATCAACATCATCTATGATGAAAGACTTTACGATTAAACCATTGAAAGGTTACGGAGAAATTCCTTTCGGACTGACACTTGACGAGACGGTCAAACTATTGAACATGCCTGATTTTTATGAGGAGTTGGGCGATATGGAAGAGACGGGCAACCGTTCCATCTTTTACGAGTATGAAGAAATCCAGTCCAATATCTATTTCGAAGGCATCACCAAATCTGTTGTGGCTTGTTTTGAGACCGAGAATGAAGAGGCTACGCTATACGGTGAAAAAGTGTTCGAACTCGACAAGAAAACCATCATCAACCTGATGAAGGAAAACGGTTTCAAGGAACTGGAAGAGGAAATCGAGGACGAAGAACTACGTGTCTCATTTGAAGATGCCATGATTGACTTTTTCTTTGAGGATGACACCCTGGTGGCCGTGAGCTGGGGTGTGCTCGTCGATGATCAGGGGAATATTATTTAATCACAAAACATTCAAAACAAGACAAAACTTGCTTATGGATGCGGCTCGGCAATTGCCTTGCCGCAGGAAAGCAACCGGTTGGAGTGATTTCCACAAGGGAGAAGTTGTTTTGGTAGTTTTGTCAGTTTTGTGGAAAAGAAAATGAAAACCAAGATTCAACAGAAATACAACGCCTTTGTGTCCTATTTTGAGGAGCACATGCCCGTCGCTGAGTCTGAGTTACATTACAATGACCCGTATCAGCTTTTGGTGGCGGTGATTTTGTCGGCACAATGCACCGACAAGCGGGTCAACATGACCACGCCAGCCCTGTTTCAACGTTTTCCGACGGCACTGGACATGGCTAATTCGTCGACGGATGAGATTTATTCTTATATCAAAAGCATCTCCTATCCCAACAACAAGGCGAAGAACCTGCTGGGCATGGCAAAGACCCTCATGAGCGACTTCAACGGCATTGTCCCGAATAACCTCGATGACTTGCAAAAATTGCCTGGTGTTGGCCGCAAGACCGCCAATGTAATGATGGCTGTGGCTTTCGACCAGCCTGCCATGCCTGTGGATACTCATGTATTTCGTGTTTCCAATCGCATAGGATTAACTAAGAACTCCAAAAATGTGCTGGAAACTGAAAAAACTTTAGTGGCGCATCTCCCACAAGAAGTGATTTCCAAGGCGCATCATTGGCTCATTTTGCACGGGCGTTATGTTTGCCTTGCCCGCAAGCCGAAATGCGAGGAATGCGGGATAACGGCAATTTGTGATTTTTACCAAAAGAAATAGAAATAACAACAATAATCATGGAAGAGTTTTCAGAAAAATCCCAAAAAAGAGGAACTGGGAAAAAAATCCTCACAGTTTTAAGTATCATAATCGTAGTGGCTGCCGCTGTCTTTGTGTTCTTTAAGTTTTTCTTTGTTTTTGGTAGTGGCGTAAAGGCGGGTGAACTCAACTTGTTTGTATATAAAGGTTATGTGTTCAAGACATACGAAGGCAGACTCATCCAAGCCGGCTACAATTCCAGGAACAGCAACAATACTATCCAGTCAAACGAGTTCAATTTCTCGGTCAAGGATGAAAATGTAGCGAAACAGTTGGAGCGTTGCACGGGAAAAATGGTGGAGTTGCATTACAAGGAATACCTTGGCACATTACCATGGCGTGGCATGACCAAGTATGTGGTCGATAGTGTTTATTCGGTGAGTAAAGTGAATGAGCCGACAGGGGTGCCAGTGACTGTGCCTACTGAGGTGCTTTAGGCTTAATTGCTTCTCGAAACCTCCAGTTTTCCAATCTCAACCTCGTTGTTCTCGGAGATGATCTCAATCCAAGTGTTGTCTTCGCTAAACCACTTGTACTGCGAACCGATGCGGAAGATGAAGGTCTTTTCCTCTTCAGTTGCTGCGATAGGTAATACAAAACCGCCGTTCTTGCCGCCAGCACCGCCGAAGGAAACGATCATCGGGAAGGTCTTCTCAGGGTGTGGGTTGCGCACCTTGATGATGATGTAGTTGGAGCGGCGCACGGCCACCTCAATCTTGTTGAAGTCGAATCGTTGGGCCTGTCCGGCAGCCA
>JAEEGL013543243.1_pt1 | contig 10410 bp, 8 predicted proteins | sample 9134231 | NCBI WGS metagenome assembly JAEEGL01 (sample SAMN16246548, study PRJNA631951) | gut metagenome | biome: gut microbiome; feature: rumen; material: fiber-attached | host: Bos | place: Iran: Karaj | collected 2018-10
CAATCTGCATTTGCATGATCTTACGGTTGAGTTCGTCAAGCTCCGCCGGCATTGAATCCATCTCGGTCTTGATAAGAGCACATGCCTCATCCACCAGGTCAATTGCTTTGTCCGGAAGGAACCTGTCTGAAATATATCTGTTAGAAAGAACTGCAGCACTCACCAAAGCACTGTCCATGATCTTAACGCCGTGGTAAACCTCATACCTTTCCTTGAGACCACGAAGAATACTGATCGTATCCTCAACCGTCGGCTCATCCACCATAACAGGCTGGAAACGTCTCTCCAAAGCAGCGTCCTTCTCAATGTACTGCCTGTACTCATTCAAAGTCGTAGCGCCGATACAGTGAAGCTCGCCCCTTGCCAGCATCGGCTTAAGCATGTTTCCGGCATCCATAGCGCCGTCAGTCTTGCCCGCGCCAACAATAAGGTGCAGCTCATCGATGAAAAGAATTATCTCTCCATCAGAGCCCTTAACATCCTCAAGGACTGCCTTCAGCCTCTCCTCAAACTCTCCTCTGTACTTGGCTCCGGCCACCAGTGCACCCATATCAAGAGAAAAGATCTTCTTATCCTTCAAAGCTGTTGGCACATCGCCGCTGGCAATTCTCTGGGCCAGGGCCTCCACAACTGCAGTCTTACCAACACCCGGCTCGCCGATAAGCACAGGGTTATTCTTGGTCTTACGGGACAGTATTCTGATAACATTCCTGATCTCGGTATCACGGCCGATAACAGGATCAAGCTTCTGTCTCCTTGCCTTCTCAACCAGCTCAGTTCCGTATTTGTTGAGGGTATCGTAGGTCGCCTCAGGGTTATCGGTGGTTACATTTCTGTTGCCTCTGACCTCTGACAAAACCTGAAGGAATCTGTTCCTGTCTATGCCAAACTCTCTCAGGATCTCCTTAACCTCTCTGTTAGGTTTCTTGATCACTGACATGAACAGGTGCTCAACGGAAACATATTCATCTCCAAGAGCCTTCGCCTCATCCTCAGCCGCCAAAAGAGCTTTATTCAGATCGGATCCCACATAAGGATGTCCGCCCTGCACCTTGGTACGCTTCCCAATGGCCTGCTCAATGCGATTGAGAAAAGAGCTCTTGTCTATACCCATCTTCTCCACCAGCTTGGCGATCAGACTGTCCTCAATCGTCATAAGGGCATACAAAAGATGCTCCTGCTCTATTTCCTGATTGCCATATTCCACTGCAATCTTCTCGCAGCCGTTAACTGCTTCTATTGATTTCTGAGTAAATCTCTGTATATTCATAACGCCTCCTCTCCGGGACTATAGCACGCCATCCCAGGGACACTGTATAACCACACATCTTTTCCCGATCACAATCTCATAGAATTGTTATATCGTTTGTTCTATTACATCTATAACACAAATTAGCACTCTCGTCAAGAGAGTGCTAATGAATTTTCACAATATTCTGTTTTCCGCCACAAATCACCTATACTAATTCCGGAAGCCTCGCGCGCTACGCCGTCTTTTCCCTAAGGTCCCGCGGCGATTTAGAACTCGATTCCCAGTCTGCCGTCGATTCCTTTATCGTATGGATGGCGGATCTTGGTCATCTCGGTGTAATAGTCGGCACATTCCTTCATAAAATCCGGAGCGTCGCGACCGGTCAAAACGACCTCAACGCCATCAGGCTTATCCTTAATAAGGCTCTCAAGCCTCTCTTTATCAATAATTCCGAACACATAAGGATATGTCACCTCATCCAGAACAAGCACATCGCACTGTCCGTTCATGATGAAGGTCTCAATCTCGTCCAAAATCCTGTTATGGGCCTCAGTGTACTTTTGGGCCTGTTCAGCGTTGTCCTTGCTAAACCAGCCAAGGTTCTCATCGTTTCTTACGATTGTCACGCCTTCTAGGGCGCTCAGGCTCTTAAGCTCAGAGGTATCCTGTCCTTTCATGAACTGAGCGAACACAACCTTGAATCCGGCACCTGCTGCCCTCACCGACAGTCCAATTGAAGCCGTGGTCTTGCCCTTTCCTTCTCCTGTATATAAGTGAATCAATCCTTTTCCCTCAATCGCCATTTCTTCACCTTTCCGGCACGTCTAATGCCTCAATTATCTCTTTTCCATCAATCAACTCGTATGCCTGCCATTACGCTGTGTGTCGTACATCTCTCATACTGCAATTAACATTACTGCACGAAGCGCATCTTGCGTATTTCTCCACCGCCTCCGGTAAAAGAGGCACCGTAAACACCACGCTCTTCTTCGGGATCATGGCATACGCCTCATTGTAGGTCACAACCTTCTGCCCAAGTAAATTCATAAGCCTCGGAAGCTCCGTGATAGGAAGCTCATCATCTCCCGCAAACACGTAATTCCCGGCATACAAGCCCGTGCGTTCAAGAAGCTTTTTATCTATCTCATCATAGGCCGCCCATAAAATCTCCAGACCGATACAGTCCAGAATATAGGCCTTATGGATGTCCCCCCTCGCCAAAAGACTCTCCTGGTACTCGTCAAAGGCCTGTCCCAGAGTCACCACAACAACCGCCTGCTGCCGCTCTGTTCCACCGACGCCTACCGACTCTCGCCCGGAAGAAACCTCTTCGTCCGTTTCCAACACATAGTGGAACTCGGCATGAACCCTGGGCTCCACCTGCCGGTAAATCCGAAGGACATCCTTTTTATCTTTCTCTTCAAAATGGTAGCGCCGCAGGAAATCGCCCACACAGGCCTCATCCAGCGCCACATCCAGTGGTATAAAATTCATTGCTTATCTTCTACCTCAACTACCTTGCCGTCAACGACCTCGGCTTCCACGATTCCACCCTCGGCATTTGCTGCCTTGGTCTCGCTTACTAATTTTTCCTTATCAACTCTGTTTGATGCTATTCCTACCAGCAGCGCAGATAAAAGGTTTGTTGTACCGTCCACGATGAGGAATGCACCGATAAGGGTAATCGCAATCTCTTTTGCATTTGTAGGATTAAAGAACAGGAACGCTCCAAGGCCTGCAGTTACCAGCGCTATCAAAAGAGATACCCACCAGGCACGGGATTTGAACCTAACAAGAGAAATTGCCTGCCACAGGTTTCCAAGACCGCTGACCATGATAAAAATACCAAAGAGCTTAGGAATAAAGTCCGTGAACTTCCCGGGATTTACAAATATCCATCCGCCAACAGCAGCAATAAGGATTCCTGCCACCAGGCCACCGGATATCACGAAGGTCCTTTCCTTCTTAAACAAATATGTGAGCACAAATACCGCTCCAATAGCAAAAAGAAGTGCCGCCAGCGCCCTGGCTACAATATTAAGACTCGCCTTGGTCCATACCGCCAGAACAACTCCAATGACCACCATCAATAATGCCTTGACCACATAATCAAGGTTAATCTTCTTTAATGCTCCCATAACCGCCTCCAACAGCTTAATTATTATTCTCTATTATAAGACCATTTCACCAAAGTCGCCACAACCTTTCCCGGCGACACCTTTTCACGATCGCCTTTTGATACATTACTCAATTTAGTGTAGAATATAGGTGCAGTTTGCGAGAATTCACCGCAATCACAATCAACATATTTAACGGAGCATATTATGGTTATAAAAAATGTAAACCTTGAGACAGTCTGTGGTATTACAAGCACTCTTCCGGACAACACCCTTCCGGAGTTCGCTTTCGCCGGCAAGAGTAACGTGGGAAAGAGTTCTCTCATAAACGGCCTAATGAACCGCAAAAACTACGCCAGAACATCACAGGAGCCCGGCAAAACCCAGACTATAAACTACTACAACATAAATAATGAATTCTACCTTGTGGATCTTCCCGGCTACGGCTTTGCAAGAGTCCCTGAGAAAGTCAAGGAACAGTGGGGAAAAATGGTTGAGAAGTACCTCCACACCTCCAAACAGCTTCGCAGGGTATTTCTTCTTATCGACATCAGGCATGAACCTTCCGCCAACGATGTTCAGATGTACCAGTGGATCGTTCATCAGGGCTTCCAGCCTGTGATCATCGCCACAAAATCCGACAAAATAAAAAAGACCCAGCATGAGAAGCATCTTAACATGCTCCGCAGCAAACTGGGCCTTCCGGATGAAATTCAGATTTTCCCGTATTCAGCTCTTTCCAAAGAGGGCCGCGACGAAATCTATGCTTTCATGGACGACCTCCTGGCAGAAGCAAACGAGCCGGCAGAATAATCCTCCCGGTGTTAACACCGGAGCATAATCCCGTATACACAAAAGGACACTGACCATCACTGATCAGTGTCCCTTTTCATTTCAAAGGTTTTATTTGTTGGAAAGTTCCTTGATAAGGTTGTATGCCTCAGTACGTACTGTGCTGTTGACACCAAAGCCGTGCTCTCCACCCTGAACTTTCACAAGTTTCGCATTCTTCATGGTCTTTACTGCCTGCTCAGAACCTGAGATTGGTACCAGATAATCTGCAGTGCCGTGAATAATTACTGTCTTACCTGTGAAGTTTGCCATTGTCTTGTAGATATCAACCTTGGAAAGATCCTCGAAGTACTTACGACCTACTGTCATGCCAAGGAAGTTCATCTTCTCAGGGATGAGGCCCCACTGGAGCATCCATGTATAGTCGCCGCCAAGGTTATATGCAGGATATAATGCGATAAGTCCCTTGATGTCCTTAGGTCTTGTTCCTGCGATATATGTAGCAACATAGCCTCCCTGGCTCTCGCCCATTACAAACATTCTTGTCTCATCAACATAGCTAAGTGATCTGATGCCGTTAAATACCACATTGAAATCCTGAGCTTCTGTCAGAACAGACATATCTGTTGTGTTTCCGCCGCTCTTTACGTTAGTGCCGCCACCTATAAAGTCAAAAATATAGGCTACTACACCCTTTGTTGCAAGATACTGAGCGAACTCTCTTGCATATCCGCAATTTGAATTAAATCCATGGCAGATGACAATTCCCGGGAACTTACCATCTCCAACCGGGCGATAGATTTCCCCATAAATCTTATTGCCGTTTCTCTTGAATTCCTTTACGATCTTCTGAGTCTTCCAGGTCTTTGTTCCAACCTTGTTCTTAGTTGTTGTGGTAGTAGTTGTTGTAGTTGTTGTCTTTGAAGTTGAACCTGATGTTGTTGTACTACTCTTTGTTGTTGTGCTGGTTGAACTCGATGTAGCAGTGTTGCTCTTAGATGTTGTGCTGTTGGCAGCATAACTTTCTACAGATGCCTGTGCAAACAGCAGTGAAAATGCCACTCCGAAGCACAGAATTCTGCTCTTGATACTTTTCTTCATACTTTTATCATCCTCCTCCATAAAAAACCCCCAGACTATGCATTGTCCAGGAGACTCTATAATTATAATATACAATTATTAAGTATTTTGCAACAATTTGGCGCAAATTTTTACAATTGAATTAACATTTACTTTTGTTCAAAAAAATGCTACTGTTTAACAACAATTAAACAGCAGCATATATAATCAATTATCACTTTGCCGGTTTAAGCTTCTTTACAGCCTCGTGATGCACGATGAGAGGCTTGCTTGTGCCGTCCACGGAAGCATCTGTGATAACACACTCGCTAATTGTCTCGTCAGATGGAATCTCATACATAACATCCATCATGGTCTTCTCCATAATGGAGCGAAGTCCTCTTGCTCCAGTCTCTCTCTCGTAAGCCATCTCAGCGATTCTGTGTACAGCCTCCTCCTCAAAGGTAAGCTTTACATCGTCGAAATCAAAGAGCTTCTGATACTGCTTAACCAGAGCATTCTTGGGCTCTGTAAGGATTCGCATAAGAGCTTCCTTAGAAAGGCCCTCAAGAGTAACTGTGATAGGCACACGACCTACGAACTCAGGAATAAGACCAAACTTAACGAGATCCTGAGGCGTTACCTCCTTGAGCACTTCGCCGATCTCTCTTTCTGACTTATCAGCAATCTCAGCATTGAATCCGATAGAATTACGGTCAAGTCTTGCCTCGACAATCTTATCTAGACCATCAAAAGCACCGCCGCAGATAAACAGGATATTGCTAGTGTCTATCTGGATAAGTTCCTGATGCGGGTGCTTACGTCCGCCCTGAGGAGGAACGCTGGCAACTGTGCCCTCGACGATCTTAAGAAGCGCCTGCTGAACACCTTCACCTGAAACATCTCTTGTAATAGATACATTCTCGCTCTTCTTGGTAATCTTATCAATCTCATCGATATAGACGATACCGTACTGAGCTCTCTCAATATCATAATCAGCGTTCTGAATAAGCTTTAAAAGAATGTTCTCAACGTCCTCGCCCACATAACCGGCCTCTGTAAGAGTTGTGGCATCAGCGATAGCAAAAGGAACATTGATGATCTTGGCCAGAGTCTGGGCAAGATAAGTCTTACCTGAACCTGTAGGTCCGATCATGATGATATTACTTTTCTGAAGCTCAACCTCACTCTTATCGTCAGTCTTTGGAGCAAGAACTCTCTTATAATGGTTGTAAACAGAAACAGCCAAAACCTTCTTGGCTTCTTCCTGTCCAATTACATATTCATCAAGGAAGTTTCTGATCTCAACAGGCTTAAGCAAATTTATCTGCTGGGATGTCACTCCGACAGGCTCGTCCTCAAACTCTTCCTCAATAATGTCCGCACAGATATCTACGCATTCATCGCAAATGTATACACCTGCCGGACCTGCTATTAACTTTTTAACCTGATCCTGTGTCTTATTGCAAAAAGAGCACCTGATCTCACCAGAATTTTTTCCAGCCATTAAACACCCTCACTTCGTTCTGATTATCAATCTTTCTTCTCTCTAGGCCTGTTCTCAACGATTGAATCAATAAGGCCGTAATCAAGTGCTTCCTGAGCTGAAAGCCAGTTATCTCTCTCAGTATCAGCTGCTACCTGTTCGTAGCTCTTTCCTGTATTCTCAGCAAGCATTCTGTTCATTTTCTCTTTTGTTCTGATGATGTGCTTGGCTGCAATTTCAATCTCAGTAGCCTGTCCCTGTGTGCCTCCAAGTGGCTGATGTATCATGACCTCAGCGTTTGGAAGAGCCATTCTCTTGCCCTTTGCACCACCTGCAAGAAGGAATGCACCCATGCTGGCTGCCATACCGATGCAGATTGTGCTGACATCACATTTAATGTAGTGCATAGTATCATAGATAGCCATACCGGAAGAAATCTCACCGCCCGGGCTGTTGATGTACATATGGATGTCCTTGTTTGGATCCTCCGCTTCCAGGAAAAGAAGCTGTGCAACTACGATACTAGCTGATGTAGCATTTACTTCCTCTCCCAAAAATACTATTCTCTCTTTTAAAAGTCTGGAGTAGATATCATAGGATCTCTCACCACGGCTTGTCTGTTCAATGACATAAGGTATTAAACTCATTCCATTATCCTCCTATTGCATTATCTATATATTATACGTCTATTTTGTACAATTTAAAAGTCCGTAATCTCCTCGTGGTCTTTTTGCTTATAGAAGGTAATAGCTGAGCCTGTTTTCTTCTTACTCTCATATGCGCAGGTGTCTGCACGCTGATACAGCTCGTCAAAAGAGAATGTGTCGGTCGGATAGAAGAAAGCTGCGCCGATACTGATTTCTACCTGGCGATCTACAAGTTTTGGAATATGCATACCATGTATCGCCCGGATGAATCTGTTAAGGATCTGTTCTCCGGATTCAGGGTTAAAAACGCTCGGCATATATGCCGCGAATTCGTCGCCACCAAGTCTCATGATAACGTCCCGTTCACGGAAGGTATGCTGCATTGTTCCACCAATAGCAATAAGCACTTCATCGCCCACGTCATGTCCGAAGGTATCATTTATAGTCTTAAATTTATCCACGTCAAACAGGATAAACATTCCGCCAACATTCTTGGTCAGAAGGTCACTTATCTTCTCCTGTCCGCTTCCTCTGTTATTAATGCCGGTCAGCTGATCAGTCTCGGCAAGATACTTAAATCTTTCTCTATCCCTCTTTTCATCGTCAATTATCTCGGTTGCAAAGAGTACATCCTGAAGATTCCTGTCATTATCACGGTTTACTGCGATGAAACGGGCTCTCTGCCAAATATGGTCATAGGTCAGATACTCAACAGTAATGGTATCAATATATTTCATTCTGTCATTCAAGGTGTCAAGATTTGTAAACTCCGATACAAGATCTCTTGACCTCTCATCAACCATCTGTGGAACTCCCATCTTCATCATGGTTGACGCACTAACCACATCATCGCCGATGATCTGATGCATCCTGTAGTCCATGCTGGTAATCTGCTCAAAGAGATCATGCTTCATGTCGATCCTGTACATGGAAGCATAGATATTGGCTATGGAATTAAGGTTTTCCGAACGTTTTCCATCCTGAATGTCCTTGCCCAGTGCGTGGAAATTAAGAACAAGAATAATGATAATTCCAAGAACAAGTATAACTCCGCATACGGTCGCGGCTTTGGTAAACGGCTCCAGTACCAGCTCGGCATCAGTTACGGTAACAACGTACAAGTCGTACATAACATGCCTTCTGGAAATGACATAGCTCTTATCCAGTCCATTACCTGCACTGAGGGTAAACGTTCTCTTTCCGCCGTTTGTCCTGATTGCGTTGTAAATGCCTCTCTTTAAAGGATCATCAGAGTTTGCATAATCCACGCCAATCTCATCCGTGGATGAATTTGCCAAGACAATTCCCTCTTCATTCATGGCCAGGATTGTCATTGCCTCATCCGTGGCTGTATAACCTGTCGTCATCCTCTTAAAGGTTTCATAATCTATTGCAAAGCAAATAACGCTCTCCTTGTCATTTAAGAGCTTAACTGCTGTAACAACGTATTCATCTGTTCTCTTGTTAAAATAGGGTCCGACAAAAGCATACCTTCCATCCTTGGCCAGCGCGCCTTTATACCACATACGCCCCTTTGCATCATAGTCCGGTCCCGGATCCCAGCCAAGACCATGAAGGAATTTCCCTCTGAACCAGCCGAAAACACCTCTTGACCCGGTGGCGGAGACGATTCCCAGCCTGTCAGATTCATAGGTGATATAGTCCAGAATCTCCTGGTCACCGGCATTCTGGTCCATCATATACTCTATTGCTGCCACTGAAGATTTAAGGGCATCATCTACGTTATTCAGATACATGAGGAAATTAACGGATATTTCGTCAGCTTTTGCATCACCCTTGTACTCAATTTCGTCCATGTAAAGGGAAGTCATGAGATTATACATAATAAAAAAAGCCACCAAAAAAAGAAGTGGCCAAATGAAGAATGGTACTATATTCTTAACGCGTATCCTATGTAAAAATGCAGTTTTCTCGCGTATCTTTTCAAGCATAGTCGAAATTTCACCTTTCCTAACTATTATATCAATATATTGTCAGGATTAATCATAAAAAAGTAATAAATCTTATAAAAAAACGTTAAACCTCACTGGTCAGTTTCCGCTTTTTCGTACAAAAAACAAGGGCTATGCATATTGCACAGCCCTTGCGCACATCTTATCTTGCAAAAAGATCAAACTAAATCAGAAAGATTAATTATGCCTCTTCCTCTGCCTTCTTCTTTCTAGGTGCTCTCTTTGGCTTCTCCTCGCCGTCAGCCTCAGCTGCCTTCTTAGTAGTTGTCTTCTTGGCAGTTGTCTTCTTTGCAGGCTTCTCCTCAGCTTCAGCATCAGCAGCCTTCTTGGTTGTCTTCTTAGCAACTGTCTTCTTTGCAGCGCCTTCCTTAACGTTCTCTACAAGGAAATCAGCAGCCTTCTGAACAGCCATGTCATCACGCATTGTCTTAAGCTCTGACTCAGGCATAAGCTCTTTAAGCTTGGAAAGCTCCATCTTGTACTGGTCAGCCATCTTCTTGAGCTCTTCCTCGAACTCATCGTCACTTACTGTGATGTTCTCTTCCTTGGCAATAGCCTCGAGAACAAGTCTAGCCTGAATTCTCTCAACAGCCTGTGGTCTAACCTGCTCAAGCATCTTGTCTACAGTGTTGCCTGTATACTGAAGATACTGATCCATGTTCATACCCTGCATCTGAAGTCTCTGAGCGAAGTCATTTACAATCTGTCTAGCCTGAGTATCAACCATAGCCTCAGGAAGCTCCATCTCTGAATCATCGATGACAGCCTTAACAACAGCGTCCTCTCTCTTAGCCTTCTCTTCGTTTGTCTTTCTCTCTACGAGCTTGTTCTTAACGTCTTCCTTGTACTCCTTAAGAGTATCAAACTCAGAAACATCGCTTGCGAACTCATCGTTAAGCTCAGGAAGCTCTTTAGCCTTGATAGCCTTAACTGTGCACTTGAATGTAGCAGCCTTGCCTGCAAGGTCCTCAGCCTGATAATCCTCAGGGAATGTTACGTTAACATCGCCTTCCTTGCCAATCTCAAATCCAACGAGCTGCTCCTCGAATCCAGGAATGAAAGCACCTGAACCGATTGTAAGAGG
>JAEEGL014151676.1_pt1 | contig 10410 bp, 12 predicted proteins | sample 9134231 | NCBI WGS metagenome assembly JAEEGL01 (sample SAMN16246548, study PRJNA631951) | gut metagenome | biome: gut microbiome; feature: rumen; material: fiber-attached | host: Bos | place: Iran: Karaj | collected 2018-10
AAGAGGCTTGGCAAAACGCATGTATCCATACGAAGTGGGACAAAGGAAATCCACCTGCGGTTTATATTTTCTCTGACAGAATAGAAATTATATCTACAGGAGGATTACCTGTAGATTTAAACAAGGAAGAGTTCTACAAGGGGATAAGTAAGCCAGTTAATGCTAAATTGCAAAAGATATTTGGACAACTGGGTTATGTGGAACAAACTGGGCACGGTATTCCTCTCATTATCAGTAATTATGGGAAACAGGCTTTTGATATTATGGAAAACTTTGTTAATGTCACTATTCCATTTAATTATGTAAAAAAGTATAGTGATGGAACGGACGTTGATAATGAAGTTAGTCTTAATGAAGCGGAACAGCGTGTTATCAACTATATAAGTCAAAAATCTAATATCACGATAAAAGAATTGGTTGAGGTAAGCGGATATTCTGATGGATATATAAGAAAAATTCTCTTTTCATTAAAAGAAAAGAAGGTTATTGAGCGCCAGGGTGGAAATAAAACTGGGAAATGGGTTGTTATAAGTTGAAAAATAATGGAAGAATTAGACGTAAGGTATAAATATGTGCAACGTGCTACAGTAATACTTGATAAGCGACTCCAAGCATTGAGGGCAACAAGCGTGCATGATGAACAACTGAAGGAGTTGTCTTTCCTGTTTATGTATTTGAGAGAGCATGTTTTAGCGTTGAAAACAATAATAATAAAATGAGGGTCATGTGTGCAGGGAGGAGAATGATGGCATACGAAATTGGCGGCCGTGCAGATAAATATGGAAATCGTTTTGAAACCAACTGGACGATAAGAAAATTATTAGAAGTAATCGAAGAAAAAATTGAGAGTGTAACCATAGAAGCAATCGGTGATGATGAAAAGGGAGCTGATTTATGGATTACGTACAAGGATGGCGTTCGTGAATCTCAGCAATGTAAAGGAAGAAATGGTAGTCATGAATACTGGGATTATGGCACCATTAATAGTAAAAACATATGGAAAACATGGGCATATCAATTAGAACGATCTGGCAGTGTTATTGTGTCACTGGTCTCTCCTCTCAATTGTACATTGCTTGAAGATATTGGAAATAGAGCCAGAACAAATGGACAAGATCCTAGTATTTTCTATAAGGAACAAATACTAAAATCCGGGACAGATACAAGAAGGTTTTTTAATAATGCATGCGTGGGATTAGGTTTAGATATCAACCATGAAGAAGATATAGCGCGTGCTTTGTCTTTTTTTTCAAGAATATTTATGCGTCAAGTGACTGATGGTGAAATGAAGAATGAAATTCTGGGAAAAATATCAAGTCTATTCATGGGAAATCCAGAAACAGTTTATCGGATTTTTATTGATTATATATTAAATGAAGATGTATACGGCAAAGCATTTTGAGCAACAAATTATATCAATTTATGATAAAATATATCGTGATTGTAAGTAAATTGAAGTGTGCCAGAAGTATGATAAACACTGGGAAAACAAGGAGAATAGCGAGGTTTTATGAGGAAGATCAGAATACTATTTATCTGCCATGGAAATATCTGCAGATCGCCAATGGCTGAGTTTATCTGCAAGAAAAAAGTGCGGGAAAGAAATTTGGCGGATCTCGTATATGCGGAATCCGCCGCCACAAGTTTTGAGGAAATCGGGAATCCGGTGTATCCGCCGGCGCGGAAAAAGCTGACGGAAAAGGGGATCATGGATTTCGGACAAAAGCGGGCCAGACATATGGAACGATCGGATTATGATCGATTTGATTACCTGATCGGTATGGATAACTGGAATATCCGCAATATGCTGAGGATCACGGGAAGTGATCCGGATCAGAAGATCCATATGATGATGGAATTTGCCGGAAAAGCCGAGGAAGTGGATGATCCCTGGTACACAGGGGATTTCGAAGGGGTTTACCGCCAGCTGGATGAGGCCATCGACGGCCTTTTGGACGAAATAGAGGAAAAAACAACGTAATCTTTCACGGATTACGTTGTTTTTTGTGTTCAAACCCGGGAAATTGTGCTATACTATACCTTGATTTTGTATGGATTGAAATGGAGTATTTGAAAATATGAATCTGGAGTTTTGGAAGGACATCATCCTGGATACGGGGATTGATGCATTGAAAATTTTTCCCTTCCTGTTGCTTACCTATCTTTTGATGGAATATATGGAGCACCACACCGGCAATAAGATGCAAAAGTCTTTGGAAAAAGCCGGACATTTCGGACCTTTGATCGGAGCGATCTCGGGAATTGTTCCGCAATGCGGGTTTTCCGCAGCGGCCTCGAATTTGTATGCCGCCAGAGTCATCAGTATGGGAACCTTGCTGGCAGTTTATTTATCTACATCGGATGAGATGCTGCCCCTTATGATCTCCTCCAAGGTACCCGCAAGTGTGATCCTAAAGTTTCTGCTGGCAAAGGTGATCGTCGGACTGGTTGCCGGAGTGATCGTAGATCTCATTGCGGGACTTGCCAAAGGTGCTGAGGATAGTGCACAGCATAGCAGCGTGGCAGCCGATCACGGACATCACGGAAAAGAAAGCAGCCATCATAAGCATCACGAAGGTGATCATCACGGACATGAGCATGATCATGATAAGATCCATGAGCTTTGCGAAAGAGAGCATTGTGATTGCGAAAAGGACGGGATCTTTGTTTCGGCACTGAAGCACAGCTTGAAGATCCTTCTGTTTATCCTGCTGATCTCTTTCGGGATCAATGTATTCATGGAGTACATCGGAAAAGCCGGGATCCAGTACGTGACCATCGGACAGTCCTATGGCGTGATCCTGTTAGCATCTCTGGCGGGACTGATCCCTAATTGCGGTGTTTCGGTAGCACTGACAGAGCTCTACATGGGCGGCATGATCGGCGAAGGCGCTCTCATGAGCGGTCTTTTGGTAGGTGCGGGAGTAGGACTTTTGGTACTGCTTCGTGTGAACAGACCTGTATTGAATACGGTAAAGGTAACAGTGATCCTTTGGATGATCGGCGTAATGGCCGGATGTTTGATCAAGATGTGGGGAATATCCTTTGTTTAGTTGCAGGGATGCGAGTATGAGAAAGAGAGGGGAAAACTAAAAAGGGAGGATTTTTTTCTATGGCAGGAAGCAAATCAGAGAATGCGAGACGTAATGGAGTCGCAATAGGATGCTATCTTACAACGATCGCGGTAATTACGGTTGCATATCTTTTGGAGGTGTTTAAGCACAGTCGTTCCATAGGATACTTTATGGTGGTGCTTCTGACATTGTGGATCCCGGGCGTTTTGGTGATCCTTCTGAACAAGGCAAACAAAGATGATAAAAGAGTCGGCTATGTGATTCTGATCGGGTATGCCATTCCATGGGCGTTCATGCTGTTTACGGCCAGCAACAACCTGGTATTTACCTATGCGTTGGTTTTGATGATTGCACTGAATGCCTATGCTGATAAGAAATTTGCATTGATTTCGGCAGTGATATTTAATGCGGTCAACGTGGCTTCCATTGTGTTTACAGCAATCACTGTCGGGATTGCAAAGGAAAATATGGCTACGGTTGAAATTCAGATTTTACTGATGCTTTTGTGTGCGCTTTTTAACGTATTTATCGCAGGCAGCGGTGCAGCCATCAATGATGAAAAGATGGGACAGATCGAAGAGGAAAAGAACCATGTATCCTCTCTTTTAGAGCGTGTTATGTCAGCATCCGGTGAGATCACTAACGGCATCGACCAGATGACGATAAGAATGCATTCCTTGGATGAGTCCATGGAAAGAACCTGCACTGCCATGGAAGAGGTAAGAAGCGGAAGCGTGGAATCTGCTGAATCCATCCAGACGCAGATGATCATGACGGAAGAGATCCAGAACCGGATCGAAGAAGTTTCCCATCATGCAACCGAGATCGTGGATAGCGTTATGCAGACCAGAACCGCAGTTTCCGCAGGTGCTGAGAATATGAACAACCTGGAGCGTGAGGTAGAGGCTTCCAGAGAATATTCCCAGGCGGCAGCCAATGAGCTGCAGGAGCTGGAAAGCTATACCGAGCAGATGCAGACCATCGTAGAGCTCATCAACAACGTGGCAGATCAGACCTCCCTTCTTGCTCTGAATGCAAGTATTGAGGCGGCAAGAGCAGGTGAGTCGGGACGCGGCTTCGCAGTTGTGGCTTCCGAGATCTCCAACCTGGCAAATCAGACCCAGGGGGCTACGGACAACATTCAGACACTGATCTCCAACATCAACAACAAGCTGGGAGATGTAACAAAGGCCATCAACACCTTTATCGAAGGCAGTGCCAGACAGCATGATGTTGCACTGGAAACCGTATCCAGCCTGGAAGCCATCCAGTCGGATACCTCCTCCATCGAGCACAATGCTGACGGTCTGACGGTGGCAGTTAACAGGCTTTCAGAAGCCAATAAGAAGATTGTGGAGTCCATCCAGAATATTTCCGCCATTACGGAAGAGGTTTCCGCTCACTCCAGCGAGACCTACAGTTCCAGTGAGCAGAATATGCAGAATGTGGATCAGCTGATGCAGATCGTCGATGTACTCCAGCAGCAGGCGGTGATGCTGAACCAGTCTTAAGATAGAGATTTATGAAAAGATAGAATTGGGGAGTCGGATCATTGATCGAAAGTAATTTTTGGGCGTTATATGTCATAGCAGCATTGTTAAGTGCTTTCTTTCTGCAAAAGGCTTACAAGCGTGAGTCGCAGATTGCAAGGAAGCTTGGCATTGCCATGCTTATGAACTTTTTAATGATCCTGTTCTATACCCTGAATATGGTTGTGAATTATCGTCTGATCCAGTCTATGGGATGCTCTATTGCATTTATCTTTCTGGATCTGATGCTGTATTTCTACATGGAATACGTCATCTCCTATGTGGGATGGGAGTTCCGCTTTCCTCAGTGGCTGAGAGTTACCATCATAGCCTATCTGGTGGTGGATTCCATCTTTATGCTCATCAATCCCTTTACGCAGCTGACCCTGTCTTATCGCTCCGAAGTATTCGGAGACGGAAAGATCCTGGTTTATGAACCGCATCTGATCTTCTATGTTCACATGCTGTTCAATGTATTGCAGATCTGCATTACCATCATTCTTTTGTTCAGAAAGTGCCGGGAAACACCTAAGGCTTATCTGAACAGGTACTACGGACCCATCGGCAGCATGGTGCTGACCATGATCGTCTATGTCACCTATCTGATCGGAATTTTCCCCGCACATATGGATCTGACCCCCATCATGTATATGCTGGTGGGACTGCTGTTGTATTTCTACAACTTCAACTATCTTCGTTCCGCAACCCTTTCCATTACGCGAAACATGATCTTTGAGCATCTGCAGGATCCCATCATTTTGTTTGACTATGAAGGCATGCTGGTGGATCACAGTGTGTATCTGGAAAAGATGATGCCGGACATGGTATTTGAAAACGGCAGAATGACCCTTGATGAGTTTATCAGTGCACAGTTCTTTACAGGCCTGTCCGGGACGGAAAATGATCAGGAGTTTGACTGGATCTATGAAGATAACGGTATCAGCAGGATCATGGAATGTCAGTTTTCCTGTATGAAGGACGAGGTAGGCAGACTGATCGGAAAGCTGTTTGTGTTCCATGATGTAACCACCAACAGACAGACCTTCTTTCAACTGGAAAACTCCATGCTGTATGATTCCATCACGGGCTTTTTCAACAAGCAGAGCTTCTATACCCAGATGCCTCAGTGGAATGATGACGAATACTGGCCTGTGGCTATCGTGGTTTGTAACGTGGATGGAATGCGCGCCATCAACGAAGCCTACGGAACGGAGTACGGCGATGGCGTTATGAAGCAGATCGCCCGGTATATCAGAAGACGTGCCGGAGAGGATGCTTTCTGTGCGAAGCTGGATAACGGCGATATTGTGGTGGTTTTGGAGCGAACCTCTGATGCGGACGCCAGCGACATTATGGATAATATCCGGGCAGAGATCCTGGATTTCTACGATCAGATGCCTGTATCCCTGGAGTATGGTATTGCCATCAAGGACAATTCGGCATCCAATTTCGAAAAGCTTTTGCAGGATGCCAGAACCAGTATGCAGAACAAGAAGATGCTGAAGGAAAAATCGGCTTCCAGCTCTTTGGTAAACTCCTTAAAGCAGACCCTTGCGGAAAGCGATTTCCAGACAGAGGAACATGTAGAGAGAACCAGACGTATGGCGGCAAGACTCGGAAAGGAAATGGGTCTGTCGGATGCCATCATCGGAAGACTGGAGCTGCTGGCGGCGCTGCATGATATCGGTAAGGTGGCAATTCCCCAGGATATCATTAAAAAGAAGGGCAAGCTGACGGCAGAAGAGAGAAACGTTATCGAGCAGCATACGGTAAAGGGCTATCGTATAGCCAAGAGTTCACCGGAGCTTGCAGAGATCGCAGACGGTATCCTGTGTCACCATGAGAAATGGGATGGTACGGGATATCCCAACGCATTAAAGGGAGAAGAGATCCCGCTGATCGCCCGTATCATTGCCTGTGTGGATTCCCACGACGTTATGGTAAATGACAGACCCTATCACAAGGGAATGCCGGAAAAGGATGCCATTGCAGAGCTTCGCAGATGTTCCGGTACGCAGTTTGATCCCAAGGTTGTAGAGGCCTTTACGAAGCTTCTGGAAAGAGAAGACCTTCCTGTGGATGAGCTTAAGAGAGCAGCCGAGGAGCATCAGAAGGAGGCCGATCAGGAGGCCCAAAAGACCCAGCAGGAGCCCCGGGATGAGATCTCCGAATCCGAGATCGATATCAGAAGACTTTTGACAGAGTAAGGAAGACTGGATCCATGAGAGATATGATTTTTAAAATGGAGCGCCCGGGATTGCTTGAGGAAGGACAGAAGGTAACGGTAAGCGAGGGCGAGCTTCCCAGCAGTTACTATTACACCATCGATCCCTCCCTTGCCATGTCGGGGAATATAGAGCTTCGAGACAGGCTTTTGGTTCGTGAGGGAACCGTGGTAAAGGTGGAAGAGAATAAGAGAGGCTTCTATGTGACGGTGAGTTTTATAGACTGAGAAAGTACAGAAGGAAGCCGGATACAAGAAAGTAAGCATATGCTAACAATATAGAATCAGGAGGAGGATATCAACATGCAAGTAATCAGTACAGAAAAGGCCCCTGCAGCCATCGGCCCCTATTCCCAGGGGATCATTGCGGGAGATTTCTTTTATGCTTCAGGCCAGATTGCCATCATTCCCGAAACAGGAGAGATCGCAGAGGCAACCATCGAAGCGCAGACCGAGCAGGTTATGAAGAATATCGGGGAGCTTTTAAAAGCAGCCGGGGCAGGATATGAGAAGGTGGTAAAAACAGGATGCTTTTTGGCAGACATGGGAGACTTCGGAGCCTTCAATGAGATCTATGCTAAGTATTTTTCCGAGCATAAACCCGCAAGAAGCTGCGTCGCAGTTAAAACCCTTCCGAAGAACGTGCTTTGCGAAGTTGAGGTTGTTGCGTATCTGGGAGAATAACTGGTTTGCATAACAAGAAAAGAGAGCCTTTGATTACATCAGTTCATAGGAGAGACTGGTGTTATCGAAGGCTTTTTTAATTCCCTGATCCCATAAGGAGTCCATGCTTCTGTCAAGGGTGAAGGAAGCATGGGAAATTCCGGTGAGGGCAGTGACCTGATCACCCTCTATACGGAAGGTGAGGATCAGCCCCTTGATGAGCTCCGGATCCCCTGTAAAGGAAGGGTGATTCAGAAGTGTATTCTGATAGGAGTCGGACGCACACAAAATGATCTGGCCCCGTAGATTATCCGATGGGGAGAGCTTTAAAAATTCCCCAAGCATGGGACGGAGCTGCCCGTAAGCCATGGGCTCGGAAGCATCCTCCGATGGTTTGATATGAAAGGTATAGCTGCCGATCAAAAGGATCTCTCTGACAAGAAAAGAGTCAAAGGTGCCCTTTTCAAGAAGCTGGGCGGATATTTCGTTTTTGTGTAGGAATTTCAGTGATATCATAGCATCCCCATTATAGACAAAAAGGGATTTTTTTACAATCCCTCTTTCCTTTTTGTAAAAAACATGCTATGATACCTAGTAATGAAAACTACATGTTATGGTTTTGATGCATAAAACAATAGGGGATGGATGTAATGGAAAAGTCGTACAAGATCATTATAGACAGCTGTGGTGAATTACCGGAGGAGAAAAAAGCGGATCCGCATTTTGAGCATGCGCCTTTGGAACTGGTGGTAGGTGATTACAGAACCTGGGATGATGAAGGCTTTGACCAGGCAGATTTTTTAAAGCGGGTTGCGGAAAGTCCCGTTTGTCCCAAGTCAGCCTGTCCTTCGCCTGAGCGGTATATGCAGGCCATGGATACTCCGGAAGGCACCGATGTGTATGTGGTGACCCTCTCGGGAGCTCTTTCCGGAAGCTACAACAGTGCAGAGCTGGCAAAGCGGATGTATCTGGAGGACAATCCGGGAAGAAACGTGTATGTATTCGATTCCTGCTCGGCTTCCTGCGGAATGACACAGATCGCATTTTTGATCGAGTCCCTGGCAAAACTGGGTACGGCCTTTGATGAAATCGTGAAAAAGGTTTCCGCATACCGGGATGATATGACTACTTATTTTGTATTGGATAATCTGGATTTTCTTCGGAAAAACGGAAGACTGACGGGACTGAAATCCCTGGTGGCCTCCACCCTTTCCATTAAGCCCGTGCTTTCCTCTACCATAAAAGGGGAGATCCAGCAGCTGGGACAGGCTGTGGGAATGAAAAAGGCCCTGGCAAAAATGGTAGATATCATAGCAAAGGAAAAACCGGACGCAAAGGACAGATCCCTGATGATCACCCATTGCAATGCGCCTCAGAGAGCGGAATATGTAAGACAGCTTTGTGAAAAGGTATTGGGATATCGATCCGTTCTGGTGATGAATACGGCAGGGGTCAGCTCCCTGTATGCCGGAGACGGCGGTATCATTGTGACGTTGTAGAATCTGAGATTACTTATTTGGAAACAGCCGCTGTAAAAGCGGATAGGAAAAGCGTTCTCCTGTAGTAAGGAGGATGCTTTTTTTGTCCTCTTCCTTCACATAGTCCATATTGACGGCAAGGGTTTTGGTTTTCAGCTGAAACTGAGGATACATACCAAGAGCCCGATCCACATCCCAGACAGTACCCACCATGGGAAGGGTAGTGCCGTCGGATAAATGATAGACCAAAGTGTGCTGCAGATCGTTGATATCGATATATACGATCTCATCCTTGGGAATGTAGTGGGTATCCTTTTCTCCCCGAAGCTCGATAAGGGTAGCGGCGCGGCGTCTTTCCTCGGCTTCCTGATGAGCGTCCGTGATCAGCTTGTGCAGGGGTGCAGTAAGGATGGGCTTATCAAGGGTATAAACGCCTGCAATGGCAGTCTCATAGGAAAAAGGTTCTTCCGCACTTTTGCAGATGGCAGCAATGCCGGGAACATTCATTTCCCGAAGCTGCTCGGCGATCTTCAGACTATGAGCGGTATCGTTATCAAAGTCCAGAATGAAGAGATCATACTTCATACATTCATGCAAAAAGGAAGACTCGTCGCCATAAGAAGAGATATAGAGGGTGCCGAGGGTAGGAGCAAGGGCAGTATTGGCCCTTCCTAAAAGACGCTCCGCCTGCTTGCGGTCCGCTACATTGTCGGCTACGATGGCGATATACATAGTTGATGCCTCCCTTTGTGGTTTGCTGGCAATTTTACGCAAAAAAAGACTGCGGCTACTTTTAGTTTACCGCAGTCCATTCTTTTTTACAAGTTTATAAGATGGTGATGGTAAAGGGAATCCGAAGCAGCATATAGCATCCGATGAGCTGCAGGATCAGGATCAGTGGCATCCCCACCACGAAGTACCAATGTTTGGTCTTGTGACGGAAGACGTACATCCCGATGATGCTTCCGATGCTGCCGCCGAAGATCGCAAAGAGGAACAAAGTAGATTCCGGTATGCGCCAGGCTCTTTTTCTGGCTTTGCTTTTATCGATCCCCATGAGTGAAAAACCGATTACGTTCATCACCAACAGATACAGGATAAGTGCTATGAGTATGCTTTTCATCAGTCTTTAAGGGCCTGCTGCATTTTCATGGCGCGAACCTTGGTGGAAAGGCCAAACAGGTTGATGAAGCCTTCTGCATCATGATGATCGTAAAGATCACCGGTGGTAAAGCTTGCAATGCTCTCATTGTAAAGAGAGTAGGGAGAGGTGGTTCCGGCTTTGATGATGTTGCCCTTGTAAAGCTTGAACTTCACTTCACCGGTTACATACTGCTGGGTGCTCTCGATGAAAGCCTGGGTAGCCTCACGAAGAGGAGAGAACCACTTTCCTTCATATACGATCTGTGCAAAGAGGGTGCCCATCGCAGCCTTGGTGCGAG
>JAEEGL014575907.1_pt1 | contig 10410 bp, 9 predicted proteins | sample 9134231 | NCBI WGS metagenome assembly JAEEGL01 (sample SAMN16246548, study PRJNA631951) | gut metagenome | biome: gut microbiome; feature: rumen; material: fiber-attached | host: Bos | place: Iran: Karaj | collected 2018-10
CAATCAGCCCGGGGTGCAGAACGCCTCCTGCGAGTTCGACGTGGAGACCCTGCGGCCCACCTACCGTCTGCTGGTGGGCATCCCCGGCAAGTCCAACGCCTTCGCCATCTCCAAGCGTCTGGGGCTGGGGGAGGACATCATCGAGGACGCCAAGAACCGCGTCAGCAGCGACAGCGCCAGCTTTGAGGCCACCATCGAGAAGCTGGAGCAGACCCGGCTCCTACTGGAGAAGGACCGGGAGCTGACCGCCAAGAAGCTGCGGGAAGCGGAGGAGCAGAACCGGAAGTCCGCCCAGCTGAAAAAAGAGCTGGAGGTCCGGCTGGAGAAGGCCGATCTCAAGGCCAAGCGGGAGGCCGAGCGCATCCTGCAGGAGGCCCGCCAGACCGCCGAGGACACCTTCCGCGAGTTGGACGAGATGCGGGAAAAGGCCAACGATGAGGACAATATCCAGCGCATCAACGAGGCCCGCAGCGAACTGCGGCGCCGGTTGAATCAGTCCTCGGAGGCCCTGCGCCAGCAGGAGCTGCCCAAGGAGAGCGAGCAGGTCTCCTCCCGCCCCATCCGTCCGGGCGACACGGTGCAGATCAAGTCCATGGGCATGAAGGCGGAGGTCCTCTCCGTCTCGCCGGACCGGGTACTGTCCCTGCGGGCCGGCATCATGAACGTCACCGCCAGGGAGGACGAGGTGCTGCTGCTGGAGGGCGTGTCTCAACAGACGAAAAAGAACGCGGCCTCCCTCGCCGGCTCCGCCACCCTGCGCAGCGCCGTCTCTCCGGAGATCGACCTCAGGGGCATGGAGGCCATCGAGGCGGTCCTGGCGGCGGAGCGCTATCTGGACAGCGCCGTGATGGGCAAGCTCAAAACCGTCACCATCATCCACGGCAAGGGCACCGGCGCGCTGCGCACGGCGGTGCAGAACATGCTGCGGCACAACAAGTTCGTCAAGTCCTTCCGACTGGGCAAATTCGGCGAGGGCGAGGCGGGCGTGACCGTTGTGGAATTGAAGTGACGGGGTTCCGCCTTTCCCGATAGAAAAAGCGTATAAAAGAGAATCGGGCGGACCGGCCGGAAATAGTGAAAATCACGAAACGGCGGAAAGCGGTTGACGATTGGATGAAAATTTGGTAGAGTAACAGAGAATCCAGAGGGTTCATCTAATAAGAGTAAGGAGATGCGGGCATGATTTCCAAGGAAGTAGTCATCAACAATCAGGTGGGTCTCCACGCCAGACCGGCGACGTTCTTTATCCAGAAGGCCAATGAGTTCAAGAGCAGCATCTGGGTCGAGAAGGAAGAGCGGCGCGTCAACGCCAAGAGCCTGCTGGGCGTCCTGTCCCTGGGCATCGTGAAGGGTACCGCCATCACCATCATTGCCGACGGCACCGATGAGGACGCGGCCATCGCTACGCTTTCGGAGCTGATCGATTCCGATTTCTCCGAGTAAAAACGGCAACATACAGAAGATAGGGGTGTGCTTCCTGCACACCCCTTTTTCAAAATTCCGATCGGGAGGTGAGGACATGCTGGATACCCTGCGGGAAAAAGCCAATCGGCTGCCCCTGCTGCCCGGGGTCTACATCATGCTGGACGCCCGGGGCGAGGTCATCTACGTGGGCAAGGCCAAGAAGCTGAAAAACCGGGTCAGCAGCTATTTCCACGGCGAGCATCTGCCCAAGGTGGCCGCCATGGTGGAAAAGGTGGCGGACTTCAACGTCATCGTCGCCGGCAGCGAGTTCGAGGCCCTGGTGTTGGAAAACTCCCTCATCAAGCGCCACAAGCCCCACTACAACATCCTCCTGAAGGACGACAAGGGCTATCCCTTCGTGCGGGTGGACCCGAGAGAAGAGTATCCGGTGATGAGCCTTTCGAGCCGCGCGGAGAAAGACGGCGCCAAATATTACGGCCCCTTCGGCGGCCGCAGCCAGACCCGCGAGATCCTGAACACCATTGACAAGGCCCTGCTGCTGCCGGACTGCAGCCGCCGATTCCCCCGGGATATCGGCAAGGAGCGGCCCTGTCTCAACTACCACATGGGCACCTGCGCCGGCTGGTGTCTGCAGGACAGCAGCGCGGAGGACTACCGGGCCCGGATGCGCCAGGCGGTGCTGATCCTGGAGGGCAAGAGCGGCGAGCTGATCGAGGACCTGAAGCGGCAGATGGAGCAGGCGGCAGAGGAGCTGCGCTTTGAGAAAGCGGCGGAGCTGCGGGATCGGGTGCGGGCCATCGAGGGCGTGACCGTGAAGCAGCGGGTCATCGCCACCGCCTTCGCCGATACCGACGCCGTCGGCTTCTGCCGGGGTGCGAAAAGCTGCTTTACCGTGCTGCATTTCGTGAATGGGGACCTGGCCGGCAAGGACGTGGAGATGCTGGACGAGCCTCTGGAGGAGGACGGTGAGGCGGTCTCCGACCTGGTGCGGCAGTACTATACCGCCCACCGGGGCGGCTGGCCCAAGTCCATCCTCCTGCCCTGCGAGATCGAGGATCGGGAGGAGCTGGAGACTCTGCTCAGCGAGACCGCCGGACGGCGGGTCTATATCGAGATGCCCCGACGGGGCGAGCGGATGCGCCTGATCGAGAGCGCCGCGCTCAACGCCCGGGAGGAGATCCAGCGCCGCACCACCATGGCCCAGCGCCGCAGCAAGACCCTGGAATGGCTGCAGAAGGCCCTGGAACTGGAGACGTTCCCCGGTCGGATCGAGGCCTTTGACGTCTCGAACCTGGGGGACACCGGGATCGTGGCGGCTATGACCGTCCACGTGGACGGCAAGCCCCTCAAGCGGGACTATCGGAAGTTCCGCATCAAGGACCTGGAGGGGGCTGACGACTATGCCAGCATGTACCAGGCGGTGTACCGCCGTTTCAAGCGCTATGCCGACGGGGACGAGCATTTCGCCCCGCTGCCGGACCTTCTGCTCATCGACGGCGGAGAAATCCACGCGGCCACAGCGGTGAAAGCCCAGCAGGATCTGGGCCTGTCGGTGCCCACCTTCGGCATGGTCAAGGACGACCGGCATCGGACCCGCGCCCTCATCACCCCGGAGGGGCGGGAGATCGGCATCCAGGCCAATCAAGCGGTCTTCGCCCTGATCGGCAGCATCCAGGAGGAGACCCACAACACCGCCATCGGCTACCAGCGTTCTCTGCGAAACGAGAGCTACGCCTCGGCTCTGGAGAGGATCGAGGGCGTGGGCCCCAGACGCAGGAACGACCTGCTCAAGGCCTTCAAGTCCGTCAAGGCCATCCGGGAGGCAACGGAGGAGCAGTTGGCTCTGGTGGTGCCGAGAAACGCAGCCAGGGCCATCTATCGGTATTTCCATCATGAGGAAGAGGGCGAAGCCCCTCATCCGTCGCCTTCGGCGACAGCTTCCCCCCGAGGGGAAGCCTGAAAGAAAGGAGATTAAAATGCGCGTGATCACCGGTTCCGCCCGGGGGAGGAAGCTGAAGACCCCGGAGGATATGGACATCCGCCCCACTACGGACAACGTGAAGGAAGCTTTGTTCAATATCATCCAGTTTGACATTGAGGGCCGGCGGGTGCTGGACCTTTTCGCCGGCACCGGGCAGCTGGGCATCGAGGCGCTGAGCCGCGGCGCAAAGAGCTGCGTCTTCATCGATGAGAGCAGGGAGGCCGTGAAAATCGTAAAGGAGAACCTGAAGACCTGCGGCCTGAACGGAACCGTCCTGCAGCAGAACGCCCTGGATTATCTCCGGGGAGGGGAGCGCTTCGACCTGATCTTCGTGGACCCACCCTATGACGCGGGCCTGTACGAGCCGGTGCTGAAAACCATCAATTCGGTTGACAAGCTGTCGGATGGTGGTATAATTATCTGTGAGACTCGGCGAGAGATCCCGCTGCCCGAGCTGACCCCGCCCTACCGAAAGGGCAGGGAATACCGCTACGGGAAGGTCAAAATCTGTATTTACACAAAGGAAAGCCAGGTATGAGTATCGCCATCTGCCCCGGCAGCTTTGACCCCATCACCCTTGGCCATCTGAACATCATCCGCCGCACCGCGAAGATTTTTGACCGGGTCATCGTCTGCATCATGCACAATGCCAAGAAGCCCAACCCCATGTTTACTGTGGAGGAAAAGGTGGAGATGGTCCGCAAAGCCACAGAGCGCTATCCCAACGTGACCGTGGAGTGGTCTGACGGGCTGCTGGCGGAATACGCGCGGCAGTATCCCGGGGCCGTGATCGTCAAGGGCCTGCGCGCCGCCTCGGACTTTGAGTACGAATTTCAGATGAACCTCATCAACAAAAAGATCAACCCCGATCTGGAGACCATGTTTCTGACCGCCAGCGAGAAATACACCTTCCTCAGCTCCTCCGTGGTGCGGGAGATGGCCAGCTATGGCGCGGACCTCACGGGACTGGTGCCCCATGAGCTGATCGATCAGATCGAGGCTAAGGCCAAGCAGTGGAGGATGCAATAATGGAAAACAACGACGTGATGGAACTGCTGGACATCCTGTTCGGCATGATCAGCGAAGCGTGGAACGTCCCTCTTGGTGGGGACAAGTGCGTCATCGAGCGGGAAAAGGCCCTGAGCATCATCAGCGATATCAAGGCGGCTCTGCCCTCCTCCATCGCGGAGGCCAAGCGTCTGGTGGCCGCCAGGGACGAGTTCATCGGCAATGCCAAGCGGGAGGCTGAGGCCATGCGCAAGAGCGCCGAAGAGAAGTCCCGCATGCTGGTGGACGAGCAGGAGATCACCCGCATCGCCCGCAGCCGCTCGGCGGACATGATCGCCGAGGCCGAAAACAAGTCCACGGAGCTGCGCCGGGTCGCCAAGGAATACGTGGACGATCTGATGCGTCAGACTGAGGAAAACCTCTCCGCCTCTCTGGATTCGATCCGCGCCGCCCGCAGCAGCTTCCGCAGCGCCAAGGCGCCGAAACGGCCTGTCGTTGACGAAGAGGAAGCGTGATCCCGAGTCCATCGTGAACAAAAAACCGTGCCTCAACGGCACGGTTTTTTTGCTGCACTTTTTCGGAGCGATATGATTGAAAAAAGACAAAAAGTTACAGAGATTTAGACTTGCATTTTGCAGGGGGGTCCCCTATAATGGAGGTGCAAAGTGGTTTGAAGTGGTGGAAAATGGAGCATTACTCCAGGGAAATACAGAAGGAGCGATTTGCGTGACAGGCGAATTTCAACACTCTCTTGATAATAAAGGTCGGCTATTTATTCCTGCCAAGCTCCGGGACGAGCTGGGCGAGATTTTTTTCATAACCCTCTCGATGGATCGCTGCCTCAGCGCCTACAGCAGCGAGGCATGGGAGAGCTTTTCGGAAAAAGTCGGGGCCATGCCCTACGTAAAACAGCGGAAAATGCGCCCGCTTTTTGCCCATGCCGCCCGCTGTGAGCTGGACAGCCAGGGCCGCGTTCTGATCCCCCAGAATTTGCGGGAATACGCGGGCTTTACGAAAAACGTCACGGTTGTGGGCTGCAACAACCATGCCGAACTCTGGGACAGCGAGGCCTGGAGCGCCGTGTTCAAGCAGGAGACCACGCCCGAGAACATCGCCGCCGTGATGGAGGAGCTGGAGTTCTGATGGACGGGGCGAAGCACGTTTCCGTCCTGCTGGACGAGTGCATCGAGAATCTGAACGTCCGTCCCGACGGGATCTATGTGGACGGGACCTTGGGCCTGGGCGGTCATTCCTTCGCGATCGCCTCACGCCTGAGTACCGGCCGGCTCATCGGTATCGACCGGGATCCCAGCGCCATCGAGCGGGCGGGACACCGACTCGCCCCTTTTGGCGAGCGGGTGACCCTGATCCACGGCAATTTCGGCGACGTAGCCGAGATCCTGGATTCCCTGGGGATTGAGGGCGTGGACGGGATGCTCTTTGACCTGGGCGTTTCCTCTCCGCAGCTGGACGAGGCGGAGCGGGGCTTTTCCTACATGCAGGACGCCCCACTGGACATGCGCATGGACAGCACGGCGAGCCTGACGGCCTGGGACGTGGTGAACGGCTGGGACGAGGGCCGCTTGAACCGGATCCTCTGGGACTACGGGGAGGAGCGTTTCGCCCGCCGCATCACCGCTGCCATCCTCTCGGCCCGGGCAAAAAAGCCTATCGAGAGCACCCTGGAACTGGTGGAGATCATCAAGAGCGCCATGCCGGCCGCGGCCCTGCGGGAGAAGCAGCACCCGGCCAAGCGGAGCTTTCAGGCCATCCGCATCGCCGTCAACGACGAGCTGGGCGAGGTGGAGCGGATGATGGACACTGCGCCGGACAAGCTGAACCCGGGCGGAAGACTCTGCGTCATCAGCTTCCACTCCCTGGAGGACCGGATCGTGAAGAACGGCGTCGCCCGCCGGGAAAACGGCTGTACCTGCCCCCGGGAGGCGCCCATCTGCACCTGCGGCTTTGTGAAGACCCTGCGCAGCGTGAGCCGCAAACCCATTTTACCGAGCGAGGACGAGATCGAGAGAAATCCACGCTCCCGCAGCGCGAAACTGCGCGTGGCGGAGAGAGTGTGAGGATATGAACAGACTGGAAAACCTGTTTCGGGCCATTTGCCTGGGCTTTTCCGCACTGATGCTGGTGCTGAGCCTGCTGTGCGGGATCCGCCTAGCCGCCGTGAACGATCTGGCGGCCGACCGCGAGCGGGAGGTGAAGCGTCTGCGGGCGGAGAACGCCCGGCTGCGCGCCCGCTGCGAGAGCAGCATGAGCCTGGAGGAGATCGAGCGCTACGCCGAGGAGGAGCTGGGGATGCAGCGCCTCAGCGGCGAACAGATGATCTGGGTGGGAGAGCCGGTCCGATAGACAAGAGCCGCACAAAAGAAGAATCCTTGGATCAGCCGCGGAATATACTTTCGTATCTTTCTTGTGCGGGTGATCGACATGAAGAAAAAACAGGTTGGCAGCGCAGCGCCCGGGACGGGGCCCAATCGCCAGATGCTTCGCCGCACGCTGTTGTTGTCGGCAGTGTGCGGCGTTGCTGCGTTTGCGCTGCTCTTGGCCAGACTTTATCGGCTGCAGATCGTGGACCACGGCTTCTACGAGCAGCGGGCCATCGAGCAGCAGCTCCGGGAGGCGCCGACCGCCGCGGCCCGGGGGACCATCTACGATACCCGGGGGCGGGTCCTGGCCGTCAGCGCCTCGGTGGACAACGTCTATCTGAGCCCGGCGGAGATCCGGCAATACGGCGAGGACCGGGAGCTGATCGCCCGGGAGCTGAGCCGGATCCTGGACCTGGACTATGAGGACCTGCTGGAAAAGACCGGGCAGACAGGCTCCTGGTACGTGACGGTGGCCCGGAAGGTGGAGAAGGAGCAGGCCGACCTGGTCCGCGCCTTCAAGACCGAGTATGGTCTTCGCGGCGTCCGTCTGGAGACGGACACCAAGCGCTACTATCCCAATTCCTCCCTGGCCTGCCACCTGATCGGTTTCGTGGGGACGGACAACAACGGCCTGGAGGGCATCGAGGCCCGCTATGACAGCGTCCTGGCCGGGACCGCCGGCCGGACCGTGCGGGCCACCAACGCCTATGGCACGGAGCTGCTCTTTTCCGGCTTTGAGGAGTTTCAGCCGGGGGAGGACGGCTGCGACATCGTCACCACAGTGGACGCCACCATCCAGTATTTCGTGGAGAAGCATCTGCGACAGGCGGTGGAGGACTTCGACGCGCTCAACGGCGCCGGGGCCATCTGCATGGATGTAAATACCGGGGCGATCCTGGCCATGGCGTCTCTGGACGGCTATGATCTGAACCATTTCCTGGACGTGAGCGACGAGGCCAGGGCTGCCATCGACGCGGCGCCCAGCCGGGAAGAGGCCCAGCGCCTGCTGAACGAGGCCAGGGCACGCCAATGGCGCAACAAGGCCCTGTCCGACACTTACGAGCCAGGCTCGACCTTCAAGATCATCACCCTCTCCATGGCATTGGAGGAGGGAGTCGTGGATCTGAACAGCGGCTTTTACTGCGGCGGCAGCGTCACCGTCAAGGGCAGGACCACGCCGATCCGATGCTGGAAGGACGGAGGCCACGGTTCCCAGAGCCTCACCCAGGCGGTGCAGCACTCCTGCAACGCCGCCTTCGTCAACATCGGCCTGCGGGTGGGGGCGGAGCGCTTTTACGATTATTGTGAAGCCTTTGGCTTCCTGAGCAAGACCGGGGACCCGGACGAGAACCTGAGCGCCGTCACAGGCATCGATCTCGCCGGTGAGAGCGGCAGCATCTGGTGGAGCGAAAACACCTTCTGTTCGGAGCGGAACCTCTCCCAGCTGGCGGCGGCCTCCTTCGGACAGACCTTTACCATCACGCCGCTGCAGCTCATTACGGCGGTCAGCGCCTGCGTCAACGGCGGAAAGCTGATGCAGCCTTTCGTGGTGCGGCAGATGATCCGGCCGGACGGGAGCGTGGCCTATGAGCGGGAGCCCACCGTGGTGCGACAGGTCATCCGACCCGAGACCAGCGCCCAGGTGCGCGCCATCCTGGAGCAGGTGGTGGGCGACCCCAAGGAGGGCACCGGGCGCAACGCCGCCGTGGCAGGCTATCGCATCGGCGGCAAGACCGGCACCAGTGAGAAGGTCAGCCTGGAGGCCCGGACCGGGGAGAAGCAGTACATCGTATCTTTCATCGGCTTCGCCCCGGCGGACGATCCTCAGATCGCCCTGCTGGTGTTTCTGGACACTCCCTCCAACAAGTCGGGGATCTATATCAGCGGCGGTCAGATGGCGGCCCCCGTGGTGGGGAACATGCTGGCGGACATCCTGCCTTATCTGGGCGTCGCGCCACAGGAAGGGGAGGAGAGCCGCAGCACCGTGATGCCCGAGCTGGAGGGGAAGACCCTGGACGAGGCGGCGGCCCTGCTGAAAGACGCGGGCCTTCGTTACCGGACCATCGGCGAGGAGGGGAGCGTCACCGCCCAGCTTCCCCGCCGGGGCCAACGCATCGCCTCCGGTACGGAGGTGATCGTGTACCTGGGCGCGGAGCCCTCCCCGGAGCGGGAACTCATGCCGGATCTGAGCGGCATGAGCTACCAGGAGGCCCGGGACACCCTCTCGTATTACGGACTGTTTTTGCGGACCCAGAGCCCTGCGGGGGACACGGACCGGCAGACGGTGGGCTATCAGAGCATCCCCGCCGGGACCCTGCTGGAACACGGTCAGGTCGTCACGGTGACCCTCATCAGCGACGACGATTCCATCCTGGGAAAATATTGAGGAAACGATATGAAACTGAAAGAGATCCTGAAGAACGTTCACATTCTCCAAAGCACCGCCGACCCGGAGACGGAGATCACCGGCGTCAGCTACGACTCCCGGCAGACCCAGCCCGGCGACCTGTTCGTGGCGGTCCGGGGCTTCGAGGCGGACGGCCACCGCTTCATCCCCAAGGCCATGGAGCGGGGCGCGGCGGCGGTGCTGTGTGAGACCCCGCCGGAGGGGGACGTCCCCTATGTGCAGACGGATGACTGCCGTCTGGGTCTTGCCCTGACCAGCCGGGACTTCTTCGGCAACCCCGCCGGGGAGATGACGATGATCGGCATCACGGGTACCAGCGGCAAGACCACCTCCTCCTACCTGCTCAAGCATCTGCTGGAGAGCAAGCTGGACGCCAAGGTGGGGTTGATCGGCACCAACGGCAACTGGATCGGGGATGAGTTCCTCCACACCGAGCACACCACGCCCGAGAGCTACGAGCTGCACCGCCTCTTCCGCCGCATGGCGGACGCCGGCTGCACCCACGTGGTTATGGAGGTGTCCTCTCACTCCCTCACCCTGGAGCGGGTGGCCGGCATCACCTATGACGTTTCGCTCTACACCAATTTGAGCCAGGATCATCTGGACTTCCACAAGGACATGGCCGACTACGCCGCCGCCAAGCGCAAGCTCTTCTCTCAGAGCCGGATCGGCTGCCTGAACGCCGACGACGCCTGGACGCCCTTCATGCTGGAGGGCGCGGCCTGCCCCTGCCGGACCTATTCGGCGGAGCGCAACGATGCGGACCTGGCTGCCAAGGACGTCCGCCTGAGCGCCTCAGGCGTGCGATTTGCCGCCATGAGCGGCGGGGAGATCGCCCTGACGAAGCTGGCCATCCCCGGGATCTTCTCGGTGTACAACGCACTGGGCGTCATGGCCGTGGGCCTGGCGCTGGGGATCCCGCTTGCCGAGTGCGCCGACGCCATGTCCAGCGCCAAGGGCGTCAAGGGGCGCATGGAGGTGGTTCCCACCGACGGGGACTACGCGATCCTCATCGACTACGCCCACAAGCCGGACGCACTGGAGAAGGTGCTCAAGACCCTGCGGCCAGTCACCCGGGGCCGGCTCATCGCCCTCTTCGGCTGCGGCGGCGACCGGGATCACGGCAAACGCCCCATCATGGGCCGGATCGCTGCGGAGCTGGCGGACCTGTGCGTCGTGACCAGCGACAATCCCCGCACCGAGGATCC
>JAEEGL014629402.1_pt1 | contig 10410 bp, 12 predicted proteins | sample 9134231 | NCBI WGS metagenome assembly JAEEGL01 (sample SAMN16246548, study PRJNA631951) | gut metagenome | biome: gut microbiome; feature: rumen; material: fiber-attached | host: Bos | place: Iran: Karaj | collected 2018-10
CATACCATTTGCGTTCGATGTTCGACGCATTGGCCATGAACGTTGTCTTCACGCATTAACCCTCCCTAGCAATATAGGCACTTTAAACAAAATAAAAGACACGCAAAGTCTGCCGATCGGTTACCGGGGCTTGTGGGAACCGGGTCGTAACTTCACATAGGGACATTCTATTAAAAATCATTGACGAAGTCAAGCAATATTTGACGATTCATGAAAAATTCATTTCAAAAATAAGCTCAGGCCTCTTCCGCCACCGGCTCAGGTTTACGTTTTTGCTGCTCCAATTTGCGCTTTCGATAGCTTCTGAGCTCGTTCCATGTTGTGAGAGACGTGATCACGGAAAGACCGGTGATGAGTCCAGCCTGCCAGAGCGGCGTCTCCGTAAGGCTTTTATAAGACCGCCAGACCTCGAAGTACCCGTTGAATGCGATACAGAACAGAGCGACGAGGACAACGGCAGAAATTTTTCCCTGCGGCGCCAGCGCGTAAGAAATGACGAGGATCAGCGCAATCCCAAGGATTCCGCCCAAAAGGAAATCTGAGACCAGCGGAATCAGGCTGCCGCTCCCCTCGTATCGAATCGTCAGAAGGTATACGCAGCCTTTTACGCCGACGTACAGGAAAAGACCGAATGGAATTATCATCAGCCAATGCAGCCAGCTCAGCAATTTTTTCATCAAAGATACCCCCTTGGGATTCTAATTCAAATGAAAAAACCACTTGTATTTTACCATAGATACGCGCAAATGTCAGCCTTCTCCCGTCGATCCCATGCCGCCGTTTCGAAGGGCGCCGATTCCGGCCGCGTCGCCGTCGACGGTCAGGTAGCGATAGAATATCCCCTGCGCAATCCGCATACCTTTCGCGATTTGCACGGGGCTGTCGCCCAGATTGATCAACGCCACGAAGATATGGCCTTCGTTTTCCGCGTTACCGTAATAATCGGCGTCGATGATCCCTTCGTCGTTGACGCAAGATACGAGATTCCGAATTGAAAAGCCGGACCGCACATGAATCCCAAGATATTCGTCCGGCTGCATATACGCTTTCAGTCCCGTCGGCACCAGCGTGACGCGATGGGGCGCGAGCGATACGTCCTCTGCGGCGGCAAGGTCATACCCTGCACTACACGCCGTCTTTCGCACCGGCAGGGCAATCCCTTTGTCGTCGTAAGACGTTACGACTTCAAAACCTCTCGTTTTCATATTTCCTCTTTCCTAAATAAAAACCGCCGCAGAAATATCACGGCGGTTTTTATTTCTATTCTTTCTTCTCCGTATCAAAGGCGCAGTTCAGCGGACGCGCAGGCGTAATAGTCGAGATAGCATGCTTGTAGACCATTTGCTGCTTTCCCATCGACTCCAGGACAACCGTAAAGCTGTCGAAGCCGCGCACGTTTCCTTTGATCTGAAACCCGTTGACAAGATGGACGATGACGCCTACGTTTTCCTTTCTTGCCTGATTCAAAAAGGTGTCCTGTAAATTAAACGTCTTTGCCGTCACTGCGCTCCCTCTCCTTTAGATATAATGATGGTTAATTGTCGTTAAAACCGCCTCCGAAAGTTCCTCAAAAAGAACCTCGTCAACGTCAAACCAATGAATGTATGGCATCTTTCGATACCAGGTGAATTGCCGCTTGGCAAAATGCCGGGTCGCCTTTTTTATGTTTTCGACGGCCTCCGCAAAGCTCAATTCCCCGTCGATGTACGCCGCCATCTCTTTATAACCTATGCCCTGCATCGCGCGGGCATTCCGAGGAACACCGCTCGCAAGAAGCCTCCTGACCTCTTCTTCCAGTCCCGCGTCAATCATCGCGTCGACACGTTTTTCAATCCGCTCGTAGAGCTTCTTTCGATCGGCGCAGAGCCCAATCACGCAGGCGTCGTAAACAAGCCCGACTTCCTGTTTTTCCTGAGAAATGCGCTCCTGTCCGAGACGCCAGACCTCCAGCGCGCGCACGACGCGCCGAAAATCGTTAACGTGGAGTCTTGCAGCCGTCTCCGGATCGACTTTCTCCAACATTTGGTGGATATACGCCTTGCCGCGTTCTTGCGCCAATCGTTCCAGCGAAGCGCGGTATTCGCCGTCTTCGTGATTTTTGTTGAAACAGTACCCTTCCAGCAGCGCTTTCACATAAAGACCCGTGCCTCCGGCGAGAATCGGGATTGCGCCGCTTTGATTGACCGCATGGATTTCATCGGCGGCCAGCCGTTGGAATTCCGCCGCGTTGAATCCATCGTCCGCCGGGTCCAAAATGTCGATCAGCGCGTGGCGGACACCGCTGCGTTCCGCTTCATCCGGCTTCGCACTGCCGATGTCGAAACCGCGATAGACGAGCATCGAATCTCCCGAAACGATGCTCGTCTTCAATACTTTCGCAATCCGAACGGCCAGCTTTGTCTTACCTGTGGCGGTCGGACCCAAGACGACGATCAATTTGTCCCTGGGTTTGCCTATCGTCATTTAAGCTCCAATGATTCGCCGGGCTGGACGATATGGACGTGCGCCCGAGTGCTCGATTCCGTCAGCTCCTGATACTTTTTGACGTCCTGCTCGATAACCGGCCAGGTGTCGTAGTGAATCGGTATCACATTGGCCGCGTTCAGCCACTGGGCCGCGAGAGCCGCGTCTTCAAGGCCCATCGTGTAGTTATCCCCGACGGGCAGGAGCGCATAGTCGATAGTATCCTTGCGGCCGATTAGCTTCATATCGTGGAAGAGGGCCGTATCTCCGGCGAAGTAAACCGTCTTGCCGCCCATCTGAATGACGAAGCCGCAGGCGACACCGCCGGCCACGCCGGAGCTGTGCAGCGCAAGCGTCATACGCACTTTACCGAAGGGCAGCTTGACGGAGCCGCCGAGGTTCATGCCGTGAGCTTTCAGTTCCGTGCCTGCCTGCTCGTTGCAGAGTCCGATTACTTCGGGGATCGCTACGATCGTCGCCCCTGTCCTCTTCGCGATGGTCGGCGCGTCGCCCAGATGATCCCCGTGGGCGTGGGAGACAAGAATATAATCGCAGCTCACGTCGTTCGCCGCAATCGCCGCTTTCGGGTTTCCTGTCAAAAACGGATCGGCAAGCACCTTATGCGCACCGTCGTCCAACAAAAAACAAGCATGCCCGTAGTAAGTGTACTTCAACATATAATTTCCTCCCCGTTTTTTATCTATCAAAGACTTTGTTCGGATTCCGCCTTCTTGCGAAGGAAGCTCACGCCAAAGACCTTGACCGTGTAATAAAATCCAATCAAAAAGGGAATATACTCGGCAATCAGGCGCCAGCAAACGGCGACGATGCCCACCGTTCCCTGAGGCACAGTTTCACTGAAAAGCAGGACGAAACCGCCTTCGGCAATGCCGGAACCGCCGGGCGTCGGCGTAAAATACAGAAGCATGTTGAGAAAAATCATGCGTCCCATGACCGCGTACCAGTCCGCATCGTAGACGCCAAGACCAAGGAGCAGACAAGGAACGATCGCGTATATGCAGATCAGCGAGAGCCCCGACTCGATAAAGACGAGGATCATGGCCTTCGGGGATTCTCCCAGCAGCCGAATCGCGTTGCGTGTGTCGCGGTAGATGTGGATCAGGGACCGTCGTCTCGCTGGGGAAAGCTTGCGCGCCAGCTTGACGACAAGCTGCCCGAGCAGATTGGAATTCATGGCCCAAATCAAAAATACGATAACGACAAACGCGGCAAAGGAGATCAGCATCAGCTTCGTATTGGACACGCCGGGCAAAATATGGGCTTCATGCATGAAGATAAAAGGCATGCAAAGGATCAAAAAAAGGATCGAGACCACGGTCCGGACGAAGACGAGCACGGTCGCCTTGCCGGTAGGCACGCCCGCATGGCGCAGAAACATCATCTGCGCCACCGCGCCCCCCGTCGCTCCCGGAGTCAAAAGCGCGAGAAAGTAGTTTCCGAATACTACCTGCACCGCCTGCGACAGCGTGATTTCCTCATGCGATATATGCACAAGATGCATCAGCCGGGAACCGTCCAGAAAAAGCCCAACGCCGATGAAGAGCAGCGCCAAAGCCAACGACCAGGGCTGAAACATCGTCAAATTCGTAAGCGTATGGATATCCACCGTAAAGTAGATGACCGCCCCGGATATCGCCAGCAGCAACAGCACGAGAAGCGCCAGCCGCTTATAGAATTTCCCCATTCGTTAACTCCTCATATGAAATCAGACGAATCTGCCGTTCTTCTATGATTTGCCTCGCCTCCGTCGAGGTCACGGAGGCCAGTTCCTCTTCCCAATGATATGCCCAGTGGTAAATATCGTCCAAAACGCAGTTGTCTTTGCCCGGGTGGACCATGATTTCAGAAACGCCGTCGGGCAGTGCACGCAAAATCGACAAAAAATGCGGCGTAAAGAGATGGCCTCCGGCCAGCATGCCGAAAAACGAATCCGGAGTAACAATCCCGGCATGTCGTATCGCGCTTTTCGCCATGCGGGCGCAGGACGTCAGACCGCATTTCGCGACATACCGGCCCACAGAGGTCGGATATCCGCCCGTAAACAGGAACGGCTCCGCCGGAAGGCGCATTTTCGTAAAGCCGTATTTTTTCGCTAGCGAAAGCACCGTCCGAATCACGCCGGGGAGCACATGCAGGTGCTGATGACTGTCGATATGCGTGAGGCGAACTCCCATTTCCCTAGCTCGAAGAATCTGCGCCTCACATTCCACGTAAAGCTCTTCCATACGAACGCCCCCGGTCATATAGCGGTGGATAAATGCCGTATGGTCAGGCAGCAAACGTCCATTTTCTCCGATCAGACTCGGCACCTGCAACGGCGGAAGTATCGGGCGTTCCGCAACCAAAGTTAGATGGATCCCGACGCCAAGGCCTGGATTCTTTTTAGCGAGCTCCGCAGCCTCCTCCGCCGCGGCTCCGGCCGCGACGAAGGAAGTACTGCGAATACAACCCCTTTCATACCCTTCTATGATACCATGATTGACGGCAGAATGCAGCCCGAAATCATCGGCGTTTACGATCAGCCGCTTCATTTCACCCATTCCTCATGACTGGCGAACGCATTATGATTGTGGATTGACTCGAAATTTTCACAGGCGACCGAGAACCATTCCAGTCCCGGTAACTCCCGGAACGCAATCACCAAATCGCGGAGCATGTCCTCGACGAATTTCGGATTTTCATAGGCGCGCTCGGTCACATACTTTTCGTCTTCGCGCTTTAAGAGCGAATAAAGAGGGCTCGAAGCCTGCTTTTCCATTAACGCTGCCAAATCTTCAATATATATGCACTCGACGCCTTCCCGAAAACGCAGCCGGGCTCGCATGACGCCTCTCTGGTTGTGGGCGCCATACTGTGATATGGATTTACTGCAGGGACAAAGAGACGTAGAGGGCACCTCGACACCCAATTCAAACACAAACTTCTTGCCTTTTTCCTTGCTGCCGAAAAAACAGCAGTCAAGATCGAGAAACGACTCCTTGCCGCTGACCGGCGCAAACTTCTTGATAAAGTATTTGAAACGGATCTCAATATTGGCCGAAGCGGCGGCAAGCCGCTCCAGAGCCTCGTCGAGAATCGCTTCCATTTCTGGTTCCGCAACAGGCCGCGCGCTCCATTGATTCAAAATCTCCATGAAGCGGCTCATGTGCGTTCCCTTGTATTCCTGTGGAAGAGAGACCGTAAAGCAAATACGGGCCAACACATGCTGAAAATCCCCCTCTTTCGTCCTGATCTGGAACGGAAGATGGATTTCGCGCACGCCGACGTGTTGGATCGCAATTCCTCGGGAATCGACGCTGTTTTGTATATCCTCCAAAAACATATCCTCCATATATACAGCGAATCATCAAACGCGAAGCGAACGGATCGCTCCGGCAAGATCGTCTGCTCCGAACACCGCCGAGCCTGCCACCAGTACGTCCGCCCCCGCGTCGACCACGAGCTTCGCCGTGTCCGCATTGACGCCGCCGTCCACTTCGAGCTCGATATTCCGGCCCGACGATTCGATCATTTCACGCAGACGGCGAATCTTTTTGAGCGTCGAAGCAATGAACTTTTGTCCTCCGAATCCCGGATTCACCGTCATGGCGAGGATCATATCCGCATCGTCGAGGAGCGGTTCGGTCATATCGGCGGGCGTCCCCGGATTCAAAGCGATCGCCGCCTTGACACCTTGCGCGTGAATCGCCTGTATGATGCGATGCCCGTGCCGGACCGCTTCCGCGTGGAAAGTGACAATGTCCGCGCCGGCCGCGACAAACGCGTTAATCTGATCTTCCGGCCGCTCGATCATCAAATGCACGTCAAAAGGTTTCTTTGTGTACGGCCGAAGCGCCTTGACTACGGCCGCGCCGATTGTGATCTGCGGGACGAACTGGCCGTCCATGACGTCGATATGGATGTAATCGGCGCCGGCCTCGTCCAACCTCTGCACCTCGGCGCCCAGCTTTGAAAAATCAGCCGAAAGAATCGAAGGGGCAATTTTCAGCATATTGGTCTTCCCTCTTTCTCATTTGTCGACGCGCTACTTTTTGCCCGTCTCGTTTGTCCGGCTGGGCGGCTTTGATCCGGCCTCATCGCCCTTGCCCGTTTCTTCCTTTTTTCCGGACGACGGCGGATTGCTCGGTCCCATCGGCTCCGCAAGCACGAAATCGACCGTCGTGCCCTCGTCGACCTCCGTCCCGGCACTGGGCGTCTGATGGAGGATCGTGCCCGAGGCCTGACGGCTCTTTTCCCGGGTCACAGTTCCGAGGGACAGCTTAATCTGTTTAAGGCGGTCCTTCGCGGCGTCAAGCGTGCCTCCCGTAAAATCGGGAACGTTGACCAGCTTGATTGGCTGCCCTTTGCTGATCGTCAAATCGACAATCTGCCCTTTTTGTATCTTCTTACCTGCAGCCGGCTCTTGTTCCAGTACCGTCCAGGCTTCCTGATCCGACACTTTTTCGTAAACGCTTCCGACCGTGAGTCCAATTTTTTTGAGCTTGTCTTCGGCAGATAGTCGGGACAGGCCTTTCAGGTTCGGCATCGTGAGATCTTCGCCCCCCTTGCTGACATAGATCGTAATCACGCGCTGTTCCTTGACCGTCGCCCCCGCGTCTGGGGATTGGGAAATAACCTGACCTGCAGCCACCTCCGCATTGAACTCTTCGACTACGTTGACGCGAAGGTTCGAAGTCTCAAGCAGCTGTTTGGCGAGTGCCATCGGACGGGCCTTGACGTCCGGCACCTGTACCTCGGCCATGCTCCAGAACTTTCCGAAAGCCAGAAACGCTCCTGCCGTGAACCCGAGGAAAACTATGATTGTCGCTGCCGCCATAAAGATCTTTGACTTGAAAAAAGAGCCTGACTGCGGCTTCTCCTCATCGTTATCCGATTCCTCCTGCTCTGCGTCTGTGTCGACGTCGATGCGGGGCATCAAACGTGTTGCAAAAGGATCGCTCTCCCCCGTTTCAAAGCCGCCTTCAAAGCCGAGGAATCGCTCCGTATGCTGAATATCCTCAATCAGTTCGTCGCTGCTCGGCCGATTCTCCGGCTCTTTCGCCATCGCTTTCTGCACAATGGCCTCGACCATCGGCGGCAGCTTATGATTGTGCTGACAAATCGGCTTCGGCTCTTCCTGCAAATGCTTCAGGGCGATGCTCACTGTTGTCTCTCCCGTGAAGGGAAGCTCTCCGGTCAGCAACTCGTAAAGGACGACGCCAAGGGAATAAATATCCGATTTGGGCGTCACCTTCGTACCCTTCGCCTGCTCCGGCGAGAAATAATGCACGGAGCCGACGACGTTTCCGTTGTACGTCATCGTCGACGAAGTGACGGCGCGGGCGATTCCGAAATCCGCAACTTTTACGCGGCCATCCGGCGTGACAAGAATATTGTGCGGCTTAATATCGCAGTGTACGAGATTATTCGCATGCGCTTCCCGAAGGGCGCGGGCGATCTCCTTTGCGATACGAAGCGCCTCTTCCACGGAAAGGCACCCTTCCCGCTGTACCTTCTTTTTCAGCGTTTCCCCAGCGATATACTCCATCACGATATAATGCTGTTCCTCATCTTGCCCGACGTCGTATATGCCGACAATATTGGGGTGAGACAGCCGAGCCGCCCCTTTTGCCTCCAGACGAAACTTCTCCAGGAATTCTTCGTCTCCAGCAAGCTGGGCATGAAGAATCTTGACCGCCACCATGCGATCGAGGATCATGTCATGCGCTTTATAGACGTCAGCCATTCCGCCGCCGCCGATGTGATCGAGGAGTTCATAGCGGTGATCCAAAATGCCGCGTTCCACGTTACTTCCCTCCAAAAACTATTCCAAACCGTTAATTCACGTTTCTCATTTTAAATCGTCGAACTTTACGACGATAGCGCTGATATTGTCGTGGCTACCGGCCTCGATGGCTTTCTGAACCAGTTTTTCCGCCACGTTTTCTCCCTTGGGGGATGCGAGAAGCATATTGCAAATCTCCTCGTCCGATACGACGGACGTCAAGCCGTCGCTGCAAAGCATCAATATATCGTGCTCCGCCGCCGAAAAGGCGCCCGTGTCGACCTCCAAATCCGTCTCCACGCCGACCGCGCGCGTGATGACGTTTCGCTTCGGGTGAGACCGAGCTTCCTCCGACGTGATGGAACCGTTCGCGACGAGATCGGAGACCAGCGAATGATCGCGCGTGATTTGCGTAAGCACCTGATTCCGAAGCAGATAGAGCCTGCTGTCCCCCACATGGGCCCAGACAATCTGGCCGCCTTCTCGATGAAAGATCGTCGCCGTGGTACCCATGCCGGAATACTTCGGATGCTCCCGCACCATTTGCAGGATCGCGTCGTTTGCGCAAAGCAGCGCCTTTTTCAGTACGTTTTCGTCAAAGCTTGACTCCGCAGACAAAGCGTCCCGAACCGTATCCGCCAAAATACGGCTTGCGACTTCGCCCGCTACATAGCCGCCCATACCGTCGGCGATCACATATGTCTCATGGCCTAAATCGGCTACGACGTCTTCGTTCAATTCCCGTCGCGGTCCGATATCCGTGGCCAGATAAACCTCCGCCATATGCGTCGCCTCCTATCCGTTGATATCTCAATCAGTAAGAAATGTCAAATAATCTCATACCGGAGTAATGTATTGCCTAGTCCAATCTCGTCACCGGGCAACAGGCACGCATCCGACGTCCTCGTCCCGTTGACAAAGAGCCCGTTCAAACTGCCCGCGTCTCGAATCACATGACGATGGCGTTCGTATTCTATCGACGCATGCAGACGGGATACGTTGAGATCCGTCAAAATGAAATCGTTTTGATCGCGGCGCCCGAGATACACCTTACGTTCCCCGATTTCTAGATACGCTTTCGCATCGACGCCGCGAATCACACGCAAGGAAGCTAGACGGCGCACCGGCGGTAGATTGAGCGGCAACGTGAACTCGGAATGAGACAGCACTAATGTATTGGAATCGGTATCCGCCGTAATTTGCGGCTTTGAATTCTCATAATAGGACGAGACTTCAAAAGTCCCCTTCTCCATCGCGGTTTCTTCCCGCAACCGCAGAGACAAGGCGTCGTCCATGAAACTGTCCGACTGGATCAATGCCTTTTCGACAAAAACGGTCATATCCTCCATGAGGCGCGCCGAGGAAAGGCGATGATAATCCTCGGTTCCAAGCTGAATTTCGTAAATATTCGGCACGATATATCCGTTATGCGTGTGCTTCCGCCGCTGCTTGATCTCGTTTTCCAGCGCCTTGCGGATTGCGGCGGGCTCCAGCTCGCCCGAAAATTTCCGACGAAACAGCTTATCTATGTACTTCTGTAAAAAGGATTCTATACGGTCAATCACAATCGAATCCCTCCTATAATCCTACTACCATACCTTTCTATTATAAGATGCAAACGTCCATTAGTCAAAATCGGCTCTTTCGGCCAAATGTTGATTGCGGAGTTGTCCACAGGCCGCCTGTATATCGCTTCCCATCTCCCGCCTGACTGTCGCCGTGATATGGAATTCCTCCAACATCGCCAGGAAACGGTTGACCTGCTCTATCGACGGGCGCTCCCAGTTCCGTTCCCGGACGGGATTGATGGGAATGAGATTCACGCTCGCGAGCTGGCCTCGGAGGAGATTCGCCAGAGCTTCGGCGTCCTTCTTTCCGTCGTTGACGTCGCGAATCAGTATGTATTCATAAGTCACGCGGCGCTTCGTATGCTCCCCGTAAGCCTTTCCCGCCGCAACCACGTCGCGCAAGGGATATTTCCTGTTGATCGGCATGAGCTCCGAACGCAAGTCTCCATTTGCCGCGTGAAGCGAGATCGACAGCGTAATCGGGAGCCCTTCCTTTTCCAGCCGTTCGATCCCCGGCACGACGCCCGAAGTGGAAAGTGTGATATTCCGATAGCTCATATGCATACAATAATCGGCATGAACCAGACGCAGAAA
>JAEEGL014845018.1_pt1 | contig 10410 bp, 6 predicted proteins | sample 9134231 | NCBI WGS metagenome assembly JAEEGL01 (sample SAMN16246548, study PRJNA631951) | gut metagenome | biome: gut microbiome; feature: rumen; material: fiber-attached | host: Bos | place: Iran: Karaj | collected 2018-10
CTGTCACAATGTTGTTCAATCAGCCTCTCAAGCCATTTCAAACTATATTTACCCACATAAACACTAGTTTTTACCCCCCCCATTTGTTAATTAACGTTAAATATTGAAAATATTGCTGTTTGGGCTTGGTTTGATGATAATAAAGGCATACCTTTGCCGCAAATATAACAGCAAAAACCCTTAACATAGTATTCTCATTTTGATTCTCATTATTAACTGACGATATTCAATAATGGAAGAACTGATTCAAAAAATTGACGCCGCAATCAGCGATGGCCTTTTATTTAAGAACCCTGATCTCACAATCCGGGATGTTGCCAGGGAACTTGCCACCAACCGCCTTTACATTTCAAGGGCGATAAATACTACGTACGGCTATTCATTCACTGTTTACCTTAATCGAAAGCGCATCGAATACTCTATCGCCTTGATGGCCGAACATCCCATGATGACAATGGAGAATGTTGCCACCGAATCGGGTTTCGTTTCAGAAACGGCATTCTTCCGCAAGTTCAAACAAATCATGAACGATTCGCCACGATCATATATGAAGAAAATAAAGCCTTGACCACATACGGCCAAGGCTTTTTTGTTGCAAGGAAACATGCTTTCCATCCAAAGTCCATCAGTAATTGTCCCAGTCGGATGAACCCTCTCGACGTTTTGTCAGCTGCTGGCCTTCGTCGGAAGGGTCATCGGTGATCTGCGGATCGGATGTGACTATCACGTCAGAAGTCTTCACAAATCGAATCCGGAATACCGGTATATTATAAGTCTTTTTCATAAGTATGTAACCAAAATTAATGATAATTATATGCGTTGTTTCTTAACACGAATTATCATGAATTCACATGAATTATTATTATTCAAGGTGAGTCATATAAAGACACATACTGAAGAATTTATGATAATTCGCGATAATTCGTGTTTAAAGAAAAATATGTATAGTTAATTCTGAATAGTTACTTATATCTAAGTGCAGTAGATTATTTCACATTTACTTTCTGAGTCTTTCCATCGTCGAAGACAATCACATTCAGCCCCTTCTGTAGTTTGGCTAGGCGTTTGCCGTCGATGGAGTAGATGCCGGCAGGACGGGCGTTGTCATTGCCAATTACCTCGATTCCCTCACCTTCGTCTCCAATCTGGCCGGGCAGGTAAAGCTTAGCTTTATTTGCGCCATCGAGGCGCAGGAAGGCTCGGAAAGGCTTGGCCAATCTATTGCCGTCATTGTCGTTCTCCAATGGGTCGGCCGAAGGAGTGCCCGTGTACTTGAAGAAGGCTGCCCTGCCGTTCTGCTCCTGCAGGATATAATCCGTATCTGCGTTGAGTGGCACATTATCGGCAACAGCGCCCACGAGAATGCCATTGGTAAACGTCGGCTTGTCGGCATCAATTGCCTTGGGCCCCACAAACTGATAGGACGATCCAGGAGTGGCCTGCACGATATAGGGCACATTGCGTCTGATGCTGTTTTCTTCGACCAAGGTCAATACGCCATTCTCATCCACGCCCGAGCAGCCATAAACCTTCATACCCTCGGGTAGTTCCTGGTTGAAAGGCAGAATCAAAGTGCCATAGCCCGACGAACCCACGCTATAATCCACCGTCAGCCTCGAGCGAACAGTGAAAGTGACGGATGGGTAGTTCCAGGGTTGTGTACATTCGTAGTCGTGATAAAAATAATAGGTATAGACCGAATCTACATCAAGACTAAATATGATATTACTGCCCATTTTGGCCATCCCCCCACTTGGCAAACTTTTTGTTAAGGTTGACCAGGAACTTTTATCATAAGGGAAATAACCTTCATAAGGAGTTGATAATAACAATGACGAATTTACTTCATCCCCAATATTCATTATATTGAACCACACATAAGGATCTCCATCATAGGGATTGTTATCATTGTTTATATAAGGCTGTTCCGTAAAAATAAGGTCGTGGTTGAAGACGGTTATTTCAAATTGGAATTCCTTATCGAAATAATTAGTCGAGCCCATCGCATAAGCCGTGATGGTGACCTCGCCGACATCAATAGCCGTGATCAGACCACCCTCGTCCACCGTAGCTACCTTCTCATCGCTGCTTTCAAAGATTATTTCGCCGTCAAAATCATCGGGCCACGACAATTGGCTATTTTGGTTTATCTTCAAATTGGTTTTGCCGATTCCAATAACAAACTCTTTCTTGATAACTCTCTTAACTGCAATGTCAAAGTTGGCTGTAGTCTTCTTGTAGGATCCTTGAGCTTCTCCCGTCCCTGAAATTGTCACTTCTCCAACAGAAACACCCGTGATTAATCCGTCATCATCAACTGTGGCTATTTCCGGATTGCTTGACCAATAGGTGACTTCTCTTGTATAATTGCAACCATTGATGGAAATCATAAGAGTACCACCTATCGCCATACTATCACCACTAATTGCAAAGGGTATATCTACAGGTTCAGTACCATCGTTACCGATGATAGTGAGTTTCGGGATATCTGTTTTCAACTCGCGTGGCTGCATTTCGTGCCAATCTTCATCAGTATCACCTGCAGCTCGGAAAACTGGTCGCAACTCGTAAGTGCCATTTGTAGTAATATCAAAGGGATCGATTATCAATGATTTGAAAGTAAAAGTACTAATTGGAATCGAAACAGTAGGGAAACATGTCCAATAATATACGTTTCCTGTTGCAGTATTAATAGCTTGTACTCCTAAATCATACGTTTCAATAACACTACGTCTGTTTTCTATCCAAAGATTTGAGAGACATACAGTATTTGAGATATTGGATGCGGATTGCCGATCAAAGATGATATCTCCATAATGAAAACTGAACTGATCATCATATTCATAATATGCCATCAAGTAATAATCACTATTAACATACAAATGGGGTTTATATGAATTAGTGCCAAAATCCTTAGGCTGGACATAAAGAAATATTTTCTGATTATTTGACCAGAAATTAACGGCATTAACCCCTGATAAGGTATAAAAACCGTCTTCAGAGCCGTTCCATCCCCAATTGAACGAAAACATGCCCGTTTCGCTGTCATAGCCATCACAGATGAAGGCGTGAGAACCAGATCCATCAATATTGGCTCCTGCATATAAAACGGGGCGTCCTTCATTCAGTTCATCATAAATCAGATCTTCCCATAATTCATCCGTAAAAAAAACATTGCGGTATATGCCGCTAGCAGCTGGATCATAATTGAAATTGCTGATAAGTGCTTCTTTGATTCTACCTAGAAAAACCGCGCTCGATTGTGATGTTCCATATTGCATGTCCGCCGCTACACCAACATGATACATCAGCGTACCTACTGCCTTTGCCTCGGTCTCGTTGTAGTTTCCCGGACTGTATCGGTTAAGCATATTATCCCAATCGTAGTTCGTTGCTCCGAAGTTAGCCGAAAAGGTATTCCCATTATACGTATATGCATAGCTACCCACACCCTGAACTGGATACTCCCAGTAGTTCATCACCTGCGCTATCGCTGTCGCGACACAACCCGTCACATATGGCTGTCCGTCGCTCGAATACACGGGTATCTCACTATTGTATGGATAGGTCTGGCCCCACTTCGTCTTGATCAGCGGGCCGATGCTTTCGCGCTGTTTAGCGGCCTTGGCACGGCGTGGGGTAGAGGCTGCAGCAGCTCCCTCGGCCGAAAGTTCTGCGTGTGCAATCTGATTGGTATATTCCCCAAGCCACCACTTGAAGTTCTCGGGAGCCGTGTCATAGTCGAACGAGCCGTGGTCGCAATAACCCAGAATCACACGAGCTGCCTCATCACCTCCTGTAATGACAAATCCCTCGTCTTCGCCCACATTGAACACATAGAAGCAGGTCTTGCTCTCGCTCCGCGAAGTGTAGGCCAGCGAGAGCGACAAAGGCGTATTGTTTCCTTTGGCACGCTTGGCCGCAGGAGTATTGTTCGTGAGGAAATCGAGGGCACGGCTTTGTGCCTCTTCGACGCTCACTTCTTGAGCCATTAAGAAATTGCCGGCAGTTGCTATGAGCAATCCGAAAATCATTGAAAAATAGTTCATACGAACGTGAATAAAATATTAAAATAGAAATTACATTATTTATCTTTGCAATTATAGCTATTGGGAAGCTATTTCTCGATAATTATTCGTTTATGGCTACCGAAAGAAGGGAAAGAAGGTAAGACTAACCTCTTTGGAACTGTAACGGTGTCTGTCCTGTTGCTTTCTTGAAGTAGCGGCAGAAGTGCGAAGGAGAAGTGAACGAAAGCATCTCGCTCACCTCGTTGACGTTGTGTTTCTGGCTACGAAGGAGTGATTTGGCTTCATTCAAACGATAGTTCTCGATGTGATCCTTAGCATGCATGCCACTGGCCTTATAGACGAGCAATGAAAGGTATTTGGGGGTGATGCATAGCTTGTCGGCATAGAATTTTATCTCGTAGTGCTTGGCATAATGTGTTTGCACGAGGCCGAGGAAACGGTGGAAGATGTTGTCGTTGTGCGATTTCTCGAACCTGGAGTCGGTGAGCTGCATCTCGCCATGATAGATCGAAAAGCAAAGGAACGAGAGCGTCTGAAGCAAACCAGTGAGAATGCGACGCACGAAGAACATCTTATCACGATGTTCAAGCACATCCTTGATTTGCATATAAAGATGCTTAGCGCTCTCCAGACCGTGACCAGTAATATAGCAATAGGGCTTGACCAGGATCTCGGAAGTGAACAGCGCAGATTCGGCAGCCGAAAGATTGGGCTTGAAGAAATTTTCGTCACACATTATACAAAGGGTGCGCACATCGCGCGAATATCCTATCATACCACCAATTGCCCCCGATTGAAGGAAAGTCATGTAGCCAGGAAGAAGTTTGAAACTTGAACCTCCCCAAGCTATCTCAATCCAGCCTTCGAAACAAATGACGATGCCGAACAGATTCTTAGCCTTAACGTTGCCATTGATGAAGTAATCGAGTTCTCCTTCTTCATAGTCCCCCACCTTATCAAGGTCATCGCAGATCACGAGTTCATCTCCCAATGTGGCTGTGTACATCGGGTGCATTCGGGGCGATTGAAGGATATTGTCTGAATGTATCATCTGTTTATTCTTTTTATTGGCTGCAAAGTTAGATTTTTTTGTGAAAAATGCCAAAGAAATAGGACGAAAAATGTACAAAAGGGGAAAAATAATGTCCAAAACTTCTCTCAGTTCCCGAAAATGACATTTTTATTCCTTTTTTGGTAACAATGTTGTGCGCGTATTACGATACCTTTGCGGTGCAAAAACAACATTAACTTATAGAGAAAGGTATGAAATTAACAATCAAGAAACAACAAATGCGCAATGCCGCCACAGCTCTTGGCTTCATAGTCTTGAGTATTGGTTCGCTTTCAGCGCAAATCAAAGTGTCTGGTACTGTACTCGACGAAACTGGCGAATCAATCATCGGCGCCAGTGTACTTGAGAAAGGTACGACGAACGGAGTTGTCACCGACATCGACGGCAACTTCGCATTCACTACACAGTCAGACAATGCCACACTCGTAATCTCCTTCGTGGGTTATGCTACACAGGAGTTGAAGGCTGCTCCCAACATGAAGGTCACGCTGACTGAGGACAGTGAGATTCTCGAAGACGTAGTGGTAGTAGGTTATGGCGTGCAGAAGAAGAGCTCGGTGACGGGCGCTATTTCGCAAGTCAAGGCCGAAGACATGAAGAACCGCACCGTGACGAATGCACAGACAGCCTTGCAGGGTAAGACAGCAGGTGTGCAGGTAGTTTCGGCCCCAGCTCCCGGTAAGTCACCTTCGATCCGCGTGCGTGGCATTTCATCGAATGGTTCCAGCGAGCCACTTTACGTGGTGGATGGCGTACGCCTCTCCGACATCGGCAACCTCGACCCTAACGACATCGAGTCGATGGAAGTGCTGAAGGATGCAGCATCGGCTGCCATCTACGGCGCCGAAGCCGGTAACGGCGTGGTTCTCATCACAACCAAAAAGGGTAAGAGCGGTTCGAGGAAAATTTCCTACGAGTTCCAGCTAGCTTCACAGAAGCTCAACAAGATTCCTGATCTGCTCAATGGCGAAGAGTATATCAACTACATGTCAGATAGCGGCGTCATGGCTCGTAAAACCCTTGAGGATTACTGGACATCACGTCAGTCCACCAACTGGATTGAAGAGGCTTTCGAAAATAGCCTCCAGATGAAGCATAACCTGAGTGTTTCGGGAGGCAATGACAATGGAGCATACATGTTGTCGTTGTCCTACCTCGACGACGATGGCGTGGTAAAGGGCGGCGCCGACACCTACAAGCGTATCGCTGCCACCATCAACGCCAACTACAAGCTCACCTCATGGCTTAACGTGGGCAGCACCACCAATCTTGCCAAGTTCGATCGCACTGAGGTGGAATCGGGCGAGTACGGTTCGGGCCTCATCAGTGGAGCGCTCAACATGGATCCATTGACTCCAACAGTCTATACCGGTGGCGCATTGCCTTCGCATGTAACCACGGCCCTCGCTGCAGGACATACGTTACTCACCGACGGCGATGGCAACTACTACGGCATCTCCGACATCATCAGTGGCAAGACATATAACCCGTTCATCAATCGCGATCATGCGAATACCTCGTTCTGGGGTTACAACGTTTCGGGAAGCCTCTACGCCGACATCACTCCATTCAAGGACCTGGTATTCACCAGCCGCTTCGGTTATAACCTCAACACATTCAATGGCCAGGATCGTCAGCATCCTTACTATTCAAATACCGAGAATTACCTCGACTATAACCAAGGTTCTAACCAGTACTCTTCTACCATCTATTACCAGTGGGAAAACTTTGCCAACTATATGCACAGCTTCGAGGGCGGACATAACGTGAACGCCATGGCCGGTATCTCGTTCCAGAAAGACGATACCAACAGCCAGCTGCTTTTGGCTCAGCCCAATGGTGAGGGCGCTTACCTTAAGGATGATGACAACTTCTTCTATCCCGACTTCCTGTCAGCCACAGCAACGCGTAAGATGAGTGGTCAGCGCCTGCGTACCGCCAAGTTCTCCTACTTCTTCCGCATGGGCTACGACTGGAAAGGCCGCTATATGTTGCAGGGTACCCTGCGTGCCGATGCTGCCGATACTTCGAAACTTCCGAAGGAAAACCGCTGGGGTTACTTCCCCGCTGTAAGCGCCGGTTGGACCGTCAGCGAGGAACCATTCTGGAATGGTATTCGCGACACGTTCAACAGCTTGAAGCTTCGTGCATCATGGGGACAGAACGGTTCGTTGGCCGCCCTTAACAACTTCATGTATTCCACCACCATCGTCAATAATGCCGGCTACAACTACATCCCAGGTGCAGAACCTGCCACTACCGGCAACAACGATCTGAAGTGGGAGACCTCCGAGCAGCTCGACTTCGGTGTGGATGGACGTCTGCTCAACGACCGACTGACATTCAGCGCCGACTACTACATCAAGAAGACCAAGGACCTGCTGGTCAACGGTACCGTACCGACACTCTCACTAGGTGGCACCATGTCGTACATCAATGCCGGTAACGTCGAGAACAAGGGCTGGGAATTCGAACTCGGCTGGCGCGACCGAATCGGCAAGGACTTCGAGTGGGGCATTCGTGGTAACCTCTCGACACTCAAGAACGAGGTGACCTACCTCGACCCGTCACTTAGCCGTATCCAGGGCACTACCAATGATGGCTTCTCGACCTATCCGACCTACTTCGAGAAAGGTCATGCTGCCTATTACTTCCGCGGCTATGTATTCGAAGGCGTCGATAAGGCTACTGGCGATCCTATCTTCGCTGACCTTGACGGCAGCGGCATCGGAGGCGATGACGGCGACCTCACCGACATCGGCGATGCCATCCCATCTGTCACCTACGGTGTAACCCTCACGGCCTCGTGGAAGGGTCTGGACCTCACCGTCTTTGGTTCGGGTACTGCCGGCAACAAGAACTACCTGCAGATGACATCGAAGGACGAGCCCAAGAACAACCGCCTGAAGTCAGTCTTCTACGACGACTGCTGGACTTCGGACAACCCCAATGGTTCGCGTCCCCGTGCTGGCATGAACAACCTCGACAAGTACTTGCTCTCGAGTGCAATGGTCTATAGCGCTTCTTACTTCCGCATCAAGCAGATACAGATCGGCTACTCCTTGCCAAAGACTTTGATGCACAAGACCCGCCTGCTTTCCGGCATCCGTATCTATGCATCGCTCGACGACTTCTTCACCTTCACCTCTTACCCGGGTCTCGACCCCGAAATCGCTCCTCTCTCATCGAGTGGCCTCGGTGTGGACAAGGGCAGCTATCCAGGCTCAAAGAAGGTCGTATTCGGTATCAATGTTGATTTTTAATCAATGCTTTCAGTCAATAGTAATTCCCATTAATTCCAATTGAAATAATATGAAAAAGAATATATTGATGTTTGGTGCCCTGGTAACAGCCCTTTTCATGAGTAGCTGTACCGATGATCTGGATATTCCTCAGAACGGCAATATCAGCACCAAGGAAGAGTATTACAAGACCGACGACGAGGCGCTTGCAGGCATTGCCGAGGCTTATTACCAATGGATGTCGGGCTATGGCCAGCTGATGGTGACTCTCGACGCGCTCTCCGACGACTGTTGGGCAGGTGGTGTTACCCGCAACATGGACGCCAATCTCGAAAAGATGAACGAATACACCTACGACTCGGACAACGACTACGTACGTGCCAACTACACTTACTTCTACAAGGTGATATATTATAGCAACCTCATTCTCGAAAATGTCACCCCCGACACCGATGCCAAGACTCGTTGCGTAGCCGAAGCTCACTTCATGCGCGGTTGGGCCAACTTCTATCTCTCGGCTTTGTGGGGTACGGCTCCCTTGGTACAAAACATCTTGAAGGGTGGCGAATATGCAGTAGAGAACAGTCAGGAAGGCGAACTGCTCAAGCTTGCTGTCGAGGACTTTACCTACGCCAAGCAGCATCTGCCCGCCAAGACCAGTCTCGACGATACCAAGACCGGCGAACGCCTCACCAAAGGTGCAGCCGCTGCCTGGCTCGGCAAGGCGTTGCTCTGGCAAGGCGACAAGGCAAGCGCACTCCGTGAGTTCGAGGAGGTCATCGCAGGTCCCTATGCCCTTTATGAAGGCGACCTTAGCAAGATCACCCGCAGCGCCACCAACAACTGCTGTGAGAACATCCTCGAGCTGCAGACCCCTCGTGACCCTACCTACATCTGGAGCTGCTCGGGCTGGTACACCTCCAACATTTTCCTCCACGGCTATCGAGGCTTCAATGCCTATTACCTCGGTGCCTTCGATGCTTCGTACAGCATGGGTGGACTTGAGAATGCCGGCATGGCTACCAACACTTGGGGATATATCAATCCACGTCAGGACCTACTCGACCTCTTCGTGGCCGAAGATGGTGCAGGAGGTTGGGGCTACCGCACTACCTCATTCCTCAAGACTGGTTTGCAGATGCTGATGTCGGGCATCGTCCAGTATGGCGAAGTAGTGACACAACCCGGACACGACGGAATCTGGTATTGGAAGAACCGTCTGCTTCTCGAAGACGACATCTATGAGTTCGACTACCCAATGATGGCTTGCATCACCCAGCGTCATACGCGTCTGGCCGAAGTGCTGCTCCTTGCCGCCGAATGTTGCGTAGAGAGCAACAATGCCAAGGCTACCGAGTATGTTAATAGGGTACGTACACGTGCTCAGGCTCCTGCCAAGGCGAGTGTCACCCTCCAGGACGTCAAGAACGAGAAACGCATGGAGCTCTGCTCAGAGGGTATCCGCTACCTCGACCTCCTTCGTTGGAGCGATGCCGAGACCGTTCTCGCCAACCAGGGCAAGGAAGTACATGCCTATATCGCCAGCGCAAACTATGACGGCAGTGGTCGCGTCGAGACCCAATGGACCAACTCCAATGGCGGTTTCCAGGCAAAGCACAAGCTTCTGCCAATCCCACACCTTGAGATGGAGATAAATCCAGCCATCAAGCAGAATGCAGGCTGGTAAAAAATAGTTTGCAAATTGTTAATTAATATTTGTGTGCATTAGTGTCCACTAAACGGACCAAATTTGTTCTTTGAAATATTTGAATCTTAGATTATTATATATCGAAATTTGCGCGCAACGATTTCAATTCGTATCTTTGCAGCCTCAAACAATAGGCTGCTATGCATCAAGAGAAATACGTTTTCGCTCAATTGGTCTCATTCCTTGACAATTTCAAGTTCAGGCGTATCGTCCAGCAGTACGATGGAGACAAGTATGTAAAGTCATTTACATGTTGGAATCAACTGCTTGTAATGATGTTTGCACAACTTACCAAACAAGATAGTCTCCGTACGACTTCACTTACAATCGAGTCTTTGGGGCCGATGTGCTACCACC
>JAEEGL014978381.1_pt1 | contig 10410 bp, 13 predicted proteins | sample 9134231 | NCBI WGS metagenome assembly JAEEGL01 (sample SAMN16246548, study PRJNA631951) | gut metagenome | biome: gut microbiome; feature: rumen; material: fiber-attached | host: Bos | place: Iran: Karaj | collected 2018-10
ATGCGTCAGTTATCGGCCTTGACGGGTATAGAGATAGGCCGATTGTATGAAGTACTGTCAGCCAACCTGTACAAGAGTCCACGTCAACTGGCTTTGAAGCTTAGGTTACAAGAGGCATTGCAGATGCTCTTGGAGAGTGATATGACGATAGAAGATATCGCTGAAAGGTACCGCTTTGTCTCCCCTAACTATTTCATAGCCAGTTTCTATCATTACTACCGGCAGACTCCTATGAATTATAGGAATTCAATACCCCGATAGCCTATTAGCCGCCATGTACGTTCACCTATGCCCTGATAATATATCAAAGCTTGGTAACGGTTTTCTGTTTGGTAGAAATTGCCCTCGGAAGGGGGATTCTTTCCGTCTTCAGTAAGATATTGATAGGAGTAGTACCCTTGTTTTTGTAGTAGCTGGGTGTAGTATATACCTTTAGCTCCATCGTAGCGCAGCTTGTAGTTCTCTTTGTCTGCGTCTGTCGTCCAATGTCCGCTAATGTAGAGTTCGCCCTGATAAGATGCTTGTAGGGTATAGTTCACCATCACGTAGTCACAAGTGTAGTTGATTTCTCGCATATCGCTGTTACGTATGACGAAGGCTCCGTCAGCATCAACATCTGTTAGGTAATTACGCCGTACTTGGTCCGTAAAGGGCCATACCTGATAGCGCTCCCCGTCCCATGAAATACGCTCAATGCCCATGGTAGGATGGCTGACGTCTAATATCTCATATTTATGGAACTCATTACCGGCATCAAAGATGAAATCGCGTTGGTGTTCCCACGTCAGCCCTTGGTTGTTGATGTAGTTTGGACGTATGTCATGTCGGGCATTGTCTTCGCGCCAATTCTGCATCACCACAGTATGCAGCTGTTCGTCCATATTGGTGACGCGCAGGTTGTTATAGCCGACTTTCATAGATAGTTGCTGGTGGCTGATGTTGTGGTCGATGTCAGTATTGGTGTTTACTTCCAACCCGACGCTCACCAATGGTTCCACCACATAGAACTCTACTTCCAGTATTTTCTCGTCGCTATTGTCTTCGTCATAAACCGTAAGCCGGTAATTGCCGCTGATTTTCAGTCTGCAGTTGTTGTTGGGAATGGTCAGTTGGTAGTGGGTGTAAAGCACGGTGGTGTTGATGGAGTTGCGATAATTTTCAATAGGGTTGCCGTTAAACCCCTCAAGCCAGTCGCTTTCAAATAGTCCGTCACTCACGGACCAGTCCCATTCGCAATGTTCCAGGCGATAAATAAAACGATGGTAGGTATGCGATAGCTCGTCAAAGCTGATACGCAGCTGGTCGCTGGAGTTGAGCTCCATGACGGGGCGGTTCATCCAGTCACCGTTTACAATACTTGTCAGCGACTTGATGTTTGGCACAAAAATGCGATTGCCGGCATAGATGTAACCCGCGGAGAGTAGCAGTAAGCCTAATAGACGTAATTTCATGTTGCCGTTGAAACTATAGTTTGAACGAAAGACAAGCCCAGTCGCCGTCATGGCGCGTGTCGTGCAAGGTGAGACCCAAGGATTGCGCTTTGCTTATCAGAATTTGACAGTCATCTTGATAGAAACCGCTCAAAATGAGGGTTGCACCGGGAACCATGACGCTTACAAAGTGTTCCATGTCCTGTAGTAGGATGTTACGATTGATATTGGCCATGACGAAATCAAAACAGCTAACGATGGAATCGGTTGTGTTTCCGTCAATCCGATTATCGGGTTGCAAAAGTGTGGCATCACCATGAAGGATAATCATGCGTTCTTCCACCTGATTGATGATGCTGTTGTGGCGGGTGTTTTCTACGCTCCATTCGTCAATGTCGTAGGCTGTACAGCTTTTGGCACCTAACTTCAATGCACAAATACCAAGGATTCCCGTCCCGCAACCACAATCCAGGACATTGGCTTTCGGCCATTGGCCATTGACAGATTGTTCGTCAAGTAGCGCTGAGCAGATCATGCGCGTGGTTTCATGCGTTCCCGTTCCAAAAGCCATGTGGGCATCTATTTCTATGGACAGGTCGTAGTCAGAAAGGGACAAACCAGAAAAATGACGTCCGTCATGTATGACAAGTGTTCGCTCGCTACCGGCAATGTGCTGGGTACTTCTTACCATGATGGGCTCGAATCCTTCCTTTTCCCATTGCTCATTCCAGTCGCGATCCTCAGCTTCGCGAACTTCATAGCTGACACGGGTGTTCATGAGTGGAAATTGTTCAATCAGGGTGTCCATGACACCAGCATCGAACATTGATTGTTGGACATAGCCCTTCAAACCATTTTCCGTCTCCTCGAACGTTTCAAAACCTGCTTCTCCGACTATTGCAGGGAGAATATCCTGAGCATCCTGTGAACAGGGTATCAGCGTGAATTCTACTTCGTAATATTTCATATGAATGTTAATTGATGGATGCAAAATTACAAAAAATAGGGAAAAACCTATTGTTTCTTAGGGTTTTTCCTTAATTTTGCACAGATTTTTATGGTAATTTTGCAACGTGAAACATTAAATATAGGAGAAATGAAGATGAAAAAGCTGATGATGTTCATGCTCCTTCTGGGAGCCCTGCCCCTAAACATGGTGGCACAGGACGACGACATGTACTTCGTTCCTACGAAAGAGAACAAGGCTAAGGAGGCAAAGTCGTATGGCATGCCTACCAATACTTACTATTCTGGCAGCTCACGTAATGTTGATGACTATAACCGTCAGGTGTGGTCTAGTGTGACGCCGATAGACTCTGCTGGTAATGACATCATTGATTTCTCTGCAGTCCGTGGTGTCTATCCGGATTCTATCAGTAAGGATACAGCCGAGGATTATAAGTACACGCGTCGTATGACACGTTTTGATGATTACACTCCCAGCGAGGCCTACTGGGATGGATATCGTGACGGACGCTGGTCGTCCCCTTGGTACTATAGTAACTGGTATTGGTGGTACGACTATGACCCTTGGTATTGGGGGAGCCCTTGGTACTATGGTAGCTATTATTCATGGTACTCGCCATGGTATTATGGACGGTATGGATACCGTGCCCCGTACTGGTATTATGGCGGGGGTAGGGGAGGCCGCTACTATGCTTCGCGCCCCATTCGTAGAACAACCTACGAGTCTGGCCGTTCTTTCTTTGGAAACAGCCGTTCTACAAATTATCGCCCGTTGGGCAACAGTACCCGTTCTTATGGAACCAGTCGCAACACCGGATCTGCATGGGGAGGCAGTCGCAGCAGTGGCAGTTTCAGCGGCAGTCATGGCGGTGGCGGTTTCAGTGGTGGCGGACGCTCAGCTTCAGGCGGACGTAACTTCGGCGGTAGAAGGTAGAAATGTGTTGAGTATGAATGTGTTGATTATGTAAGACTTGCGTAACTTAATATAGAATAAATGCTTATGAAGAAGATATTTTTGTTTGCTGCTATGGTCATGGCAGCCGTGCAAATTATGGCCCAGGGTATTGTTCTTGATACCTATATCGGGGCTCAGTTGGCAACAGAAGACTTGAACGGAACTGCTCGTTATGTGGGTATGGGTGGTGCTATGGAATCATTGGGAGCAGACATTTCCACCATCGGAACCAATCCTGCAGGCATGGGACTCTTCCGCCATAGTCAGGTGTCGGGCTCATTTGGATTGGTGACTCAGAGTGATGGTAAGACCTTTCAGGATGGTTCCAAGACCAAAGCCTCGTTCGACCAAATCGGTGTGGTCTTTTCCACGCGCTCTGGCATGCATAGTTATCTGAACTTTGGTTTTAATTTCCACAAGAACCGTAATTTCAATCATGTGCTTTCTGTAGCAGGACAGGCTATTGATGGCTCTTCCCAGAATCGTCAGACTACCATAAAAGGTATTCGTGGTGACCTTGATACCCGTTATGGTGAAAGTCAGGTCGACAACCTGTACTATAAGATGATTTCTGAGGACGAGGGTAGGACACTCACCACTTACGATGCACAGAACTATCACTTCGACCGTGCGCAGACGGGCTACATTGGCGAATATGACTTCAACATATCCGGCAATCTCAATAACCGTGTCTATCTGGGACTGACTATGGGCCTGAAGGATGTCCATTATAGCAGTTATACAGAATATGGTGAACAGCTCTTAATCGGTGAACGTGTCCTGATGCGTGATGATCATCGTATTACGGGCTTGGGATTCGATGTCAAGGCTGGAATCATTGTGCGTCCTGTCGAGGAGTCTCCATTCCGCTTAGGTGTAAGTGTCTCTTCTCCTACTTTCTATAAGCTCACTACCCGGAATGTGTCCTCCATTTCCAATTCCCGTGAAGTTCAGAAGGAAGTGCGCTCTGATGCTGATTTCCGTTTCTACACACCATGGAAGTTCGGTATTAGCTTAGGACACACCATCGAAAACTGTTTGGCCTTGGGTGTCAGCTATGAATATGCAGACTATTCGACCAACGACATGCGCTTCATTACCGGTTCAGGTTATGATTGGGATGGCTATTATTATGAAAACAGCAACAGCGATCCTATTATGAAACGCCATACGGAAAACACGCTGCGTGGTGTGTCGACCTTGAAGCTGGGTGCTGAGTACAAGATTGACCGTAATGTCTCAGTCAGGGTTGGTTATAATTACGTATCACCTATGTATAAGGAGACTGGCGTTCGCGACCAGACCCTTGACTCACCGGGGACATACATGGCTTCCACCACCGATTATACCAACTGGAAGGATACCAACAGGCTTATGGCAGGTGTCGGTCTCACTTTCGACCAGTTCCGTATTGATCTGGCATACCAGTACTCCATGCGTGAAGGTGACTTCTATCCATTCATGAATAATTTGTCTGCACAGTACATCAGCGACGAAACGGGCAAGCTGATGGATCTGACCAACCAGTGTGTGCCAATGCGCGTCAAGGATAATCGTCATCAGTTGCTTTGCACACTCACATATAGTTTCTGAAGAATTAGTCAAGAAAATTTGCACGATTCGGAAATAATTGCTACCTTTGCCGTGAATTGGGAAAATTGTCAAATGAAACGGTATTTGGTAGCAATTTTGTGTGTATTGCTTTTCGTGGCCTGTGGTGGTCGGAAGGCAGGCAGCGTGGTCAACACTCCCCCCGCAGATACTATTGTGGCTACCCCTGAGACAACTGTTGTCGATTCTGTCGAGGATCCATTGTCAAACCTGCCTGTCCCTAAGGCTCTCGATGATTTGTTTGACGATTTCATCTTCAATTTTGCTGCCAACAAAAAGCTACAGCGCGAGCGCATTTTGTTCCCGTTGAAGAAAATCAATGGCGACAAAGTCGAAATCATTGAAAAAGGCCAGTGGAAGATAGAGCGCTATTTCATGCGTCAACAGTATTACACACTACTCTTCGATAATGAAAAACAAATGGAGATAGTTCAGGACACCAGCGTCAACCATGCTGTGGTCGAGATGATATACTTCAATACTGGAGCCATTATACAGCATATTTTTGACCGTTTGCGTGGTGTCTGGATGCTAACATCCATCGAAACCATACCTATCGTGAAATCCAGCAATGCCTCCTTCCTTGAGTTCTATGCTCGCTTTTCTACTGATACTGAATTCCAAATGGAAAGTCTGAGCGAGACCATTCATTTTGAGGGACCGGATCCTGATGACGACTTCGCACGCATGGAAGGTGAGATATCTCCAGATACCTGGGAGGCTTTTGCTCCGGAACTGCCCAAAAAGATGCTTTTCAACATCATATATGGAAAGCCGCATCAAGAAGGAAATCGAAAGGTTTTTGTGCTGCGAGGTATTGCCAATGGCATGGAGCTTGAAATGGTTTTCCGTCGCAAGGACGACCAATGGAAACTCACAAAACTTACAACATAATTCTGTTGAACTGGAATGAAGGACCTGCGTGATTATAGTCTTCTGGTACACAACACATTTGGTATTGATGTAAAATGCAGTCGTTTTTTAGAGTACGAAACGACAGCTGAAGCTCAGCAAGTGGCAGACGTCCTGCGTCACTCGTCCATACCTTATATTATAATAGGTGAGGGTAGCAATTTGCTGCTGACACGCGATTTTCCAGGCATCGTTGTTCACTCTGCGCTGAAGGGATGGGAAATCAATGGCACTCGCATGTCATGTGGCAGTGGTGAGGCTTGGGACGATATGGTCGAGGTGAGCCTGCACCATGGACTTTATGGTGCTGAGAATTTGTCACTTATTCCAGGTGATGTGGGTGCAAGCGCAGTACAAAACATCGGAGCGTATGGCGTTGAGGTGAAAGACCTGATTGTTGAGGTTCATGCCATAGAGATTGCTACCGGCCGTTTGTGCATCATACGTCGTGACGACTGCCAATACAGCTACCGTCAGAGTCGTTTTAAAAAAGAATGGAAAGATCGTTTCCTCATGACGAAGGTTGTCTATGAATTGTCATCGACGTTCAATCCACGTCTTGACTATGGCAACATCCGTAGCGAGCTGGAACACCAAGGTATCACGACACCGTCTGCAGAACAATTGCGCCAGACCATTATCAGCATCCGTCGTGAAAAATTGCCTGACCCTCGTGAGTTGGGCAACGCTGGCAGTTTCTTCATGAATCCTGTTGTCAGTCGTCAGCAGTTTGAAGTGTTGGCTGCCCAATATCCTGATATGCCTCATTATTTGGTAGATGATGCTCATGAGAAAATACCTGCAGGATGGATGATAGAACAGTGTGGATGGAAAGGCCGTTCCCTCGGACGGGCAGGTGTACACCATCGCCAAGCGCTGGTTCTTGTAAATCGCGGGGGGGCAACAGGTGCTGATATTCTCCGCCTTTGTCAGGCTATCCAGCATGATGTCTACGATCGTTTCGGTATTAACATATCTCCAGAAGTAAATATCGTTTAACTTAATATAGCAAGAGCAATAACATGAAGCTGACTTTTCTTGGAACAGGAACTTCTTGTGGCGTGCCAACCATAGGCTGTCAATGTTATACCTGTACTAGTCCCGATGCTCACGATAAGCGTCTGCGATGTTCTGCCCTTGTCGAGACAAACACTACGCGCCTGCTCATTGACTGTGGTCCGGATTTTCGTCAGCAAATCATGTCTCAGCCTTTCCGTCGTATCGATGGTATACTCATCACGCATGCGCATTATGACCACATGGGTGGAATGGACGACATACGTCCCTATTGCCAGTTTGGTGAAATCAATGTGTATGCGGATCCGTTAGCTTGTCAGGGAATGCTTCAGATGCTTCCATATTGCTTTGCGGAGCATCGCTATCCTGGGGTACCTGCTATCCAACTCCACGAAATACATCCGCATGAGTGTTTTCGTATTGGTGATGTTGATATCCAGCCTTTCGTGGTGATGCACCACAACTTGCCCATCTTCGGCTATCGTCTGATGCAGGGGCATGCCACCATTGTCTATATCACCGATATGAAAACTATTCCCGACGCTGAACTCAGTTATGTTCGCCTATGCGATGTTCTGGTGGTCAATGCCCTGAGGCATACTCCTCATCACTCTCATCAGACCGTTCAGGAGGCTGTCGCTTTCTCAAGATTAGTTGGTTCTCCACAGACATGGCTTATTCACTCCAGTCATGACATTGGCCGCCACGAAGAAGTGAATATCCAGCTGCCGCCCGATATTCAGCTTGCCTACGACGGACAAGTGATAGAAGTGTGAAAGTGTTTGGCTATTTCTTCTTGTGGACAAAGAAATGACCATATTTTTTGATAAGTTTACGTGCCAGGAGGAAGGTGTCAACAGCCGTTATACTGTTGGCTATAAGACTGGAAATCCACTCGGACTTGTTGTTCTCTCCTTTTTTTACAAATAGTGTCCCCCACAACTTCGTGAACTGCTCGTTGTCGTTTTGTATGTTAGTACAAAGCTCTTCTTTCCGACGACGGATTTCGTCGAGTGTGCGAAATGTCTGATCTGGAGTTCTAATTGGAAGCATACTATTTGACAATTATTTATACCTTATCTCTCACCTCTTCCATAATTCCTCTTATTCTATTTGCTTAAGAACAGACTTGCTAAGAAGTGAACTAAGGGACGTTCTATCCAAGACTTACGGAAAGCAATAACAAAGATGAATAGTAAGAGGTGTATTGTTCCGATAATGAAAAATGCTGCTACATAACCGATGTATCCGGCTAGCCAATAGGCAATGGCAAGAGAAAAATAGAACACCACCGCCATGATTATCAGGAAAAAGAGTACGGTGAGTGCGATGGCTTTTATGAGGCATACCAGCTTGTCTATTACATCGAGCTTCAGATATTCTCCCTGAAGCCCGATGTAATGCTTGACAATTCCTGCCAGTTGGGCAATGGTTTCGACATTCTTGTCGCTGCTGAGCATAATTCTTGCCTCTTATCTCAAACCACTCACCTCAAATCTCTAAGCTTCAACTTCAGGTGCAACGTCTGCAATGTCATCAACGAGGTCATTGACTTCTTTGCGACTTAGCTTGATGTTGTGCTTCTTCATAAAATCATCGATAGCGTCGGTTATCTTATAACGGGTGTCTTCACCTTTTTCGGGGGCGAGTAATAGTCCAATAACTGCTCCGGCGAGAGCTCCGCCAAAGAATGCGCCTAAATAACCTAAATTTCTCATATTCGTATAAATATTTATTGTGTTAAACGGTTTTCTGTTGGCAAATTTACGGAAAGTTTTCCAAATTAACAAACTTTACGCAGTATTTTTGTAAAGTTTGCGCGATATTTTGTATTTTTGCACTCATAAATTTGAATACATAGTTTAATCAAATAAAAAAGGAATTAAGAAAATTATGAAGAAGTACGTCGTACTTAGCGCAGGTCTCTGCGCAGCAATGATTTTTACAAGTTGTAAATCAAGTGAGAGTGCCTACAAGCAGGCTTATCTGAAAGCAAAGGCTCAGGAAGAAGCCCAGCAGCCTGTACAACGTCAGACCGTTGAGCAAAATGTTGTCGTTCCTCTGGAAGAGAAGACTGTTACTGAAGCTCGTGTGGTGGACAATGCCGACAACGTTGCTGTCCGTCAGGAGAATGTCACCGTTGTTAGTGGTGCAGGTTTAAGGAATTTCAGCGTGGTCGTTGGTTCCTTCTCGCTCAAGGCAAATGCCGAGGGTCTGCAGCAGACATTGTTGAATCAGGGCTACAACGCTCAGATTGTTCTGAATCAGGCTGTACAGCCAGCTATGTATCGTGTCGTTGCTACCACTTTTGACACGAAGGCTGAGGCAGCTGCAAGCCGCAATGACTTACAGACGAAATATCCAGGTGCATGGCTGCTTTATGCAAAATAAGCCGTGGCGCGTATATTATCAATAGATTACGGTAAGAAACGAACAGGATTGGCAGTCACTGACCCGCTGCAAATAATTGCTGGCGGGTTGGCGACTGTCAATACTTCGGAACTGTTTGACTTTCTTTGCCAGTACGTGGGACGTGAGACCGTAGAGCGTATTGTCATTGGTGAACCTCGACAGACTAACGGACAGCCAAGCGAGAACTTTCAGCGCGTTCAGCAGTTTGTTAACCGCTGGCGCAAGGCAAATCCCCAGATACCTATCGAATATTACGACGAGCGCTTTACGTCAGTTCTGGCCCATAGGGCAATGCTTGATGGCGGACTGAAGAAGAAAGCCCGTCAAGACAAAGCTCTTGTGGATGAAATCAGTGCCACGATTATTCTTCAGGACTATCTACGTACTAGAAAGTTATCCTAATCCATCAAATTATATAGTTAAAGTGATTCTACCTATTTATATATATGGTCAGCCTGTATTGCGAAAGATAGCAGAGGACATTACCTCTGACTATCCGCAACTGAAGGAGTTGATTAGCGATATGTGGGAAACATTGGCTGAGAGCGAGGGTATTGGTCTTGCCGCTCCCCAGATAGGCAAGGCTATCCGTTTGTCAGTCATCGATTTGGATGTCATTAGTGAAGATATGCCTGAATACAAGGGCTTCCGTCAGGTTTTCATCAATCCGCATATCTTGGAATACGATGATGCTCATACTGACTCTTCGGAAGAAGGGTGCTTGTCGTTGCCGGCTATTCATGAGAAAGTGGTACGCCCCACGCGCATTCATGTGCAATGGGACGATGAAGAATTTCAGCATCACGATGAATGGATAGAGGGCTATCTGGCACGTGTCATGCAGCATGAGTTCGATCATTTAGACGGAAAAATGTTTGTGGATCGTATTTCACCGTTGCGCAAACAACTCATCAAAAGCAAGCTGAAAGCCCTTCTTCAAGGACGTTTCCGTTGTGGATACAGAACCAAGGTAGTCAGGAAATGAGTTATTAAGAACGAGAATTTAGGATGAGAGATAGTGGTTACCTCAACAGATTGTTACTGTATGTCAGGCAGTACTTTTTATGGCAAAAGCGTACTTGCATGGTAATCATCATATCCTGGTTC
>JAEEGL016126035.1_pt1 | contig 10410 bp, 7 predicted proteins | sample 9134231 | NCBI WGS metagenome assembly JAEEGL01 (sample SAMN16246548, study PRJNA631951) | gut metagenome | biome: gut microbiome; feature: rumen; material: fiber-attached | host: Bos | place: Iran: Karaj | collected 2018-10
ATTGGCCACCGTCAGCGCACGCAGCAGCTCCTCCTCGCTTTTGCCGGTTTCCCGGGCGTAGACGATCACGGGAACGCTGGTTGTGATGCCCTGGTTGCCGCTGCCGCTGTTGATGACCACCGGCAGTTCGCAGCCGTTCATGCGCGCGTCGCTGGCGGCGGCCGCCCAGGCGCGCATTTTGTATTCCAGGCAGTCCTCGTGTCCGCGCAGCAGGGTCTTGCCGATGTTGGCGCCGTAGCTGTTTTTCAGGCCCTCCTCCGCGATCGCCATATTGTAGTCGAGCTGGCGCTGCAGGGTCTGGCGCACGTCGGAAAGCTCCACGCTTTCCGCGAAGTCCACAATGCCCTCCACGGACATGAAGCTGCGGTCGGTGAGGCCTTCCTCCGCCGCGGTGATTTCCTTTTCCAGCAGAGTCTCGCCGTTTCGGCGCACCATCACGACGTTGGTGTGGTAATCCACGATGCGCACCGTGGCAGAATCACACCCGGCAAAGGCGCTGACGCAGATATCGAAAATATGCCCGGTGTCCGCGTGGCGCACTTCGATCGACGCAGTTTTGAGATACTCCGCCATAGCGGCGATCTCTCTCTCCGTCACGCGGGAGAGGACCTCCAGCTCCGCCTCCGCATCGCCGGCCACGACGCCCGCGGCGGCCGCGGCCGGAATGCCGCGCAGACCGCCCGTGTGCGGGACGACCACACTTTTGACGTTTTTGATGATATTGCCGCTGACCTCGACCAGCAGCCGCTCCGGCAACGAACCCAGAACAGCCCGGGCTCTGGCGGCGGCATAGGCGATGGCGATCGGCTCCGTGCAGCCCATCGCGGGCAGAAGCTCTTCCTTCAGGATCTGCACATACTGTGCATCATGCGGATGGTCTCGATTCATGGCGCAGCCCTCCCCGCTTTATCCGTTGCTTCTATCTTAATAAGAAATCGCCAAAAGGTCAACATCTATTGTTCCTGGATTGTATGGCAAGAGGCCGCTTGTGTACCAAGGTCTCTCCCGAAAACAAATGAAAGAGGGTATCTTTCGATACCCTCTTTCATTTGGTCCGAGTGACTGGATTTGAATCCCCGCAGGGGACTAGGCGCTGCGCGCCGTCGCCAGCGGCTGTTGATCAAATTGCAAGAGGCCGCTGGTGTACGAACCATATACCCAAGAAAAACAAACAGGGGCACCTTTCGGTACCCCTGTTTGTTTGGTCCGAGTGACTGGATTTGAACCAGCGGCCTCTTGAACCCCATTCAAGCGCGCTACCATCTGCGCTACACCCGGATAACTCCAAATCGCGCTCCCGAGGAGCCGCGACCCGGTATGTAAAGAACGCCTTTCGCGTTCGCCCGATTATATTAGCACAAGGATCCAGTAAATGCAAGCATTATTTTTCCGTTTTCTGAAAAAAATCGGGCCTCTTTGCGAGGCCCGGTTTTCATTCGGTAAAGTGGATGTGATTGTTGATGTGATCCTGGCAGAAGCAGTGGTAGCCCGCGCAGCGTGAGCAGTGGCGGAACTCCAGCTCAGGATAGTCCGTGTCCGTGCGGCCGCAGACCGCGCACTTGTGGTTATAGAGCTTCTGCGCCTGCTCATAGCGGATGCGCCGCGACTCGCGCCGGAAATTGACGGCGTTTTTGGTGGTCCGGCTGCCCCTTACCGTGCGCCACAGCTCTCCTCCGCAGAAGATCAGGAAGTTCAGCATGGCGATGACAGGCAGCAGATTGTACGGGAAGGCGGCCGTGACGATCTCAAAGGCAAAGAAGGCCGCGTCGATCCCGGCGAGATACTTGATCTTCAGCGGGATGATAAACATAAACAGAACCTGCAGATCGGGGAAGAACACCGCAAAGGCGAAAAACATCGCAAGGTAAACATAGATCGGCGTCAGATACATATCGATCCCGGCGATCAGGTACAGGATGATGCCGTAGAGCATCGTCAGGACCGCGCCGGAGAAGAAATAGATCGTGAACTGACCGGTGCCCCAGTGCTGCTCCAGCGTGGAGCCGATCCAGTAATAGAAATATATCGTGATGAGGCCGAGCAGGCCCATGTTTTCAGGGATGAAGAAAAAGGTCACCAGGCGCCAGACCTCGCCGTGCAGCACGCGCTCGGCCGAAAAGCTGAAATAACTGACCAGCAGCGGGTTGACCAGGCTCAGCAGCCAGTAGGCGGCGCTGCCGATGGCGACATAGCGCATCAGATTGGGGATCCCGAACCGCGGATGCCGATAGCAAAAGCGCTCCACGTAGGTCATCGGGTCTTTCATGGGCATTGCTCCTTTCGTTTTCCATAACAATATACCCTTTTTTCAAAGAGAAGTAAATGAAATAATTGTAAAACTAAAAAACCCCTTTGCGTTTTCGGAAAGCTGTGGTATGATGATATGCGGATTATTATATTCGGAGAGGTATTATGTCGGAAGAACGCAGTTTTGAAGTGGAAAATGAACTGATCGAGGGCCGCAACGCCGTCATTGAGGCGCTGCGCGCCGGCCGCTCGATCGATAAGATCTATCTTGCCCGCGGCGACGTGGACAAGACGCTGGGGCACATTGCCTCCAAGGCCCGCGAAAAGGGCGTGGTCGTCGTGGAATGTGACCGGCGCAAGCTGGACTTCATGAGCAAGACCCACGCGCATCAGGGCGTGATCGCGCTGTGCGCCGTGCGGGACACCTGCAGCATCGACGACATCTTTGCCATCGCCGAAGAGCGCGGAGAGCCGCCCTTCGTCATCGTCTGCGACGAGATCAGCGACCCGCACAACCTCGGCGCGATCATCCGCAGCGCCGAATGCGCCGGCGCGCACGGCATCATCATCCCCAAGCGCCGCAGCGCCGGATTGACCGCCATTGTGGACAAGGCCTCCGCGGGCGCGGCCGAGCACATGGCCGTGGCGCGGGTCGCCAACCTCCCCGCCGCGCTGCAGGAGCTGAAAAAGCGCGGGCTCTGGGTCTACGGCACGGCCGCCGACGGGCAGAGCGAGCTGTGGAAGACCGACTTTTCCGGCGCGGTCGCGCTGGTGATCGGCTCCGAGGGCGACGGCATGGGCCGCCTGGTGCGCGAGTGCTGCGACTTTATCGTGAGCCTGCCGATGCGCGGGCAGATCAATTCCCTCAACGCCTCCGCCGCCGCCGCGATCGTCATGTATGAGGTGCTTCGCCAGAGAAGCTGAACAGATAAAGGACAGAAGATCATGAGCCAGACAGGATCCGTGCCGGAACAGGGTGAAAGCTTTGCTCTGGACGACATCATCAACGAATATAAGAAGGACGCCGCCCCCGGCGACTACCAGATCCCGCCGCAGCAGCCCGCGCCAAGGCGCAGCAGCCTGCCCACGGAGGACGAAGTGCGCGCCTATCTGGCCTCCTATGCCAGGGGCGAGGCGGAGCCCTCCTTCGAGCCGCGGCGCAAAGCCGGGCCGGAGCCTCCCGCGGTAGACGAGCGCTTTGTCACGGCGCAGAGCCGAGCCGAGCGCCGACGTCTGCGCTACGGCAGCGCCGAGGTGGACAACAGCGCCGACGTCACGTATCAGCCGCCGAAGGCCAAGGACTTCATCCCCACCCACGTCGACGCCATGGACGGGGAAGAGGAGCGTCCGGACGAGCCGAAGCCTCCGAAGCTCTTCCAAAAGATGCGCGACAGGCTGCAGGCAAAGCGCCGGGATGAGCAGCGGCAGGAGGCTGAGCGGCGCGAGGCCGCCTGGAAGATCGACGTGCCCGAGCCGAAGGAGCTGATCCTGCCCGGTGAAGAGAAGCCTGCAGATCAGGTTCCCTCCCCCGCGCCGAAGCCGGAGGCAGAAGAACCTCTGATCAGTGAGCGCCCGGATGAGCCGGAGGAAGAAAAACCGGCAGCGGAAACTCCGGCCGGATCCGCCGAAGCGGAAGCGCCGCAGGATGAGACGGAAGAAGCGACGGAGGCCGAAGCGGAAAAAGAGCCGGAGAAGCCGCGCTTTACCCCGAGCTGGACGCGCGCCGCCGCTTCCACGCGGGAATACGCCTCGCTCTTTCCCGACACCAGCGCCTCCCCCGCCATCTATTCTGACACGCCGGATGACAGCGCGCCCACCGAGGACGGCGACGCGCGCATCCCGCTGAAAAAGGACAGCTTCTTCCCCGCGAATTTTAAAGAATATCTGACCACGCTGATGACCACGGCCTTTTACGGTCTGCGCAAGGGCGCGGAGACCCTGGTGACCGCCGAGGAGGACGACGAGGATCTCGGCCCCGAGGCGACGCCCGCCGCCGCCTCGCGCTACTACGGGCGCTTCATCCGCTCGATGCGGCTTCGCCTGCGCCTGTGCGGCGTTCTGCTGGCGGTGCTCGCCTGGATCTCCCTGGGTCTGCCCGTATTCGGCGAACTCGCCAACATCCGCGTGGCGGCCTGGTTCTGCTTTGCCATCCAGGGCACGGTGATGCTGCTGTGCCAGGACGTGCTGACCGGCGGCGTGCTCAACGCCTTCCGCCGCCGCTTCGGCGCGGATTCGATGGCGGTGCTCGCCTGCCTCGTCAGCGGCTTTGACGCGCTGCTCGTCGGCACCGGTAAGCTGACGCAGCCGCATATGCCGCTGTGCCTGCTCTCCTCGCTGTCGCTGGCTGGCGTGCTTCTTGCCTCCCTGCTCAGCTGCCGCGGCCTGCGCAAATCGCTGCGCGTGCCGGCCATCGCCAAGCGCGCCTATACGGTCACGGGCGAGATGAGCATGAAGGAGCGCGGCACCACCATCCTCAAATCCCAGCGCTCCTACGCCGGCTTCGTGCGCCGCAGCGAGGAAGCGCCCGCCGACGAGACCACGTTCCAGAAGATGGGCCTGCCCATGCTGGCGCTGGTCGCATTCCTCACACTGCTGACCGCGGTGTTCACGCGCAACCTGAAGGATCTGATCTACATCCTCTCGGTGCTGCTGTGCGCGGCCGTGCCTTTCGGCTCGCTGCTGTGCTTTGCGCTCCCCTATTTCACCGGCTCCTTCCGCATCTTCCCCAGCGGCGCGGCGATCGCCGGCTGGTCGGGGACCTGCGACGTGGGCCGCAGCCGCAACCTTATCGTCACCGACGGCGACCTCTTCCCCGAGGGCACCGTAGAGATCGAACAGGTGCGCATCTTTGCCGACGCCAAGCCCGAACGCATCATCTCCTATGCCGGTAGCATGCTCATTGCCAGCGGCAGCTGTGTGTCCAAGAGCTTTGCCGACCTGATGGAGCGCAACAACTGCATCATGCGGCAGATCGAAGATTTCGAGTATCTGCCCGGCGGCGGCATGAAGGGCGTGATCGATTCCAGCGTGATCCTCTGCGGCAGCAGCGATCTGATGCAGCTGATGAACGTGCGCATCCCCTTCCGGCTGGTCAGCCGCACCAGCATCCTGCTGGCGGTGGACGGCGTGCTGTACGGCATTTTCAACATCAAGTACATGCCCGATCCGCAGGTGCGCAAGGCGCTCATTGGGCTGATGCGCTCCGGCCGCCATCCGATCTTCGCGATCCGTGACTTCAACGTGACCCCGGTGATGCTGCACGACACCTTTGACGTGGCCACCGACGGCTACGATTTCCCGCCCTATGTGGAGCGCTTCGCCATCTCCTCCGTCAAGCCCGGAGAGGAAAGCAAGGTGGCCGCCGTGGTCTGCCGCGACGGGCTTGGCCCGCTCAGCAACATGGCTGACGTGGGGCGCAAGGTCTATGTCGCCACGCGCACGAACCTGTACTTCACCGCGATCAGTGCCGTGCTGGGCGTACTGCTGTGCTTCATCCGCATGGTATCCGCCGGCGGCGTGGGCGTGCCGTTCCTGTTCCTATACATGCTGATCTGTGCGCTGCCCGTGCTGTTTCTCGGTGCAACGCTGAATCTGGAATAAGTCAACACACGAAAAACTCCCCCGGACTGAGGGCGGTGCTCATAAGACAGTTTTGAAGAAAACTGATTTGGGTATCTGTCTGACAGGGTTGGGAACAACGGAAAAACGGTCTGCATTGTTGAAATGCGGGCCGTTTTTTTATTGCTTCTGCATTATTCTCGCGAGGAACGCTGCAAAAAGCGTCGAGTAATGTCAAGTTTTTGCAGTCAACTGCAAAAACTTGACACGAAGTTTTTCTTTTGTTATACTATGAGCACAAAGGAGTGGTCACAATGTCTTCTTCTCGCGTTTATAAAAACAGAGATCTCTATTTGAATAAACTGATCGCCTTTCAGGACATGGAGCCCGTCAAGGTTGTTACTGGCATACGGCGCTGCGGAAAGTCCAGTCTGCTGAAGCTGATGATCCAACACCTGCTTGATACCGGCGTCCCCAAAGAACAGATCGTAGAGATGAATTTCGAATCTCACGATTACAAGGACATGACTTCGGATGGCCTGTATAATCATGTTAAGGCCATAGCCATCCCCGGAAAGCGTATGTATTTGTTTTTTGATGAGCTTCAGCGCGTTCCCAGATGGGAGGAAGCGGTCAATTCGTTCCGTGTTGACCTTGACTGCGATATTTACATTACAGGTTCAAATGCCTACCTTCTTTCGTCGGAATACGCGACCTACCTTTCGGGCCGCTGCGTCGAGATCAAAATGCTGCCGCTCTCCTTTCGGGAGTTCATGGATTTCCACGGCTTTGAATTGCGGGAAACGACAAGCTCTTTGGGCGGGACAAGGAAGCAGGCGCTTGATCAGAACGGTGAACGCTATGAACTCCGGGAAATCTTTGACGCCTATCTGCGCTTTGGCGGCATGCCCGGAATTGCCGATGTCGGCTTAGACCAAGAGCGTGCGCTGACGCTTTTAGACGGCATTTATTCCACGGTCGTGGTCCGCGATATTCTGGAGCGGGAGAAACGCCGCGGGCAACGTCAGATCACCGATCCGGTACTGCTTCGCAAGATCATTCTGTTCCTTGCCGACAACATCGGATGCACGGTATCGGCCAACTCGATCGGGAACACGCTGGTCAACGAAGGCCTTTTGGATGGAGGTTCGCGGAAGACCGCCCCGAGTGCTCACACGGTTCAGGCCTATGTGGGCGCCTTGCTGGAATCGTATATCTTTTACGATGTCAAGCGCTTTGATATCAAGGGCAAGGAGTTCTTGCGGACTCTCGGCAAATACTACATCGCCGACATCGGGCTTCGCAACTATCTGCTTGGCTTCCGGGATCGTGATACCGGACATGCGCTTGAGAACATCGTTTACTTCGAGCTCCTGCGCCGCGGCTATGATGTGGCCATAGGAAAGATCGACAATGCTGAGATCGACTTCATCGCCACGAAGGCAGACGATAAGATCTATGTCCAGGTGACCGAATCCATGACGAGCGAGGATGTGCGCAGGCGCGAGCTGAACCCCCTGCAAAAAGTAAAGGACAACTACGAAAAAACCGTTCTTTCCCTCGATCCCGGATTGGAGACAAGCTATGAAGGAATCAAATCTCTGAACTTGATCGACTGGCTGGTTTCATAATCACACGGTTTTTCAAACATCGGCGCAGCCGTTTCAGGCTGCGCCGATGTTCGCTGTCTGCGTGTTAATCGAGGTCGACCGTTTTTCGTTCCTCAACCGCAAAATGAACAAAAAATATTTAGAATAGTTATTTGTTAATGCGCAACTAGAAATTTTCTTGTTGACAAAGGGCGGGCGATGTGCTACTATGACCATGGAAGGAGGGGATGACGTGCTTCCCTTGGAGAAACCCCTCGGCAACTTGGCCGAGATTCTTGCCGGAATACCCAGTACGGGCCAGACCGGCGACCATCCCTATAAAATCATCCAGCCGAACAGTTTCAGCGATGTTGGCGAGCTGAACGTATTGGAGACCCAACTCCGTGAGGAGAAGCTCAGCCCGAAGCTGCTGCTCTCGCCCGGGGACATTCTTGTCAAGCGCTTGAACCCCTCGTTCGTGTATGTTATCAGAGACGAAGACAAGGGCTTGGTCGCGTCACAGAACCTGCTCGTCATCCGTCCGGGACAGGAGATAGATCCCTTGTTCCTTGCCTGTCTTCTTGAACAAAAGGAGATCATCGGGCAGATTGAGCACGTTTCCGGCACATCGGCCGCGATCAAGGCAATCTCCCAGAAAAAGCTGGCGGAGATCATGATCCCGGTTGTGCCCTTGGCAGAGCAAAGAAAACTCGGAGAGATCTGGCGCCTTTCCCGAAAGCGCAAGGCGCTCCTGCGGGAATACATCACAGAGAGCGACAGGCTTGTCGCCTTGATGACCTCAAAAATCACGACAGGCGGAGGAGAAAAGAAATGACTCGGTACGAGGATATCAAAAACACTCTTTGGAAAGCGGCCGGCACGTTCCGCGGATCCATCGACGCGGCGAACTACAAGGACTACGTCCTCACCATGCTGTTTCTGAAATATCTGGACGACACCTATAAGGAAAACCTGCGTGGACTGGAGGCCAGGTACAACGGCAATGAGATTCGCATTGAGCGGGCCAAGAAAAACCTGCCCTTCGTTCTGGCGGACGATCAGCGCTTCGATTATCTCTATGAAAATCGCTTTGATCCCAAGATCGGAGAAAAGATCAACACAGCACTTCAAGGTATCCAAGACAGCAACTCCGAGTTGGGCGGCGTGTTCCGGAGCGTCAACTTCAACAGCGAGTCCATGCTCGGCAATCCGCAGCAGAAGGTGACAAAGCTCCGCACGCTGCTGGAGGATTTCAAGCCGCTCTGCCTCGAACCGTCCCAGATTGAGGTGGCTCCGGGTGAAGATCCCGCTTATGTGATCGGTGATGCCTATGAGTACATGGTTGGTGAGTTCGCTGCCGAGGCAGGGAAAAAAGCAGGTTCCTTCTTCACCCCGAGCATGGTGTCTGAGCTGATGGGCATGCTGACCGCGCCGAAGCCCAATGACTCCATCTACGACCCGACCTGCGGTTCGGCCTCCCTGCTGATCCGTACTGCACGGAAAGCCGGCAACCTGGACTCCGTGGCGATCTATGGGCAGGAGATGAACGGTTCCTCCTGGTCGATGGCCAGAATGAACCTCTTCATCCACGGCATCCACGTCAACCGGGATGCGATCGCCTGGGGCGACACGCTTTCCAACCCGCAGCACCTGGACTCTGACGGCAACTTGAAGCAGTTCGACGTGATCGTGGCAAATATGCCCTTCTCGCTGGACAAATGGGCCGAGGGCTTTAACCGCGGCGGTCAGGAGGACGGCAGCGAGAGCAAGGATAAGAAATTCAAGATGACTGCGAACCTGGACCCCTATCACCGCTTTGACTGGGGCGTCCCCCCTGCCAGCAAGGGTGACTGGGCTTTCCTCCTGCACATGCTCTACTCCCTGCGCAGCAACGGACGCATGGCCGCTGTCGTGCCCCACGGCGTGCTGTTCCGCGGTGCGGCAGAAGGCCGCATCCGTCAGACCGTCATCGAGAAGAATCTGCTGGACGCCGTGATCGGACTGCCGGCCAACCTCTTCTATGGGACGAGTATCCCCGCATGCATCCTGGTCTTCAAGAAGAACCGGGCGACGAACGACGTGCTGTTCATTGACGCCTCCGGCAAGGATGCCGACGGTAATTTCCGCTATCGCAAGGACAAAAATCAGAACAAGCTGGATCAGTGTCACATCGACGCCATTTACAAGACCTATACGGACCGGGTGGATGTGGAGCGCTTTGCCCACGTGGCCACGCCGGAGGAGATCCGTGCCAACGATTATAACCTCAACATCCCCCGCTATGTGGACAGCTTCGAGGAAGAAGAACTGGTGGACATCGAGGAAGTGCAGGGTAACATCCAGCGGATCAAGGCGGAGATCGCCGAGGTGGAGGCACAGCTGGCACAGTATCTCAAGGAACTCGGCCTGTAAAAAGAGTGGCCAATGGAACTTGATGAATTGATGCGCCAGCGTCATATCGGCGAGTATCTGGCACAGGAGTCGGCAGCAGAGCGGGAGATCCAGCGGCAGCTCTCCGGGTTGGTCATGTGGGAGTTCGTTTTTCGCGAGGTCTTTTCGTGGAGAGACACTGTGGAACGTACCCATGGCATTCGCTTTGAGATCCGGCCAAAGGAGCACGGCCACAACGTCCCACACTGCCATGCCTCCTATCAGGGGCAGGAGATCTCTATCTCGCTGCTGGACGGTGAGGTCATCGCCGGGAATATTCCGAAACAGCAGCAGCGCTTCGCGACGACCTGGGTAAAGCGGAATCTCCCTGTTCTGCAGTCCTGCTGGGACAAGTATCACATGCTGGAAGTGTAGGTGAGCTAATGAAAGACGAGATCAGAAGACGGATCGATGCAGTCCGCCGCGGCGAGGTGCCGGAGGGATACAGCATGGACAGGGCGATGCTGTATCCTGATGACTGGGGCACCCCTGTACCGCTAAACACCGTTTTGAAAGAAAACAAAGCGCGTAATGACGATTTGACATTTGGAAAGGAAGATGACCTCTCTGTTTTCGGCGAGCAAGG
>JAEEGL016301887.1_pt1 | contig 10410 bp, 8 predicted proteins | sample 9134231 | NCBI WGS metagenome assembly JAEEGL01 (sample SAMN16246548, study PRJNA631951) | gut metagenome | biome: gut microbiome; feature: rumen; material: fiber-attached | host: Bos | place: Iran: Karaj | collected 2018-10
AAATGATATTGAAACTAAAGATTTATCTAGTTTAGATATTAACAATAATTATTTAGTTAAGTATGATGGTAAATATTATTTATTAAATAAAAATGGTAAAAAAATATCAACTTCTTATGATAAAATTGAACAATATAAAGGATTTTATATAGCTGAAAATGATTATTTAAGAGGTGTTTTAGATATAACTGGTAATGTTTTATTAGAAGTTAAATATGATATTTTAAATGTTATTGATGTTGGTGATACAAAATATGTATATGGTTCAATAATAGATAATCAAGATATTATATATGATGTTAATAATAAAAAACAATTATTTTTCTCACATAATAAAATAAAACCTACTAATAATTATTTCTATGTTGATAATTTTGGTAGTAGATATTATTATTCATATATAAATGGAAAGATGTTTTATAAGGAGGAAGTTAAATGATTTGTCCTAAATGTGGTAAAGAATTAAATGAACAAGGTATTTGTGATTGTTCAATGAATATTGATAATAAAACATCAAATAAAAAAAGTAAAAAATTATCTATAATAATTGTTATTATATTAGTCTTAGCTTTATTAACTGGAATAGGAATGAAGGTTTATAATTATTTCAATGTTAATGAAACTTTAAAATGGAATGAAATGTATGAAGCTTATAATATAGAAAACATAAATCCTGTTGAAGTATTATTAGGTATTGAGTTTTCTAATGAAGATGAACTTAAAAATGTAGAATATATTGTAAACTGTGGAAAATATGAAAAAAATGGATATGAAGTAGTTTGGAATTTAAAAGATGCTAGTGGTAAATGTACTATAAAAGCTAAATACAAATCTAAAGAAATATCTAAAACTTTTAATGTATTTAAAGAACCAGATAATGAAGTATTAAAAGGTGTAGAAATAACAATAGATATGGATTCTGATGAAGATTTAGATAATGATGGTCTAACTAATAAACAAGAAAAAGAATATAATACTGATCCTAATTTATCTGATACAGATTTAGATGGATTAACAGATTATTATGAAATATTTACAAGTAAAACTGATCCTAATAAATCTGATTCCGATTCTGATGGATTAAGTGATTATAGTGAAGTTAAACTAAAATTAGATCCTAATAAATCTGATTCGTTAAATGATGGTATAAAAGATGGTAATAGAAAATTTGATTATTCATATGAAAAAAATGGTATAAAATCAGTTATTAGTGGTACTGGTAATATAGCTGATACTGAATTTAAAATATATGAAGATACAAAAATAAGTGATAAAAAGGGTACAATTAATAAATTATATTCTTTTGAAACAAATGGTAAAATTGAGAATGCTAGTATAACAATACCTTATACTAAAGAAGATATAACAAAGTATAATTTAAATGAAGAAAATTTATCTTTATATTATTTTAATACAGATACTGGTAGTTACGAAAAGGTTGAAACAATAGTTGATACTGTTAATAAAACTATAAGTGCTAATTTAAATCATTTCTCTTATTATGTTATATCTAGTGAAGAATTAGATAAATTAGCTAATCAAATTCAAATATTATTTGTTTTAGATAATTCTTGGAGTATGTATTCACCTGAACAAATAGAAAAATATATTGGTGAAAGATATGATGATAAAGATATTGGATATGATCCAGATGGATTAAGATTTAAATTAACTAAAGATATGATTACTAAATTTAGTTATGAAAAATATAAAATTGGTTTATCTGAATTTAGATATGATTATGCTAATGCTCATAAAATTGGAAGTAATAAAAATGATATGATTTCAACTTTATCAAATATGACTGGTAAATTTATAACTAAAGATGCTGGTACTAATATAACTAATGCTATAGAAAAAGGTTTAAAAGAATTTGATGATGTTGGTGAAAAATATATAGTTATTTTAACTGATGGAAATGATGATAGTTTATCTAAGAAAAGAAATGATATAATTCAAGATGCGTTAGCAAAAGATGTTCATATTTGTTCTATTGGTTTTGGTGGATCAGATAATGATTCTGAATTAAAAGCTATTTCAACTTCAACTGGATGTAAGTATTATTCATCTTCTAATGCTAATGGATTAAATGAATTATTTGATAGTTTAAAAACAGAAATTAATAATGATTTAGTAGATTTAAATAATGATGGTAAAACAGATAGTATTTTACTAGCGTCTACAAACTTTGTAGTTAATCGTGATGGTTTTTCATTTAAAAACTATGCAACTAATTATGCGTCTGGTGGACATTGTCATGGTATGGCTTTATTTGCTGAGTTATATTACATGAATATGTTACCATCTAAGATAGACACTATATATGATAATGAAGAAAAACAACCACAATCAAATGTAGCTGATTTAGATATAGAATTCTTTAATAAACATAATAATTTATATGATTATAAATTTAAAACAAAAGAATTAGTATATGATGGTCATTTATCTTCAAATTTTTCTAAAGAAGAAAGAGAAACACTAGGCGCTAAATATAATATGGAAGGAAAAAATGCAGTATATGATCCAGAATATAAAGAAATAATTGAAAATGCTGGATTCTATGATATACGATTACTTAACTGTAAAGGCTGCGACTATGATAAATATGAAGAAGTGCGTATAAATGAAGATAAAATGCAAGAATCTAAAATGGATAATGATGATAAACAGTTATTAAATGCGATTTATGCTCTTTATTTAACACAATATAATATTTCTTCTTATCATTCAGGTTACTCGCTTGGTGATGCATTTTTAATTGGTGGTCAAAAAATATTTAACAGTATAGTTCCAGGAACACCAGGCTCTATATTATATGATGGATTTGTGGATTTATTAATTTATAGACTTAAAAATGATGATCCTGCTGTTATTGGTGGTGATTTTGCTGGTGGTGAACATGCTATAAATGCATTAGCTATTTATAAAGATGTTGAAAAAGTTGGCTTATATCATATAAAAGTATATGATAATAATCATCCTGGCGAAACTAGATATGTAGATTTAAAATGTTCTGGTGAATCATGTAGACTTGAACCTAATGAATATTATTCTGGTACATCATCAATAAAAATGGATTTATCAATAAATGATAGTTTAGATGTTATTAAACATAGTACAAGTAAACATGAAAAAGGTGGACATAGTTTTTAATAAAATAATTAAGGAGGTAGAAGTATTATATTTATATGCATGAAAATTATGTGAAAGTAAATACTTCAAATAACAATAAATATTATAATGTAGATTTAAAATTAATTTACACAAAAGAAACATAATATAAAAAAGATATTGATTATTCAATATCTTTTTACATTATATTTTTTAAAAATATAGACTTTTATAAAAAAAATATGATATAATTTAATAGAATGGTGACGATAGATGTCAACTATTTAGAAAAAGCTAAAGAAAAGAGGTATTTTATGGGATTTATTAAAGCTTTTACAGGTGCTTTAGGTGGCACATTTGCTGATCAATGGAAAGATTTTTATACAGTTCCAACAACTATTACACCAACTACAGCTTTAGTTAAAGCTGTACCACAAGGAACTAATGCTGGACGTGGTCAAAATACTAAAGGATATGAAAATATTATATCTAATGGTAGTAAAATTGTTGTTCCAGAAGGAATGGCACTTATTACTATGGAAAATGGCCAAATCACAGGTTTAGTTGCTGAACCAGGTGGATTTATTTGGCAAAGTAATGATCCTAATTCAAGATCATTATTCGCTGGTGATGGAATTATATCATCAACTATTGGAAGTACTTGGGAAAAATTTAAATTTGGTGGTCAACCAGGTGCAGAACAAACAGCTTTCTATGTTAATTTAAAAGACATTGCTGGTATTAGATTTGGTACTCAAGAACCAATTCAATGGTATGATAACTATTATGAAACAAGATTAAGCGCTATGATGAGAGGTACTTATGTAATTAAAATTGTTGATCCAATTTTATTCGTTAAACAATTTGTACCAACTTCATACTTATTACCAACTTCAGAACCATTTGATTTCAATGATACAAATGATACAACAGATCAATTATTTACAGATTTTACTTCTAGTTTAAGTGAAGGTATTTCAGGTTTAGCTTTAGAAGCTTCAGCTGCTAATATGTTTACTTATGACTATGTTTCAACAAATAGATCTGCATTTGCTAAAAAAATGGATGCTGTTCTTGAAAATAATGCTCAATGGACTTCACGTAAAGGTTTATCAGTTGCTAATGTTTCTATTATATTCAATTATGATGAATCATCACAAGCTAAGATTGATGAATTTACTAAAGACGATCAAGAAATCAGAAGAATGAAAAAAATGGCAGGTGTTTACAGCGCAGATATGGCTGGTGCTATGGCTGCTGCTTCAGGATCTGCTATTCAAAATGCTGCTTCAAATCCAAATGGAGCAATGAATGGATTTATTGGTATGGGATTTGCTCAACAACAAGGAGCAAGTATGTTAGGTGCTGTTAATAATATGCAACAACCACAACCACAACAAGGTATGTATGGTCAACCACAACAACCACAAATGGCAGGTGTTGCTCAAGCTCAACAAGCTCCACAACAAGCTCCAGCTGAAGATCCTTATGCAAAATTAACTGAAATGAAAAAATTATTAGATTCAGGAGTTATTACTCAAGAAGATTTTGATGCTGCTAAAGCTAAATTATTGGGGTTATAATTTATGAATAACGGTTTTGATAATGAAAATTTTCAAAACAATACTGAAGGTACTGAATCATTAAATTCAGTACCTTTAAGTGTTAATGAAAATAATTCGGTAAATAATGAAAATGTTCAACCAACTCAAACTGTAGTTGATAATTCACAAGTTGATCCAGGTGTATTAGCTGCTCAAAAAATACAAGAAAATATACAAAATATTGTTAATGAAGCAACTCAAAATATTGCAAATTCTCAACAAGAACAAGTTAGAGTTGTTAAAACTGATGAAGGAAGTAAAGATGGACAAAATAAATGTCCTAAATGTGGTGCTACTGAAATAACTTTAAATGTAGCAAACGGAAAATTAAGATGTGGATTTTGTAGACATGAATTTGAACCTGAAAAGGTTGAAGGAATGGAAGAAGATATAAGTAAACTAAGTGGAATGGTTATGGGTTCAGGTGCTTCTAATATTGCAGCTGATGTTAGCGAAGTTATGACATTTAAATGTAGTAGCTGTGGAGCTGAAGTTGTAGTTGATACTAAATCAAGTATGAATGCAAGATGTCACTGGTGTAGAAGTATATTATCAGTTAACCAACAAATCCCAAATGGTGCTGTTCCTGATGTAGTTTTACCTTTTAGTGTAAAAAAACAAGAAGCTCAAGCATGTATCGAAACTTTTGTTGGTAAAAGAAAATTCTTTGCTAATCCAAAATTTAAGGCTGAATTTACTACTAATAATATAATGGGTGTTTATTTTCCATATATGGTTATTGATATGAATACACATGCTAACCTTTATGGACAAGGTGAACACTTAGTTAGAAGATATACTGTAAAACATGGTGATAGAACTGAAACATATTATGATGCTGATTTATATGAAGTAGGTAGAGAATTCGATTTAACAATTAATGGATTAACTGTTGAATCAAGTTTAGATAAATTAAATACAAAAGATAAATCAAAAACTACAAATATCATAAATGCCATAATGCCTTTTGATATAGAAAATAGTGTAAAATACAATGCTAATTATTTAGCTGGATTTACATCAGAAAAAAGAGATACTAATATTGATGATTTAAAACCATTAGTACAAACACAAGCAAAAGATATTGCTAGAAATTCTGCAAATGAAACAATTAAATATTATGATCGTGGTGTTAAATGGGAAAGAGAAGTTATGGATATAAAAGGAGAACAATGGAAAGCTGCTTACTTACCAGTTTGGTTATATTCATATCAAGAAAAAAAGGGTGATAAGTCACTTCTTCACTATGTTGCTGTTAATGCAAGAACTAAGGAAACAATGGGTAGTGTACCAATTCATATGCCAAAATTATTAATTGTTTCTGCTATAATAGAATTAATTGGTTTAATATTAATGTTATTTGTATTGCCTAATGAAAATTGGAGATATTTATGTTTAACATTTGGTGTTATATATTATTGTGTTATGTATGCTAGATATAGAAATGCTGGTGCTAGAAATACATATGAAAAAGAAACTAAACGTAATATGACTGATGTTAAAGCTCTTGATAATTTTATTAGACATGAATATAGATTAGACAATTCTAGAATGAGTGGTGCTAATAATAATTCTGTTAATGGTAGTACAGTAGAAAAAAGTTTATTAGAAAAAATTAAACAACAATAGGTGATTTAATGAAAAATAATCAATTTGTTAAAATACTATGTAGTATACCTGTTATACTAATAGCTGCATACTTTTCAAGATTTTTAGGTGTATGTATAGTTATATTTAGATTAATTGCTATAAAAGATAGTAAATATACTTTACCAGGAACACTAATAATGATGGGATTAGTATTATTAATACCTAAGGGTTTAGATATGATAAGTAAAGATATCCCATATGTAAGTGATATAATGTCTTCTGATATTTATCCTAAATTAATGACTTATAGTAAATTCTTATTAATATTTGGTGTTATATTATTTATTGTTATTTATTTAATACAAAATGTTAAAAATAAAATAAATAGTAAAATTAAAGAATTAGATAATCAATTTTCTAATTATGCTAATAAACAAGAAGAAAATAGAAAAGAAGTATTAAAAGAAAATGACTATAAAATGAGATTAAGACAAGAAGAAGTAAAGTATGCTAGAAGTGTTAAATGTCCACATTGTGGTCAAACAAACTATATAAAAGAAAAAGTAGGAGTATGTTCTCATTGTAGAACTCCACTTGAATAAAAAAATGACATAAAAAATAGTATAAAAAATACTATTTTTTTGATATAATAGTATTGGTGATGTTATGAATAAGAGAATAGATTTTTTTAAAAAAAATTATGGTTGGACTTTATTTTTAATAGGTGTTGCAATATACTTAGTTAGTTTAATACCATTTGATTTTAGATTTTTTTGGTTATATACTTTTACTTCATTATTTACAGTTATAAAGTTTCATTCTTATTATGTAGAATGTCCAAAATGTAATATTAAAGTTTATAAGGGAAAAAAATGTAAAAAATGTGGGATTAATTCAACTGAAATAGAAAAAACAAGATATAAAAAAGAATTAAATATTAAAACAATATTACTAATCTCACTTTGTACTTTATTATTCTTAATTTTTGTTTATTTATTGATGTATGCTGATACACACTTTGAATTATTAAATCCTTCTTCAGATGTATTATATGCTTATTTTGATGTAATTAAGGATTTTTTACCAATACTTATCGCATCAGTAATAACTAGTATTATATTAAGAATAATTATTAAACATTATATAAAGAAAAAATAGTATAAAAAATACTATTTTTTTGATATAATTATAATGTGATTAGTATGATAAAAATAAGGAATGATTTTGATCTAGATAATACAATAACATGTGGTCAAATATTTAGATTTAAAAAAGAAAATAATGAATATATTGTTATATTAAAAGATAGAGTAATTAGTTTAAAAATAGATGGAGAATATATTATAATTGAATCCAATAAAGAGGATAATTTAAAAGAAGTTATATATGATTACTTAGATTTAAATAGAGATTATAATAAAATTGTTGATGAATTAAATAAAAAAGATAAAAATTTAAAATGTAATAAAGGACTAAAAATGATACATCAATATCCTTTAGAAACAGTAATTGAATATGTAATCTCACAAAATAATAGAGTTCCTTCAATAGCTAATTCATTAAATTTATTATCTTTAAAATATGGTGAAAAAGTAATATTTAAAAATAAAGAATATTATTTGTTTCCAACTTTAGAAAAATTAAAAAAATTAAGTATAGAAGATTTTAGAAATTGTAAAGTTGGATTTAGAGATAAATATTTATATGGTATAGTTAATAGTAATATTGATTTAAATAAAATAACTGAAATGAATACTTATGAAGCTTTGGATTATTTAAAAAGTTATAAAGGGATAGGTCTTAAAGTAGCATCTTGTATATTATTATTTGCTTACCAAAAATTTGATGTTTTTCCAATAGATACGTGGGTAAAAAAATATATGAAAGATGAATATAATATTGAAGGAGAAAATAATATTAAAATATTCTCAAAAGAAAAATATGGAAATTATTCAGGTTTAGCTATTCAATATATGTTTAATTCTAAAAGAAATATAAAGTAAGGAGTGTTTAAAATGGAAAATGAAGTATTAGATACTGAAGAAGTTATTAATGAAACAAATACTGAAAAGGTATTAGATAATGGAAAAGTATTAGATAATGATTGCCCTTTATGTGGAGCACCAATTAAATTTAATCCTAGTTTAGGTAAATTTAAATGTGATTTTTGTAGAGGAGAATTCACTTTAGATGAATTAAAAAAACATATTAATAACGCATCAACTGATAAAGTTAATGATGGAGTAAATGGTGATGATACAATATATGAAACATATAAATGTAGTAATTGTGGAGCTGAAATCGTTGCTGATGAAAATACAGCTGCTACATTTTGCTTATATTGTAGAAGTGTTGCTATCTTAAAAAATAAATTATCAGGTAAATTTGCTCCAACAAAAATAATACCTTTTAAAAAAGAAAAAAATGATGCTATAAGTGCTTTTAAGGGATTAAGAAAAGGAAGACCCCTAATACCTAGATATTTTTTATCACAAGATAATATTGAAAAAATAACAGGAATTTATATACCTTTTTGGTTATATAACATTAATGTAAGTGGTGGAGTAAATTTTATTTGTAAAAATATAAAATCATGGACAAGTGGAGATATTCATTATACAAAGACAGATACTTATAGTGCTGTAAGAGAAGGTTCAATTGATTTTAATTTAGTACCAGTAGATGGAAGTACTAGATTTGATGATGATATAATGAATAGTATTGAGCCATTTGATTATAAAGAATTGGTAGATTATAATCATGCGTATTTATCAGGTTTTTTAGCTGAAAAATATGATGTTGAAACTGAAAAAGCTTTACCTGATGCTTTAAAAAGATCTGTTAATTCAACTACAGATAAATTTAAAAGTAGTGTTAAAGGGTATTCATCAGTTGCTATTAAAACAAATACTCTAGAAGGAAAAGAAACATCAAAAGAATATGCTTTACTTCCTGTTTGGATGGTTAATGTTAAATACGGAAATAAATTTTATTTATTTGCTATGAATGGTCAAACAGGTGAATTTATTGGTAATATACCAGTTGATAAGAAAAAAGCACTATTATTTTGGTTAATATCATTTGCTATAACTTTTGGATTAGTTGTACTAATAAGTTATATAGTATTTAAAGGTTAGGTGATAATATGAAGAAAATATTATTAATATTAATTACTTTTTTTACATGTATTAGTGTTAAAGCATCAGTAGATGTAAAGGTAAGACCTAGTGATAATTATGGTCTTGATAAGGTAATTGATATAAGTGAAGATGATATAGTAAATACTCCTTTTGTTGATCCTAGTGAAAAAGTATATGATTTTGCTTCTAAATTAACAGATTTAGAAAAAATAACACTAAGAAATAAAGCAGATAAATTTATTAAAGAAACAGATATAGATTTAGTCTTAGTAACAATAGATAAAGAAATAGATAAAGAAGAAGTAAAAGAATTTGCTCATAATTTTTATGATTATAATAATTTTGGTTTGAATACTGATAATTATGATGGAATTGAAATAATTATAAATGTAAATATCAATAAACCATTTTTATATATTGTTTCTTTTGGTGATACAAATTTTGATCCATTACAAAGTATATTAGATACAGTTTATGATGATTTTAAAAATGGAAAATATAATACTGGATTTAATAATTTTATTGATTCATGTACTAAAAATTATATAGAAGAAGTTGAAAAAAATAATAGTACTATAGTAGATGATTTTGATTTAGGAATTAAAAAAAGAATAGAACAAAAAGATAATAATTATGGTGTTAATAAGAAAGAAGCTATTTTAGATACTTATCATTTAGGAAGAACACCACTTGTTGATGCTAGTAATAAAGTATATGATTTTTCAGGAGTATTATCTGAAGAAGAGAAAGCAACATTAAAAGAAAAAGCTTTATCTTTCTTAGAAGAAACAGGTATTGAACTTATAATAGTAACAATTGATAAACAATATTCTGATAGTCAAATAGAAGATTTAGCTGATGATTTCTTTGATTTTAACGATTTTGGTATTAGTGATAAATCTGAATCATATGATGGAATTCTAGCAATTAGAAACACAAATAATTATAATAGATATTACTAT
>JAEEGL016823965.1_pt1 | contig 10410 bp, 6 predicted proteins | sample 9134231 | NCBI WGS metagenome assembly JAEEGL01 (sample SAMN16246548, study PRJNA631951) | gut metagenome | biome: gut microbiome; feature: rumen; material: fiber-attached | host: Bos | place: Iran: Karaj | collected 2018-10
ATTTATTTTATTGCAACCTTTTCTAAGGCTCTTACCGTCGTAGAAGAGAACGATAAGTACAACGCCGCTGTTGGTATTGCTGAATATGGCGACGAAAAGGCTATTCGCACCAAAGTTGATGAAATCGTAAAGCTCATTAAAGAAACAAAACAACCTATGTCTCTAGACGAGCTTGACAGCAAGCTAAATTATGAGCATCCTGACCACATTAAAGCTATTGCGTCAATTTCTAAGGCTCTCGCTACCCTCAACGGCATGTGGGGCCTAGCAAAATGGCCAGCAGTAAACCCAAAGAACATTCGCGACAAAATCTTCGTCATTCTTGAAACCAAGAAAGAGCCAATGCACTTCTCTGAAATTGCAAAGGAAATTGCTGATTCTAACTTCAAGCGCAAAAACGTAACTATCCAAGCTATCCACAACGAGCTTATTAAAGATTCTCGTTTTATTCTCATTGGCCGCGGTATTTACGCACTTTCTTCTTGGGGCTACAAGAAGGGAACTATCTCTGATATTATCAAGTCTATTCTTGAAAAATCCGATAAAGCCCTCACCCGCGAAGAGATCGTAAAACAAGTATTAAAAGTCCGCAAAGTAAAAGAAACCACCATTCTTCTTAACTTGCAGAACAAAAAACTCTTCAAGAAGATCGATAAAAATTCTTACACCTTAGCTTAGGATTTAAGAAAATACCTTTTGAGGACCATAAGCTTGGCCGAACGGCCTTGAGTGTGTCCGAAAAAGGTATTTTTTAAATCCTAATATGGTATAATAATTTTATGGAAAGCGTCATACACTTTATTTTAATGCCGATCTTCTGGATTCCTGCAGTTGGAATTCTGGCATTTTTAACCTATAGGAACTACAAAAAACTCAACAAACTGAAAGTTCTAAACGTCGATTCTGTACTTCTCATGCTAGAAATCCCTCGTGAAAACGACAAGAAAGAGCTTGCCGCTGAGCAGCTTTTTGCTTCACTTCATGGTATCCTTCGCGACAGGAAAGAACTTAGAAATTCTGGTGGCGTACAGGAACACTTATCATTTGAAATCGTTTCTACGGCAGGGCAGATTCGCTTTTATGTTTGGGTGCCAAAGGTACTCCAAAGCTTCGTAGAAGGGCAGATTTATTCCCAGTACCCAACCGTACAAATCTTCAAAATGAACGAAGACTATGCAGACGGCCGCAGCAAATATCCTGTAAATTATATGACCGAGCTTTCCTTATCCGAAGACCAGGCACTTCCAATTAAAACCTTTGATTCATTTGAAGTAGATCCACTTGCTGGTATTACTGGTACGCTTGCCAAGCTCGATCCAGACCGCACTGAGGAAATGTGGATTCAAATTCTTGCTCGTCCAATTCCTGATGATTGGCATAAAAGCACCACAGATCGTTGGGTAGAACGCGTCAAGGCAGGGAAGAAACCACTGCTAGGATCTGGCCTCGACTGGGTCTGGCTCGTAGAAGCTCTTGGTGCACTCTTCCGTCCACCAGCCGGAGGAAATGGCTCTGACGAAAAAGTAGAATTATCTGAACGTGCCAAAACCCAAATCGCCAAAGCCGAAGAAAAGGCCACTAAACTTGGCTATGAAGTAAAAATTCGTTTGGCATATCTTGGCCAAAATGATACTGACGCCAAATTAAATATGCAGGCACTTGTGGGTACATTTAAACAATATAACTCTACAAACCTAAATGGCTTTAAGCAGGTTGGTGGCACCTTTAACAAGGCAGATCTTGCCGCATACAAGATGCGTCAATTCTCCGATCATGGCTTCATTCTAAACATTTCCGAGCTTGCTTCTGTGTATCATCTTCCACATACTTCCGTAGAAACTCCAAACATCGTTTGGGCAAATAGCAAAACTGCTGAACCACCAGCCCAGCTTCCAGTCCTCACGGGCGACCCAAAGGTCGATGAGAATATCTCTGCTTTTGGCCTTACTAACTTCCGTGGCATCAACCACCAATTTGGTCTAACTCGCCGCGACAGGTCTCGTCACGTTTACATTATCGGCCAAACTGGAGCAGGGAAAAGCGGCATGCTCGAGCTCCTTGCGCTCTCTGATATTTTCTATAACCAAGGTTATTGTATTATCGATCCGCATGGTGATTTCGCTATCGACAACCTCAAGTTCGTACCAGAATCACGCATCAAAGACGTAGTTTACTTTAACCCTGCCGATACTGCCTACCCGGTAGCATTTAACCCACTTGAAATTACAGACCCATCCAGAAAACCAAATATCTGTTCTGAAGTAATCGGCGTTCTAAAACGTATGTTCGGCGATTCTTGGGGCCCAAGGCTTGAGCATATCCTTCGTTATACCCTTCTGGCACTTCTAGACCGCCCAGAAACCACGCTGCTTGATATTTCCCGCATGCTCACCGATAAAGAGTTTAGAAAAGAAACTTTGGATTACTGTAAAGATGTCACCGTGCTTCAATTCTGGAAACATGAGTTCGGCCAATGGAACGAAAAGCAAGTTAACGAATCTATTGCTCCAGTTCTAAACAAGGTCGGTGCCTTTACTGCAAACCCAATCATTCGTAATATCATTGGCCAACCAAAGTCATCCTTTGATATCCGTAAAATCATGGATGAGGGTAAAATCCTCGCCGTGAACCTATCCAAAGGTCTAATCGGTGAAGATAATGCTGGCATTCTTGGTGCTTTCCTTGTGACCAAGGTTCAGCTTGCCGCTATGAGCCGTTCTGATATTCCAGACGTTGCTGATAGGCGCCCATTCTACCTTTATGTAGACGAGTTCCAAAACTTTGCTACCGATTCGTTTGCCGTAATCCTTTCTGAGGCTCGTAAGTATGGTCTAAACCTCACTGTAGCTAACCAATACGTAGCACAGATGACCGATTCTGTACGTGATGCAGTGTTTGGTAACGTTGGTACTACTATTTCGTTCCGCGTATCCGCAGACGATGCTCCAATGCTCGTAAAGCAATTTGAGCCAACCTTCTCCGAGTCTGACCTGGTCCAACTAAACAACCGTAACTTCATTATTTCTATGATTATTAACGGTGAAAAAGTGCCGGCCTTTACTGCTACTACACTTTCGATTCCAGAGTCTCCAAAAGATAATTTTGAGGCCATTATTGCCAATTCTAGGGCCAACTACGCTCGTCCACGTGCCGAAGTTGAGGCAGAAATCCGTGAGACGATTGAGCAGTCTGAAAAGTATAAAAAAGAGCTTTCCGACTCTGGCCGCCAGGCTGGTGAAGCTGGTAACGCGGCAGTATTTGCCCCTGTACGTAACAGTATTGTAGGACATGGCTCTGGTCCAATCTCGACCTCTGCCCCTCGTATTACCTCTAGACCTTCATTTAATCGTACCGAACAAAAACCGAACACGAGATTTAGCACTCCACAGGCCGAATTCCGTCGCCAAAACCTCAGTCCAAATGCTGCTGAAGGCAAAGAAAGACTTGGGTTAAAGGATCTCGCAAAGCTTGTAAACCAACAAGGGAATCAGCAACAAACTGCTAAACCAACAAAGAAGAAAGGGAAAAAGGGAACTGATCATTCCCCTACCCCTGTTTCCTCCCCTGTTAGACCAAAAGTAGAGTACAGAGAGAAAACCCCTGTTAAAATTAAGCCTGACCACAAGCCTGTTTCCCTGTCTACCCCTGTTAAAGATCCATCAGATTACGCCCCTGTAGACAACTCTGTAGACGGGTTCTTAAGCATAAATCACTAGAATTACCAGAATCACTAGAAAAGTAGGGAAACAAAAAAGCCGGGAAGAAGTCCCGGTTTTTTAACGAAAAACAAACAAAACATCCGGACAAACGCAAAAATGGGCAAAAACCACACGCATCAACAATCGTCTTTTCATTATATATTCAATGTCGTACAATACAGATTTTACGACATTTAGGGTGTATTTAAAAGACGGTAAGTTAATCGTCTAAACCAGGCCAAAATCTCCTGCCCGGCGGGAAATAACGCTTATGTATAATTCTGGCCGGGTAATAATACATGTAAATAGGATCATTAATTGCTATAAATATTTATATTCGTAAACTTGAGACTCACGTCCGATTGTCAGAATATTTTTAGGCAGGTCTTCACCGAAATTACCAGTTTCGGATTCAGGCCTGTAAAAATATTCCTCCAATCGGGTTCGCTCAAATGTTTACTAATATAAATATTTATAGCCCTTAAAGGCCCCATTTACCTGGATTTTAATAAGTTTTCCACAGCTTGTTCGGATTTTTGGCCCAAATTTTTGCATTTGACATTTCCCCGTTTTATTTCCCTATTTGCTATTCTCCCCTGTTATTTTATATATTTCCCCGCCCTGTCGTGCAAATTTACAAAATGCTTCCCGAACAAAAACCGAACAAACGGAGTAGAGAATCAGAATTAAGAAAGAGCAAAATAGCAGAGGTAGACCCCTGTTATTTTGCCTTTAATTCCCTATTTCCAGAAAGCTTTGCCGTCTATACGGACATCAATATAGGTGTAATTCGTGATTCCCGCCCCTTCGAGATAGCGGATCATGCGATCTGCGTCTTCTACAGATACTCCTGTTCCACGATCAATAATCATCTTGATAAATCCTGGCTTGCCGTCTAAATAGAAGTCTACTTCCCTGATGGTTCCCTTTGGGATGACGGCTTTTGTTGGCACGTAACCGAGCTCGCGAAAGTCTGCTTCGGCTTGGCCGATATATTCTTTCATACGAGCCGTGATGGAGCCACCGGCGGCGGCCGAAGAGTCCTCATCTATTACTTCGATGGTTGGAGCATATGGGACTTCAATGGTTGGGGAGTAATCCTCTGGTTTATTCCCTGTTAAAAAGAAGATAAGAAGCCAAATCAAAATACCTGCGATTAACAAAAAACCAATAATGGTAGCAATTAGGCGCAGGCGTTTTTTCTTCTCGTTTTTCTTGTGTGCTGCGGTTCGCTCTGAGGCAGTTTCAAGCTTTTCCCTATGCTCACCAATCGTACGGCCAGATTTCCAGACCGACTTTTTGTTGTCCTTCCTGCGGGCAAGTTTTGGTGCTTCAGGAGCTTTTTCACCACCCGTGTCCGGCATTTTAGGCAACCTCCAAAATCAGGTCTGCTAGGCGTTTTGCGGCGTCCGCACGTGCTTCATCATGAAGGTTGTTGGCCATTTCGGCACGAAGTTTTGGATCATTAATGAGGCGACGAATTTCGGTAAGTAGTAGTTTTGGATCTTCCATCATTTTGGAATCTAAAACAACCGCAGCAGCGTTTGCTTCGGATAATCTTTCAGCGTTTTTGACCTGATGGCCACCTGGCAAACGCTCAAATGGCACTAGAATGGTAGCTTTTTTTAGAGCGGCCATTTCGGCGATAGTTGTAGCGCCAGCACGTGAGACGATCACATCAGCTGCGCCAAGAAGCTCGTCCATAGTTGTGTTAAACTCCCACATGCGGAAGTTAGACTCAAGGCTAGCCTTTTCCCAGTTTTCGTATTGTTTTAGATCAATCATGTCTTCGTAATGTTTGCGGCCAGCGATTAGCCCAACTGATGCAAATTTTAGAAGGTCTGGCAAAATGGCCCTAGTGGCTTCGTTCAAGTTTTCTGAGCCTTGAGAACCACCAGTAATTACTACTAGTGGCTTGTCTTTGTTAAATGAAAACGCGGTCTTTAGTGAGGTTTGGCGGGAGGCGGAAACGGATTTAAATTCCGGACCTACTGGAATGCCAGTCCAAACATAGTTTGGATGCTTTTCTTGCATTTCTTCTGGAATTGGCATACCAAAAGCAACTTTGGTGGCCTTTTTCATAAGGGCGCGGTTAGCCAAACCTGCTACGACATCGGACTCATGAATTACGTATGGGATTTTGAAAAGCTTCGCAATGATGCCCACTGGAAGGCAGACGTATCCGCCTTTAAAGAAGATGACGTTTGGGCGATATTTCTTTGGAAGTAATCTTACAAAGGCCGTGATCAGCCCGCCGATAAAACCAAAGAAACCGAGTAGATTTCCAAAAATGAGATCTTTTAATGTAATATCAAAATGTGTGAAATAATCAGAAAACTTCCAGCCAGCATAGCGGTGAAACTTGCCAGCCATAATGCGGCGAACGCGGATATATGGATCTTTTTTGCGGCGCACGGTGCGCTCTTCGCCCCAAGAAACACCAATCTCGGTGGTGAGTTTGGTGACGTTTTTGTGATATTTAAAGTCTGTCCAAAATTCGACCTCAGTACGAGGTTTTTTGTCTAAAATTTCACGAACTACGGCGACGGCTGGAGTGATATGACCGCCGGACCCCCCGCCCACTACTAATACTTTCATTTTTTGTTACCTCTCTACTAGTATAACATGAAACTTGTAAAACGAGGCCAATCGCAAAGGCGATAAAGATCATACTAGTGCCGCCATAAGAAAGCAGCGGCAAGGTGATACCCGTGACCGGCACGAGGCTAGTCATGGCCATAATATTCACTACAACCTGTGCCAAAGTCCAGGCAAAAACACCTGTGACCATAATTTTTTCGTTCGTGTCTACTGTGCCTTCTGCTACTTTTAACATATGAAGAAGCATGGCTCCAAACACGGCTAGAATTGCAAATAGACCGACAAAACCAAAGGTTTCTCCCATGATTGCAAAGACGGAGTCGTTGATGGATTCTGGAAGATAGCCGGTAGCCTGAACGGAATTACCGATGCCTACGCCAAAGAATCCGCCCGTGCCAATTGCGAGCATGGCGTTTTCGATGTGATAAGTAGAGTCTGAACTTTCACTACCAGAAAGAGTGGCAAGCCAAGCGTCCACACGTTGCATACGGTGAGATGACGTGGCTACTGCCCCGACGGCAACTGCTAAAACTAGAGCCAGCATGATTAAATATTGCTTGGCTGGGATTCCGGCAATTAGAAGTGTGCCGAAGATAATGGAGATTAGAGCTACGCCAGTGCCAAGGTCACCTTGGGCGATAACGACTAGGAATAGTGAAAGACCACAAATAATTAAAAGTGGTAGCCAGAATTCTTGAAATTTACCGATGCTTCCCTCTTCTTTTTTGCGGGCGAGAAAATCTGCAAGATAAATGACGAGGGCGATTTTTAGAAGTTCGGCTGGCTGGAAACTAACTGGACCAAGATTGTACCAACGACATTCACCTAGCTCACACTTGGCTAGACTAGACCCGCTCATCGCCAAAATCCAAAGAAGGCCTGATAAAGCTAGAGACACAATCATAATTGGTTTTGAGAACTTGCGGATGTACTTATATGGAATAAATTTAAAGGCCAAGAAAAATGCCACGAGCGACAGCGCTACTGAACGAAGCTGCCCGATAAAGAAATCATTGGAGCCGTAATTAGTGCCATAGGTAGAGTTAAGCACATTGGCACGCATTGGGCCAATAGCATAGATCACAATTAGACCTAGAGCCATGAGGCCAAGTGTAGAAAATAGAATTACAAGATCTGATTTGTGTTTGCGATTCATTAAATCGCGCCTCCAACGGCAGCAATAAATACGCCGAGGATTGCTGAGACGCCGGCAATAATCCAGAAGCGCATCACGATTTTTGCCTCGCCCCATCCCTTTGCTTCCAAATGATGGTGGATTGGAGCGGAAATAAATACTTTTTTATGGAAAAACTTTTTAGAAGTTAGTTGGATCAGGCTAGAGCTTGTTTCTACTACAAACATAAGACCGATAATAGGAAGTAGCAAGAATGAGTCGGTCATCATAGCAACTACGCCTAGCCCTGCTCCAAGTGCAAACGAGCCAGTGTCGCCCATCATGAAACGGGCTGGTGGTACGTTGAACCAAATGTAAGATAGAAGCCAGCCAACAACGGTCATACAGAAGCCAAAGAGCAAGATGTTGCCCTGAAGAAGTGCAATAATGCCAAATGCAATGTAAGCAAGCATTGCAAGACCACCAGAAAGACCGTCAAGACCATCGGTAATATTGACGGCGTTTGAAGTAGCGACTACAGCAAAAGCAAATACGATAATCATGCCAACAACACCGATTTCGATATCGCCAACAAATGGCACCATAATCTGCGTCCAACCAAGTTTTACAGCAAAGAACCAACCGAGTATTACGCCCACGAGTGTAATTAGGAAGAATTTTACTGGCCCGCGAAGGCCGGCTGCGCCGCGCCCAGAGCCAAAGATATTGATAAGGTCATCAATAACGCCTACAACTGCACCACCGAGAAAACCAGCGAGTGGAAGCCAAGTCTGGCCACGGTCTAAGTTAAAAATCCAAGTTACGATTGTGATTGCAATGACACCAATGAGGCCTGCCATGGTTGGAAAAACGTGTTTAAATTTGTGGGCGTGAAGCTTGGTCATGACTGGCAGTGCTTCCCCATCCACGGTGGTCTTTTTCTGCTTTTTCCAGAATTTATATTTGTAGGCAAAATAAGTATAAATTGGGGTTAACACCATCGAAAATAGGAATCCAGCCAGTGCAAGTAGCAGTCCGTAAAAGATTTCTTCATTAATGATGCCCATTTAGTACCTCGGTTTAATTTTCAAATAATTAATAACGTAGTTTGATAACGAATCAAACAAGTTTTGTGCGTCGCCACCGCCCAGAGCTTGTCCTTCGCCCCACATTTTAACCATTATAACATACTTTGGCATTTCACCACTAGGAGCAATAAAACCAATATATGAACCAACCATTTGGTTGAAGCTATCGTCATAAGAACCATTTACCACTGTTTGAGCGGTACCAGATTTACCACCAACGTCGTAGCCTGCGCGGTCAATTCCCTGGCGTTTTTTGTAGTCGCGGTTGTGAATTAGCATCTCACGCATCGTTGCGCTTGTTTCCCCGCTCAAGATTTGGTCACTGATTTTGCTGGCAATATTAGAAGAACTTTCCTCATTTATTTCCCCGTTTTCGAGTGTGCCGGCTACAACCGTAGGTGTATGCCAAACACCACCATTTACTACTGCAGAAAAAGCTGTGGCAGTTTGAATCATAGTAATGCCAAGGTTCTGGCCGAAGGTCATGTTGGCATAGGTAGAATCGCGGCCCCAACCTTCGTTTGGATCCGGGATATAGCCTTCTGCTTCGATGAGTTCAATACCGGTAATTTTTCCGAGACGGAATTTATCATAATAATAATTATGTAGTCTTTCGCGGCCAGTCTGATTAATATTATTTGGATCATCGCCGAGGAATTTAAGTGCCTGAATGCTACCAACGTTAAGTGACCAGTAAAGCGCGTCGCGCATCGTAATGGTTTGGTTATTTAGTTTTGCTCTTTGCTCGGCGTTCCAAATCTTCCAGCCGTCCACTACAGTGTATGGAGTGTTTACATAAGTAGTAGCAGCAGTCATTTTCCCTTCGTTAATTGCAGCCGAAAAAGTAAAGGTCTTACAAATAGATGCTGGCTCGTATGGGACTTCCGTAACATAGTTGGTATAAGCTGAGGCGTCTTTGACATTACCGTAATTGCCTGGGTTATAAGTAGGCACGTTTGCCATCGCTACTACCGTGCCAGTGTTTGGATCCATCACGAGAGCGGCGGCGTTGGTCGCGGCCGTTTTCGCTACGGCGCCGGTCATAATTTCTTCTACTCCGCGTTCCAATCCGCGGTCGATAGAAAGTACCACGTCTTTGCCATCTTCGGCTGGGATTTTGACGTTGTCATTGCCAATAGAAAGCGCAACATTATTTACATCGGAAATGGTTTTTAGGAGCCCGTCTTTTCCTGCTAGGAGCGAGTTTAATGACCCTTCCGTGCCGTATTGGCCAAGGCCATCTGCATTAACAAAGCCAAGTACACCAGAAGCAAGTTCGCCCTCTGGGTAAACTCTTCTATTTGACTTCTGGAACCAAACCCCACCAATGTTCTTTTCGGCGATTTTTGTAGCAAGGGTGTGAGGTACGTTTCTTGCAACAATATAATATCTAAGCCCTTCAGTATTATAGACTTCGTCTAGGTTTGCTGAAATATAGTCTTTGGCGTCTTCTTCGAGCGCCTTTTTAATCTCGTCTTTGTTGGTGACGGCTGGATCAATAATAATAGAATAGACGGTTTGGTTCAAAACAACTGGGACCGGCTCGCCATTGTCCATCATATAGATCTCACCACGCTTTGCTACGATGGTTTCTAGAATCGTGTGCTGTTCGTTGGCCTTTGCCACCCACATGTCGTGTTCAATAATTTGGATAAAAAATAGTCGCACGGCAATAATACCGAGTGCGACTAAGACAACATGCTTTAGGATTTTAGTCCGCTGCATATCCCGTTACCGTCGCGTCTTCCATCGCGGCTGCAACAGTGCTATTTTTTGCGGTCGCTACAGAATTTAGACGCGCCTTTTCTACTGCGAGATCATCACGTTTTGCGGTCATTTCGGAAATTTCTGACTCCACTTTTGAAATTTCATAATCATAGCTAGTTACCTTGGTGCCCTCTGCCACATA
>JAEEGL016928987.1_pt1 | contig 10410 bp, 9 predicted proteins | sample 9134231 | NCBI WGS metagenome assembly JAEEGL01 (sample SAMN16246548, study PRJNA631951) | gut metagenome | biome: gut microbiome; feature: rumen; material: fiber-attached | host: Bos | place: Iran: Karaj | collected 2018-10
AGTCGATGACGGCGCCGATCCGATCCCCGGTGGCGTAGGGCAGAGAGGAAGGCTCCCCGTCCAGGTACTTCTCCACCAGGTCGATCACCTCGTCCTCCATCTTCTCCCCTTCGCCGTTGATGAGCTTGATGCCGTTGTCGGTGAAGGGGTTGTGGCTGGCGGAGATCATGATGCCGCAGTCGAAGCTCTCCGCGTTGGCGATATAGGAAACGCTGGGCGTGGTGGTGACGTGAAGCAGATACACGTCGGCCCCGGAGGCGGTGAGACCGGCGCAGATCGCGTCCTCGAACATATAGCTGGACAGGCGGGTATCCTTGCCCAGGACGACTCGCCCCTTGTGATCCCGGCTGTAATACCAGCCCAGAAAACGCCCGATCTTCACGGCGTGCTCGATGTTCAGGTCAATGTTGGCCTCTCCGCGGAAGCCGTCGGTTCCGAAGTACTTTGACATGGTCATCACTCTTTTCTATAAAATGGATAAATAAAACGCACCGATCTCGGGATACTTCTCGGGGAAGGAGGTGCGGCATTGGCGATCATCACCGTGCGTACACTGATCGTGTTCATCTGCATCTACGGGGCCATGCGGCTCATGGGAAAGCGCCAGCTGGGGGAACTGGAGCCCAGCGAGCTGGTGGTGGCCGTCCTCATCACGGACATGGCCGCCCATCCCCTGCAGGACATCGGCATCCCCCTGCTCAACGGGCTGCTGCCCATCGCCATTCTCTTTTCCTGCGAGCTCCTCATCTCCTGGCTGAGCCTGAAAAGCAGCCGCTTCCGCGCCTTCTGCTTCGGCCGCCCCAGCATCCTCATGCGGGACGGCAGGATCGTGGAAAAGGAGCTGCGCCGGTGCCGCTTCTCCCTGGACGAGCTCTGCGAGGAGCTGCGGGGCAAGGGCGTGACGGACCTGGCCGCGGTGCACTGCGCCATCCTGGAGACCGACGGGTCCCTGAGCGTGCTGCTGAACGCCGCCGTCCAGCCCGTGACCCCGGCCCAGATGGGCATCTCCGTCTCCGACGGGGGACTTCCCACCACGCTGATCAGCGACGGCAGCATCCAGCGCCGGAATCTGAAGCGGCTGGGGAAGGACGAAGCGTGGCTCCGGAGGGAGCTGAAGGCACGGCACGTGGCTTCCCCCGCCGACGTCTGCTTCATGAGCATCGACGAGCAGGGCGGCATCTATCTGCAGCCCAGGGAGAAGGCCCCATGAAGAAGGAATGGCTGGCCGTGCTCCTCCTGCTGCTGATCCTGACCGGCAACGTCTGGAACCAGCGCCACGCGAAGCAGGTCACCGACCGTCTCCTCACCCTCACGGAGGCAGCGCACAGGGCGGCGGAGGAGGAGCGCTGGGACGCGGCGGCCGATGCCGCGGAGCGGGCGGAACGGGAATGGAGACAGGCGGAGACCTACACCTCCGTGTTCATCCGCCACGCGGAGACCGACGCCCTCACCGACGCGATCTGCGGGCTGCGGGGCGCCGTGGCCGGCAGGGACGCAGGGGAGATCCTGGGCGCCGTCCTGGCCGTGGAGGCGCACATCCGCTGCATCCGCGACATGGAGAAGCTCAGCTTCGGTACCGTGTTCTGATCAATTGCCCTCTTCCTTGAGGAGCTTGTTGAGTTCCTCGAGGAAGGTGTTGATGTCCTTGAACTGGCGGTAGACGGAGGCGAACCTGACATAGGCCACCTGGTCCAGGTTCTTCAGCCGGTCCATGATCATTTCCCCGATCTGGACACTGGAAACCTCCCGCTCCAGGGAGCTCTGCAGCTCCTGCTCGATCTCATCGGCGACGCGCTCAATGGCCTCGGCGCTGACCGGCCGCTTCTCGCAGGCCTTCACCAGGCCGCCGATGATCTTCGTCCGGTCGAAGCTCTGACGGCTCCCGTCCCGCTTGACAACCAGAAGGGGCAGACGCTCCATGATCTCGTAGGTGGTGAATCGCTTGCCGCAGCTGAGACACTCCCGCCGGCGGCGGATGGTGGTGCCCTCTTCGGCCGGTCTGGAATCAATGACCTTGCTTTCGCTGTAACTGCAGTACGGACAGCGCACGGACATTCCCTCCCTTTGGGTCACGGGCCTTTCGCCCATGACCTTTAACTAATTGATTATACAAAATCAAGCCCCGGATGTAAAGAAATTTTCGCACGCTTTCCCTGCTCCTCCCCGGCGGCGGACCCTTCGGCGGCGCGCGGACGGCGGCCCGAATTCTTGTCCCTGGCGGCGGCTGATTGTTGATTTGCAGCGCAAAAGAGGTTATAATATAAAAAGAGGAGTTTTATCCCCCGCATCGTATGAGAGAATCAAAGATTTACATAACGGAAAGGAAGAACCACCATGGCAGTATTTCAATTCACCTTCTACTCCAACTCTCTCCACCGCAACACGGACGTGACCGCCGCCATCCCCGTGGGCGGCCCCGTGTTCCCCGGCCAGCCTCCCCGCCCCACCACGCCCTTCCGTCTGCTGATCCTGCTGCACGGCTACTCCGGCTCCCACGGCGACTGGCTCAAGGGCGTCAACATCGACCAGCTGGCCACCATGCACCACGTGGCCATCTTCTGCCCCTCCTGCGAGAACAGCTTCTACATCGACGACAAGGAGCTGGACGCCTACTACGAGCAGTATATCTGCCGGGAGCTTCCGAAATTCGCCCGGGAGGTCTTCCACATCTCCGACAAGCGGGAGGACACCTTCATCGGCGGTCTGTCCATGGGCGGCTACGGCGCCATCCGCAACGGCCTGAAGAATCCCGACGTGTTCAGCGCCATCCTGGCCTTCTCCTCCGCCGTCATCACCGACGGGCTCTCCAAGATGCCCGACACCGCTCCCCCGCAGAACGGACAGGGCGGCGCCATGGGCATGAGCCACAGCTACTTCGTACATACCTTCGGCAAGCCCAGCACCATCCTGGGCAGCGACGTGGACCCGCGGGCCCTGGCGAAGAAGCTCATGGACAGCGGTGCGGAGAAGCCCCGGTTTTACATGGCCTGCGGCGCGGAGGACTTCCTGATCGAAAACAACCGGGCGCTGCACGCCTATTTCGAAGAAGTGGGCCTTCCCCACTACTACGTGGAGGGCCACGGCACCCACGAATGGGCGTATTGGGAAAAGCACCTGACGGACTCCCTGAACTGGCTGGACGGAAAGCTGGAAACGGCGGAATAAGCCGGGGAAGGATCGAAGAATGAGCTATGAAGCCCTGTTTACGCCGCTGAAGATCGGCGGCGTGACCATCAAGAACCGCATCATCCTCTGCGCCATGGGCGGCACCAGCCCCGTGGGGTTCAACGGCAGCTTCAGCGAGCGCACCAGGCTCTATTACCTGGCCCGGGCCAAGGCCAACGTGGGCCTCATGATCCCCGGCGTCACCCACGTCAGCACCGGCCCCAACCGCTGGCTCTACGAGAACGAGGAGCTCTTCATGGGGCCCATCCGGAGCCTCATGGAGGAGATCCACGCCTACGGCAGCAAGTTCTTCCTGCAGCTGGGCGCCGGCTTCGGCCGCTCCGCCATGCCCCCACCCCCGGGCGTGGAGCTTCCGGAGGAGGTCCGCAGTCAGGCCATGCTGGCCCCTTCCGACGGGCTGCCCAACGTGTGGAACCCCGCCATCAAGCACCGGGGCCTCACCCGTCAGGAGATCCGCGACATCGTGGACGCCTTCGGCAAGTCCGCCGCCCTGTGCAAGCGGGCCGGCATCGACGGCGTGGAGATCCACGCCGTCCACGAGGGCTACCTGCTGGACCAGTTCGCCATGGCCAACATGAACCACCGCACCGACGAATACGGCGGCTCCCTGGAAAACCGACTGCGCTTCGCCACGGAGATCATCCAGAGCATCAAGGCTGCCTGCGGGAAGGACTACCCCGTCTCCGTGCGCTACAGCGCCGCCAGCAAGATCCGGGGCGGCTTCAACCGGGGCGCCCTGCCCGGGGAGAACTATGAGGAATTCGGCCGCTCCCTGGAGGAAAGCCCCGCCGCTGCCCGCATCCTGGAGGCCGCCGGCGCCGATCTGCTCAACGCGGACAACGGCTCCTACGACTCCTGGTACTGGGCCCATCCCCCGGTCTACATGCCCCTGGCCTGCAACCTGCCGGAGGTCTCCTACATCAAGAATTTCGTCCATATCCCCGTGGCCTGCGCAGGGCGCATGCACGATCCCGCCATCGACGCCAAGGCCATCGAGGACGGCGCCATCGACGCCGTGGGCGTGGCCCGGCAGCTTCTCTGCGACCCGGAGTGGTGCGACAAGATCCGGGAGGGCCGCACGGAGGACGTGCGCCCCTGCAGCGCCTGTCACAACTGCGGCGTCGCCGTCACCCCCGGCGCGCCTGGCCGGGGCGGCCGCATGGGCGAATGTGCCCTGAACCCGGTGACGCTGCACGAGGCGGAAATGGAACTGGTCCCCGCCGAGACGCCCAGGAACGTGGCGGTGATCGGCGGCGGCGTGGCCGGCATGGAGGCCGCCCGGCTCCTGAAGCTCCGGGGCCACAAGGTCACCCTGTATGAAAAGAGCGGCGAGCTGGGCGGCGTGTTCATCGCCGCGGCGGCCCCCGCCTTCAAGGAGCAGGACAAAAAGCTGCTGGACTGGTATCGCCTCCAGCTGAAGAAGCTGGGCGTGGACGTGCGCCTGAACACCCCCGTCTCCCCCGATGGGCTGGACGCTCTGGGGGCGGAGGAGATCATCGTCGCCACCGGCGCCGCGCCGAGAAAGCTCCCCATCCCCGGCTTCGACGGGCCCAAGGCCATGGAGGCCATCGACTACCTGCGGGGCCGGAAGGAAGCGGGAGAGCGGGTCGCGGTCATCGGCGGCGGCCTCACGGGCTGCGAGATCGCCTACGATCTGGCCCTGAAGGGCAAAAAGCCCGTCATCGTGGAGATGCAGGACGACATTCTCAAGGTGCCCGGTCTCAGCGCCGCCAACGCCAACATGCTGCGGGAGCTGATCCGCTATTACGGCATCGAGGTCCGCCTCAATTCCTCCCTGAAGGCCGTCACGGAGGAGGGCGTCACCCTCTCCGAGGCGGGGGGCGAGGTCTCCCTGGCTGCGGACAGCGTGATCCTTTCCGTGGGCTACGTGCCGGAGATGAAGTTCGACGCGGCGGATCCCCGCATCCACGTCATCGGCGACGCAGACAAGGTCGGCAACCTGCTCACCGTCATTCGTGCCGCCTACGCGGCGGCTTACGCCATCTGATGAAAGGAGCGTGCAGCATGGCCAAGATCCCTTTGACCCCGGGCAAGCCCTTTGACGGGCCCATGACCTTTCCCCCTCCGGAGGGCGTCAGCCTGAACAACACCAATTCCAGCACCTCCATCCCGCCCCATCCTCCGGTGCTCTGCTCCGGCGTGCTGGCGGACGGCCGTGAGGACACCTGGCTGGAGTACGTCCCCGAGGAGAAGGCCGAAAAGCCGGCCCTGATCATCTCCTGCCACGGCGGCGGCGCCAGGGCGGAGCTTCAGTTCTCCGAGACCACCTGGTGGAGCATCTGCGAGGCGGAGGGCGCCATCGCCGTCTTCCCCAACGCCGGCGGCGAGACCCGCAGCTGGCTCACCGGAGCCGACACCGCTCCGGCGGACCGGAAGCCCGGCGCCACGGATATCTTTACCCAGTCCCCCGACGGTCGGGTCACCGAGGACAACCACCACATCAAGTTCATCAAGGCCCTCATCCGGGAGATGCAGAGGAAGTACGACATCGACGAGGGCCGCGTCTACATGCAGGGCATGTCCATGGGCGACATCATGACCATGATGTTCTCCCGGGTCTGCGGCGACCTGCTGGCGGCGGCAGACTGCACCGCCGGTCCCTCTCCCGAGATCGCCCTTTTCAACGACGACGGCAGCATCAAGGGCTTCAAGTGCCCCGTGCCCATGTACCAGTCCCGGGGCGAGCTGGACGCCATCGTGATCGCCTCCAATCCCAAGCGGGAGAACACCACCCGCCAGGACGTGAACGCCGCCAACCGGGAATTCTGGCTGCGGGTCAACGAGTGTGATCCCCTGCCCCGGCTGGCCATCATCGGCGTGAACAACTTCGCCTTCTACACCGGCAAAAAGGCCAACCTGGTCTACCGCGACGTGAAGCACCGGGGCCACGGCCAGACCCTGGACGACGCCCACTGGGCCTGGGAGACCCTGTTCAAGAACACCCGCCGCAATCCGGACGGCTCCATCACCTGCGCCGACTCCGATTTCACCGCCTACGGCGACGTGGGCGCCGTGGCCATCGTGGACGGCGGCAGCTTCGCCTACGTGAACAACCAGCGCGTCCGCCTGGAGCGGCCCGTGTTCTCCGAGGCGCTCAGCAACTTCAACTTCTCTACCCGGGCTTCCGAGGAAGTGAAACGGGATCTGTACGTCCCCGTCAGCGCCCTCGGCATCTTCTTCGGCGCCGACGTGGAGCTGACCCAGGAGGGCCGGGGCGCCGTCATCCACACTCCCGAGGACGGGGACTGCGAGGTGGTGATGGAAAGCGTCGCCTGCCTCCAGGGCAATTTCATGCGGGCCATGTTCATGCCCGCCAAGCTGAAGGACGGCGTGCTCTGCGTTTCCCTGCGCTGGTTTGCCGAGGAGATCTTCGGCAAGCAGGTGACGGAGTGCGACGGGGCCCTGTATATGTCCGACCGGCACGGCGAAATGTCCAAGGACATGGCTTACCTGCTCCGCAGCCTTCTGATATGATCTGATGCAGAGCGGCCGCCGGCTACCCCAGCCGACAGCCCTCTGCGTATCGCCCGCCCCGGCGGGCTCCTGATGGTGATTATAAGCAAGCATAGAAAGGAGTCAATACCATGCTGACCGCGAAAAACTTCATCTCCCTGGCAGACGCCCCCTTCTCCCGGCGCGGATCCTACCTGGCATTCTTCATGGATACCGCAGGCGTTGAGCTCTTCGGAAAGCCCAAGCTCTACATCAGCAGCCTGCGGGGCAGAGGCCCTTATCGCCAGATCCAGGCCCAGATCGTCAAGGATGGTCTTGCGCTGCCCACCGTGATCTCCAGCACGGAAAGCGAGGTCATTCTGGAGAGTCTGGAGGGTTCCTTCCGCTTCTGCATCGGCGAAAGAAAATTCGTGCGCATTCGCGGCACGGACGGTCTTACCCTCCGCCTCAGCTCCGCAGCCAGGAGCATGATGGGAGGCGCCACGGTGGATCTGAAGGACGGCACCTGGGCCTTCGGCTTCAACGAGACCACGGCGCTCCTGATCCCCTTCGCCGGAACGCTGAAGGTGGGGCGCGGCGCGGGCGGTCCCTTCGGCGGCGGTCCCACCTTTGATATCGCGCCGGATGAAAGCGGCGTGGTGGACGTGGGCCTTGAGGAGTATTTCACCGATCCCATGCATCGTCCCCTGGAAGAGTATCCCTCCTATGACGAGTGTGTCCGCAGCTATGCCTCGGATTTCGAGGCTTTCTGCCAGGAGGCCTGTCCCGGTCCCCTGCCGGAGCCCTGGGAGGACATGCGCCGGAAGGCTCTCTGGACCATCTTCGGCCTCATGGTGGAGGCGGACGGTGAGACCATCTTCAAGCGGAGCATGATCAAGATGCTCCACGGCACCTTCGAGCACGTCTCCGGCTGGCAGCAGGCCATGCACGTCATCTGCCTGAGCAAATGGGATCCGAAGCTCTGCTGGACGATCCTCCGGGGCCTCTTCGACTACCAGGACGTCAACGGCCGGATCGCCGATATCATGACCGACTCCAACTGGCCCAGGAACGCGCTGAAGCCGGCCATCCAGGGCGTGGCCCTCCACTGGCTGCTGGACAATGATCCCGACCTCTCCGGCGTCTCCCGGGAGGACGCGATGCACATCTATCAGGGCATCGTCCGCTGGAGCGACTTCTTCTTTATCTGCCGCGACCGCAACAAGGACGGGATCATGGAAAACACCAGCCTCGCGGAGACCGGCTGGGAGGACGCGCCTTACTTCAACGTGGGCTTCCCGCTGGCCAGCCCGGACATGAACGCCTACGTGGCCATCCAGCTGGAGGCCCAGGCGCGCTTCGGCCGCCTGCTGGGCATCGACGAGGCCGTCTGTGCGGAACACGAGCGGCGCTCCAGGGAGCTGATCGACCGGATCGTCAAGACTTTCTGGGACGGAGAAAAGTGGTTTGCCTACAACTCTGACACCGGAGCCCGTTCCCAGACCCAGACCATCAGCCTCATGGGCGCTCTGATCCTGGGCAAGCGGCTCCCCCGGGAGATCATCGACAAGACCATCGAAAGGCTGATGGAGAAGGACAAGTACCTCACGCCCTACGGCTTCGCCACGGAGGCGGTGGACAGTCCCTACTTCAAGCACGGCTTTGCCGCTGGCAGCGTCATTCCTCCCGCGCAGCTCATCTTCTGCCTGGCCCTGGAGGCCTGCGGCCGCTTCGACCTGGCAAAAGAAGCCGGTCTCCGCTACATCGGCAATCTGCGGAAAACCGGCCTCTTCCATACCCACAATGCTCTCACCGGACTTCCGGAGCGCGACATGGTGGCATTTGATGAAAAGTTCCTCTTCTGGTCTGCCTGGAGCTCCTCCATGTATCTCTTCATGGCGGACCGCTACGGCAAGTGATCCTCCTCAGCCCTTTCCCCGGGCGGCCAGCACCGCCTCCATGACGGCGCTGCGGAAGCCGCCCTTTTCCAGCGCGCGGACCCCCTGAATGGTGGTGCCGCCGGGAGAACACACCTCGTCCTTCAACTGGGCGGGGTGTTTCTTCGTCTCCAGCATCAGGGCGGCGGCGCCCTCCAGGGTGGCGGCCGCCAGCTCCAGGGCCAGCGCCCGGGGCAGGCCGCAGGCCACGCCCCCGTCCGCCAGAGCCTCCGCGAAGAGATCCACAAAGGCGGGTCCGCAGCCGGAGATGCAGGCCCCCGCGTCGATCAGGCGCTCCTCCGTCCGGATAAAGCGGCCCCCCTCGGACATGGCCTCCAGGAATATGGCCTCCTGCGCCTTCGTCACCAGGGGCGAGCAGGTGTAGAGGATCACCCCCCGTCCCACGGCCACGGGGGTGTTGGGCATGATGCGGATGACGGGCACTTCCCTGCCCGCCAGGGCGAGGATCCGGTCGATGGAGGTGACCGCCGCCATGCTCACCAGCACGGGCGGCCTTTCCGCCTCCGCCAGGGCGGGCCGCAGCTCCTCAAAGAGGTCCTCCAGTCCCGCGGGCTTCACACCCAGAAAGGTGTAGTCCGCCGCCAGCGCGTCGGCGTTGAAAGTCAGCTCTCCCCCCAGCTCCTCCCGGAGAAGCTCCGCCTTTTCCAGGCTCCGGTTGGCCAGCAGCAGCCGGTTTTCCGGTTTCTTCGCCGCGGCCCGGGCCAGGGCGGAGCCCATGTTCCCCGTGCCGATAAATCCCAATACGGGCATATCCGTGCCTCCTTACTTCACAAGCGACTGACCCATGAGGAAGGCCCTGCGGCGATCCTCCGGGAATTCCTTTTCGTGCTTCTCCCTGCGGCGGGGCACGTCGAACATGTCCCCCACGTAGAGGTCGTAGTTGTCGAACTGCAGGGTCTCCGTGGCGCAGAGGACCTGCGTCTCCCCGAAGAAGCGGGAGAAGGTGTTTTTGTGGCTGCCGGTGAGGGCGTCGTAAAAATGCTCGTCCGGGCAGTTCATGGTGTAGATGAGGCCCACCTTCACCTTTTTCGTGTAGGCGCAGGCCCCGTCCTTCCGGTACATGAGGCCGGGGAACCATAGCCGCTCAAAGAGGTTGCGCACCATGCCCGGCACGTCTCCGAAATAGACCGGGGCGGAAATGACGATGGCGTCCGCCTCCAGGGCGCGGGCCAGGGGGCCGGTCAGGTCGTCCTGCACCGCGCAGCGGCCGAAGCTCTTGCCGCCCAGACGCTTGCAGGCAAAGCAGCTGCGGCAGCCGCTGAAGCTGAGCTCCCCCAGGTGGATGAGCTCGGTCTCCGCGCCGGCGGCCGCCGCCCCCTCCAGGGCGCTCTCCAGCATCTGGGCGGAATTCCAGGTTTTCCGGGGACTTCCGTTGAATCCGATGACGTACATATCTGCTCCTTTCGCCGCGCCGCGGGGGCCGCGGCACCTCCTCAAAAACGCCGAAGCCGGCGCCGGAATGTGTTACACTGCCGTACTGCAGTATTATATCGAATCCGGAGGAAATTGCAAGGGCGGCGGCAGGCGCGGAAGCGCGGAAAAGGATTGAAACTCCCGGAATCCTGTGGTATATTGAGCACAGGCAATATTTACAATCTATTCTCAGGAGGTATGTATCATGCAGGAAGTTTATGAATTTCTGAAGAAGGCCGGCACCTACTACCTGGCCACCGTGGAGGGCGATCAGCCCCGCGTGCGCCCCTTCGGCACCGTGAACATCTTCGACGGCAAGCTCTACATCCAGACCGGCAAGATCAAGCCCTGCTCCAAGCAGATGGCTGCCAACCCCAAGGTGGAGATCTGCGCCTTCACC
>JAEEGL016947372.1_pt1 | contig 10410 bp, 12 predicted proteins | sample 9134231 | NCBI WGS metagenome assembly JAEEGL01 (sample SAMN16246548, study PRJNA631951) | gut metagenome | biome: gut microbiome; feature: rumen; material: fiber-attached | host: Bos | place: Iran: Karaj | collected 2018-10
GTAGTATATTTAGGATGCTATAACTATTGTTTAAATGATGTATGTGAAAAGAAAGAAGTAGTTGCCGCTAAAACTTCAGTAATTGAAGGTGGAACTGGTGGATACTATACATATACACCAAGTGGACAAACAAGAGTTGTAGAAAACAACGTAAGAGAAAGAACAAAAATCATCGAAAGAATTAAAACAATTATAATAAAAGAAAAAGAAAAACCAATATGTACTTATGATGCCATAAATAAAAAATTCTATGGTAGAACAGGTGAAGTAGTAAGTAAAGAAATCTTCAAAAAAGATTGTTTAGATAGACCAGCACCTGAACCACATATATGTGGTATATATCATGGACGTTACTATGGTAAAAATGGATATATTGTAACTAAAGAACAATTTATAAAAGAATGTATGCCAGAAGAACCACACTATTGTGAAATAGTAGATGGAAAATACTATGGCAAAAACGGAAACATAGTAAGTAAAGAAGAATTCAAGAAACAATGTGAATCAGAACCAGAAGAACATTATTGTGCAATAGTAGATGGAAAATATTATGGTAAATATGGAACAGTAGTAGATAGAGAAACATTCAAGAAAGAATGTGAATCAGAACCAGAAGAACATTATTGTGCAATAGTAGATGGAAAATACTATGGTAAAGATGGAAAAGAAGTAGATAGAGAAACATTCAAGAAAGAATGTGAACCAGAACAACACTACTGTGAAATAGTAGATGGAAAACACTATGGTAAAAACGGAAACATAGTAGATGAGGAAACATATAAGAAAGAATGTGAACCAGAACAACACTATTGTGTTATCTTTGATGGAAAATACTATGGTAAAAACGGAACAGTAGTAGATAAGGAAACATTCAAGAAAGAATGTGAACCAGAACCAGAAACATATTATTGTGCAATAGTAGATGGAAAATACTATGGTAAAAACGGAACAGTAGTAGACAGAGAAACATTCAAGAAAGAATGTGAACCAGAACCAGAAACACATTATTGTGCAATAGTAGATGGAAAATACTATGGTAAAGATGGAAACATAGTAGATCAAGCCACATTCAAGAAAGAATGTGAACCAGAACCAGAAACACATTATTGTGCGATAGTAGATGGAAAATACTATGGTAGAAATGGAAACATAGTAGATCAAGCTACATTCAAGAAAGAATGTGAACCAGAACCAGAACACTATTGTGAAATAGTAGATGGCAAGTATTATGGTAAAGATGGAACAGTAGTAGATCAAGCTACATATAAAAAGCAATGTGAATCTACACCAGAACCAGAATTATATAAATATCAATATAAAAAGACTGTAACAATTAACCATGAAGCTGAATATAGTAAGTGGTCTGATTGGTCAGCAAATATTGAATATAATCCAGATAACAATAATATTAACTGGGGAACACATGAACTTGAAATAAATGAAAAAGTTGGATACAACACAATAAAATACTATGAATATAGAGAAGACAGAACTCAACCAGTTTATAATACTTTCTATGACAGAATAATTGGTTATAGAACACAATATGCTTGTAATGGTTATACATACCATATAGATGGTACAACTAATACAACATATTACACAACAGTTTCAGGAGGAACAGGTTGGAAATCAACTGGAAGAACAACTTTATCATATAAACCAGCAGATACTTCTACAAAGAGATATGTTTTAGTAGGATTTGATTATGATAAATGTAATGATACATGTACATTAAAACCATATTATATATTTGATGTTCAAACAAGAAGTTTAGGAACTGCAACTACTACAATGACTTCAACAAGTAAAGCAACAGTCTCAGCAGTATGTAGTGACGTAGTTACTAAAGAAATACCAATTTATGGTAAGAGAACTGAATTTGCAGGTTACGTAACAGATAGAGTACAAAAAGAAAGAAAAGTATATTACTATCATAGAAAAACACGTACTATAACAAAAGAAGCTTGGATTGAACAAAAAACTTATATTGCATGGGCTTACAATGATCATGAAGCTACATTATTAAATCAAGGATATAAGTATACTGGTTATTATGAAAAAATAAGTGCTTAAGCAAGGTGAAATACCTTGCTTTTTTGTTATATAATATAATAAAATATATTAAAGGAGGGTTATTATGGAAAGGAAGAACTTATATATAGATTTTGATGGAGTAATTTTAGACACAATTACGCCTTTATACGAGGATTATCAAAAACAAAATGTTCAAAAAGAGAATAGAACAGCATTTTATGAAAACTATCCATGGCATACAATAATTGATGATAAATATATAATAAATGATTCAATCGGAGCAATTCAAAAGATAATAGATAGTGATAAATTTAATCTAGCGGTATTAACGCATATCAATTCATTAAATGAAGCAATATTAAAAATAAAATATTTAAGAAGATATTTTAAAGATATAACAATTATTCCTTGTCCAAAAGCTATTTCAAAGACACTAATGATACATACTAAAGATGCAATCTTAATAGATGATTATTCTGGTAATTTAAAAACATGGGAAGGAGAAGGAGGCATAAGTATAAAATTTAGCCAAGAACCCAAAAAATCTGTTTACACCACAATAAGTGATTTAACAGAGATAATAGACATGTTTTAAATTGAAAAAAAAAGCAAATAATGCTATTATAATAGTGTAATAAGTAGCAGATAACTTATAAAGACATACATTAATATAGAAAAGATTTGAGGTATACAATATGAAAAGAATTATAATAAATGGAAAGAAAAAACTAAAAGGTACTATTAGAATAAGTGGTGCAAAAAACGCAGCAGTAGCAATTATTCCAGCAGCAATTTTAGCAGAATCAGAAGCTACTATTTGTAATGTGCCAGAAATATCTGATATTGAGTCACTTGAAGAAATACTAGAATTCTTAAATGTTGATGTAAAAAGAGCAACAGAAACAATTGTTATCAATACGAAAAACATGAAGAATAGAGTAATTCCATCAGAAATATCAAATAAATTAAGAGCATCTTACTATTTTATGGGAGCATTACTTGCAAAATATAAATATGTAGAAATGTATTTTCCTGGGGGATGCAAAATAGGTAAAAGACCAATAAATCTTCATTTAGAAGGATTTAAAAAACTTGGAGCAACAATCACAGAAGATGGAGATAAATACATAATTGAAGCAGAAGAATTGAAGGGATCAAATATATACTTAGATGTCGCATCTGTTGGAGCAACAATTAATTTGATGCTTGCAGCTACAAAAGCTGAAGGCATTACAACTATTGAAAATGCTGCTAGGGAACCAGAAATAGTAAATATAGCAACATTTTTAAATAATATGGGAGCTAACATCACAGGCGCAGGAACCAGTATAATAAAGATAAAAGGGGTAGAAAAATTAACAAGTGGTTTCGCAGAAATTATTCCAGATAGAATTGAAGCAGGAACATATACTATTATGGGTTGTCTGCTTGGAGAAAATTTAAAAATATCCAATATCATACCAGAACATATCGAAGCATTAACATCTAAACTAATAGAATCTGGAGCAGATATAACAGTAGAAGATGATTCAGTAATTTGTAATGCTGTACCTAAACTAAATAAAGTTAATATCAAAACGTATTATTTTCCAGGATTTGCCACTGATCTTCAACAACCATTTTCTACATATTTAACACAATGTAGTGGAAAATCTAAAGTAGAAGAAACTATATATGAAAATAGATTTATGCACGTAGAATATTTAAACAAAATGGGAGCTAATATTACAACAAAAGATAGAATAGCCATTATAGAAGGACCAACTCCATTAAAGGGACAAGATGTGGTAGCTACGGACTTAAGAGCAGGAGCAGCTCTTGTTATTGCAGGCTTAATAGCAGAAGGAGAAACAACAATTGAAGAAGTAGAACATATTCTTCGTGGATATGAAGGGATAATAGAAAAACTAACAAATGTTGGAGCATCAATAAAATTAGAAGAAAACCCTTGCAAAAACTAATAAAATTTGCTATACTACTAAAGAATTATTATTACTATGACTAAAAAAGTCATGGCGAAAGGAGCGGCATATGAAAAAAGGAATTCATAAAGATCAAAAAGAAGTAACGTTTAAATGTTTATGTGGAAACGAATTTAAAGCAATGTCAACTTCGAAAGAAGATGAAGTACATGTAGAAATTTGTTCAAATTGTCATCCATTTTATACAGGAAAACAAGGAACAGCTACATTAACAGGAAATGTTGAAAAGTTTAAACAAAAATATGGAATGAAGAACTAATAGTTCTTTTTTTTTTATTAGATTTATTGTATAATAACCTTGGTGATACTATGCTTATATTAGATACATGCGGTAATTCAACAATACTTAATGTAATACTATTTATTAAAAGCATATTAAATATCATATTTATAATAGTACCTATAGTTCTGGTTCTTTTATTTACCATAGATTTAGCTAAAAACATTTTTACCAACGATGAAAATGAAAATCAAAAAAACCTAAAACTAGGCATAAAAAGAATAATATATTCAGTATTAATAATGTTTATACCACTTCTAGTAAAAACATTTATGGAAATGATTGAAGGCTATAGCAAAGTTGCATTTTGCTATACAAAAGCAACTGAAACATATGTAAGAGAATTGAAAGCTGCAGAAGATGAAGAATATAAAGTTCAGCAACAAAAGAAATTAGAGGAAAGACAAAAAACTTCAGAAGAAGTAGCAGCAGAAAAAAAAGTTGCAGAAGAAGCCACAAAAAAGGCCGAAAAAGAAGCAATAAAAAATATGCAAGAAGCTGCAGAAAAAAGAGATAATATAATAAATGATAATCATTCAACAACAGCAGAAAAAATTGCAACAACAGCTGAATCACTTGCTTGGCCATCAGGAACATCAAAAAGCACATATAAAAGCAAACCATATGGGGACTCAACAAAATTAGCAAAAAAATATAATGTAGGTGGAAAATTATACGATTGCGGAGCATTTGCTCAATTAGTTGGACGTGTTGCACTTAATAGTAAAAAACTTCCTAACCCGTTAGGAGTGCTATTAGATAATAAAAGCAGCAACAAAGCCATGAATAATGCTGTCTCTAAATATGGCTTAAAAGCAATCAAGTGGGATGGTAAAATGAGTAGTTTAAAACGTGGAGACTTCATAACATATAAAAAACCTGGATATACTGGTGATGGTCATGGACAGCATGCTATGGTATACCTTGGAACTACTAAAAATGGCAAACCAAAAGTAGCAGAAGGGAACAGAGGAGCACATCAGTATGGTCATATAAAAACACAATCCGCAGGCAAAGGACAGTTTAATGTTAATAATTATGCATACTATTATATATTAAGAGTTAAATAAGAAAGAAGGAATAATATGAGAATAGCTTTAGCATCCGATCATAGAGGATATCCTCTAAAACAGGAATTAATCAAAGAACTAGCAAAAGAATATGAAATAATTGATTTAGGAACTAACAGTGAAGAATCAGCAGACTTTCCGATATATGGAATAGCGCTTGGAGAAGCAATAAGAGATAAAAAAGCAGACCTAGGAATAGCAATATGTGGGACAGGGATAGGAATATCAATTGCTGTTAATAAAGTAAAAGGTGTTATGTGTGCTAAAATAAGCACAGTAGAAGAAGCTCGTCTTGCAAAAGAACATAACAATGCCAATGCATTAGCATTTTCGGGAAGCATTCCAAAAGAAACAGCTTTAGAAATGATTAAATCATTTATAGAGGCATCTCCAAACGTAGAAGAAAAATATCAAAGGAGAATAAACGAAATTAAGGAGTATGACAATGCCCGTTAAATTTATTCTGTATATAACAATTACACCTTTTGTAATAATCGCATTAAATTCATTGAATATAAATGGTATCTTTAAAAAGAATAAAGTTTTAGAAGCAAGACTATTTTTCTTTTTTCTAGCTATATCATTAATATACTTAATAACAAATTTTATATATGATTTTATATCAGTTTCAAAAATTATATAATAAATGTATAAAACCTCATTATTTGTAAAAACTTATAATGAGGTGATTTTTTATGATAAAAAGAAGTACACGTTATTGCTTGGCAGGTTCCCTAGTATGCAGTTTCTTAGCATTAATATGTTTTACTAGTTACGCATTAACAAATAATTTTCAAAAAACAAAAACTAATGATGAGAATATAAGATATGTATCATATGAAATATTAACAGATAATGTGATGCCAGTTTCAAAAGAAGAAGAGCAGACTTCATTAAATGTAATGAGGCCATATACAGCAGGTGATATAGAAATAGGCAAAAACTACTATAATTATCAAGATGATGAAAATAATCAAGAGAAATCGATTATCTATTATGAAAATACATATATTCAAAATCAAGGTACAGATTACGTAAGTAAAACAGAATTCGATATTAATGCTATAGAAAATGGTAAAGTGTTATCCGTAACAACAGATGATATAGTAGGAACAACAGTAAAAATAGAACATAATAATGGTTTAATAAGCATATACCAAAGTATCAAGGATGTTATAGTAAAAGAAAATGAAGATGTAACAAGAGGACAAGTAATAGGTAAAAGTGGTACTAATAGCATCAGCAGTGAATTAGGTAATCATTTACATTTTGAACTATATAAAGATAATGTTTTAATAAATCCTGAAGAATATTTTAATAATCAAGGAAATTAATATGTTCAGTAAAGATATAGGTATAGATTTGGGAACAGTAAATGTTCTAATATATATAAGAGGTGAAGGAATAGTTCTTAATGAACCTAGTGTAATAGTAATAAATGATGAAACTAAAGAAGTAGTAGCAGTAGGACTTGAAGCAAATAATATGCTGGGAAAAACACCAGGAAAACTCAAAGCTATAAGACCAATGAAAGATGGAGTTATAGCAGACTTTGAAATGATTGAGCAATTGCTTGAAGAGTTTCTAAAAAAAATAAAAGTAGGAACTAAAATATCAAAACCAAGAATAATAATCTGCTGCCCTTCGAATATAACAGAAGTAGAAAAAAGCGCTATTAAAGAAGTTGCGGAAAGAACAGGCGCTAAAAAAGTAATGGTAGAAGAAGAACCTAAAGTAGCAGCTATTGGAGCAGGTTTAGATATAGGAAAACCCGAAGGGAATATGATTGTAGATATTGGAGGAGGAACTACTGATATTGCTGTGCTATCATTAGGTAATATAGTAACCAGCGAATCAATAAAAATCGCAGGAAATACTTTTGATCAAACCATTATAGATTATATAAAAAACAATTATAAACTCCTAATTGGAGAAAAAACAGCAGAAAATATAAAAATAAAACTCGGATCAGTAAAAAATGAAAAGAGTAAAGATCAAATAAGAGTAAAAGGCAGAGATTTGATTGAAGGATTACCAAAAACTATTACGGTAACTAGTGAGGAACTTGAAGAGTCTTTAAAAGACAGTATTAAAAAAATAGTTAAAGCCATAAAAACAGTTCTTGAAAAAACACCACCAGAACTTTCAGCAGATATTATCGAAAAAGGGATTGTTTTAACCGGCGGAGGGGCTCTTTTGAAAGGATTAACAGAATTATTAGAAAAAGAATTAAAAGTACCAATCAAAAAAGCAGAAGATCCGCTATCATGTGTAGCACAAGGAACTGGCATCATGCTTGATAAATTAAACTATATAGATAAGTAATAATATTATCTATATTTTTTTTTGCATACATGATATAATTAAAGCAGGTGGTATTATGTTAGATTTAACTAATCATTTACATATTTTTATAATAGTATTTACATGCTTTATCTTTTGCTTTTTAATAACTTTTTATATCAAAAAAATTGCAAAACATATAGGAGCTATGGATATTCCGAATGCTAGAAAGGTTCACACAGTACCAATGCCTAGATTAGGTGGTCTTGGAATATTTATGACCTTCTTATTTGGATATATGCTTTTTGGAGTTCAAAGTATTCAAATGAATGCAATACTAATTGGAGCATTTATTATTGTAATAGTTGGAGTTATAGATGATATAAGTCCAATCGGAGCCAAAACAAAACTAATAGGACAAGTTATTGCAGCCTCAATAGTACTATTCTATGGAGGAATTATGTTAGATAAAATAACAATAGGCAGTCTTCATCTAGACTTTGGCTATTTAGCATATCCTTTAACAATTTTATTTATTGTTGGATGTATAAACATCATAAATTTAATTGATGGATTAGATGGATTATCAACTGGAACTTGTAGTATATTTTATTTAACAATAGGTATAATATCTTTTATGAAAACAAGTTTCGGAGGTCTAAATGTATCTTTAGCATTTATTATGCTTGGGGCATCACTTGGTTTCTTAGTACATAATTTTCATCCTGCTAAAATATTTTCGGGAGACTCTGGGTCAATGTTTCAAGGTTTCATGATAGCTACTATATCATTATTAGGTTTTAAAACATTAACAATGACATCATTCTTTATTCCAATATTGTTGTTAGGAATCCCAATATTAGATACAGTATTTGCTATTATAAGAAGAACATTAAAAAGAGAACCAATATATAAACCTGATAAAGAACACTTACATCATCAACTATTGAAACTAGGTTTATCACACAGAAATACTGTACTTGCTATATATGCAATGAATATATTATTTGCTTTTGCTTCAATCATATATGCTATAAATGATAAAAAACTAGGAATTATTATTTATATAGTAATATTTATACTAATAATACTAATAATAACTAAAACAAGTATCATTGCAGATAAAAAAACATTAACTAGACATAAAACAAAATAAAAAGTATCTTATGATACTTTTTTTATTTAAAACTGGTGCGTTTATCGGAGTAATTTCCAACTTAAGCAATTACTGATTTGATACAAGAATCAATCTCTAAATAAATATTAACATATATATAAATCAAATACAATAATAAATATATTGAAAAATAATTAAAGTTATTGTAAAATTATTCTAGAAAGGTAGTGAGAAATTGGGTTTAAAAGAGAAAGATATTAAAGCAAGAAAAAGAAATAATAATATTTTTAAAATTGTTGGTTATTTTGTAACAACTATTTCAGCTATATGTCTTTTGCTAACAATATTAGCAGATGATTTCAGTATTACAGCTCTTTGCTTATTACTAATTGGAATTATTATGATTATTTTTACAAAAGGTGGCGATAAATAATGAAAGATGAAAAAATAATAGAATATCTTCAAAGCTTTAATTTTTGGGGAAATGAAAACTTATATACTTTTGCACCAGCACCACAAAGTTTTTCAAAAGCAGAAAGTGTTTTTGGAATGGGTGCATTAAATCTAAAATACTTTATAATAAATAAAAATGAGAATGGGGTTGCAATTATTCCATTTAGTCAAACTCTTCAAAGTATTGCAGAAGCAGCAATATTTATACCTTATGACAATATTTCCAATATTTATACTGAAAAATATAAATTTATGTTTGTTCTTTCTGGTACAAGATTTACAATACAAACAAAAGATAATAAAGTGGTAGATTTAGAATATAACAAACGTCCTGTTATGGAAGAACTTTTAAATATGTTTCAAAACAAATAAAAAAGCATTTAATATTCAATATAAATTAAATGCTTTTTTATTTTGTTATTTTCTTTTTTGAAAGAAACAAGTAAATATATGCAAAAAAATATAATGCAAGAGTACTAAGTAAAATCCAATTATTAATTTGCTCATAAAACAAAATTTCTACTATTAATAGTATATTTATCATATAGGCAATAATATTAAACTTACAGTTTATATATTTATTCATACTTTGTACAACTCTTTTTCTTGTTGCATCATTTTCTGCATTCGTTATAGAATAACTATAAAAATTAAAATCTATAGTTGGATCATATATATCAAGAAGACTCATTTGTACAGCAAATAGTTTATATATAATGCTCAATTTAACCGGTCTATCATGTTTGTAATTATAAATGCTTTTCATCAAAAAATATATCGATAATATCAAAAAATAACTTGTAAATGCTAATTTACTATATACTGGTTTATCTATTAAATTTGTACCAGTGAATACTTCAAATACTATAAATGTTACGATAAAATAGCCTAAAATATAACCACAAATTTTTTTTAACAACTTCATATCTGCATCTATCCTTTTACCTATCATTACAAGATAACATATAAAATTATAACAAGAATTATTTGCATTGTAAATAGGGCAATTAATGATTTGTTTGTATATGTTTTGTTGTGCAATTCTAATTGCCTAATCTTCTTTTCTGTACAACAAAAAACTAACTATTTCTAGTTAGTAATATTACTCGATCTTATCAAAAATTCGAGTTATCTATTAAACTGGTGCCAATTAACAGAATTGAACTGATCTCTGATGCTTACCATGCA
>JAEEGL016969376.1_pt1 | contig 10410 bp, 8 predicted proteins | sample 9134231 | NCBI WGS metagenome assembly JAEEGL01 (sample SAMN16246548, study PRJNA631951) | gut metagenome | biome: gut microbiome; feature: rumen; material: fiber-attached | host: Bos | place: Iran: Karaj | collected 2018-10
AACCGTCCATCTCAACCAGCATCTGGTTCAGAGTCTGCTCTCTTTCATCGTGTCCGCCGCCCATACCTGTTCCACGTCTTCTGGCAACAGCATCGATCTCATCGATAAAAATGATACATGGTGAATTCTTCTTGGCATCCGCAAAGAGGTCTCGCACTCTGGAAGCGCCGACACCTACGAACATCTCAACAAAATCGGAACCTGAAATAGTAAAGAAAGGAACTCCAGCCTCTCCGGCTACTGCTCTTGCAAGAAGCGTCTTACCTGTTCCCGGCGCACCCTCTAAGAGAACACCCTTTGGAATTCTGGCTCCAACCCTTGTAAACTTGGCAGGATCCTTTAAAAACTCGATGATCTCAGCCAGCTGCTCTTTTTCTTCCCTGAGTCCGGCAACATCACTGAGCTTGACCTTGTTCTCCTCGCTGGTAGACATCTTGGCTCTACTCTTGCCAAAATTCATCATTCGTGAGTTATTGCCGCCTCCGGCCTGCATATTGGTCATCATTGAAAAAATGAATACCATGACAACCAGTCCCACAACTATGGGAATTATGCCGTTTATGAGTACATTCTCCGAAGGAATATCTTTAACTTCTAAGTTAATATTCTGTCCTGTTAAAAGCGCTTCAACCGCAGTGACATCTGTTGTATAGAAAACAATATCATCTCTGCTGTCGCTGAAAGATACCCTGACTGCACCGGTAGGCGTCTCTGCATTTGGCATGATCACAACATTCCTGACATTGCCCGAAGCTACATCGGACTGAAGCATCGTAACATTGTAATTATTCGAGTTACTCGACAAAAGATTGCTGCCGTATTCGAGAACTACCACAAACACCAGTAGTATCAACGCAAAAACAAAAATAGAATTAAAATTTCTGGACCTATTCAATTTCCCCGTTACCCCCTTTGGTAGGTGAAAAAATTAATTAAATTCTACTACTCCAATGTAAGGAAGATTGCGGTATCTCTGGTCATAATCAAGTCCATATCCCACAACGAACTCATCAGGGATCTCAAATCCTGTGTAATCAACCTTAACATCTGTAACTCTTCTCTCAGGCTTGTCAAGAAGAGTACAAAGCTTGATGCTGGAAGGGCCTCTGTCGCCAAGCATCTTTATAAGATAAGACAATGTTCTGCCTGAATCTACGATATCCTCAACAATAAGAACATCTCTGTCCTTGAGGGGCTCATCAAGATCCTTTACGATCTTAACTACTCCGCTTGACTTTGTAGAACTACCATAACTTGATGCGGACATGAAATCCATTGTTACAGGAACTGTGATACGCTTTGCAAGCTCACACATAAAGAAAACACCACCCTTAAGTACACATACAAGGTGAACTGTCTTTCCCTGATAATCCCTGCTGATCATATCTCCAAGTTCCTGGATTCTCTTATCCACTTCCTCTTCTTTGAGTAATACGCGTACTGATTCAGCCATTATTATTATCCTCCATTGTTATTTTAATCTCCATGATCCTGGAAGTAGCTTCGCTAACCTTGAACGCACCGCTCATCCTATATCCCGGAATCCATAAAACATTATTTCCGTCTGCCAAAAGATAGATCTCATCCCGCATATTTCTGGGAATCTTCTCATCTGTCATAAGCTTGGCAATCTTCTTTTTGCAAAGCCCGCCTTCTGAACCCTTCTGCTCCAGCAGAATGTAGTCTTCCGGGCTTCTTTTTCTGAAGACGACTGCTTGTATTCTATCATAATCAAACCATTTAGTATACGCAGATTTTGGAAATAGTTTCCAATCATTATAGTGCAACACACCGATATGTGCCATACCCAAATTTGGTATATGAAAGTCCACATAATCCCCTATTTCCAGGTCTGACGGGATAAAATACTCTTTATTATTTTTTCGTGAATTTTCTGTGTCTTTTACCTTAATAAGAAGTTGGTCGTAGTTTCTTTGTGCCACAAGATTATACGGAAGTGAGATCTGTGCACTCCCATCCGCCCCCGCGCTCAGCTTTAGTATGTCTCCCACATGGATACTGGTGATGTCTTTTCTCGCCGGAGTCAGTTCCTCAAACGCATGCAGCACAATATTGGCCCGTATAATCTCATCCAGGGTTCTGAATCTTGTAAGATCAATCCTTAACCCATCTGTTTCTCTTGTTGATATCTCTTTATACTTCTCAAAGGATGCTTTTCTGACATAGTCGTCAGCTCTTGTAAAATCCGAAGCTGCTCTGCACAAATGCACTACCGCCTGCGCATTGACTATTTCCTCCATCGTCGGAAGAATGATATTGCGGATCACATTTCTTGTGTGTGTATTCTCGTCATTTGTTGCATCGTGACAATAGTCCTGTCCCTTTTCCTCAAGGTATGCCTCAATTTCTTTTCTCGTAACACATAAAAGCGGCCTGATGATGTTGTCCCTCACAGGTCTGATGCTCCCGGCGCCATGAAGTCCCGAACCTCGCAAAAGATTCATCAAAATACTCTCAGCCACATCGTTTTGATGGTGGGCAACCGCTATTACACCGCCCCCGCATTCTTTCAGCACCTCCTCAAAAGCATCGTAGCGAGCCTTTCGCCCCGCTTCTTCCTCAGTCATTCCCCATTCCTGCATTAATTCCGGGATATTTCGCTCATAGAGCCTGTACTCTGCCCCACGCTTCTTACAAAACTGCATTGCAAAAGAAGCATCGTCCTCCGCCTCTTTTCTGATCTTGTGGTTCATATGCACCGCAATTAGCCTGCACCCCAGAAGCGGCGCCAGTTCGCACAGCACAAGCATCAGAGCTGTGGAGTCCGCTCCACCGGAAAATCCCACGACGACTGCATCGCCCTGGGATATCATACTCTTTTCCCTTATGAAGTTTAGAACCTTATTCTCAAAGCTGTTCATGACCCCTGCCAAAAAACTTAAGCGCAGACTAATACGTTCATCGTACTTACGCCTGCGCTTACTGCTTATTTATTATTTGCTCTCATTCTTAAAGATAATCTCACCCGGATATACCAGTCCTAATTTATCTCTTGCTGTATCTTCAATATATTTACGCGTCTGTGTGTATTTCTCAAACTCAGCAATCTGCTCGCTTCGTCCCTGCTCTGCCTCGATCTGGACGGTCAGCGCATTCTCTTTTTCCTGATATTCCTGAACCTTTTGCATAAGACCAACGCTCTTGATGCAAACAACCGTTACCAGGATAAGAACAACAACGCTGGCCCATACAATGCCTGCCTTGTTCTGGAAACGACGCCTCTTATAGCGTGCTTTTCCTGCCATTGTATGCCCCCCTCAAATATTAAATTAACATAATTCCACACTTACCTAACTTTATTCTAATACAGCACTCGAACACGTGTCAAATGTAGCGATAGAGCTGAGTTACATCTTCTTTGTGGATCGTCTCCTGAACATCGAGGACTTCCACTCTCACATCCTTGTTGCCAAAGCCGATGGTGATCTTATCTCCCACCTTGACCTCTGCAGATGCCTTGGCAGGTTTGCCATTGATCTGAACTCTGCCTGCGTCACATGCCTCATTGGCAACTGTGCGTCTTTTAATAAGTCTTGTTACTTTTAGATATTTATCCAGTCTCATTTTAGTTTTCCAAGGATGCCGAAGCTGTGCTTGCGGCATCACTTACCTCCTTATTAGTTGCTGCTGTTGAACTTTCGCCCGGAGCGCTGCCGCCACCGCCATCAGATGAGCCCTTGCTGGATTCATCCGCAGAAGAATCACCGGATGCGCTGCTGCCGGATGAAGCTGAAGATCCTGAGTCATCCGATGAAGCATCACTTCCTGAATCTGACGAAGCTCCCGAACTTGCATCACTTGAAGCATCGCTCGAAGCATCTGAAGATGCATCTGATGAAGCATCCGACGATGCGCTTGATGCTGCGGTAGAAGACTTCTCTTCTTTGATCTTAACAAGCTCAGGGAATCTGTACTGAAGGTCCGTCTCAGATGTGTCTATATGAACTCTGTAGCTCTTTGTCTCATAGCCGTCCATCTTGAGGATAACTTCATGATTGCCCGAAACTTTGACCACGTTGGTAGGGATAAGTCCCACATAGCTGCCGTCGTAATAAACTTCTGCTCCATACGGCTCGTCAAAATAAATCTTGTATCCATAAATGATCTTGTATGGATTCGTATCTTCTGATTTGGAAGAATTGCCGCTTACTGTCTTATTGCTTGATGCAGTCGATGCGCTGTTGGAACTTATCTGCACCGGAGGCGTAGTTGCCACCTGAGATGCCCCATCCGACTGGCTGGCACTTAAGGTTGCGCTATCTACGCTGCTGGCAGCCGCACTGCTCGCACTTGCATCTTTTTCAAGTTCTATGCTGATAACGGATTTGGGTGTGCCAACTTTGAGATATTTGCTCTGTGTTTCGTATCCGTCAGCCATCACCTTAAGATTGTGATAACCATACTGAATCGCCTGTGGAACCCCTGTCAGAACTCTCTGTCCGTCCACAAACACATCCGCATCGTCCGGAACTATTTCAAAAGTTATAAGTCCTTCCTTGGGCTTGGCTATAGTAATATCGCTTGTGTCGATCACCGTCTCCTGATTGCGGCTGATATTGACACTTGACTGATAATTGGCACCATTACCGATTATCTGCAGCTTATAATCCCCTTCCGGCGCACTTAAAAGCATATTGGGGGAAATCTTGCGTATCACATCATTGTTGAGCTCTATCCATGCCCCTACAAGGCTCGTGTTTTCTACAGTATCAGAAGAAAGACTCACATAGCCATGCCCGCTTTTAACGATCACGCTGTAAATATCTTTACCAATACCGCTGACTGCAATACTGTCGGTTGCGAGAACATCCTCAGTAAGAGCCGGTTTGTTTTCAGCAAGCACCATGGTCCTTGGGTCAATCTTGTAAACAGAGCCCTTAACAACTGCCGTACCGTCGTTCCTTACAAGGTCATGATCTCTTGTGCTGTCGATATACCAAGCATCTTTGTTAACAGATAAAGTCGTGATACTCTTGGAACTCTTTAAAAATGTCACATCCACTATCTGTCCGGGTTCAAGGCGCCCCGCAGACATTACTGCCCCATACTGGTCGTACATCATGCTGGTGTTGTCATATTTTAAAGTATAAATCTTGCCTGTTGCATGATTTTTAAACCTTATCTCCCTGGCGTCAGTATCCACAGACCTTACTGTCGCAGTGTCTGCGGAGTCATATTTGCCCAGCATTGAGATATTGATCTTCCCCTTTGAGGCATCGCTTTTTATCGCCTGTCCTAAGGTCATGCACACAAAAACGCTCGCCATAACCATGGCCAAAATAGCCTTTTTGAATCTGTCTGATCCCTTCACAATCCACCTCTTTTTCACTGATCCTTCAAAAAAACTGTTCTTAGGCGCTCCGGCTCTAGCAAGTACTCTCTGCTGTTATGCGACGGATCCTCGATCACATCCGCAAGCATTGCTTTGAGCACATCTCCAAGCTGCTTTCCCGGCTTAATTCCGGCCTCTATCAGATCCTGTCCCCTCACGGCCAGATCACTTAAGCCAACACATTCATTCTTCTCTAGAACTTCTTCGTAAACTTTTCTTGTATCTTCGATAAGTTTTAGTTTTTCTTCTCTTTCATAGTCACTCTGGGCCAGTGTATCTGCAACTCTGACTTCGAGCCAAAGAGGAAAGTCCTCCGTGCCTACTCTGTTCATTGCCCTTCGCACATTCCTGGGCGTCGCAGGGAATCTTTCATCATGATGCTTTATCAGGTTGCAGGCCCTGTCCATAGTCTTTCTGTCGAACTTAAGCCTTCTGAAAATATCCTCTGCCATTATGGCACTTTGAACGTCATGCCCCTTGAAATGGCTGACACCATCGTCATCTATAGTCATTGTATCAGGTTTAGCTATATCGTGCATCAGCATAGTAAGCCTCAGCACCCTGTCAGGGCGTATACTCTCGACGGATCTCACGATGTGCTCTCCAACGTTGAAAGCATGATGGATGTTATTCTGTGGCGTCTCCATGCACGCATCAAACTCAGGAAGTATGACCTTCGTGATTCCAAGCTCATACGCGTCGCGAAGTCTTCCCGGATGATCTGATGTTATGAGCTTTACCAGCTCGACCTGAATTCTCTCAGCACTTATCTTCTCAAGGGTTGGAGCAAGCTCTTTTATCGCTTCCCTTGTTTTTTCTTCAATATCGAAATCAAGCTGTGCAGAAAATCTCACCGCTCTCATGATCCTGAGCGCATCCTCCGAAAACCTCTCCTTTGGCTCGCCCACACAGCGAATAACGTGGTTAGCCAGATCCTCTTCGCCGCCAAACTTATCAATAAGCCCCTCTTCGTCGTTGTAGGCCATCGCATTTATGGTAAAATCCCTGCGTTTCATATCCTCAACAAGGCTTCTCGTAAATGTAACGCTGTTGGGATGTCTGCCGTCATCATATTTTCCGTCTATTCTGTATGTTGTAACTTCATAGCCTTCTTTTCCGAGCATGACAGTCACAGTTCCATGCTCGATCCCAGTATCTATCGTGCGCCTGAAAAGGCTCTTTACTTCTGTCGGAGCAGCATTAGTCGTAATATCCCAGTCACCGGGTTCTCTACCAAGGATTGCATCCCTGACACACCCTCCGACAACATATGCCTCGAAGCCAGCTCCGTGAATTATATCCAAAATCTTTTTTGCATTATCAGGTATTCTAATCTTCATACTAAAATAATAGCCTAAAGGGCCAAAAATGTGAATAGATTAGCAGTTTACAATAATTTAACTATATCTTTACATGCTAAAGAAGTATACTTTATGTATGAAATAATGAGGAAATTAGTATGAAATATTGGAAATTGCCAAAATACATAGTTTTGCTCATTACTCTGTCAATAGTGGTCCTGATCATTGTAGCTATAAGCTATTCCAGTTCAGAAATAAAAAGAAATCCTGAAACTGTCACACCTATCAACGACAATTGGGCCATTGAGCTTGACGGACGAACTCTGGAAAACGTAGATATTACTACCGCCGATATCGGCGTTATCGATGAGCTTGATACAGTTGTGCTCTCCAGAACTCTGGAAGATGCAGGGCTTGATAATCCATGCCTTGCTTTCTCTACAATACACGCTGTAACAGATGTCTATCTTGATGATGAGCTCATCTATTCTTTTGCCCACGACTACTATGACAATAGAAGCTCCGTTCCCAAAAAACAACATCACATTCCACTGGGCAATTCCTATCAGGGAAAAACACTCACCATTGAGCTTATGGGTGGTCGAAAAGATGCTTTTTCGGGCCTTTCTTCCGTCTATCTGGGTTCAAGATCAGACATCCTGTCAAAAGAACTTTTGGATGCCATTGTACCATTGGTAACAGGGCTATTTCTTTTCACTCTGGGAATCTCACTGATAGTTTTGTCTCCATATCTTTTTGTTTTCCACAACAAGGACCTCAGGATCTTTTTCAGCGGACTGACAGCTCTGGTTCTTGCTGTATATATAATGGGTTACAACGCAATCTTTGATATCTTTATCAATAACGCCATGCTCAATACGGTTCTTGAGTTTGCTGCGCTTTACAACATTCCGACCGTAGTTCTTGGCTATCTGATGTCATCCTTCTCCGGAAAGGTTAAAAAAATATTCACCGGAATGTTCATTTTTGATGTATTTCTTTTCCTTTCTTCAATTGTCCTTCACTTCACAAAGCTTTCCCGCTTCTCGGATTTCACTATCGTACTCCACGTAGTGGCCGCTTCGGAATGCGTATTTGCAATCATCATAATAATCAGGAATTACCTGAAGCAGAAGAATGAAGGCCCGACACATGTATATTCCTCAGACAACGCATTCATGGCCGGACTTATTACATTTATGCTTTTATCAATACTTGATATTGTCAGGTATAACTTCCTTAAATATCGTCCGGGCACCGGAGAAGCACATGTTGCGCTGACGGGCTTTACCTTTGGTGCGCTTGTCTACGTGACATCCCTTCTCCTTAGCTACTTCTATTACAACATCAACAGCTCAAACATGAACTCAATGCAGAGTAAGATAAAGAGCATTGCCTACACTGACGCGCTGACAGGTCTGTCCAACAGAGCACGCTGCGAGCAGATGATGACCATGCTTTCTAAAGAGCACGGTTTATTCGCTATCATAAGCCTCGACCTCAACAGGCTCAAACAGGTCAATGATACCCTCGGTCACCACGAGGGCGACCGTCTGATCACAGGTTTTTCAACCATACTTTCGGAAACCTTCTGGGATGCGAACCTCATTGGAAGAATGGGCGGCGACGAGTTTGTGGTTATCCTTCTTGAGGACAGGACACTCAATCTCACTAAGAGGATCCATGAATTCTATTCTCTTATAAATGAGTGGAACAACAAGGAGCAGGTATTCAAATACTCTGCTTCCTATGGCTATGCTTACAGCTATGAAGTTCCCAACGGTTCTGCCAAAGAAGTATATATGCTCGCAGACAACCGCATGTATGAGATGAAACGCGAGCAACATGAACATGACGATAAGGAGGTGCTTACAAATGCGTAAATATCTCCATTTCCTTTCCTTTTCCTTTATCCTGCTTGTAATAATCATGGGGTCTCTTCATTATCTCTTCATGGTCAACCAGACCTACCCTATCCAGACTCTCACAAAGGGCTGGACTGTTGTCTTCAGGAACGAGCAATATATCAACACTGACCTTGAGCAAATGGGAAAACAGCTCGGTAACACCTTCACAAAAGGCGATGTCATTACTCTGCATCTGGAAAAACCATTAGAGCAATTAGACGTGCCATTCCCATATCTTCTTTTCAAGACACAGTTCTGTGGCTATGAAGTATATCTGGATGGCAAGCTTATAGCAGAAGAGAACGCAAGTGAAGCTTCGCTAAGAGATTTTGTAGGCGTATCCTATAATTCCGTGCCACTGCCAACAGATGTTGAAGGCAAAAAACTCTCTATCAAGATATTTGTTTGCGAAAACAACACCCGCTCCAACATCATCAGTCCACTACTTGGTGATTACGACGACATATACCGCTACCTGTACCATTCTGCAGAGATTCCGGGATTTACTGGTGTGTTCCTTATTCTCTTTGGAATTATTTTCCTTGTGATCTCTCTGTATTTCTACATTAAGGTTTCAGGAGTCTCAACACAGGTCCTCACCTCGCTCCTGTGTATTTCTCTTGGCCTATGGATGCTGACGGCCTATGACTGCGTTGATTTTTTGATCGCGCCATCATTTGCAACAAGTGTTGAGTATGTTTCCCTTTACTCATTACTCCCGCTCATGTATCTGCTGGTGCGCTCACTTCACAAGCGCTTTAACAATATGGTCGTGACGTTCCTTGCATACTCCTCAGCGGCGTTCGGAATACTCTTTGTAATTCTCCATGCCATGAACATCGTCCATCTCAATCAGTTCCTCATGCCTTACTACCTCATGACTATAGTGGCGGCTCTTATGCTGATACTCTACGACTATATGGACATCCGGGCAAAGGTAACTAGTTCCTCAACAAGTGTAATGATGATCGGTTTGTCTGTACTGTCATTTACACTACTTATATACGAATTTGTTGCGTTCTCTTACACATTTGTAGATTATAGGCAGAATCCGTTCCTCAATTACACAGTGCCATTTGGCAGCCTGTTCTTTGTAATAACTGAGCTCCTCAATCACTTCATTTTCATGACCAGATCTTTTGCTCAGAGAAAAGAGTACTTATCTCTTACGCAGATAGCTTATAATGACAACCTTACCGGAATACCAAACAGAGCAAGTGCCGACATAAAGCTGGAGGAATTTGATAAGTCTGGTGACGACTTCTGCATACTCAGTCTCGATCTGAACGGGCTCAAAGAGGTCAACGACAACGCAGGTCACCCTGCCGGTGACAGGCTCTTAAAGTCATTTTCAGCCTGCCTTATTGATATCTTTAGTGAAAAAGGCTCCTGCTTTAGAATTGGCGGTGATGAATTTATAGTTCTTTTCACTCATGCAGAAAAAGATGAGCTGGACAATCTCCTCATTACTCTAGATGAACGGCTGAAAAAGCTCGATGAGGAGGACCCCGAGGCCAATCACAGCGTATCCTACGGATATGCATTCAGATCCGAGACCGAGGAAAAAGATACTCATTCAGTCCTCATGCTGGCAGACAAGAGAATGTATGCTTATAAAAAGAAGTATTACAGCCACATGATGACTCGCTGATTTAAAGAAAATACTGCAGATAAAAGTAAAGGACAGTGACCATAGTGATCACTGTCCTTATTTATATTCTAGCTGATATGTTCACTGCAAAGACTATCGCAATATATCAATATGCTCTGCCCCAGTAAACCATCTTCTTTGCAGGCTCACCGCAGACAATACACTTGTCTGAAAGATTCTCCTTCTCGAAAGGAATAC
>JAEEGL010815198.1_pt1 | contig 10409 bp, 5 predicted proteins | sample 9134231 | NCBI WGS metagenome assembly JAEEGL01 (sample SAMN16246548, study PRJNA631951) | gut metagenome | biome: gut microbiome; feature: rumen; material: fiber-attached | host: Bos | place: Iran: Karaj | collected 2018-10
CTTTTCCATGATGAGCAGCACGCGGCGCTGTTCCTTACTGTACCATCCTTCGCCGTAAAGGATAGTCACTCCACGTTCAAGCCGCTCGCCCACGAGTTCGGCTATTCTCTCATGCTCCGAACTGATGATGATGAACTGTACGCTCTGGCGCGCTCCGTTGAGGACATAGTCGAGGAAATTGGTGCTGATGAACATCGTCACATAGCCGATGACCGTGAGTTCGATGTTGTGCGAGAGCAGATAACCGCTTCCGATGATGAAGATGTCCAGAAGCAGCAGCATGCGGCCCAGCGAGATGTTCTTGTACTTGTTCACGCAGGAGGCGATGATGTCCGTACCGCCTGTACTGCCTCCACCCAGAAAGACAATGGCCAGTCCGGCACCCTCCAACATTCCACCCAGCACCGAGGCCAGGAACGTCTGCTCGCCGATGATGCGAACGAAATGCTCCTTGCCGTCTGCACCAACAACGCCGAGCAAGCTCTGAAAGATATCGATGAACAACGAGGCAATCAGGATGCCATAGATGGTGCGAAAGAAGTAGCGCCAGCCCATGATGCGCACAGCCAGCAGGAGCAGACCCAGGTTGATGACCAGATAGGCAAGGCTGGCGTGAATGCCGGTGGCATAGAAGATGAGGGTGGAGATACCGCTCACGCCGCCGCTCACAATCTGATAGGGCAACAGGAACGTAGAGTAGCCGAGAGCGAAAATCACCAGTCCGGCAGTCATCGTTCCATAGTCCTTGAGCATCTGCCAGGGGGATGATCCGTTGAGAAATTCTTTTATCATTTCTTTCATGCCTTTATCGCGTTGAATCCGTTTCCATATACTCCCTCCACCCTGCTTTGTGACACGAAGGCCATGGGGTCCATCTCGCGCACCAAGCGCAGGATTTTCAAGTGTTCGCGCTTGTGAACAATGGTGATGAGCACCTTGATGTCCTGATGGCTGTAGTAGCCCTCGCCGTTCAGGATGGTGACGGAGTGGGCCGTCTCGTGGATAATACGTTCGCTGATTTCACGATAGTGATGTGTGAAGATGATGAACTGGGTATCCTGCCGAGTGCTGTTTATCAAGAGATCGACCACATAAGTGTAGATGGCCAGAGTGACGTAGCCAAACACCACCATGCGCCAGTCGTGGAAGATGGGCAGACAGGAGGCGATGACGAGCAAGTCGAGATAGAGCATCACACGGCCGAGCGATATGTTGCGGTACTTGTTGACAAGCGTCGCCACAATGTCCCATCCGCCAGTGCTGCCGCCAGAGAGCAGTACGGTGCCCACACCTACTCCGTTCAGGATGGCGCCCAGCACGCAGGCCATCGAGTCCTGACCTTCGCCCATGAGCTGAATGAACTGTCCGTTGTCGTCGGTCATTACCTTTTGTCCCACGCTGAGGAACAAAGTGAGCGCCAATACGGCATAAGCCGACTTTATTACAAACTGCCACCCAAGCGGTTTCACGGAAATGGCAAGCAGCAGGATGTTGGCAATGAGTACGGCAAACTGAATGGGGAAGCCCGTCACATAGTAGAGGATGGCGAACATACCGACCATACCTCCCGTCGTGATGTGGTATGGCAGCAGGAAGGCAGCCCAACCCAGAGAATAGATGGCCATTCCAAGATTGATGGTCAGGAAATCCTTGACGAATTCCCAAATGCGCGCCTTCTTCAGTTTATACATAGTGTGTCGCTAATCCTAAACCGGTTTGACAACAATGTTCACGATGCGCTTGGGCACAGCAACGGTCTTCACCACCTGCATGCCGTTGAGGAAGCGCTGAGCTTCGTCGGCCTCCATCACCTGGCTCACCATCTGGTCGGGAGTGGCGTCAATGGGGAAGTCCATCGAGAACTTCACCTTGCCATTGAATTGCACGCCCAAACGCACGCTGCTTTCCACCAGATACTTCTCGTCGAGAGCGGGCCACTGAGCGTCGCACACACTGGATGTATGGCCCAGTGCCTCCCAAAGTTCCTCGGCAATGTGCGGTGCAAAGGGTGCAATGAGGATGACCAGAGGTTCGAGGATGGCGCAGCTTGCGCACTTCAGCTGTGACAGTTCGTTCACTGCCACCATGAATGCAGCGACACTGGTGTTGTACGAGAACGCCTCGATGTCGGCCGTCACTTTCTTGATGAGCTTGTGCAAGGCCTTTAGTTCCTCGGCGCTCGGAGTACTCTGATTATTCTGATTACTCAGAATATTCTGTGCCAAGCCCCAGAACTTCTTCAGGAAGCGGAAGCAACCGTCAATGCCGGCCACATCCCAAGGCTTCGACTGCTCGATGGGACCCAGGAACATCTCATAGAGACGCAGGGTGTCGGCACCATAGTTCTCGCAGATATCATCGGGGTTCACCACATTGTACTTCGACTTCGACATCTTCTCGATAGCCTGACTCACAATATACTGCCCGCTAGCATTTAGGATGAACTCGGCATCGCGGAACTCAGCAGTCCATTGACGGATTTTCTCCACATTCAGTACATTGCCGCTTACCATACTAATGTCGGCATATACAGGGTCGGCCTCCGTGCCCTGATAGTAATAGAGGCTTTTCTTCTTGGCATCGTCGTACTGCTCATCCAGCAAGTCGAAGCTCACAAACTTGTTGGTATTGCGGAGGCGATACACGAAGCTCGACCAGCCCTGAATCATTCCCTGATTAATCAACTTCTGGAAGGGCTCATCCTTCTTGCTCACGCCGAGGTCGAAAAGGAACTTGTTCCAGAACCTACTATATATAAGGTGGCCTGTAGCATGTTCGCTGCCGCCCACGTATAGATCCACATTCTGCCAATAAGACGCGGCCTTGTCGCTCACTAAAGCCTCATCATTGTGGGGGTCCATGTAGCGCAGATAGTACGCGCTGGAGCCTGCAAAGCCGGGCATCGTGTAAAGCTCGATGGGGAAGACATTCTCCTCGTCAATAAGCTGCTTATCGACAATCTTCTTGTTCTTCTCGTCCCACGCCCACTTGGTGGCATTGCCCAATGGAGGCTCGCCCGTCTCTGTGGGCAAAAAGCTTTCCACATGCGGCAGCTGAACGGGCAGGCACTCTTCGGGAATCATCGTGGGAATGCCCTTCTTGTAATACACGGGGAAGGGTTCGCCCCAATAGCGCTGACGGCTGAAAATAGCATCGCGCAAGCGGTAGTTCACCTTCACACGGCCCAACTTATGTGCCTTCACAAAACGCTTGGTTTCGGCAATGGCCTCCTTGATTGTGAGGCCGTTCAGGCAGAGACTCTCGCCGTCGTACTCCACACTCTTCTCCGGGCTGATGGGCGAGTTCATCACGATACCTTCCTTGGCATCATAGCTCTCCTCACTGACATCGGCGCCCTCGACCAAGGGGATGATAGGCAGGTCGAAGTGCTTGGCAAAAGCATAGTCGCGGCTGTCGTGTGCCGGCACAGCCATAATGGCACCCGTACCGTAACCCGCGAGCACATATTCTGCCACATAAATGGGGCACTTGTCGCCCGTAATGGGATTGATGCCGTAGGCTCCAGTGAACACACCCGTCACCGTATGGTCAATCATACGCTCGCGTTCGGTGCGGCTCTTTACATATTTAATGTACTCATCCACAGCAGCGCGCTGTTCGGGAGTGGTCACCTTATCGACCAGTTCACTCTCGGGAGCCAAGACGAAGAATGTCACGCCGAACATCGTGTCGGCACGCGTCGTGAAGATAGTGAAGGACTGCTGGTCGCCCTCCGTCTCCTCCGAGAGGGAGAGCACATAGGGGATTTCAATCTCTGCACCTTCCGAGCGTCCAATCCAATTCTTCTGCGTTTCCTTGATGCTTTCGCTCCAGTCGATTGTGTCGAGGCCGTCGAGGAGTCGCTGGCTGTAGGCGCTGACACGCAGGCACCACTGGCGCATCCGCTTCTGTTCCACGGGATAGCCGCCACGCTCGCTCACGCCGTTCACCACCTCATCATTGGCCAACACCGTTCCCAGCGCAGGGCACCAGTTCACCATCGTTTCGCCCAGGAAAGCCAGACGGTACTGCATTAGCAGGTCGCTCTGCGCCTTCTCATCTGTTGGCCAAGTACCCTCGGCCTTGAATTTCTCAACGAGTTTCTCGATGGGCTGAGCCTTTTGGAGTTCTTCGTCGAAGTAGAAATTGAACATCTTCTGGAAAGCCCCTTGCGTCCAATGGTAGTAGTCGGGCGTACAGGTGCGCACCTCGCGATCCCAGTCAAAGCTGAAACCAATCTTGTCCAATTGCTCGCGATAGCGGTCGATATTGGCAAAGGTGGTCTTCTCGGGATGCTGACCCGTCTTGATGGCATATTGTTCGGCAGGCAATCCGTAGGCATCGTAGCCCATCGGGTTCAATACATTGAAGCCCTGCAAGCGCTTGTATCGGGCGTAGATGTCGCTGGCGATGTAGCCAAGCGGATGACCCACATGCAAACCCGCGCCGCTGGGATAGGGAAACATGTTCAACACATAGAATTTCTTGCGCGCGAAATCCTCTGTTACTTTATACGTCTGGCGTGCCGCCCATTCGCGGTGCCACTTCTGTTCAATCTCTCTGAAATTGTATTCTCGTGCCATTTTAATTGATGTATTTGCTTTTTTCGCGCACAAAGGTAAGAAAATTAATTCAAACCACAAAAAGCACAATAACAAATTCAAAAGGTTGATGCTGTTCTGGCGAATCGGGCTCTGACAAGATGCTTGCGCAAGCATCGGCAAAGACTACAGCAAGCAGGAGCATTTGCTTGCGCAAGCAGAGAGGAAAACTACAGCAAGCAGGAGCGCTTGCTTGCGCAAGTATTTTTTTCATGCTGATGCCGACAAGGAAGGAGAGAGGAGAAAAAACGTGAAGGTTTTGCTTTTTTCTGGCTTGCGGCTTGGCCGTATGCAAAAATATCATTACCTTTACGCAATCAACTGCCCCAAGGAGGGGGATTTTGCCTTTACTGATGACGAAAACCAACACGATTGAAATATGACACAACAGACAACGAAGAAAGGTAGCATGGCCTATTTGGTCTCCATAGTATTGGTGGCCGTACTGGGCGGTTTGCTCTTTGGTTACGACACAGCCGTAATCTCGGGCGCAGAGAAGGGACTTCAGGCATTCTTTACCGGTGCCAAGGATTTCAGCTACACCGACGGCATGCATGGATTCACGTCGGCATCGGCACTCATCGGCTGCATCATCGGTTCGGCACTGAGCGGGCTTTTGGCTACGCATTTTGGGCGCAAGCGCTCGCTTTTCGTGGCGGGCATCCTGTTCCTACTCTCTGCATTGGGCAGCATGAATCCCGAGTTTCTTTTCTTCCAGCACGGCGAACCCACGATGGGACTGCTGTGGGCATTCAACGCTTATCGCATCATGGGCGGCATTGGCGTAGGTTTGGCTTCGGCCATCTGCCCGATGTATATCGGCGAAGTGGCACCCTCGGGCATTCGCGGCATGCTGGTGTCTTGGAACCAGTTTGCCATTATCTTCGGCCAGCTGGTGGTCTATTTCGTGAACTTCCTGATTCTGGGTGAGCACACGAATCCCGTCATCGAGAGCATTGGCCGGGGAATGAATGCTGTGGCAGCAGGGAGCGACGAGTGGACAATTACCACTGGATGGCGCTACATGTTCGGCAGCGAAGCCGTACCTGCAGCCCTCTTTGCCTTGCTCATCTGTCTGGTGCCCGAGACTCCGCGTTATTTAGTAATGGTAAAAGAGGAATCAAAAGCGCTGAAAGTGCTCTCGCGCATTAACGGAGCCGAGGAAGCACAGAGGATTCTCCAAGACATCAAAGCCACCATCACGGTACGCACGGAACGGCTGTTCACCTATGGCTGGATGTGCATCTTCGTGGGCATCATGCTGAGTGTCTTCCAGCAGATTGTGGGCATTAATGCAGTATTGTACTACGCTCCGCGCATCTTCGAGGACATGGGAATGACGAACCCGATGGTGAATACTGTGGTGATGGGCGTAGTGAACATATTGTTCACACTGGTGGCTGTGTTCACCGTAGAGAAATGGGGCCGCAAGCCGCTACTCATCAGCGGGTCGCTCGGCATGGCCCTGGGTGCGCTGGGAGTCGCCTTCACCTTTGGCAAGGCCGGTATGGAAATGGTGACCATGCTCTCGATTATGGTATATGCCGCCTCGTTCATGTTCTCGTGGGGTCCCATCTGCTGGGTGCTGATGGCCGAGATATTCCCCAACACGATTCGTGGCGCAGCAATGGCCATTGCGGTTGCCTTCCAGTGGGTGTTCAACTTCGTCGTGTCATCCACCTTTGTCCCGATGTTCAACATGCATCTGACAGAGGGTGACCACTTCGGCCACTGGTTCACATACGGCCTCTACGGAATCATCTGCATCGTGGCTGCCTTCTTCGTATGGAAGATGGTGCCCGAGACAAAGGGAAAGACACTCGAGGATATGAATAAACTGTGGACAGATAAGAAAATGAACAGAAAAACAAAATAAAGCTATGAAGAAATATCTGTTAGGCTTCGACATAGGCAGTTCCTCGGTAAAGGCTTCACTGGTGGAAGCCGAGACGGGACGTGTGGCAGGTGCTGCCTTCTATCCAGAGAGCGAAGCCCCCATCAAGGCGTGTCACACGGGATGGGCTGAACAGCAGCCCGATGACTGGTGGAACTATCTGAAGACGGCATTGCAGAATGCCATGAGCCAAGCCCACGCCACAGGCGAAGAGATTCAAGCCATTGGCATCTCGTACCAAATGCACGGACTTGTCTGCGTGGATCGCAACCTGAACCCCCTGCGCGATTCTATAATATGGTGTGACTCGCGAGCCGTCCCCTACGGTGAAAAGGCATTCAAGGAACTGGGCAGCGAACTGTGCCTTGGCCACCTGCTGAATTCGCCAGGCAACTTTACGGCTTCGAAGCTGGCTTGGGTGAAGGAGAACGAACCCGAGCTGTTCGACAAGATTTACAAGATAATGCTCCCGGGCGACTACATCAGCATGCGTCTCTCGGGTGAATGCGCCACTACTGTGGGCGGCCTTTCGGAGGGCATGCTGTGGGACTTCCGCGAACATCGTCCTGCCGACTTCCTCATGGATTACTTCGGCTTCCCGCACGACTTGCTGCCCCGCATTGTGCCCACATTCGGCCTGCAAGGTGAAGTGAACCGGGCGGCAGCACAGGAGCTGGGACTCTGCGAAGGGACGCCCATCTGTTACCGTGCCGGCGATCAACCCAACAATGCGCTCTCGCTGAATGTCTTCCAACCTGGCGAGATAGCCGCAACGGCAGGCACCTCGGGTGTTGTCTATGGCGTGCTGGGAGAGGTGAACTACGACAAGAAGTCGCGCGTCAATACGTTTGCTCACGTAAACCATCAGGCTGAAGCCACACGTTTGGGCGTACTGCTCTGCATCAACGGCACAGGCATCATGAACGCATGGATGCGTCGCAATGTGACTACTGGCATCTCCTACGCCGAGATGAATGAGATAGCATCCTCTGTACCTGTAGGTAGCGAAGGTGTGGCCATCATTCCTTTCGGCAACGGGGCAGAACGTGTGCTCGAGAACCACGAGACGGGATGCTCCATCCACGGGTTGAACTTCAACAAGCACTCGCGTCCCCACCTCCTTCGTGCCGCACAGGAAGGCATCGTCTTCTCCTTCTGCTACGGCATGGAGATTATGGCACAGATGGGTATGGACATTCGCAAGATTCATGCGGGGAAAGCCAATATGTTCCTGAGCCCGCTCTTTGTGGAGGCACTTGCCACAACCAGCGGAGCCACCATCGAACTGTTAGAGACAGACGGGGCAGCAGGGGCTGCAAAGGGAGCGGGCATCGGCTGTGGATACTATCGCAACGAGGCCGAAGCCTTCGCCACACTGCAAAGACATGCACTCATAGAGCCGACTGTTTCCCTGCTGGGTGAATACAAGGCAGCCTTCGCGCGCTGGAAAGAAACACTTGAAAGTGTGCTTCGTTAAAAGAAACTATAAACCCTTAAATACAATCTGATTATGGCAAAAGAGTATTTTCCCTTTATTGGTAAGATTCCTTTCGAGGGAACAGAGAGCAAGAACGTGTTGGCGTTCCACTATTATGAGCCAGAGCGCATCGTGATGGGCAAGAAGATGAAGGACTGGCTGAAGTTTGCAATGGCTTGGTGGCACACGCTGGGACAAGCCAGCGGTGACCAGTTCGGCGGACAGACACGCGCCTATGAATGGGATAAGGCCGAATGCCCCATTCAGCGAGCCAAAGACAAGATGGATGCAGGCTTCGAACTGATGGACAAACTGGGCATCGGATACTTCTGTTTCCACGATGTGGACCTCATTGAGGAGGGAGCAACCATCGAGGAATACGAGGAGCGGATGAAAATCATCACCGACTACGCCTTGGAGAAGATGAAGCAGTACCCAGAGATTAAGCTGCTTTGGGGAACAGCAAACGTCTTCAGCCACAAGCGCTACATGAACGGAGCTGCCACGAATCCCGACTTCGACGTAGTGGCGCGCGCTGTGGTGCAAATCAAGAACAGCATTGATGCGACCATCAAGCTGGGTGGAACGAACTATGTATTCTGGGGCGGCCGAGAGGGCTACTGCTCGCTGCTCAATACCGACCAGAAGCGTGAAAAGCAACATCTGGCCACGATGCTCCGTGCTGCCCGCGATTATGGCCGTGCTCACGGCTTCAAGGGCACCTTCCTCATCGAGCCGAAGCCCATGGAGCCCACGAAACATCAGTACGACGTAGATACAGAAACCGTCATCGGCTTCCTTCGTGCAAACGGATTGGACAAGGACTTCAAGATTAACATCGAGGTGAACCATGCCACGCTGGCTGGCCACACATTCGAACACGAACTGGCCGTCGCTGCCGACAATGACATGCTGGGCAGCATCGATGCCAATCGCGGCGATGCACAGAACGGCTGGGACACTGACCAGTTCCCCATCGACAACTTCGAGCTTACGCAAGCCATGATGGAAATCTTGCGCAATGGCGGCTTCAAGGACGGCGGCACCAACTTCGATGCCAAGCTTCGCCGAAACTCCACCGACCCCGAAGACATCTTCATTGCACACATCAGCGGCATGGACGCTCTGGCACGCGCCCTTCTCAATGCAGCTGACATCTTGGAGAACTCTCCGCTGCCAGCCTTGAAGAAGCAGCGCTACGCTTCCTTCGACAGCGGTATCGGCAAAGAATTCGAGGAAGGCAAACTCACCTTCGAGCAGATATACGAATACGGAAAGAAGGCGGGAGAGCCGAAGATGATATCCGGCAAGCAAGAAAAGCTCGAGACCATCGTGGCGCTCTATGCCAAGTAAATGATGGAAGCATCAAGAGTAAAGTTCAATATTTAAGCAAGACACGCTGATGGCAAAGGAAGGGCTCACGCCCATGATGAAACAGTTCTACGACCTGAAGGCGAAACATCCCGATGCGGTGTTGCTCTTCCGGTGTGGCGACTTTTATGAAACATACGCCGAGGACGCCGTGGTGGCGTCCGACATCCTGGGCATCACGCTTACCCGACGGAACAACGGCAAGGAGAACATGCCGCCCACCGAGATGGCGGGCTTCCCTCACCATGCACTGGACACGTATCTGCCCAAGCTGGTGCGGGCGGGAAAGCGAGTGGCTATCTGCGACCAGTTAGAAGACCCCAAGCTGACCAAGACGCTCGTCAAACGCGGCATCACCGAGTTGGTGACGCCAGGCGTGGCATTGAGCGACACGGTGCTCTCCTACAAGGAGAACAACTTCCTGGCCGCAGTGCATCTTGGCAAGACAGCCTGTGGGCTTTCCTTCCTCGATATCAGCACCGGTGAATTCCTCGTGGCCGAGGGCACCATCGACTATGTAGATAAACTTATGGCCAGCTTTGCACCGAAGGAGGTGCTATACGAGCGGGGACGTAAGGGCATGTTCGAAGGCGCCTTCGGCACACGTTTCATCACGTTTGAACTCGACGACTGGGTGTTCACGGAGAACACTGCCAGACAGAAACTCCAGAAACACTTCGAGGTAAAGAACCTCAAGGGTTTCGGCGTGGATCACCTCAAGAACGGCATCGTGGCGGCAGGCGCCATTCTTCAATATATGGAGATGACGCAGCACTTGCAGCTGGGGCACATCACTTCGCTGCGCCGCATCGAGGAAGACCGCTTCGTGCGTCTCGACAAGTTTACCGTCAGAAGCCTCGAACTGATGGATTCGATGAATGAGGGAGGCATATCGCTGCTCGATGTCATCGACAAAACCATCACGCCGATGGGAGCCCGCATGCTGCGCCGTTGGCTGCTCTTCCCGCTCAAGGATGTGAAACGGATTGCCGAGCGGCAGGATGTGGTGGATTATTTCTTCCGCCACCCCGATATGCGCGAAATGATTCAAGAGCAGCTGCACCGC
>JAEEGL012088418.1_pt1 | contig 10409 bp, 8 predicted proteins | sample 9134231 | NCBI WGS metagenome assembly JAEEGL01 (sample SAMN16246548, study PRJNA631951) | gut metagenome | biome: gut microbiome; feature: rumen; material: fiber-attached | host: Bos | place: Iran: Karaj | collected 2018-10
CATCGTGGTTAAGTGTATCGATGAGGTAAGCGATGTACTTACTCATATCGCAGCTGATATACCAATCTCTTGCAAGAAGCTCAGGTGTCTGATAGATGAGGTTGGTTGTAAGTACTCTGTCGATAAGTCCCTCTTCATAAGCCTTATCGAAGATCTCAAGACCGCTGGTGAAAAGACCAAAGGTTGAGAATGCGTAGATGTGAGCTGCCTTTCTCTCTTTAAGAGCTCTTGCTACATCGATCATGCTCTCGCCTGATGAGATCATGTCATCAACAATGATAACGTCCTTACCTTCAACAGATGTTCCAAGGAACTCATGTGAAACGATGGGATTTCTTCCATCAACTACCTGTGTGTAGTCACGGCGCTTGTAGAACATTCCTACATCAAGGCCCATAACTGAAGCAAGATAGATTGCACGGCTCATACCGCCTTCATCCGGGCTTATTACCATCATGTGGTCTGAGTCAATCTGAAGTCCCTTAATATTTCTAAGGAGTGCTTTTATAAACTGATATGTTGTGCGTACAGTTTCAAATCCGTTAAGAGGGATAGCGTTCTGTACTCTGGGATCGTGAGCATCGAATGTGATGATATTATCAACACCCATGCCTACAAGCTCCTGAAGAGCGATTGCACAGTCGAGAGATTCTCTTGATGTGCGCTTGTGCTGACGGCTCTCATAAAGGAAAGGCATGATAACAGTGATACGTCTAGCCTTACCGCCTACAGCAGCAATTATTCTCTTGAGATCCTGATAATGATCATCAGGAGACATGTGGTTTTCTTTACCAAAAAGCTGATAAGTAAGTGAATGGTTACAAACATCGACCATGATATAGAGGTCGTCACCGCGAACTGACTGAAGGATTACGCCTTTCGCTTCGCCGCTTCCAAAACGCGGAACCTGAGCTTTCAACAAGTAGGAAGGACGTTCATAGCCTGTAAATGCAAGGCTGCCCTTATGCTCGTTCTCACGTTCCTCACGCCACTTTACAAGGTAATAGTCTACCTTCTCTCCAAGGGACTGACAGCCCTCAAGCGGAATGATCCCCAAAGAACCTACGGGGATGGTTTCAAGGTTGCGCTTTTCTTCTCTTCTTGGCATTAGAAGAATTCCTCACTTTCCATTCTTAAACTGCATTTTCTTTTGAATTCGAATATCGTCACCGGTAAGCTTGCACACGCGATATGAGCTTGCGATTCTGGAGAATACTCTGTCAGAATACATGGCCTTAATATCGTCCAGTGAAAGGTTGGTGGTGATAATCGTGGACCTGTTTCTCAGAAGTCTTTCGTTGATGCAGCTAAAAAGCTGAGGTATAGAGTTATTGGTAATGTGCTCGGTACCCAGGTCATCAATAATAAGAAGATCTGTGTTGTACAGGTCGTCGTAGAGCGTACTAAGCTCTTCGGATTTTTTGAAATCGAAAGAGTATGTCTGCAGAAGAGCAAATAATGAAACCGCGCTGAAATAAAGCACAGAATGCCCTTTGTCCAGTATCTCTTTGGCTACGCAGACAGACAGGAACGATTTTCCAGTACCCACTGTACCATAAAAGAATAAATTTGGATAGGAACTTTCAAAATTCTTAATAAAATCTTTCGAAGTTCGAACCGCACCTCGGAATCTTTCCAGATCCTCGCCATGGTAATATTCTTCAGATAAAACGCTAAAATTAGCGCTTTCTGTCATTTTTCTGATGTTGGATTGCGCATAGAGTCTTTCGATTATGCGCTGTCTGAAGCATGAGCATTTCTCACCGTTCACATAGCCTGTGTCACGGCAGATAGGGCAGTCATACTTCATATCAAGGTAATCTGCAGGATAGCCGGCTTCGGTAAGAAGCTGCTTCTTCCTGGTGGCAACATCTGCAAGCATCTCATGAAGCTTTCCCCTGCGCAGGTTTTCGCCAAGAAGCAGCCTTCTACCAAAGTCTGCACTGATACTTCCGGTGGACTGCGAAAGCACCAGGTATCCGGGAACATGATCTTCGATTTCCCTGATCTTTGTGTTTAGCTCATTGCGATGATAATTTCTGCGGTTTTCATAATCATGCATTATCTCATCATACTGGATGTTTGTCAGAGCCAAAACATGTCCCTCCTCCCTAATTATCTAAGCAGATGATCAGTTATCCAGAAGCTGGCTTTCCAAGCTTTCAAGATTGTAATCATTCTGTTTAAATCTGTTGAATTTGATATTGTCGAACTTAATAGGTCCGTTATTATTAGAAGAATTCTGTCTTGCTGTTTTGCCGAATTCATCATCAAGCTTCTGAATCTCTTCAATCGTGTGTGCTCCGCTTTCGTGCCACTTGCGAAGAATTCCATCGCAGTACTGCAGTCTCTTAGTCTGAGTCTGAAGTACGGTTCTGCGGCATGCCTCGGTAATTACAGTCAGTGTAAAACCGTAGGTGTTCTGCCATTTATCAAAATAGTTAAGCTCAGTGCGTGTGGGTGCATTCTGCATTCCCAGCTCACGCATGATTGAATATGCGTTTTTGTGTGCTGTGCTCTCGGCTCTTGCGGTTTCGGGAGTAGTGATCCCTTTCTCGTGCCAGTTAAGAGCAACCTTTCTTACGTAATCGAAATCCTTTTTGCCTGCTGATGCGCAGTGCTGAAGGAGATAGTCGATAAGATCCTCTGAGAATTCAAGCTCATCCTGAATGTAGTAGATTGTCTTGATCTCTGTAGGATTAAGAGTTCTTCCAAAGTACTGCTCGGCTACAAAGAGCATCTGCGGATTGTCCTTGTGCTTTACGACCTTTTTCTCGTCTCCTTGGGAATAGCTACAGGCTCTGCCGGTGCAACTGTGTGCAGAACGGTCTTAGCTGATTTCTTCGGAACAATATCCTGCATGTGTATACCTGAGAGCTGACCGATTCCGTCATACTCAAGAGCCATAAGCCCCTGGTTCTCCCAGAATTTAAGCGCACGAATAATGTCCTTCTCTGTATAGTTAAACTTGTCGGCAAGGTCAGATACGCTTGTAGCCTGACCTGCGCACATCATTCTAAGAAGATAAAGATAAACCTTTATCTCCGCATCATTTGCTGCCGCAAGATATTCATCAATAAAAATATTGGAAAGCTCAGTGCTGGACACACTGCTATTAGGATTAATAATAACTCGCCCCATCATCTTTTCTCATCACCCACTTACTTCAAATTTCTTTCGAAATGCATTATAGCATTGTGGATTATTTATGAAAATGGGAAAAATGACGATAAAAATACCCGCAAAGCAAGGCCAGTGGCGAATCTACGCAAATGTGGACAATGTGGATAACGTGGATTATTTAATGCTCTGAATTAAAATAAACCGCCGATTTTTCACATGTTTTTGAATGAAAAGCCGGCGGTTTGTTATCCACACGATGATTACATTAAATTGTGTAAAAAGTAAGTGGAAAGAGTGGAAAATTATATTCCAAGCAGGTCATTGCCGATGTTTACAACATCTCCTGCCCCCATTGTTATCAACATGTCATCCTTCGTGCAATTTTGCAAAAGAAATTTTTCGATTTCTTCAAAGGACGGAAAATAGTAGCATTCATGCCCAAGAGATTCGATTTTTTCCTTAAGGGTACGGGAGCTTATTCCCAGATTGTCGGTCTCTCGTGCCGCATATATGTCTGCAATAATAAGCTTATCCGCAGGAAGAAGGGCATTCGCAAATTCATCCATAAGAGCCTTGGTTCTTGTGAAGGTGTGGGGCTGGAATACGCACCACAGGGTCTTGTGAGGATAGTTCTTTGCTGCGCTTAAGGTAGCTGCTATCTCTGTGGGATGGTGTGCATAGTCGTCAATAATTGTAAGGCCATCCACTGTGCCCTTGTATTCAAAGCGTCTGTCTGTACCGGTGAATGAATTAAGTCCTGCTGCGATATGAGAATCTTCTATATCAAAGCAGTCAGCGGCAGCAGCAGATGCAAGAGCATTTCCAATGTTGTGCTTTCCGGGAACCTTCAGTGTAACGTCAAAGCCTTCGCCGTTTTTTCTATTTAAATGGAAAGAAGCGTTTCCGAAGCTGTCATAACTGATATCGGTAGGATAGTAGTCGCAGCTGTCCGCAAATCCGTAGGTTACAATATTACAGGAAAGGTCCTTGGTGAGCTCATCAAGCTTTGGAATCTCGCCGTTTACAACCAGGGTTCCGCCGGCCGGAATAAGTGCTGCGAATTTGTGGAAGGAATTGCGGATATCATCAAGGTCCTTAAAGAAATCAAGGTGATCCGCATCTACATTTAATATAATTCCTACACCCGGGAAAAAGCTAAGGAAGCTGTTGGTGTATTCGCAGGCTTCCGTTACAAAATATTTGGAGGAACCGATTCTGACATTTCCTCCTATATCCTTAAGATTACCGCCGATGGTAATTGTGGGATCAAGAGATGCTTCAAGCATGATCTTGCTGACCATGGCTGTAGTTGTGGTCTTACCATGAGTTCCCGCAACTGCTACAGGCAGGTGATAATGAGTCATTATCTGTCCAAGGAGCTCAGCTCTTGTGAGCATAGGGATTCCCATCTCTTTTGCAAGAGCAAATTCAGGGTTGTCCGGATGGATGGCAGCGGTGTAAACAACAAGGTCAATCTGACCTGCGGCTTTGATGTTTTCAGCGCTCTGAGGAGTGAAAACTTTGATTCCAAGATCCATAAGACCCTTTACGGTATCGGATTCCGATCTGTCGGAACCGCAAACCTTAAATCCTCTGTCCAAAAGAATTCTTGCAAGGCCGCTCATAGAAACGCCGCCAATGCCGATGAAATATACATTTACTGGGTTTTCATAATTTATTTTATACATATTTCTTCCTTTTATTAATCGAATAACGCTTATTTTTTGGTTTAATAAAGTATAATCCTAAGGAAATGGGATGTCAAAAGCTCATATATGTGTTATACTTTTTTTAGAATTTTAATCTTTTCTTTCTGATTAAAATTAGTTTTAATTAATATCACATAATTCTATTTAACATCGAGGTCTTAACATGATAAAAAAAGAGATGATAGCTATGCTGCTCGCAGGGGGTCAGGGCAGCAGACTTGGGGTTTTGACAGCTAACATGGCAAAGCCGGCAGTTTCGTTTGGCGGTAAGTACCGTATCATTGACTTCCCGTTAAGTAATTGTATCAATTCGGGCGTAGACACGGTAGGTGTGCTTACTCAGTACAGACCGCTGCGTCTCAATTCGCACATAGGAATTGGTATTCCGTGGGATCTCGACCGTAACATCGGTGGAGTATCCATTCTTCCTCCCTATGAGAAAAGTGCAAACAGTGAATGGTATACCGGAACGGCTAATGCTATTTTCCAGAATCTTGAGTACATGGAGAATTATCATCCTGACTATGTACTTATTCTTTCCGGCGACCATATTTACAAGATGGATTACGAGACCATGCTGGATTTCCACAAGGCAAACGGCGCGGACGTAACGATCGCTGTAATGCCTGTGCCCATTGAGGAGGCCAGCAGATTCGGTATCATGATCACCGATGAAGACAGGAAAATTGTAGACTTTGAGGAGAAACCCGAGAAGCCTCGTTCCAATCTTGCATCCATGGGTATCTATATCTTTTCATGGGAGTCTCTTAAGGAAGCTCTTATCACCAATCAGGATCAGCCGGGTCTTGACTTTGGTAAGCATATAATCCCTTATTGTAAGGAAAAAGGACAGTCACTCTATGCTTATGAGTTTGACGGTTATTGGAAGGATGTAGGAACTCTTACTTCCTATTGGGAAGCAAACATGGAGCTTATCGACATCGTTCCTGAGTTCAATCTCTATGAAGAGTATTGGAAAATATATACAAGTAATGATGTTCAGCCTCCGCAGTATCTTGGACCTGACAGCTCTACATCCAGATGTATCATCGGAGAGGGCGCTGAGATTTACGGTGAGGTTCACAATTCTGTAATCGGTCGCGGCGTTAAGATCGGTAAGGGCACTGTTGTAAGCCATTCGATCATTATGAACGGAACTGAGATCGGAGAGAACTGTAACATCGAGAAGGCTGTAATTGCCGAGAATGTCAAGGTTGGCAACAAGGTTAAGCTTGGCGACGGCGATGAGGCTGAGAATGAGACCAAGCCCGGAATTTACAGGGACGGAATCGTAACTATCGGAGAGAAATCTGTGGTTCCTTCTGGAGTAACAGTTGGTAAGAACACAATGATCTCCGGCGTAACTACCGAAAAAGATTATCCGGATGGATGTCTTGCAAGTGGAAGAACATTAGATAAGGCAGGTGATAGGTAGTGAGAGCGATTGGAATTATTCTTGCAGGTGGCGGAAGCAACCGCATGCGCGAACTTTCAAAAAACAGAGCAGTGTGTGCTATGCCCGTTGCCGGATTTTACAGAAGTATAGATTTTGCACTTAGCAATATGACCAACTCCCACATTCAGACTGTGGCTGTTTTCACACAGTATAATGCTGGAAGTCTTAACACACATCTCTCATCATCCAAGTGGTGGGATTTTGGTCGTAAGCAGGGTGGCCTTTATGTTTTCACACCTGCAGCTAAGGCCAGCGGCAATCTCTGGTACAGAGGAACCGCAGATGCAATTGCACAGAACATTAGCTTCTTAAAGAGCTGTCACGAGCCTTATGTAGTTATTACATCAGGTGACTGTGTATACAAGATGGATTACAACAAGCTGCTTGAGTATCACATCGATAAGCAGGCAGATATCACAGTTGTATGTAAAGACATCGCAGCTGATATCGATGTTGAGAGATTCGGTACTCTTCGTATGAACGAGGAGAGCAGGATCGAAGAGTTCGAGGAGAAGCCCGTTGTGGCCAGATCCAATACTGTTTCCTGCGGAGTATATGTAATAAGACGCAGACAGCTAATCGAGCTCATCGAGAAAGCGCAGACCGAAGAGAGATTTGATTTCGTAAGAGATATTCTTGTGAGATACAAGGATATGAAGAGAATCTACGGATACAAGATCAAATCCTACTGGAACAACATCGCTTCCGTTGAAGATTACTACCGCACCAACATGGATTTCTTAAAGCCTGAAGTTCGTAACTTCTTCTTTAACGAATATCCCGGTGTTTACACCAAGGTCGTAGATCTGCCGCCTGCAAAATATAATGTAGGTGTTAAGGTTTCAAACAGCCTTGTATCCAGCGGATGTATCGTAAACGGAACAGTTGAGGATTCAGTGGTCTTCAAGGGAGCATTCATAGGGAATAACTGTTATATCAAGAATTCTATTATTCTCAATGATGTTTACATCGGAGACAACACACACATTGAAAATTGTATAGTAGAGAGCCACGGAACTATCCAGGCAAACTCATATTATAAAGGCGAAGGCGACATAAAGATTGTTGTAGAAAACAACGAACGCTATGTAATTTGACATCAATGAAAAGGGGGTTCATTTAGATGAATATTACAGATGTAAGAGTAAGAAAAGTAGCGAAACAGGGTAAGATGCGTGCTATTGTATCGATAACACTGGACAATGAATTTGTTATCCATGATATCAAGGTTATCGAAGGTGATAAGGGTCTCTTTATTGCCATGCCAAGCAAAAAATCAGCTGACGGCGAGTATCGTGATATAGCGCATCCTATCAATTCAGACACCAGGAAGCATATCCAGGACGTAGTCCTTAAGGCATATGATGAGGCATCTGATGAGGTGATAGATTCAAGACCTGAAGATCCTGAACCTGTTACCGGTGTGGGAAGTGTATTCTAAAACAACAATTCTATGCTATTATGGGGAGTGACAATAGTGGTCATTCCCCATTTTCCATGTTTAGAGGTGTATATGTTTTTAATTGCAGGATTGGGTAATCCCGAGAAAAAATATAACGGAACAAGACACAATGTAGGCTTTGGAGTGATAGATTATCTCTCCGAAAAATATGATATAGATCTTACAGAGATGAAGTTTAAAGGCATGTACGGCAAGGGCAGGATCGGCAATGAAAAAGTAATTTTGCTAAAGCCCCTTACATACATGAACCTCAGCGGCGAGTCCATAAGACCCGTGGCGGATTATTTTAAGATAGATACCAAGACAGAGCTTATTGTTTTATCTGATGATGTTGAGCTTGATCCCGGCATAATAAGGGTTCGCCCCGGCGGAAGTGCCGGCGGCCACAACGGTCTTAAGAATATCATCGCGCAGCTTGGACACAGTGATTTTGCAAGGGTCAGAGTGGGCGTAGGAAAAAGACCAAGACAGATAGACATGGTGGACTGGGTTCTTGGACATTTTGATGATGAAGATACAGTCTATATAAAGGAAGCAATCGAACACGCTGCAGATGCGGTCAGTGTCATTATGGAACAGGACGTTAATGCAGCCATGAATAAGTGGAACGGCGTAAAGCCCGACAGAGAAGAGGTTAAATGAGAGCAATCGAAGCCCCGCTTAGCGAGATGGAGGAATTTCAGAAACTTAATAAATATCTGGAAAAGCCTTTTGCGTGCGCGGAAGTAGCCGGGTGCGTAGATTCGCAAAAGCTCCATCTGATAAACGGATTAAGTAAGGATTTTAAATACAGAATCATCGTCACCTATAGTGACATCAGGGCCAAGGAGATATTTGAAGACTATAAGTTCTACGACAGGAATGTGACGGTCTATCCCGCAAAGGATCTGATCTTTTATCAGGCTGACATTCACTCCAAGGAGATAGTGAAGGAGAGAATCAGAGCCCTCAGGAGACTTATTGAGGGAAGACCTGTTACGGTGGTCACCACATTCTCGTCTCTTATGACGCCCCAGATTCCAATTGATGTAATAAAAGAAAATGTAATAAGCATAGATAAAAGAAAGCCCGTGAATGAGAGGGAGCTTGCAAAGGAGCTTGTTCGCATCGGCTATTCCAAGGTCTATCAGGTAAGTGCCCCGGGCGAGTTTTCAGTGCGCGGGGATATTATTGATGTCTTTGACTTAACAGAGGAGAATCCCTACAGAATCGAGCTCTGGGGTGATGATGTTGAGAATATCAGAAGCTTTGACATTATGTCTCAGAGGTCCATTGATAAGCTGGAGTCCATCGAGATTTATCCCGCAACAGAGATAATCCTTACAGATGATGAGCTTAGAAGCGGCCTTAAGAAGATTGAAAAAGAAACCAAGGATGTTTACGAGGCACTTAGAGCAGAGTTTAAGACAGAGGCAGCCCACCGCATAAAGACTTCCTTTGAGGAGTTAAAAGAGCAGCTCCTGGAGCTTGAGCTTGAGGTAAACCTTGAGAGCTATATCAGATATTTTTATGATGATACGGTTACATTGCAGGAACTTTTCCCTGCTGGAAAAACCTGCATTTTCATAGATGAGCCGCTGCACGTACTTGAACATGCAAATGCCGTGCAGGAAGAATTCAGAGAGAGCATGGTTCACAGAGCAGAGAATGGCTATGCGCTCCCTGGACAGATGGGGCTTTTGTATTCCACAGAGGAATGCATCGCAAGAATGCGAAGCGTAAGACGTGTGTCTGTGGCTTCTCTTGCTGCGCCTAAGGGACTTAATAAGTTTGAGCCTGAGCAGACCTTCGAGCTTCATGCGAGAAGTATCGCACCTTACAATAACAGCTTTGAAGCCCTTGTTCATGACCTTAAGGGCTTTATAAAAAATGGCTACAAGGTACTTATTTTGTCAGGTTCTAGGACCAGAGCAAAGCGCCTTGTGGATGACCTGCGAGATAATCAGATCACCTCTTTTTACAGTGAAAATCCCATGAGGGAGCTGGAAAAGGGTGAGATCATGACCTATTATGGCAGAATTCTTAAGGGCTTTGAGTACACGGACATTAAGTTTGCTGTCATTTCAGAGAGTGATATTTTTTCTGAGAGAAAAAAGAAAAAGAGAAGAAAAGCAAAGTACAGCGGCGAGAAGATATCAGGATTCTCTGAGCTTAACGTGGGCGATTACGTGGTCCACGAGTATCACGGCCTTGGAATCTATCAGGGTATAGAGAAAATCGAGACCGACAAGGTTGTAAGGGATTACATTAAGATAAGCTATGCAGATGGTGGTAATCTCTACGTTCTTGCGACAGGTCTTAATGTAATTCAAAAATATGCCAGCGGTGATGCGGGAGCTGAGGGCAAAGGCAGAAAGCCCAAGCTCAATAAGCTAGGTACCGGAGACTGGAAGCGCACCAAAAATAAGGTAAAGGCAGCAGTCGAAGAGGTTGCAGATGACCTTGTTGAGCTTTATGCAAAGAGACAAAACAGCAGCGGCTTTAGGTTTGGTGAGGATACAGTCTGGCAGCAGGAGTTTGAGGAAGCCTTTCCTTTTGATGAGACTGAGGATCAGCTTGGAGCAATCGCCGATACCAAAAATGATATGCAGTCCGACAGGATTATGGACAGACTTATCTGCGGCGACGTAGGCTTTGGAAAAACAGAGATTGCCATAAG
>JAEEGL013254962.1_pt1 | contig 10409 bp, 4 predicted proteins | sample 9134231 | NCBI WGS metagenome assembly JAEEGL01 (sample SAMN16246548, study PRJNA631951) | gut metagenome | biome: gut microbiome; feature: rumen; material: fiber-attached | host: Bos | place: Iran: Karaj | collected 2018-10
AAGCACACCGCTCCTTCCGCATCTTCTGTATTCCATTATTATAAAAGCTTGTAATTTGGGCGCGAAGGTACAAAAAAAAATCCATTTTCATATAGAATGGAAAGAAAAATCATATATTTGCAGAAAGAGAGCCTAAAAAAAATGTTATATGAAGATTTATACCCTGTCAGCGCTGCTGGTCCTCGCGCCTTTGCAGACATACGCTCAGACTGCCTGGGGGGACCAAGGCGACGGAACCTACGCGAACCCCGTACTGAATGCAGACTTCTCAGACCCAGACGTTATACGCGTGGGAAAGAAGTTCTATATGGTCGCATCCGATTTCCACTTCATGGGTATGCAACTACTGGAGTCGGATGATATGGTCAACTGGCGTTACATCAGCCAGATTTACAACCACATTGACGAACCCGGCTGGAACGAGAACCGGCATTACGGAGGCGGTTCATGGGCTCCGGCAATCCGTTACCATAACGGACGCTTCTACGTCTATTTCTGCACACCTGACGAAGGCCTGTACATGACATCCTCCACCACTGCCAATGGGCCTTGGGAGCCTCTGCATCTGGTCAAACGAGTAGGAAAGTGGGAAGACCCCTGCCCTCTCTGGGACGATGACGGTCAGGCTTATTTAGGTCGTAGCCAGCATGGAGCCGGTCCTATCATTGTACATAAAATGTCAGCCGACGGACACCAGTTGCTAGACGATGGCGTAACGGTCTATTCCGGCCCAGTAGCTGAGGGCACAAAATGGCTGAAGCGTAACGGTTATTACTTCCTGATTATTCCTGAAGGTGGCGTAGGTACAGGCTGGCAGACCGTTCTGCGTGCAACAAACATCTACGGTCCTTATGAGCGCCGTATCATGTTGGAACAAGGTAGCACAGCTATCAACGGCCCTCATCAAGGAGCCTTGGTTGATGCGCCTGACGGCAGTTGGTGGTTCTATCATTTCCAAGACACGCCGGAACGGGGCCGTGTTGTTCATCTTCAACCCGCACGCTGGTTGGACGAGTGGCCCTTGATGGGAATGGATAAGGACGGAAATGGCATAGGAGAACCTGTTGCCTCTTGGAGGAAGCCCATCCCCTCAGCTGGACGTTCACTGCCTCAGACAGACGATGACTTCTCCGGTCCGTTAGGCCTGCAATGGCAATGGAACCACAATCCCAAAAACGATTTCTGGAGTCTGACCGAGCGCAAGGGTTATCTTACCCTTCATGCCTTGCCTGCCGACGATCTCAAGGATTGTCATAACACACTCACTCAGAAGCTGATGGGTTACATAAGCGAAAGCACTACACTATTGGAAGTTCGCGGCAACTGCTATGCCGGACTTGCCTGTACGGGACAAGAGTTTCGTGGTATTGGCATCACCCCCAAAGGCATTTTTGTGGAGTCCGACGGACAACGCACGCTCATCAGGAAAGGCCACTTCAAAAAGCTTTATCTGCGCATCAGGAACGACTGCATTCAGCACACCCACCAGTTCCTTTACAGCTTGGACGGCCAATCCTTCTTCCCTGCCGGAGAACCCTTCACGATGCACAACGGCCATTGGAAAGGAGTCCGCATAGGTCTCTTCTGTTATGGGCAGGAGGGTAAGGCCCAGTTTGACAACTTTTCCTACATGGTTTTAGATTTCCCGTCTTCCAATTAAACCATTTCTTTGCCAAACACACATAGACAGACTATGGCGTATCAGCACAGTCAAGAAAAACAGAGAATACAACTCTTGACCCTTGACTCCATACTCTTGCCCATAGACCCTTGAAAAGTAACGATAACCAATAACCGCTCAACCTGCCAAATAACCCATTATTTCAGCACAATTTCGTGGAATTTCCTGAAATTGATGGTACAAATTTTGTCAGTTTAGAAAAAAAAGAATAAATTTGCATGATGAATGCGTATGCAGGTTTTTTTTATATAGCTAATACCAAAAACTAAACGATATGAATAAAAAATTACTTTCTCTTGTGATGTTGTTTTTCCTGACTGTCAATATTGTCAGAGGTGATGACTTTATTGTTGAACGGGCTGTGAACCTGGGTCAGCTTGACTCCTGGGTGGATATAAGTCAGTTCCAGTGGCAGGAGATAGACCACAGCATTCTGGACAATCGGGAGGAGATGGATGCCTTAATCGATCTGTTCTATGATCCTGCGCCTAAGGACACTGTGGGCTTCTACGACAAAATTTACCGGGCACGTGACAATCAGTTTATTGTCCTGCGCCTTGACAAGGCTGAGGGCAAGCGTCCCTTCCATGTCAGTGTGACTACTACCAAAAGTACGACAGACCCTTCTCTGAATTCAACGAAGATGTATGCGTCCGATAACTATGTCTATATCATGCCACCAATCGGCGAGACACAGTTGGAAGTGAAGATATGGCCGCAGGGTGAAGGCGTGGAGACAGCCAAAACCTTTATTTTCCACGGTCACAGCTACGGTTCAGAATCGGTTCGCACCGTGATGCTTGACAAGAGTCGCATCGTTGAGGGCAACTATGACTTGCAACTGATTTTCTACAACAGTGATACGCAGAAGAGCGACACCAGCTACATAGAGAGTCTGCTTACCGACAAGCTCTACTCTTTTTACGACTATAAGGACGGTGACCTGGTTGAGGCTTACCTGCGTGTGAACAAGTTCAAGCGTATCAAACTGAAACATAACCTGTGGGCAAGGGATGCTGTTACGCATATCAATGACAACTCGGTATATGTGGAGACAGGAACCAAGATGCCCTTCCTCCAGCATAAGCGTCTGGATGCGCCTAATCCTACCTATCTGGACTCGCGTCTGTTCTCGCATCATGATACTTTGTGGGTGAACCTATATCAGAACAATGAGCTTTCGTACGATGTGAATGGTCTTACGATGCATGCTGTGCTGGCCGACCTTGACAATCTTCCTATCGGCGATAAGCTGCTTGCGTGGGGCAAGGACTCGATAAGCAACCGCCTGTACATCCTTACCGACGGAGAGCCCTGCACCATAGAGTGCTACCGCAATGGCTTCTTGCCAAAGCTGTGCCTGTACCCGGGGTCATACGACCATACAACAGGCATTATCAGCAGAGAGTCCGAAGAGATTGACATCTTCTTGGAGCCTTCTGAACCTATTACCAAACCGACTGTTACTTCGGCTATACTTTCCTCACTGAAAACCACCAATGATTGTCGTGGCGACTACTATGTAACTGAAATTCAGCAGGCGGACATTTTGCCTGTTCTACTTGCTGAGACTGTTAATTATGATGAGTATGCCTCTCATTTGGATACCATGAAATATGCCAATAATGGCGAGTCCTATATGAGTTATGCGCAGATGGAGGTCGCCGTTGTGTCACCTAACAACGATGATAAGGATAAGGATAAGGATGTTATTACGCTGCAGAAAGACGAGAATGATGCCGAGAAAAATGATATTTTAAAGGATGTCCTGGACGGTGTTACCCGTTCGGTTCAGACGCCTTTATTTGACTACAAGTACTTTATTACCAACTTTGACCTGTGTGGGTATCTCGACATCAACACCTCGGGTCGTCCTGACGTTGCCTTCGACGGTACCATAATCAGGCAATTACCCATCTTAGAAAACACATTTATAGATCTTCAAGACCTGTTCAAGACTACCCAAGAGGTCTCCAAGAAGCACTTGGAGGGCGATGAGGCCTCAAATCAGGGTGCCGGATGGATATCAAATGTATTACCGGGCGGAGCTTCAAGCCTGAACGTCAGGATTCCGCTCAATCCGCCTTTCTATATGCGTTTTGGAGTGGATGTGGATTTCTTCAAGACCAAGAAACTGTCTATGTCTTATGCTCTGGGTGCAGGCATTTTCTACGATGCAATCAAAGGGAAAAGCAATCTTGATCCCGAAAGTGCAAAAGATTTATCGGTAACCATGAGCTCCAGCGGCGAGCTTAGCCCTGAAGTAGAAGACTTGTCTTCCGCATTCAATCCTCCCAATGAAGACAAGAATAAGGCCAACAGCATTCTGAGCAAGAGTCTCACCTCTAGTGCTTATGTAGAGATGTACAAGAAGTACAGTCTTCCGCTGTCCCTGTTCAAATTCAAGGCTTCGACATGGGGGCAGTATCTGTTGGGACTTAACTACGTTGACGAAGTGGGCGTGCGTGCCGAGCTCAATGCAACGGCTGGCATGAGCCTGGATTTCCTGGAGATGGCTGCCAATCTGGGAAATGCAAACGGTGGCGGAGCCGACTGGGTCAAGGATTTGTCTAAATTCTATAGCGGCACTGCGGGCAAGATCTTCAAACAGTTCATCTCGCCTCTGCAGTTGTCAATAGGTGCAGGTGTGTCGCTCAATGTAAATAGCGGACTCTTTTCGTTCTATAACACCAAAGGAGACATTGAACCGTGGAAGAACCACATGCTTGCCTTCAAGTTCTTCGGTACGGCCTATGTTAAGGGACAGGCCAGGGCCAAGCTTGACGTGGGTGTCGCATCGGCAGAGGCTGGTGTTGAGACTGGTGCGGGCATCAACTTCAAGTATGCGGGTGGAAGCCGTCTTGACTTCCGCAATGACTTCTCGGGAAGTGCCTACAGCTGGTTTGGCGGCTTAGGTGTTTACTACAAGCTGAAGGCCTTCGGATGGAGCAAGCGCGGTTCCAAGGAACTGGGACGTACCACGGTACAGCAACGCCTTATCACTCCGAAGGACTTCGAGAACCCCTTCCACAAGAACTTTGTTTATTACCTGAGTGATGACGCGGATCCGGATGCAGCCCCGACCAACAAAATAATCAGAAGGGCCAACCCCGAACTGCCTGGCGAATTTGTTACCAGCCGCGTTGACTTTAACGAACCCATAAAGTTCCTTGCCGGAGGCGACAGCATAGTATATCAGGGAAACTCAGCGAACCCTAACGACTACACCGTCGAGGTCGCACCTACGGGCAACCCCATTTACCTGTCTGACTGGCAACTGGGCGGATGTACCAGCTACGATGCAGCCTCTATCCCGAACCTGGATTTGGTTCTGCTGGAGCAGGCTACGGATAGGATTGCGCAGGAAGACCTTGATGACAGCCTTCATCTGGACGAGACGGTAAAGCGTGCCAGCAAGGTATATGGCATATACTACACCAAGAAACTGCCTGATACCAAGTGGTACAGCCCCAAGCCAGTGTATAGCTCTTCCGAAACTACTTCCTTTAATCCGCGCGTGGCATTGGCAGATGACGGTACGGGTGTAGGTATCTGGCAGGAAGGACTCCTGGAGAAGGGCAGCTGGGTGGCTCCCGGGGATACGGTCCAGATTTCAGACCTTGTCATGAACGGGCAGCTGATGATGTCGCGCTTTGATGGTAACGAAACATGGTCCGACCCCACACCGCTGATGAAACTCGACGAAAACTGCGCACTGAAAGACTACCATATCACCTATGATGGTTCCACAGCATTCATCATAGCCCGAAAGGCATCAAGCGATGCAGACAATGTGAATATCTGTATGACTGTAGATGCTGCGGGCAATGTCACGATGCACGACATAGAGCAGACCGACCAGCTAATGCGTCTGCGACGTGTGGGTGATAACAACGTTCTTGCCTGGGCTACTCCTACCGACACGCTCAGAAGCGGAACAAACTTCCGCGTAAAAAGCTATGGCATGGACGGCAAAGCCAAGGATGGCATCAACACCTCTGTTATACTTAATAATGTCAATGCAGAAGATTTCCGCATCGTTCCTGACTTGGAAGCCAAGTCCCTTAACAATGTTGCTCTGCTATGGCGTGATACGCCCATCTCCGGCGACAGTACCTATGTGCGTCTGATGACAGCCCGTCTTGTACCCAATAAGGACGGCAACTTCGGCATCGGCACACCTATGACTGCTGTACGGCTGACAAATGCCAACAGCATTTACGGCTTCGACGGATATATGAAGGACGAGAAGATTCAGGTCTGCTATGTTGCCGTTGACAGCATGGGTAACTCCCAGATCAACAAGACTGCAACCTATTTCGGCAATGCCTTCAACTATACCGTTCAGTTTGCAACTGAGAACAATCAGGGTTTCCAGAGCTGCAAGGACGAGATAACATTACTCGTCACTGTTAATAACTACGGCACATCCACCATCAACGAGTGCGTGCTGAGTATTGACGGCATTGACCAGCAGTTCCCGCTTAACATGGTTGTACCTGCAGGCTCCAGCTACAAGGAGCGTGTCACTATACCTTATTTATTAGGTTCTGGCGTGAACACTACCATGTTTGTGAAGTACGATGATGTGCTGGGCATTCAGGAAAAGAGCTATGCACGCTACATGGCACGCAGAGCAGCACGTCTTGTTGGCAGTAAAGCAAGCAACAAGGAGGATGCCATATACGAGCAGCGTACAGCCAAGTTCTATCCCTATACCCCGCAGTTCGAATGCTTCGTCGCAGGACAACACGTTGACAAGAATGGCAACAACCGCATCACGATATGCGTGCGAAACTACACACGTCGCGGCCTGAACGGGCCCTTTGTCGTCATCGTAGGTTTGAAGGAGAAATCTTACAGTTCCTTTGTGTACGACAAAACAGATGTCAGACACAGCAAGTACGAGACCAAGACACTGTCACCCGTTGGGTTACCTTCCATTCTCACCAGCTTTGCTATGCATGACTATGGTAGCTATCGTGCCGGATATGTCACGATAACAGTTCCTGAGGTCACCGAAAAGGAAGAGCTGTATGTTGGCGCCACACTGGTTTACAATGACCCTGAAACGGGCGAGACCAAAAGGGTGAATCCAAAAACCTACTCAGGCAGCAACAACAGCGGCGTGGTAACGCTATATCCGTCATCAGAACCAACAGCTGTGAAGAAGATATACAACAACGACGATGAAGGAACCCACATGCGCGTCAGCCAACAAGGTAGCAACCTGACAGTAACAGGTGTCACCCCACGGCAGCAGGTACGTCTGTATCAGGCCAACGGTGCTATCGTAGCCCGCAGACAGGCTGACGAGAACGGCAAAGTTACATTCCTTACACCTATGGGTAATGGCGTAGGCCTTGTATCTTCTGACAATGAAACAGTGAAGTTCGTCTATTGAGATTAATACGAGTAAGAGTTTAAGTAGTTCAAAAAACATTTAGAAGTTCAAGAAAAATGAAGAAGATTATATTGACAACGCTGCTGACGGCTATGACGGCCATAGGCGTTCTGGCACAGGAAGACCCACTGAAGTGGGATGGCTCAACAACGTCGTCCTCTCTGGTTTGTTCTGATAATACCATTGAGATCCATACTGCTGCCGACCTCGCAGCACTGCATAAGCTGTGGAATAATTATGACGATGGTGACCAAGGTTATAAAAACTATACCATCAAGCTGATGGTTGACCTCGATTTGGACAACCATAACTTCAACGGCTACACCATCGGATGGGACGAAGATCACAAGTTTGGCGGAACATTCGACGGACAAGGGCACATAATCAGAAACCTGAAAATCGAAGGAAATGACAACAATCGTGCTCTCTTCGGCAAGATGGACAACGGTAGAGTCCAGAACCTTAAGTTGGTGAATGTGGACATCCATGCTGGCGACGGTGACGACTGTCACATAGGAGCTATATGCGGCAGAATGGTTAACCACAGTACTATCACCCATTGTGCCGTTGTGGGAGGAAGAGTGAAGGCGTATGAAGGAGGTAACGATGAGTTTGGGGCCATCTGTGGCTATATGTCCAACAACCACAACAGCGTAGAATACTGCTATAGCGACGTCACTGTGGAGGCCGACACACAGGTAGGTGGACTGGTGGGCAAGATAGAACAGGGCGACGACCACACCTCAGGCATCTATCACAGCTATTTTAGCGGAAAAGTCATCCATTACGGTAACGAGTACTTTGGTGCCATTTGCGGCGAGCGCTATGGCCAGCCTACCGTCAACAACTTCTTCCTCGACCGCGGCGATGGCGTGAGAGCCACCGGTAACCAGAAAAGTGCCCAAGGCAGCAGCTACCATTCCGATGGCGAAATCAAGGCGTGCACGGAGGAAGAGCTGAAGCAACCTCTGCTCTTTGGCAATTTCAACGGAGAATACACCCTCGAGAGCGATCAGTATGTCTATCCCCTTAACGGTTATCCCGAGCTGAAAGTGTTCCTGCGCTACAATCACGGAGACACTTTCTACAACAATAGCATTGGCTGCATGGACAATAATGCCGACAACGCTGTGCCCGGTTATCTCAAGGTGCAGAAAAACGGAAGCAGCCCATTCACAGTATCGCTCGAAAAGATCATGCCCGCATCTTCGTGTACCGACTTCACCCTTTATGATAATTTCACACCCTATTTCAGCAATCAGCAACTACGTCTGGTAGGAATTGCTCCAAACGCAATGGAAGTCTTGGGTAAAGTTAATACGGTCACTATTCCCGCTACCGTCGATTCCATCGCACGCCCCCAGCGCCATCAGGTGCAAAATGCCTTCATTTTGAACGGTGAAGTTGGTGCTGTCAAAGATGGTGCGCTCTACGACCTGACAGAAAAATACCTCATAACAGCCCCAAAGTCGTTCCCCACCCTGACTATCCACCAGGAGTTTGCCGATAAGGTAGCCGACTATGCCTTCGCGGACATGAAGAACCTGCGTACGCTTTATGTTGACACTTATGTGCCGAAAGGTACTCTGGTTGACGACAAGGATAATAAAGCTCCTGTCATGCAACTGGATGGCGAAAACGTCTTCAGCGGATGTCCGTCAGACCTGAATGTCTATATCAAGGACGGTACACCAAACCAACTCTTCCTCGGCTATCAGGGTCCTGGAGGCTACGGCTATGGAAATGAAAGCGGATGGAGTAAATTCTACTCAAATTACCAGGATGTAGAGAACCACATGTTTTCGTACTTCCCTGTCAATAGCAATCCGGGCGGCATGTCAACCCTGATCCTCGGCTACCCCGTGGAACTGCCGGAGGGCGTGACAGCATGGTGGGCTAAGTCATTCAGCGACGGCAAGGTTGTCTTCAGGAAACTTGGTACTCAGGTGGTGCCGGCACTGACACCCGTACTGCTTACCTATGAAGGGACAGATCTGCTCTATCTCTCCCGCTATGAAGGTGACAATCCCGGTGCTGCCACAGACTATGAGAGTAATCTCCTCAAGGGCAGCATCGATCCAGGCGGACACAGCATTACCTCTTCTGAGATGATGAGCAATTTCTTCACACTGGGACGTCCGTCGGGCGACAGCAGTTTCGATAATCTCGGCTTCTATCAGTTCCATCCCAAGAACAACCTTCTGCCATCCTATGTGGCCTGGTTTGCTGCCAACGATGTTCCTGCCGATGTCAGGTTCCTGATGGTTTTTGATGAAGATGACGATGATGAGACATCCGTTACCTTACCTTGCACCGATGACCTTATACCTCAGGTTTACACCATGCAGGGCATTCGCATTGCTCCGTCGGACATGCGTAAAGGTTCTATGTATATCGTGAACGGAAAGAAGGTACTTTTTTAACTAAAAACTGATAAGCAATGAAGACGAAATATATCAGCCCGGAACTCTATATAGTTCTGATTTCTGCCAGGCATATACTCACAACTTCACCGGATATAACAGACCCGGAGGATGAAATGGAAGTGCCGTATGATCATGAGATAAATACAAACGATGCGTTTTAATCAAACAGCTAATTTAAAAACATAAGAAAAAGTTGACAACGAAAAAAGCTGCCCGTTATGGACAGCTTTTTTCTGTATCATATAAAAACGTGTTACTTCAGTACCTTCCGGCCTCCGATGATGTACAGGCCATTGGGCAGTGTGCGTAAGCCCGTTCTGCTGTCAACACCCTGCAGTACCATACGACCGTTCAGGTCGAAGACATTTACAATCTGCGGTTCTGTCTTCAGGGCATTTACTGCATCCTCGTCGTCTTCGCCGGCATTTACATAATTGCCATCGACAAGAATAACGACTTTACTTTCAGGACTGAGGGTTGGAACTTCGTCCTTACCCAATGTCTGGAACCATACAGGCTTCTCTGTTTCTCCACGATTCAGGCCGTATGTGGCAACACCCGTTGCAGCCTCTTCGACGGTAACATAAGTAGTATTCTCCTTAACAACGGCCTCTTCGTGCTTGTAACCGACAATGTCTGTGAGAGAAGGACTTTCGATAACCCAGATGTTTGAAGTATATTTACCTACCCCATCGTGGAGCCATCCTACAAGCATACCGTGTCCGTCACCATTGCCATACGTTACATTGCGACCGTCCAGCATGATATCACTGATAACAACGTAATGGTCGTTTCCGTCTGTAGCACCAGCCACAAGACCTGCACTCCATCCGCTCAGCAGGTTACCGGCAAACATACAGTTCTTAACGGTTGAGTTGTTCTTGATTTTACCGATCAG
>JAEEGL013283685.1_pt1 | contig 10409 bp, 11 predicted proteins | sample 9134231 | NCBI WGS metagenome assembly JAEEGL01 (sample SAMN16246548, study PRJNA631951) | gut metagenome | biome: gut microbiome; feature: rumen; material: fiber-attached | host: Bos | place: Iran: Karaj | collected 2018-10
AATTGCTTAATAGTAGTTTCTATTTCTTCAAGATTCTGACAATCTAATATTTTACTTACCAAATTTTCGGCTTTTTGTTTTTTCAAATTTCTTATAACTTTTTTTATTTTAGGTATCTGAACGGAAGACATACTTAATTCATCAAGTCCAAGTCCAACTAAAATAGGAGTAAATTTAGGATCACTGGCCATTTCACCACACATACCAACAGTTTTACCTGCACGATGACCAGCCTCTGTAATATGCTTAATAAGCCTTATAATTGCCGGATGCATAGGATTATATAAATCTGCAACTTTTTCGTTTACTCTGTCAACTGCCATTGTATATTGAATTAAATCATTCGTTCCTATAGACATAAAATCAACTTCTTTTGCTATTAAATCAGCAATGAGTGCCGCAGAAGGAACTTCTATCATCACACCCACTTGAATATTTTCATCAAAACTTTTACCCTCTTTTCTTAGCTCTTCTTTTGACTGTTCCAATATGATATTTGCTTGTTTTATTTCCGATATTTTTGTAATCATAGGATACATTATTTTTATATTACCATAGATAGAAGCCCTTAATATTCCTCTAAGTTGTCTTTTAAAAAGTTCCGGATACTTCAAACACAATCTTATAGCTCTAAGCCCCATAAACGGATTTGCTTCAGTACCTATATTCATTAATCCCAATCTTGAGATTTTATCCCCACCTAAATCTATTGTTCTTATAATAACCTCATAAGGCATCATCATCTTAGCTATTTTACTATAACTTTGAAAATGCTCCTCTTCGGTAGGCATAGTTTTTCTTGTTAAAAACATATATTCGCTTCTATACAATCCTATTCCGTTTGCACCATGCTTAAGAACCGATTTTACTTCGTCCGGATTTTCTATATTTGCTTCTAAAACGATTTCCTCTCCGTCTAATGTTGTTGCATTAAGATCTTTAAATTTTTCCAAATCTTTTTGATACGCAATTTGTATTTCAAATTCTCTTTTATAATTTTCTAAAGTTTCTTCCGTAGGATTTAAAACAACTATTCCGTTATTTCCATCAATAACGATGGACATTCCTTGTTCAACTTGTTCCGTAATGTTTTTTAATCCTACAACGGCAGGTATTTCCAAACTTTGCGCAACAAGCGCGGTATGTGAAGTTCTTCCACCCATATCCGTCGCAAAACCTTTTATCATTGATTCCTTCATGGAAACCGTATCTGAAGGAGATAGATTTTTTGCTACCACTATTGAAACCGAATCTAAATTCTTTAAAGTTTCTCTTTCTTTTTCCAACAGATGTCGCATAATTTTTTTTGCTACATCTATTAAATCATTCTTTCTTTCCCTAAAATATTCATCTTTTATTGCATCAAACGATTTTGATATTTTTTCTACGGCTTTATATACGGCATATTCAACATTTTTCCCTGTATCTATTATGCTTTTTATTTCATTATTAATAATCGGATCTTCCAATATTAACATATGAGCTTTAGCTATTTTTGCATAGTTTTCACCTAACATTTTATTCAAATCTTCTTGATTATCTTGCAATTCAATTCTTGTTTTTTTAATTGCTTCTTGAAGACGTGAATATTCATTTTCAATTTCATCTTTAGGTATATTTTTTTCTATCAACTTAAAATCATCTTCTTTTAAGACAAAAACTTTACCTATAGCTATTCCTGCGGAAACACCTATACCTTTTAAAATAATATTATTTCGTAAACTCATTAAATTTCCTCACCAAAACCGTTTTTAAATAGTTCTTCCATTTTATTCATTGCTTCTTCTTCATCCGGCCCATCAATTTTAAAGGTTAACTTCGTTCCTTTTGCTGCAGCCAGCATCATTATACCCATAATACTTTTTGCATCAATACTAAACTCATCTTTTTCTATTTTTATTACGGAATTAAACTGCATTGCCGTTTGCACTATAAGAGAGGCAGGTCTTGCATGAAGACCTAATTTATTTACAATTTCTAACTGTTTTTCTTTCATTATAAAATCATCTCCAAATAACCTAAAATAAAACTAATTATCATTGCACAATAAAAAACTATTACCGGTTTTATTCTCGCTAAAACAAAACTTAACAATAACAACAATCCAAAAATAAATGCCTCCGGTATTTGATAACCTAAAAAAAATAAATTTTCAACAGGGACAAAGCCATATAATTTAAAATAAAAAAACAAACTTCCTATTACGACAAGTACACCTATTGTTCTTAACATATCTCCAAGAAAAGATATTTCAAGCTTAGATACCAGCGGTATAATTTTTTCATCCAATCTGAAACTTACAAACAACAACCAATATCTAAATGTTAAATGTACAATGTTATACAATACAAAAAATGCTAAAGGGACAATCCATATATAAGAAATATTAAAAATATTCATACATAACATAAACAAAAAAATTGCAACAAATACAGAGAAAGGTTTCCATATTCCCCAAAAAAAAGAATCTCCTATAGCCGAAACAGGACCTGCCATAACGGATTTTATTACATTAGGTTTAGAAACCGGTACTTTTTTACCTTTTGATATAGTATTTTCACAATTAAGAACCATAGCTATTATAACATTTGCCATATACGGATTAACATTAAAAAAACCTATATGTCTTAAAAGAACTTCTTTTCTCTTTTCTTTATCCGGATACATCTTTTTTAAAAACGGATATAAAACAAATAAAAAACCGACATTTTGAAGTCTTTCAAAATTCCACAAAGATTGTAAAAAGAGTGTTCTACAAAATAGTCCGGCGTAAAATTTTTGCATTACTCTTATTCTATTCATTTTCTTATACTCGGTAATCTTATACTTTTAAAATTATATAATACAACACCAAAACCGCAAATCGGCAAATAAAACCATGCTTTTTTTAAACAAAATATAACTTCTATAGGTAAAAATGCATATATTTGTTTATAAATTAAATTACCTACAATAAAAAACACAAAATAACAAACGGATGCTCTTAATAGAAACAAAGTGATACCATAAAATATAGCTAATGATATTCTGTATTCTTTTCCCATTTCAATTCCAGTTTCAACCCAATGCATAATTTTTGTATTGAATAATCTTCCCGCTATATCTATTTCTCTATATAAATATGAAAATGGTATGGCCAATGCCAATGCAAATATAGCAGCAGCCGAATCACCTTTAAAAGACATCAATGTCCATACTACCGATAATACTGTCATCATTGTTAAATCTACAGGAACTGCGGTTCCCATGGGAAGTTCGTTTATCCATAACATTTCAATTATCATGCCAATCCATAACCCCAAATAAGTATCACCTAAAATATAACCAAACAAAGCACCGACAAATATCGGTCTTGAAATCATAAATTGACCAAACATTGTTATATCACAACTACAAGCCGCAGCCAATATAGATAAAATAATTAAAGTTCCAATACTCATAATAATATTTATATTTTATTTACAACAATTTTTAATTTAAATTTAAATATTTTTTGGGGTTCCAAACAAAATTTATAAACATTTATAACCGTTGTTCCTTGATATGTTCTTTCATAACCGTTTTCAGACATAGAAACAGTATATATCGGAACAACCCAATAATCACACTCTTTGGAACTTTCAACACCTATTTCCATTTTTAAATTATTATCCGTTCTGTTCCACTTTTTTTTGTTTTCTATTTTTGTATTATCTTTATCTTGTTCATATTCCGAAAAAGCAAATACTTGTTCCGTTCCGAACGTAAAATTTTGTTTGGTATCGGACAAATTTGTAATTAAATATTCAACACTATATCCTTCATTTTTTAACGGAGTAATTATTTTTTTTACTTTTACCGGCAAATGCAAATCGTTAAACCAAACTTTACCATCTTTGGATAATTCTAAATTGTTTTTGTTTATCCGTGCATTATATTCACCTAAAACAAAATCACCTTGTTCTCTAAATTTAGCACTATATATTTCATTATAAGTCGTATCATTATGAAAGAAATGATCTAACAATGATGTTTTTTGATACCAATCATAATACAAATGGTTTTCCAAACCTATCTCTTTTACTTTTACGGCATCCGTATGTATTGATGTCAATTCTTGACTATCAGAAATATTATTGTTCATGATAGCATCTTTCAATTTTTTATGATATCCTTCATATCTTCTGGTTAAAACATTTGAAAAATTATAATTATCCTTCAAAATATCAAATTCAAAAATCGAGCCGCCCTTTTTAGGAGAAACATAAATATTTTGTAACTTACTTTCATACAAAAACTCATCACTGCCATCACAATCGAAATCTGTTTTATGCCATATAGGTTTTTGATTATGAATATTGTTGTAAATATTTTCGGCTTTTAAAAGATTTTCATAAATTGCATTTCTTAAATGAGGCAAATAAAGACCGCCAAATACCCCATGCCAATATGCACAATTACATTGTCCGGCATACAGAAACTGTATAGCCGCATCATTCTGTTGGTTTTTACTTGAAATAAATTTTTGTATTTTATTACTTATTCTCAGCATTTTCTTATGCATATTATTTGATTCTTCATATTTTGCCAAAAAACCTCTCCAGAAACTTCCCTTTATAAAAGGCTTAACTCTCTCGTTATTTTCATTTTGTTTCATGAAAGAATCAAAATCATTTTGTATTGAACTCGGTAATGTCCATTCCGACATTTCAAAATATGAATTTGTAGGTAAATATATTCTTCCCAAAGGCTTTACTGTTTTTAACACTTCATTAAAAGTCACAGTTTCTACAATATCGGAATTTTCTTCCAATGCGGTTAAAAATTTATCGAGCCATCCGTTTTCATAAACATGCTTAAATGTTCCGGGCCACATACCAAACTTTTCACCATCATCCGCCAGCACAACTACTTGTTCTTTATCTTCCGATGCAAGTTTTTTAAAATAATCTATTGTAACATTAACATCCTGAAACGGAATAAAATATCTTAATTTTTGACTTATAGGAAAAACATTTATTTTATATCCTTGATCTTCACTCACAAAATAACCGTTTAAATTATTAGCATCAATACCTACGGATGTAAAATGTACATCATCCAAAACGGTATATTTTATTCCCGATTCAGATAAATCCTTGGCAAGAGAAGGTTCCCAAACTCTTTCCGCAACCCATGCACCCGAAGAATTGTATTTTAATTTATTTTTAATAAAATCGGATAATTGTTTTATTTGACCAACTCTGTCAACTTGAGGAATTACAGATAACATTGGTTCATAATATCCTCCGGAAATTATTTCTAAATTTCCGCATTTTATTAATTTTTTTACCATGGTTATATATTCGGGACATTCTTTAATAAAGAAATCCCATAACATTCCACTGCAATGCATATTCCATTTAATGTTTTTATGTTTCAACATAATATCAATAAATGGTTTATACGATATATCGTATCCTTTTTGAAAAACCCATTTAAAATTTCCGATAGGTTGATGATTGTGAACTGCAAAAACAAATTTAACTTTTTTCATTTTATTACTCGATTATTTTAAAAACTTTTGCTTGATTGTTAATATCTTCCATAATATTATGTCTTTCATCTGCCGGTAATATTCTTGATTCCAACTCTATATTATTTTCAATTAATTTTAAAAACGAAATTACATCTTGTTTATCAACGGATAAGTTTTTCAGTATTTGTGTTTTCCCATGCGAAAAGTGCATACCGCCAACATTTATGGATTTGAATTTTACACCATTATCCAACATTTTTACTATATCTTGAGGATTGGAAAATAAAATCATCAATTTATCTTTATCATAAACATCGTTAGATAACTCATAGCTTGCATCTTTAATATTTTTTATAACAAGCTGAACATTACTTGGCATTGCCATGGATAACAATATTTGTTGCATTTTATCACCTGCAACTTCATCGGATATAAGCAATATTTTATTTACCTCTATGACCTTTAGCCAACCCTGAACAATTTGACCATGTATCAATCTGTCATCTATTCTTACAACTTCAATAGCCACTTTTTTATACCTCTTTATTATTTTAATCTTTCCAAAAATAACTCTTTTGCATTAACCATGCTTTTTTTACCATCTTCCAAAACTTTATTTGCCAAATCTTTAACATTAGTAGCCGTTTTACTTGCAAATATTGCCGATAACAACATTGGCAAGTTAACACCGGTTAAAATTTCAATATTAAAATCTTTACACAACGGAAGAGAAGCATTGCATGGTGTTCCGCCCAACATATCCGTTAATATTAAAGTTCCGTTATCCGACTTGATTTTCTTCAATGTTTCTGAAATTTTTTGCTGCAAACTAAACAAATTTTCATCATCTATTGTTTTTTGAACAAAATACAAATTGTCCTGCTTTCCGGCAATAACTTCTGCAGTTTTAATTAATTCTACCGTTAATCCGCAATGAGAAACAACTAAAATGTTTATCATATTACCTCGATACCATAATATTGTAGACGGCTTTTGCCAATTTCATAAAATCATGATGTGCATACTGCGTTTTTGATACAAAATCTCTTTTTATTATTTTTATTTTCTTATTAAAAAATTTATCGATACTAACCGGAACAGAACAATATTTTGCATATCTTTTTGCTATATTGGTCGGTATTTTTCCGGTATTTATCAAAACATAATCCAGTATTCCCTTATAACTATGCTTTTCTATTGCATTTATATGATCACTTAAAGAAAAATTCGTCGTTTCCCCTGCTTGTGTCATTATATTCGAAATATATATTTTTTTAGCTTTACTCTTCTTCAGAGCAGAAACCACTCCGTTAAAAAGTAAATTAACTATAACGGAAGTATATAAAGAACCCGGACCTAACAAAATAAAATCTGCTTTTAATATTGAATCTACAACATTTTTTTCTACGGCAGCATTTTTGGGAGTAATTTCTACCATAGAAATCGCACTTTTACTCTTTGATATTCTACTCTCTCCGTTTACAATTCTCCCATCAACTAATGTTGCTTTTAATTTTACATTATCCAAAGAAATAGGCAAAACTTTCCCTTTTATAGCAAGAACATCAGCAGCACTTGATATTGCTTTATCAAATCCGCCTGAAACAGAAGTAAGCGCCGTAATAAACAAATTACCAAAAGAATGGTTCGATAACCCACCTTTTTTTGGAAATCTATACTGAAACAATTTAGTAATTAAATTTTCTTCTTCCGCTAAGGCAACCAAACAATTTCTTATATCGCCGGGAGGCAACACTCCAAGTTCAGTTCTTAACTTTCCTGAACTTCCGCCATCATCCGCAACGGTAACTATCGCGGTAATATCAATATCGTATTTTTTTAATCCTCTTAATAAAGTTGAAAGACCTGTCCCCCCGCCTATTGCAACAACTTTATATTTTTTCTTTTTACTTTTATGCACGAAAAATATCCCTATGATTTAATTTCACTTTATATTTACTTTTGATAAAATATTTCGACAATTTTTCGGCACAAGCAACGGAACGATGTCTTCCACCGGTACAACCTACAGCAACCGTTAAATGACTTTTACCTTCTTTTATATAGTTTGGCAACAAAAAATCCAGCATTTGTGTAAGTTTATTAAAAAACACCAAATATTCTTTCTGTTTTTCGACATATCTTATAACTTCTTTATCTTTTCCTGTTTTACGTTGTAAATTCGAAACATAATTCGGATTTGGAATAAATCTTGCATCAAGAACAATATCGGCTTCGGTGGGAATTCCATATTTAAAACCAAAAGACATTATTGATAACATCAATTGCTTTTTATCCAAAGGCAATCCTATCAATTTTGCAAGTGTAGTTTTAAGCTCGCCTATCGTTTTATTTGTAGTATCTATTTCAATATCGGCAGAACTTTTTAAAAACTTCATCATTTTTCTTTCTTTTAAAAGTCCGTCCTTTACGGTTAGTCCTAGCGGATGTTTACGTCTTGTTTCCGAATATCTTTTTAATATTGTGCTGTCGGTAGCATCAAAAAACAATATTTTTGAATTTATTTTTTTATGTTTCAAAAATTTCAATATCGTAGGAATTTTATCCATATTATATCTTGCTCTAATATCAACACTTAACGCAACATTTTTATACTTGTTTATATTTTTTTTGTACAAATCGATAAATTCCATAAAAAATTCAAGAGGAATATTATCTATACAAATAAAACCGAAATCTTCCAGTAATTTAAGTGCCTGACTTTTTCCTGCTCCGGAAATTCCGGTTATAATTAAAAATTTATTATTTTTTTTGATCATTTATGGCTTCCACCAATTTTTTGTTCATTTCCAAAGCCGAGAAGTATCCCTTATTTTTTAATCTTTGATTTAAACTTGCCGTTTCAACAATAATAGCAAGGTTTCTTCCGGGACCTACGGGGATTGTAAGTTCGGGAACACTCACACCTAAAAGTTCTGTGTAATGTTCTTCTATTCCCAATCTTTCATATTCTTTAACTTCGTTCCATTCAACAAGATTTATAACTAACTCTATTTTTGATTGATCTAAAATATTTGCTATTCCAAACATATTTTTTACGTCTATTATACCTATTCCTCTTATCTCCATATGATGTTTTACTATACCGGAAGCTCTACCCATTAAAACATGTCCGGATCTTTTTGTTATTTCAACAATATCATCCGAAACAAGCATATGACCTCTTTTAACAAGTTCCAAAGCACATTCCGATTTACCTATTCCTGATTTTCCTCTAATGAATACTCCAAGACCATATACATTAGATAATACTCCATGTACTTTTTGCATAGGAGCTAACTTTTCATCAAAATAGAAAACCAAATCCCCCAATAATTGTGCAGATGTCAAAGGGGTACTTAAAAGAGGAACTTCTAATTTGTTTAAAACTTCAAACATGGATTTGGATGGTTCAAAGGCTCTTGTGATAATACAACACGGAACTTGCGGAGGAGAGAATATTTTCATTAACATAGCACATTGCTTTTCGTAAGTTAATGTCTGTAGAAATGTATGCTCCGCAATACCTATAACTTGAACTCGTTCATAAGGTAAATGCTCAAAATAACCCGCAAATGCAAGACCCGGCCTGTTCGTGTCGGGAACAGTAATTTTTCTGTGTAATCCTCCGGCTCCTGCAAGTAACTTAAACTTAAAATCTTTAGATTTTTCTTCTATTAAAGTGCCTACATCTAAAACAGGCATATTAATAGGCATCCTCTTGGCGAATTATTTTTACTATATCTTCTTTTGTTTCAGCATCTTTTATTGCTTGTCTTAAAAATTTATCTTTGAATAATCTTGAGATTCTTGATAAAGCTTTTAAATGTTGTCCCGTTACTTCAACAGGTCCTACTAATAGGAATATTATGTATACAGGTTCACCATCCAAAGAATTAAATTCTATACCTTTTTTAGAAATTCCGAGTACACCTACCTGTTCGGTTAAAACATCTGTTTTTCCATGAGGTATAGCAACACCTTGACCTATACCGGTTGAACCTAATTTTTCTCTTTCCAATACAACATCAATGATTTCTTCCGTTTTTTTAATTTTCTTTGTTTCTTTTAAAAGATCTATCAATTCTATTATAGCATCTTTTTTGTTTTGTGCTTTTAAGTCTACGGTTATCGCATCCTTGCACAAAAAATCCATAATATTCATCTCTCAAGCCTCCTAAATGCTACTACAAATTATTTTTTATATTTCAGGTTCAAGCATAACTAAAGAACCGCTATCATTTCTATACAAAACATTTATTTTTTCAGTATCTTCATTCAAAAACATATATACTCTGTAATTTAGAGAATCCATTTCTTCTATTGCCTTATCTATAGAAACGGGCTTAACATCAAATCTTTTTATCTCAGAGATTTTTGTTCTCGAATCCTGCATTGTGTCGTATGAGAACACATCTATTTTTACTTTTTTTGATTTTGAAACTTTTAAGTTAGCTTTTCTGTGAATCTTTGATATTTCTTTTTGTTTTCTTAATTGTTTATTGAGCTTATCTATTGCCAAATCTATCGAAGCATATAAATCTTCATTTTCTTCTTTTACTCTAAAAGTTTTACCGCCTGTATAAAATGTTATTTCTGTTATTTCTCTGTTTTTTTCTACGGATAAAATAACATGCGCCCAAACATCATCTCCGGTAAAAAACTTTCCGGCTTTAGAAATTTTTTGTTTTACATAAGAGCCAATTGCATCCGTCAATTTTAAATGTCTTGCCGTAATGTTTATTTGCATAGCAATTCTCCTTTTGTATCCTTTTTTATATCATTTTCTACTACTAAAATCAATAATTTAAAATTATCACAATTATTATAAACTAATTTTTTAAAATAAACAACCTAAAAATTTCTTTTTTTAATCGCTTACAAATATTTTAATCCGCTATAATATTCATTA